>WNFI01298978.1_pt1 | contig 12687 bp, 10 predicted proteins | sample 5400471 | NCBI WGS metagenome assembly WNFI01 (sample SAMN13153348, study PRJNA577476) | soil metagenome | isolation source: 100 cm saprolite on Douglas fir-dominated hillslope | place: USA:California | collected 2013-09-17
ATTCCAGTCCTTCGCCTGCTTCACGTCCGGGATCAGATCCTTCCGATCGGAAAAGCCCATGTAGCGCATCTCGCCGGTCTTGAGTTTGGCGAAGGCGACTGCGGCGATGTCTTCTCTGGCGTTCAGCGCATAGAGCGGCAACTGCGGATCGTCCAGGCGCTCGCCGAGCCATTCGATGGGAGTGGGCCGCCCGGTCTTGTAGTCGATGAGCGCGTGGCCGCCGGCTTCGAGCCTGTCCATGCGGTCGATGCGGCCGTTCAGTTCGAGGCCGGCAACGGCAAGGTTGCGTTTCTCCTCCATCGCGACGACTGCAAATGGAGGACGCTCGCGTTCCACTTCCAGCCAATCTCGCGCAAGCTTCGCCAATCTCTTTCGTTCGAGGGCAGCGAAGGGTTCTTCGAGCTTCGCTTCGCGGACCGCAGCGGCAGCGGCGCGTTCGATGGCCGGACTGCAGTCGCCATGGAGTCCTTCGCTTCCTTTCAATTCGCTCCACAGCTCTTTCATCAATGTATGCAGCAGCAGGCCGCGGGCCCGGGCGTCCGGACCGGCGGCGGGTTCTTCCAGACTCTCCGCTGCCAGACGATGGCGCGCAAAAGCACGGAACGGACACGCAGCCTGGTCGGAGAGAATCCGGGTTCCGCCTCTCGGTGTTTTCGTGGCCAATGCGGGCGCCTGGCCGTCCTGCACGGCCTCGCTTCTGCGAGCGCCAAAGATCCGGTCGCGAAAGCGTTCGCGGGCCCCTGTCTTCGGCGTTCCCAATGGGACGGCGCAAATCAATGGAGAAGCGAACAGCGCCCTGTCCTGTTCCATCATGGGATGCGAGACGACGACCTCGTGCGCCGCGGTCAACCAGCCCTCGGTAATGCGCTTGCCGCGCGCCAGAGTCGCTTCCGCGGAAGCCTCGGGAATGCCTGCCACGCGCTGCAGAGCGGGAGGAATGAACGGATTGGGCGACGCGGCGAGCGGCCAGGCTTCGTCGGTGAGGCCGCTCACCCACAATGCATCGAACTCGAGCCCCGCCGACTCGAGCACGCCGAGCACCTGGATCGGTGCGTCCGGCGTCTCGGGCTGGAACAGGGTGTCGTTACAAAGACGCCGCAGTCGCGCGAGCGCTTGCGCAAAAGACATCCTCGGTGCGACGCGCTCCAGCTTGGCGAACTCGGCCAGCGTCTCGTTGAACTTGGCCCGCGTCTGGAACTCATCCGAGTCGAGGCCGCGCTCGCCGGGAAAACCCGCCGCTTCGAGCAGCGCGGAAAAATGCCGCCCCCAGTCGTGCGGCGAGCGCTCGCCGCCCGACTGCTCCCTCACCAGTGCAAAAAGCGCTTCAAGCCGTTCGCGCAGCACCGGCGCGCCTTCAATCAGCCCCACCAACTTGCCAAGCGTAACGCGCGCCGGAGCCTCCTTACGAAGCGTGGCATCGAGCAGCGCACGACCGGAGAGTTCCGACTCGGCACCGGCGAGGAACGGCGAACGGACCAGCTTGCTCGCCTGCTCGAAAGGGATCTCGGCGGAAGCAAGTTCGAGGATGGAGAGTGCGGCATGCGCGAGAGGGTAGTCGGAGAGCGGCGCGCCGAGCGAGATGTTGAAAGGCAGCGCCTTGCGCTCCGCATCGGGCAGGTTGTGCGCCGGATCCATGACGCGCGCGAAGACCCGCGCCACTTCCTTGCGGCGCTGCCCCAATTCGGGAACAACAACGCCAATGCGCTTTGCACCTGCCTCCAGCTTCGCGCGCGCCCAACTCGCGGCCGCCTCCAGTTCCTCGCGCGCCGAGGGGAAAGCAAGGCGGCTTGCCTTCGATTCCTTTACCTCAGGCGCGCAACTGTGCACTTCGATGCCCTGCTTCGCGCAGGCATCCAGGAAGTCCCGCAAGTGTGGCGGTACGACGTCGAAAGCGTATGCGACGAGGAGTTTCGGTTTCCTGAGTGCCGCCTCTTTCAGCAGCGGCGCGACAATGTCGGCAAGTCGCGCGGTGTCGGTGTTGCCTTCCTTGTCGCAACGCGTCGCGTAGTTGTTCGCCCACTGCGCAAAGGCCCCGGCGTCTTCGTTTCCCGGGAACCTTCCCGCATTTCCCATGACCGCATCCGCAATGCGCCACTCGTGCGCAAGCCCCCAGGCCTTGCGGCAATCAGCCGCCGCGCGCGCCACGGCAAGGAGCACCTCGCCCCACTGGCTCGCGCGGATCGTGGTTTCCCACAGCTCCTGTTCCTGCGCACCGGTGAGCAGCAGCGGAAGCCGCACCGCGACATCGGAGTACAGCGCATCCTCGTAGAGCCTCTCGACCAAGGCGCCAAACGGGAGAATATCCCCCGTTTCCCAGGCCGCGAGGCCGGCTGCGATTTGGCGCTCGTCGAATTCGCGCGCGAGCGTCTGCGCGAGGCGCCGGTTCGGCGTCACGACGGCAATGCCTTCGGCATGTCCTCTGGCGAGATGCGCGAAAAGCTCGCGCTTTTGCATTACGGGGAATTCGGCGCCAAAGATCATGGCGCCTAATTTAATGCAATCCTGGCCTTCCCGTTACTCAGACTGAAAGCAATCAAGGAACGGAAAAACCATTCGAATCTTTTGCCTTTTAGAAAGAGGCCCGCGATTCAGCCGCGCTCCAGCAAGCCGACTTTGTCCTTCTTGTCCTTCCAGTCGTCGGCATCCGCGGGTGCGTCCTTCTTTTCCGTGAGCGTCGGCCACGCTTTCGACAATTCGGCGTTCAGTTTCAGGAAAGCCCGCTGATTCTCAGGCACATCGTCCTCGGCGAAGATGGCCTCGACGGGGCATTCGGCCACGCACAGCGTGCAATCGATGCATTCGTCCGGGTCGATGACCAGCATGTTCGGGCCTTCGTGGAAGCAGTCCACCGGACAGACGTCCACGCAATCGGTGTACTTGCATTTGATGCAGCTCTCGGTGACTACATAGGTCATTACTGATCCTCTTCAGACTGGGCTAGCGCCCTTGAAACCCGCCGGTGCACGCATCATCTGGGATTTATCCTCGATAGACATATTGTGTGCCTCAGCAGGTAGCGCGACGCAACATACGAGGCCGTTATTCTAGCAAAAACTTCCTTCCGGACCACCGCCAAGGACGTAATTTTTATGACTATGTCACGGAAAACCAAGCGGAATTCTCATATCGCCCAAATGCGGTGCGGTCCTGCCGGCGCTTCCCTTCCAAAAACTTTTTCGCTAGCATAGGTCCCACTCTTCAGATCGTGGTTCGTCCGGACCGCGACTTCTCCCGAATCTTTATCCACTGCCGAGGCAATCCATACATGAGCGAGCATATACATCACGTTACCGACGATACTTTCGAACCCGAAGTTCTCCAGTCACAAGTCCCCGTACTGGTGGATTACTGGGCCGAATGGTGTGGCCCGTGCAAGATGATCGCGCCGATCCTAGACGAAGTGGCGACCGAGTATTCCGGCCGGCTGAAAATCGCCAAACTGAACATCGACGAGAACCAGGGCACGCCGCCGAAGTACGGCATCCGCGGCATCCCGACACTGATGATCTTCAAGAACGGAAACATCGAAGCAACCAAAGTCGGTGCGGTGTCCAAATCGCAGTTGACCGCCTTTATTGACAGCAATATCTAAACTCGCTAGGCTTCACCCCGTACTGGTCGGCGAACGCGCGAACTAGAACAGCGCCGCGGCCGGTTACGGGCAGGTCCCTTCCCGTTTCGCATCTTCCCGATTCTTCCGAATTTCAGCCTGCAAGGCCCCCCCCTTTATGCATTTGTCCGACCTGAAAAACCTCCACGTGACCGAACTCGTGGAGATGGCGATCACCAACGAGATCGAGAACGCCAACCGGATGCGCAAGCAGGACCTGATCTTCGCGCTGCTGAAGAACCAGGCCAAGAAAGGCGAAAGCATCTTCGGCGAAGGAACCCTGGAAGTGCTGCCCGACGGATTCGGTTTCCTGCGATCGCCGGACACCTCTTACCTAGCCGGTCCCGACGACATTTACGTCAGCCCGTCGCAGATACGGCGTTTCAACCTTCATACCGGCGATTCGATCGAAGGCGAAATCCGTACACCCAAGGACGGCGAGCGCTATTTCGCGCTGGTTAAAGTCGACAAGGTCAACGCCGAGCCGCCCGAGAATTCCAAGCACAAGATCCTGTTCGAAAACCTGACTCCGCTGTTCCCCACCGAGCAATTCACTATGGAGCGGGACATCAAGTCTGAAGAAAACCTCACCGGCCGCATCGTAGACATCATCGCCCCGATCGGCAAAGGCCAGCGCGGCCTGCTGGTCTCCAGCCCGAAGAGCGGCAAGACGGTAATGCTGCAGCACATAGCGCATTCGATCGCGGCGAATTTCCCCGATGTTTATCTGATCGTGCTGCTGATCGACGAGCGTCCCGAGGAAGTGACGGAAATGCAGCGCTCGGTCAAGGGCGAAGTGGTGTCTTCGACTTTTGACGAACCGGCCACGCGCCATGTACAAGTGGCCGAGATGGTGCTGGAAAAAGCCAAGCGCCTGGTCGAACACAAGAAGCATGTTGTCATTCTGCTGGATTCGATAACGCGCCTCGCGCGCGCCTACAACACCGTCGTACCGGCGTCGGGCAAGGTGCTCACGGGCGGCGTGGACGCGAATGCACTGCAGCGGCCCAAGCGATTCTTCGGCGCCGCACGCAACATCGAGGAAGGCGGATCGCTGACCATCATCGCCACCGCGCTGATCGACACCGGCTCGCGGATGGACGACGTGATCTACGAAGAATTCAAAGGCACCGGCAACATGGAAATCCATCTTGACCGCCGCATGGCCGAGAAACGGATTTATCCGTCGATCAACGTCAACCGCTCCGGCACGCGTCGCGAGGAATTGCTGATCGAAAAGGAAATCCTGCAGAAGATCTGGGTGCTGCGCAAACTGCTTTATCCGATGGACGAGTTGGAAGCGACCGAGTTCTTGGTCGATAAGCTGCGCGGGACCAAGAACAATGCGGATTTTTTTGATTCCATGCGCCGTGGTTAGATAGGGGTGGGATAAAGCGCGCCCTTCCCGCAAACGGGTGACTACGTCACTAACGAGTCAGGGCGCGACCCGATGGATGAACTTGAGGCTACGGAATTTCTGGTGGACAAGTTGCGGGGTACGAAAAACAACGCTGACTTCTTCGATTCGATGCGAAGAGAAGAGGTTGAGGTTGTCAATCGAAGTCCGGCGCGCTACCCGCTCGAGCGTGACTCGTTAGCCGCAGGCCCGTTTGCGGGAACGCGAGACTGACTCTGCATATTGGCAGACTGCACTCTCTGCCCGACTCGACTCCGCCCCAAGCTGAGCCCGTCGGAGAGCCGACTCCGGTTGCCTGCGCCGCCAACAAGTCCCGGCAAACTGCGCAAAGCAATCAGAAAAGCTCATTCACCATAGACACTTAGTCCACGGTATTCAGTCCTGGGTCCTTGCATTCGGGCTTGCCAATCCCCACATTCCTGTGGATAATCCGCCCCCTTCGGAAGCGCAAATCCCGCTCCCACCAGATAAGGAATCAAAAAATGAAACCTGAAATCCATCCCCAATATGCCGACGTCGCAGTGACTTGCAGCTGCGGGAATACGTTCACTACGCGTTCCACGCTGGGCAAACCGCTGCACGTCGAAGTCTGCTCCGCCTGCCACCCGTTTTATACCGGCAAGCAGAAGATCATGGACACTGCGGGCCGGGTGGAAAAATTCCGTCAGAAGTACAGCAAGAGCAAGACCGGCGCGAAGACCCCCGAAAAGACCACCAACGCCTGACCGGTCGTTTATGGCCGGAACGAATAAAGGCAGCTTTGGCTGCCTTTTTCTTTTCTTCACCGGCTGTCGGACGATCGATAGAATGGTGCATGGAATTGGGCTGAAATTCGGTATCCGCGCCGACGAGGGTCAAGGAAAACCGCGATGAAATCGATCATCCAGGAATCGATGTCTCCGACGAATTGGGACGCCGCCGTAACCGTCAGCGACGCCGCGGACGCCACGCGGACGCTGGAAAGTGGCCGCATCCTCTTGTTCAAGTCCCTGGGATTTACACTGACTCCGCAGGAACAGCGCTTCCTGAGCCCGGAATGCGCCGACCCCCGCTCCAAGAACATCAGCTATGACTCCGGCCGCGACCGGATTCAGGGCACCCCATTGCAAGGCAGGGACCGGGAGGATTTGACCTCGATGATGCGGCGGTTCGCGACCCAGGCGCTGAGCTTCGTCAACCATTTGTTGCCCAGCTACGCGGAGCAACTGGAAATGGGGCGCACCAGCTACCGTCCGGTGGAAATTCTGGGGCGACCGACGTCAGCCACCAAAGACGATACGCGGCTGCATGTGGACGCCTTTGCGTCCAGCCCCGTGCAGCGGCGGCGCATCCTGCGGCTGTTCTCGAACGTCAACCCGCGGGGCAAGCCCCGCGTATGGCAGGTGGGCGAACCGTTTGAACAGTTCGCCCCGCGCCTGTTGCCGGATATAGCGTTGCCGCGACCCGTCGTCCCCTGGCTGCTGAAGCACCTGCATATCACCAAAAGTCGCCGCACACCTTACGATCACGTGATGCTGAGTCTGCACGACCGGGTGAAGCGCGATGCCGGATATCAACGCAGTGCGCCGCGTGAACAGGTCGATTTCCCGCCTGGATCGAGCTGGATAGTATTCACCGATCGGGTGTTGCACGCGGCCCTTGGCGGCCAGTTCCTGCTCGAGCAGACTTTCTATCTGCCCGTGCATGCGATGACGGACGAACGCTATTCGCCACTGCGTATACTCGAAACGCACTACGGGCGGCCGCTTGCGTGAAAAGGAGCCGATGAGCTTCGATGTAAACGACCGCGAGGTGTCGTCCCGAATCATCGACGCGATCCATTGTTCCCGTCCAGCCTGAACCATGCTGCGTCCTGCCCATCTGTTGCGTAACGAGACCATCGCCGCGCACATCACGGAAAATCCGGTCACGCTGGCGATACTGCTCTGCATGGCCTGGATTCTTCCCGGACTGATCGGCCGCGATCCTTGGAAGCCGGACGAAGCACAGACGTTCGGCGTCGTCTATCAATTGCTCAAGGACGGCGACTGGGTTGTTCCCTGGCTGGCGGGCGAACCCTTTCTTGCCAAACCGCCGTTGATCTACCTGACGGCAGCGCTGACCGGCACGCTGCTCTCGCCGGTATTGCCATTGCACGATGGCGCACGCGTTGCCGCCGGCTTGTACATGGCACTGACATTCCTGTTCGTGGCACTGACTGCGAAGGAATTGTACGGAGGCGCGAAGAGCTGGGTTGCCGCTCTGATGCTGCTGGGCTGCGGAGGGCTGCTGCTGCGGGGGCATCAGTTGATCGCCGATACCGCTTTGCTGGCTGGCCTGGCGATCGGTCTGTATGCCCTCGCCATCTCGGCACGCCGACCGCTGGTTGCCGGATTGTGGCTGGGGACGGGACTCGGACTCTGCATCTTTTCCGAGGGGTTGGTCGAACCAGTCATGCTGCTGTTGACGATGGCATTGCTCCCCCTCGTCTCATCGCACTGGCGGACCCGATATTACCTGCTGACAGTCTTCGCAGCGCTCGTTGTGGCAGCACCGTGGGCCGTAATCTGGCCTGTGCTGCTGGAGGCCCGCTCGCCGCATCTGTTTGCGCAATGGTTCTGGGTCGAGAATGTGGAGAGGCTCAAGGGGATTTTCATTTTCACGGCGGGCGAGGACTACTTCTATTACTTCAGCGTGATGCCGTGGTTCACCTGGCCCGCCTGGCCATTCGCCCTATGGGGCCTTTGGGTCGAAGGCCGCGACGGATGGAGGAAGCCGGGTATCGTGCTCCCGTTCGTTGCATTTGTTTCGTTCCTGACATTCCTCAGCGTGATGGGCGAGGGCCGCGATGTTTACGGAATGCCGATTCTGCTGCCAATTTCACTGCTTGCAGTCGTATCGTTCGAAACCCTGCAGCGGGGCGCCGCCAACCTTTACTATTGGTTCGCGATCATCCTGTTCACGTTCTTTGCTGTCGTCGGCTGGTTCTACTGGGCCGCAATTGATCTGGGCGTACCGTCGCGACTTTGGAAGCACATGATGGACATGCAACCGGCCTATCACTCGGGCGGACGTACCGTCGTGGTGTTTTTCGCCGCCCTGATCACGTTCGCCTGGCTATTGTTGCTGTTCAACGTCAAGCGCCGGCCGGAGAGGCCGGTCATCACCTGGGCAACTGGCATAACCATGCTTTGGGCGCTGGTCGCACTGCTGCTGGTCAGGTACATCGATACCGGCAAGACCTATCGCGCCGTATTTACGCAGTTATCGCAGGCGGTACCGGCACCTCACGGCTGCATTTACAGCCAGTCGCTCGGCGAATCGCAAAGAGCGATGTTGCATTACTTCGCAGACATCCTGACCGTGCGCCTTGAAAAACCAGGCAAGCGCCCCGATTGCGATCTATTGATCATTCAGGACAAGTGGAAGTCATCAACCCAGCTCGGCAGTTCCTGGAAACTCATCTGGGAAGGACGCCGCCCCGGCGACAAGTTGGAACGCTTCCGGCTTTATAGACAATCATGAGCGATTCACTGCAACGATTTATGCTGGAGAGCACGCCCGTTCGCGGCGAGATTGCGCACCTGGATGCCACTTGGCGTGCGGTGCTCGAACGACGGACTTATCCGGCAGCGCTGGAGCGGCTGCTTGGCGAGATGATGGCGGCTGCGGCGCTGTTATCGGCGACCCTGAAATTCGAAGGCTCGCTGATCATGCAGATGCAAGGCAGCGGGCCGGTGCAATTGCTGGTCGTCGAAGCGACCAGCGAACGGACATTGCGCGCCACCGCGAAATGGGATGGAGAGCTTGCGCGGGGCAATGTCACCGAGCTCCTTGGCGCGGGACGTTTCGCGATCTCGATCGTGCCATCCAACGGCAAGCAGGCCTATCAAGGCATCGTCAGCATCGAAGGTGAGAGCATTGCGCAGGTGCTGGAGCACTACATGGCGAAGTCCGAACAGCTCGAGACCCGCCTGTGGCTCGCTTCGAATTCGCACCAGGCCGCCGGCATGTTGTTGCAGAAACTTCCGGCAACACCCAGTGAAGATGCCGACGCCTGGAATCGTGCGACGCGCCTGGGTGAAACCATCAAGCCGGAAGAACTGCTTGCATTGCCAGCACCGGAAATCATTCGTCGCCTCTATCATCAGGAGGACGTCCGGGTATTCGAGCCGCGCCCGGTGGCATTCCGCTGCTCGTGTTCGCACGAGCGGGTCACCTCCATGCTGCGCATGCTCGGACACGACGAAGTGCGCTCCATCATTGATGAACGCGACAATGTCGAGGTGGACTGCGAATTCTGCGGCCGGCACTACGTGTTCGACGCGGTCGATGCCGAGCAGGTTTTCGCAGCCGACGTCATCTTGCCGGCGGAGAAGACGAAGCACTGAAAGGCCGTGACGGTCGTGACGAACGTAACGATCGTGACGCGTAAGCACCTGCCTGCATTACGCCGTCACGTCGTCACGAACGGATCTACCCAATAGAACTCGTACGCACCGAGTATCTGGCCATGCCCGACAACGGAGAAACGCGAATTCGCATCGACAAATGGCTATGGGCGGGCGCCCCGGACACGTTCGCGACCTGTCGCCCGTTTGCGGGTAGGGGCACATTCGGGCCGCCGCCGGAGATGCAACGATAGTGACTGACTCCAATATCCGTGTGCGCATAGACAAGTGGCTATGGGCGGCCCGCTTCTACAAGACCCGCAGTCTGGCAGCGGACGCGGTGGAGAGCGGCAAGGCGCAGGTCAACGGCGAACGCGTGAAACCCGCGAAGCTGCTCAAGTCCGGCGACACGCTTGCCATCCGTAACGGGCATTTCGCCTGGGAGATCACCGTACTCGCGCTAAGCGAACGCCGCGGTTCGGCCGCCGATGCCGCAATGTTGTATTCCGAATCCGACCAGAGCAAAAAGGAACGCGAGGAGAAGAGCGCACTGCTCAAGATCGAACGCCAGTCAAATCCTTTTCCGGGAGGGCGGCCCACCAAAAAACAAAGGAGACAAATCATTCGTTTCATTCGCGACAGCGACTGAGTTTTGCCGCATGAAATGACCCGAATGCGCCGCAACATATTTCTCGACAAGGCTTAAAACAGGGGCGTACACTGCGCGCTCCTTTCCGCCGCCGCAAGAGAATGCTCAAGACATTCGCCGGCGGCGCTGCTATCCCAAAAGATTTCCGATTGAGGAGATTCTCAGATGGATGATGTGGTAATTGTCGCTGCATTGCGCACCGGTGTCGGCAAGTTCGGCGGCACAATAGGCAAAATTCCTGCGACAGAACTCGGCGCCAAAGTCATTGGCGCGCTGATCGCCAGGACCGGCGTGAAGCCAGACGCAGTGAGCGAAGTGCTGATGGGCCAGGTACTGGCCGCGGCCGCCGGCCAGAACCCGGCGCGCCAAGCCTCCATCCGCGCCGGCCTTCCCCACATGGTACCGGCGATGACCATCAACAAAGTCTGCGGTTCGGGATTGAAGGCCACACATCTCGCCGCACAGGCGATCAAAGCCGGCGATGCCAGCATCGTGATCGCGGGCGGTCAGGAAAGCATGAGCCTCGCGCCGCACGCACTTCACGGTGCGCGCGACGGGTTGCGCATGATGGACGGCAAGCTGATCGACACGATGATCGTCGATGGCCTGTGGGACGTCTACAACCAATACCACATGGGCGTCACGGCCGAGAATGTCGCCAGGAAATGGGGTGTATCGCGCCAGGAACAAGACGAGTTCGCGGCGGCTTCCCAGCAGAAAGCGGAAGCCGCGCAGAAGGCCGGCCGCTTCAAGGATGAGATCGTGCCGACCACCGTCTCCACGCGAAAAGGCGATGTGATTTTCGATACCGACGAATTCGTGCGCCATGGCACGACGGTCGATGCACTGGCGTCGCTCAAGCCGGCGTTCGACAAGAACGGCACCGTCACTGCCGGCAATGCATCGGGCATCAACGACGGCGCCGCTGCTGTGATGATGATGAGTGCAACGAAAGCCAAGGAACTCGGCCTGAAGCCGCTGGCGCGCATCAAGGCTTACTCGTCGGCCGGCGTCGATCCAAGCATCATGGGGATCGGACCGATACCGGCGTCGCAACTTTGCCTGAAGAAAGCCGGCTGGACACCGAAGGACCTCGACCTGCTGGAAATCAACGAGGCGTTCGCCGCGCAGGCGATCGCAGTCAACCGCGACATGGGCTGGGACACTTCGAAGGTGAACGTAAACGGCGGCGCGATCGCCATCGGCCACCCGATCGGCGCATCCGGCTGTCGAATCCTGGTCACTAGTGGTAATTATTTCCGGCGTGCGCACCGCGATCGGCGATTTTGGCGGATCACTGAAGGATTTCGCACCGACGGACCTGGGTGCGCGGTGCGTACGCGAAGCATTGACGCGCGCCAAGGTGGCGCCCGAAGAAGTCGGTCATGTCGTATTCGGCAACGTGATCCATACCGAATCGAAGGACATGTATCTGTCGCGCGTCTGCGCAATCAATGGCGGAATCCCGAAGGAAGTCCCGGCGATGACGCTGAACCGGCTGTGCGGCAGCGGGCTGCAGGCCATCGTCAGCGCCGCCCAGATCGTTGCGCTCGGCGACGCGGATGTCGCGGTTGCGGGCGGCGCGGAGTCCATGAGCCGCGCCAACTACTGGCTGCCGGCGGCGCGCTGGGGAGCGAAGATGGGCGACCAGGTCGTGGTGGATGCGCTGACGGGCGCGCTGTCCGATCCTTTCGACGCAATGCACATGGGCGTCACCGCGGAAAACGTCGCGGCGAAATACGGCCTTACGCGGGTCCAGCAGGACGAGTTTTCGGTGGAAAGCCATCGTCGCGCTGCGAATGCGATACAGCACGGGTACTTCAAGGACCAGATCCTGCCCGTCGAGATCAAGGACCGCAAAGGCACCAAGCTGTTCGACACCGACGAGCACGTGCGTGCCGAGACCACCATGGACAGCCTCGGCAAACTCAAAACCGTATTCAAAAAAGACGGCACCGTTACCGCAGGAAATGCGTCCGGGATCAACGACGGTGCTGCTGCGGTAGTATTAATGGAACGCAAGCTCGCGGAGAAAAAAGGGCTGAAGCCGATCGCGCGGATCGTCGCCTACGGCCATGCCGGCGTAGAACCGTCGCTGATGGGCCTCGGCCCGATACCGGCCGTCCAGAATGCGTTGAAGAAGGCCGGCCTCAAAGTCGCCGACATGGATGTGATCGAATCCAATGAAGCTTTCGCTGCGCAAGCCTGCGCGGTCGCAAAGGATTTGGGCTTCGATCCGAAAAAAGTCAACCCGAACGGCGGCGCCGTTGCGCTGGGCCATCCGGTTGGGGCCACGGGCTGCATCATCTCGGTCAAAGCACTCTACGAACTGCAACGCATCAAGGGCAAGTACGCGCTGGTGACCATGTGCATCGGTGGAGGGCAGGGAATCGCCGCAATTTACGAAAGGATGTAAATCGGGGCAGGACGCAGCACTCGAAAGATTTCTTGTGGCCGCAGGGACTGCGTCCTGATTCCCCTGAGTACCCAGTTCTACTTTCCCTGTACCGCTGGCAGCACTTCCCCCGCTATTTCCCTCTCCCCCGCCCGCAGCCGCTGCAATTCGGCCAGGCACAGATGGATAAAGGCCAGCGCCGAAAACACCGGCGCCACCAGATTCAGGGGCGGGATGAAGTACATC
>WNFI01558535.1_pt1 | contig 12687 bp, 7 predicted proteins | sample 5400471 | NCBI WGS metagenome assembly WNFI01 (sample SAMN13153348, study PRJNA577476) | soil metagenome | isolation source: 100 cm saprolite on Douglas fir-dominated hillslope | place: USA:California | collected 2013-09-17
TAAGCTTCCGCTTTCGGGCGAACCGATTGTCAAGTCGGACGAATACAGCCGGGAGATGATCGGCGTGCTTCGCCACGATGTGACCCTTGAGATACTCACAGGGCGGGCGCGCACCGCGGTCGGAGTGGCGCAGCGGCTGATCGAAATCAATCCGGAAAGCTCGGAGGACGCGTTTCTGCAGGGCGAGGCTTACCGCGCACTGGGCGGGCGCACCCCGCGTCCCCGCCCTGAGGAAGTTACCGGCAGCGCCAAAAACAAAACACGCAGGCAACTGGTCGAACTGACTCCGCTGGAGTATGAAGCGGCATTGCGGGCCACTCCGGAAGGCAAAGAAGCGTGGCACGCCAACGTGAAGCTCGCGGAGAATGCCTACCTGCGCGCTCTGACTCTCGATCCTCAGAATGCGCGCGCCGTTCGCGGCATGGCCCGGCTTTATGACGAAGACGGCCGCGCAACGGAAGCGATGGAAGGTTACCGAAAATATCTGCGGATGGCGCCGAACGCCATGGATGCCTATCAGATCAGAAAACGCGCCGAAGACATGGAAAAAGCGGCGGCTTCCGCCATACCCGTTCCCGCGAGCCATTGATCGCAGCTTCAGTGACTTCGACTTCGAATCTCAGGAGATATTCGCATGAAACACAAACCGATCGCCCTGGCTCTTACTTTGTTTCTGTGTACAACGATGTGGGCGCAGTTCGAGCACCCCGACCTGAAAAGCGGAAAGACCGTGGTGAAGAGCGCCATCATTCTGCCGCCCAACGTCAGAATCGTGAAGAGCGGCGTCAAATCCACCGACGAACTGCTGGATGATTCGCACCTGATGGAGAATGCGCTGCCTCCCCTGATCGCTTCCGTACTGCAGGAAAGGCAGTGTGCGGTGAATGACAAGGCGCTGGCGTCCGACGTGGTGGAAAAGGACGACGACCTGAAATATGCGGTCGCGGACATCCAGAAGCAGTTTGATGAGCTTTTCCCGAAGCTGCAGAAGAAACCAAAGGACATTCGCGAGGGAAGGTTCAGCATGGGCGATGCGGTAGCCAAACTGAATCCCGGCGGGACAGTGGACGCTCTGGTCTTTGTCCGGGGATTCGGCCACGTCAGCACCGGCGGCAAGGTGCTTCTCTCGATGGGGGGCTACGCCGCGTACAGCGCGACCTCATACCACATCGTGGTCGTGGACGCGCGCAACGGCACGGTGCTTTATTACGGCGTTGCGTTACAGGGCGGCAATCCCGCAACCCATCCGGATGGCTCAAAACACTCGATTGAGAAATCGTTTAAGAATTTTCCCGGTAAGAGCTGGAAAAAAATCTTTTGGAATCAGGACGGCGGGGGCGAACGCAGTTGGGTGTTAATTCCCGCGTGAAATTGTCGGTTTGTAAAGTCTCGCACTGCGGGATGGGTGACAGTAGTCCGGCACTGATTCGGTGCGGGCAGAATGTCTTTACTGGAATGGGTATTGAATCTAAAGGACTTCACAGGAGGGCTGCCGGGGAGATCCCCCTGGTCCCGAACCACATTTCAAATCATTATTTGAAGTTTGCGGAATCTTGTTGTTTTTAAGTCGTTGATATTGAACCTGTTGCACCCTGCTTGTTGAACGCTGTTGAGCTCTGTGGTTCTTTGAGGATTTGACCGATACAAAATCGCCTACAGTCAAATGGTGTGAACCCCTTCATTGAGACAGTTCGCCTGTCTACAGTCGCCGTTGGATTTTTCAGGATCAACCTTCAAATGAAACAAAACTCCTTGCTACAGGTTATAGCCGGGCTCGCGGTTATTGCAGGAGCGCCAAATGCGGTTAGGCGGACACAAGCTCTTGTTCGCTGTGTGCATGCTTAGTACAAGTCCTCAAATCAAACAAGCGTTGTTTGGAGCCTTCGCTGGCTTGGTGAACGCCTCTGTGCACTGACGAAAATTCCCCCGTCCTGTAGTGATGAAGAACCGACCAACATTACAAGAGAATTCCCAAGAAATTTCTAATCGTAAGCGTCCTCCAAAACGGAAGATCGGAGTCGTACTCTTGCCGGCGATTTGTTTTTCAATGCCCCTGATCATGCGGTACAGCAACGGTTGTGTTGCAGGTTGTGGAGTTTCCAGCGCGGTCCGCACCGAGGTAGGTGAGCGTGTAGACGCGACCATTACCCGAACCAAGACGTTCAGAGCGAAGTTGGCCACTTGTTGATGGTGTCCCGGCGAGGAATCCCTGAATGTCGCCTCCATCGGTATCAGGCTCACTGCTGACCACAGAGCTCAGCGTGAATCCGTCAGGTCCTGAGAGAGAATCGGACACATTAACCGACGCGTTGATTGGAATGAGTTTATGGTTTGGCGGCCAGAGAATACTCGGCTGCGCGGTGCACGAAACTGTTGGTGGTGTCTTATCAATGTTGATTCCCTGAATGACTGCAGTTGACGAATTTCCCGCTAAATCCTGACAGGTTCCGCTGACTGATTGATTGGCCCCTTCCGTCGAAAGGATTGTAGCGGCGGGTGGAGTTTGATGGTTACTGTCTTCGGGACCTCTACGTTCCCAGCGTTGTCTGTGCCGAAGAAAGTGATCGTTGTAACGCCCTCGCTGTTGATCGTGAAAGACGTCGATGAGCCAAAGGCGACAGTGTTGCCTATAGGCTGACCGCCAATCGCACTGTAAGTGATTTGCTTGACACCGGTACCGCCCGGTTCGTTGTCCGCAGAGTTCATGGTGACGGTGACGTCGGAATTGTTCCACCCTGCGCTGTTCGCCTGCGGAGAAAGATCAATGCTTGTAACCGGAGGAATGCTATCCACCCTTTGCTTCACATCCGTCATCAGCTGACTGGCCTGCGCTGGTTGCACGGAACCAGCCGCAACCAGGCTATCGACGAGATTCCGGACGAGCTGATTTGGATCATTGCTCAAGCCACTACTCAAACGAAATTGAACGATTCGCCCGACCTGATCCGCCACCGCTGGTCCTTGCTCTACAGTGACAGCCGTGGCCTCCAGAGTGGTTGATCCGTCGGCGCGAGCTTGCAAAAAGGCGGCGGCGTTGGCGACAAAAGAGGACGACTTGCAAGCGTCCCCGATTCCATCCAGATTGCTGTCCTTTTGGTCTGAATTGGGAACTAGAGGACAGTTGTCGGCGTCGTCAGATATGCCGTCGTTGTCAGTGTCAGGACTGGTGCCAGGATTCAGGCCGCCGGTTGACGTCGCGCTGGCGAGCAACCAGAGGTCGTTCAGATTGAAGCACGCGTTGGACGTGCAATTTTGTCCTGCAAACATCGTCATCCGACTGGTGGTGGGATTGTAGACCGAGGTGTGAATATCGCGCCGGCTGGGCGGCACGCCGATCGGACTAAATTGCGTCCAGGTAGCTGGCCCTCCCAGACCATTGGCGTTCGAAAGCAGCCAGAGATCGCCGAGGCGACCGCCCGGATCGGGTCCGCAGCAACCCCCAAAGACGATCATCTGATTTCGAGCCGGATCGTAGACGGCGCTGTGAAGAAAGCGCGCGGGAGGAGAGTCGCTGGATGGGTTGAGCTGCGTCCAGGTGGGGGTTCCACCCAATCCATTCGCGTTCGAGAGGACCCATAGATCGCCCACGACGCCCTGGGCGGTCTCGCCACCGAACACGATCATCCTGTTGTTGGCGGCGTCGTAAACCAGCGAGTTCCCGACCCGGCCCGCGGGTGTCGGGCCGGCGGTAGCCAATTGTGTCCAGACCGGCGTCCCTCCAAGCCCATTTGCGTTCGACAGGACCCAGGTTTCCCCGTGATTGAAGACAACGCAGGCGTTGTTGTTGCCCCCAAATACCATCATTCGATTGTTGACCTGATCATAAACAGCCGACGGTTCCTGGCGAAGCGCTGGCGGCCCGCCGACAGGGCGGAGCTGCGTCCAAGCTGCGGGACCGCCCAGGCCGTTAGCATTGGAGAGTACCCACGTGTCGTTCACCGCGCCAAAGCAGAATCCGGCATTCGGATCTCCCGCGAACACGGTCATTCGGTTTGTCGCCGGATCGTAGACAGCCGCCGGTCCTGCGCGCCGGCTTGGCGCTGTACCGGTTGGAGTGACCGGAGTCCATGTCGGAGTGCCGGTGGTTCCGTCTGTATTCGCCAGCACCCAGACGTCGTTCAGCAGGCCTGCATTTGAAGTACCTCCGAAAACGATCATCCTGTTCGTCGTAGGTTCGTAAACAGCAGCGTGTTCCGCACGCGGGGATGGAGGACCACCCGCCGGTGCAACTTGCGTCCATTGAGGCGGCGTGAGGTCGGTGAGCCGCTGCCCGATCCACTCTTGCATTTGTGCGCCCAAAACGAGCATTGCGTCACTACCGGAGCTAAACAACACCGTCGAGTCAAGTGGCAACGACTCGATAATTGAGGCTGTACCTTGCGCCGCGGAGGCAATATCATCGGGGCTAAAGCCAAGCTCCGCAAGTATGTTCTGCTCGATTTGGGGCAGTCCCGACTGCAGAAGCTGGCTGCTTGCTTGATCTAACTCGGATTGCGTGAATATTAGACCGCCGCTGTTTTGCAGGTCTTGAATGACAGTCTCAGTCACCTGTTTTACCAACGCGAGATGGTTGATTTCCATGGTCTGGAACGCTTGAGCGGCGTTAAGCTGCAAAAGCATTCCTTGATTGCTTCCGGCTGCTTTGGCTCCCTCATACCGGCCCAGTGTCGTAACCAGCGCCTGCTCATCGGCAAGGACTACAAGCCACGCTTGTGCCAGTTGCTTGGCAGACGACTCTGGGAGGCCGTCAATTTCTGGCAAACTGATGACTGCTCTTGGTGCTACTTGCAGAAAATTCGGGTCGGGATCAACTGCGTCGTTGTACGCAACACATCCAACTCCCATGCTGACAGCTTCTGTTGCCAAGAGCGCTGTTCCGATCGGTAGGCTAACGACCAAGCCTCTCGATGTAGCATAAGCGTTGAAAACGCTGGTGGAAAGGAATATCCCAAGAGCTATTCGCTTATGTTGCGGAATGATGACGGACACGTGGCGCGAGGCGCTAGCGCTCCCCAGTGGATCGGTGGCTGAGAATGCGTATTGATAGTCGCCTTGAAGGGCCAGAACACTGCCTTTCTCCAGGAAGTCCAACAATTCTTTCGCCACTTCGATTTGTGTTATTACTCTGCCAGCAGCCACGTCACCCATGACGGCGGCGAATATATCGTGGGCCTTATCTGCCGCCACACCGGTAAACGCCAAATCTTTGAACGTTGGCAGGCAGCCTCCCTTGCTAAAATCAGCGAGCCAATCCCATTTGTGCTGATAGAAAATATTGTCAGGTAGCGGAATCGGGAGTGGGTTGGGAAGAGGCGGAAAGAAAAAGGGAAAATCAATCCCAGGCACTGCCAAACCTGTGTCTGTTAACACCTGCCCATCGGCAACTCCAGGAGCAGCGCCAAACGCGTGGTCGTTGAAACCCAAAGTCGAGGGCGTCAAGACCGTTTCTTTGGCAGTCACGGTGAATTGAGGATTGGGAGTATTCAGCACATCGGGATCGTGCTCGATGACTTTCGTGGTGAAGCTGTATGTAGAACCCCATTCGATGGGCGAAGTCTGTGAGGATGTGATGGAGTCAAACTTTGGTCCCGAGGGTATCGGGGTCGGGCTTGGCGTGGGAGTAGCCGACGGAACCGAACTAAACCAGAAAAGGGGATCCGAAGAATAACCGTGTCCACCGGCGGAATCCAACTTGATCTGGAACTCCGTAATGATATGGTTGAAGGGACAGTTCGGCGATTGTCCAAAGCCGACTTTGCCGCGTTGTCCTTCCACTTCCGGCGTCCGATTAGGGCCACGAAGTAAACCATCCTCGTGAAAGACGATCGTGCCGTCCGAGAAAATGTGGACCGCATAGCTGCGCAGTCTTTCAATACCGATTTCCAAATCAACGCTCTTGAAGCTTACCAGCACATACTCGTTCGGGCCGAGAGGAGTGGTTCGGCCACAAGCGTCGTACAAAAGCATGAGCGTGTCTGGAGCCGGACTCTGTGATGTCGCGTCAAGCTTTGCCTGATCTGCGTATAGAAAAGAATTAGTATCGGGGAAAGCAATAGCGGGAACATCAGACCATTCCTGGCTGCCGTCAGGACATGTTGTGAACGTACCATCCGTGACATGGCAATGCGCGCTCGGACCGCGCGTGCTGTTTTGACCTTTCAACTCTGCCGAACCAAGTAATAAGGCGGCAACGCCGACACAGGCAATAGAGACGAGTCTCATGATCTTGCTCCGATCTCGCTTCCGATCATAGAAACCGAGCCTTGGATTCCATGATATTTGGTCAACTTCGACAAGATTCCCGAATTTGTTGCTACGAAGTTTTTGGGGAGAGACCGGTAAGCATTTTACGAGCGAAGCGGATGCGAGTCAACGAAGACGAGCGGTTCTAGAGAGGGGAAGGATTCCTATTTCGGATCCCCTCGCGGCAGCGTGTGGCCCTCGAAACGCGTCGACCACCTGATCCAACACCAGAGGGCCTACCCCGCAGGATACCACGACAATTCCTTTAAAATGAAGCAGTTCCGAACTCGGTCGCCATGATTTGGCGGGCGCTGTGGTCGATTTTGTAGCTGCGGAATCCTTGCGGTTCAACACCCCTCAACACCATCAGTCTTGACCGGCATTGATTCTAAAGCACCTTTCAGATGGTGGACCGGGTAGACCCACTGGTCCCGAACCACATTCAAATCCTTGTTGAACCCTGACGAAACTTATTGCCTTTAAGTGATTGATATTGAACCTGTTGTGGGCTGCTAGTTGAAATCTGTTGAACTTTTGGGTTCTTGGAGGCTCTGAAAGCCACAAAATCGCCTACAGACAAACTGGACCACATCACTGTGTCTCCTAGCAGTCCGGGCTGCCATGCCGGGTGGTAGCACGAAGCACTCCGTTCGAAAGATATGTTCACAATACCATCTTTAAGCGGAAGTACGGGGATTCGGGGCTCTCGGTCACGCGCCAAACGCCAGCGTTGACCTTCTCTGCGATGCCGAGCACTAGATAAAATGCAGCGCGCTCAGCCCGCATCTCAACTGCTATCGGGTACTCGACGGTATCCGGTCCTTCCTTTGCAGTCCAGCCGAACTGCGAATCCCAGCCGAAAGCGTGTCCCGCCGTACTGCTCAGCCGCCCGTGTTCATCTTGGGTGTATACCCTACACCAATAGAGATCGCCAGCCTGGATGACCCAGGCTCCGCGGACGCCCGGAAATGGAACCCAGGAACCACTGAACCCGTGCCCGCGATCAATCTGTGCGGTGATATGATGCGCCCCAGTACGAGGCGAGAGTGAACTCGACAGAGGATCGTATTCTAGGAACACCTCCCTATGACCGAAGAAATCGAGTCGCACCTTCGGCTCAGGGACGAAGACCTCAATCATCATGGAGGGAACTGCTGGCACAAGGGGTAGTGCGTTGGAAAGGATAAACTCGCGTCCAGCGACTACACAGATTTCCTCCTCTGGGGTTTTCGCGAGCCGTGAGAAGACGAAGCCAGGGCGCGTGTATAGGTCGCGTGCCCGAAAGGGCAACCAATCTCCCCAGTTCTTCATGCCTGGCCGTGAAGCTGGTGCGGAGTGGTACTCCGGAATCCGCAAACGGCGCACCTGCACGCTTGGACGCTCGACTTCGGGCCAGAACGGCGTGGCCCACAAAATCCGCCCGTACAATGGGTCTTTGTCGGGAGTCGGAAAAAGCCGCGTCACCATCGGATCCAGGACTTCGGCGGGCGCACCGGCGAGTGGCAACTTAAATTTGAAGACTGCAACTGTTCCGGCTCCGGGTTCCTTGCGTTGCAGGTCGATGTACACGAGGCCAGCATGCTGCACCTGCATGCGCAGCGAGGGACAGCAAGAAAGATCGATGTATTCGCCGTGGACCAGTGTTTCGCCCGACTGCGGCACGCGCGGCGCGAGGACAAAGAGATACCCTGACGCTAGTGACGTTTCGCTCCAGGCTGGCTCATACCACGCAATGTCGTATTCGGGTGCCGGGTCGTCCTCTTCCCACCGCACTCCACGAACGGCAAGCTCCTCTAAGCTGAATAGATCACGGCGCATGCGAAATCGGAAGTGCGCAAACCACATTGCCACTTCGAGGGACTTACTCACGTCGATGAAATGTGTTCGCGCACCGTAGTGCTGCAGGATCGCCTGTCCAGCGGGCCCAGCAGGATCAATTTCTGCCCAGAAGCTCTCTTCAGCTTGGGACGGCAGAGCAATGCCCGCCGCGGCCTTCAATTCGCGTTCCATTTTGGTCAGTGGATCAGGTTCCCCATAGCGGAGATTCTCGCCCACTGCTGCGATCCACAGGAGATGTGTTTCATCACCGTCCTCCGCCGTCTTGCGAGCCATCGAGGGCGTCAGCCGCCCATCGTGAAACTCGGTCTGTCCTCTGAAGACGAGAAGGGTACCAGGAAATGTCGCACCTAGCTCTTCGATCGCCTGTTGAAGCTTCGCATAGTTGTCGATCTCGAGCACTTCCGCGCTGTCTGCTATGGTGCGAAGTTGCGGCAACTCGTTGGCGGCCGTGTACTGGGAAAGTTGAGCACGGTTCGTTTCGAGAAAAGAAGGTGTGGGCGTCTCTGGCGGATGCTCCATGTCCATCCGCTGCCTAAACGCTGCATGCCATGCTTGCGTCAACGCCCTCTGGTCAAACGAGCGGAAAGGAACTGCATAGATCGCCTTTTCCCAATAGGGCCCAGTACTTATCGCATTCGGCGTTTTGAGCGTTAGCTCGACGAGCATTCCCTGCAGGACGCGGATAAGGGTGTTGCGTAACGAGTGCTCGTGGCTTGAAGCCCGTAACGACTCCACAAAGTTGCTGATCGCAGCTTCTAAGACGCTGAGGTCGCTTGATCGCTTGTACTCTTCGGCTTTGAGCGCGCCAATATTATAGAAGGCTTGTACTTTTATCGCGTCGTCGGGATTCGTCGCCAGCGCCCGCTCATTCCAAGAGATCGCCGTATCGAAATCCGCTTTGTCATTCTTCTCCCGGAAGCGCATCGCCAGGGCGATGGCAAGGATCAGCATGCTGCGTAGCTTAGCGGGGTCTGAATCGGGCAAGTACGCGTTGGCCATCTGTAGCTGGCTGATGCCGCGCTCAAGAGCAAGCGGATCATGCAAATCTAAATAAGATCTGAGCTCGGTCTCGCCGCGTTGCACCGCATCTCCGGCGCGTCGACGTTCAAGTGCGTCAAACAAGTGCTACCTTCCTGCCTATGGGACTTCGGGATGAAAACTCGAGTACACGCCTTAAAAGAGCGAACTACCTGAAGCTGGCCACCTCATTTAGTGAAATCGGAGCAAACGACGTTGCAAGAATATCAAATAGAGAAGGTTGTTTCTATCGGAAATCCGCTGGTTTGGTGCCGCTGTTGCAACATCAGGTGATTGCTGCACGGCTTGCCGAGCTACTTCTTTAGATCATACCGAAACGCACGGAATGAGACCGAAGCATTGAATACCGCGTGCCCCCACACGATTGGTAAGCACCCGCTTCAATTCCGACTGAAGCCATTAGATCACCAACGATTCAACATCATGCTTCAATTCTTCGAGCGACCACTTCGTCATCGCAGCGCTGGTGTCATACGTCATCTGATCTCGGAAGTCTAATGGATATTTTTCAAGGAAAACCACGTTGGTGTCGTTCAGATATAGGGGGTGTGACGCAAATAATTTGTGGATGTCAGCTACGATATCTGCAGCGGTAATCAGGTCTGCGAATCCCTTCAATTGCGTTTTGTACAACCGTAAAGTGGCTGCGTCTTCATTTCTCGAATCGGCGGTTCCAATCGGTGGTGGCGGAGCAAGATCGCCGATTGTATGCCAATCCGTACCGCTCAGGTTGATAGGACAACCCGCATCCTCTAAGCGGCTGGCGAGTTCCTGACGCTTCTGGGTGCTATTGTCCAGATGGACGATATGCCTCCCATACACATCGCTGAAAGGCCGAACTTCGCCGATTTGCACAAGAATAGTTTGTTTAGGGTGTGTGACAAAAGCCATGCCAGCTTCAAAAATCACATTAAGCCTAGCTTGGCCCGTAAGCCTCTTGTCGTCATCTGAATCTTTGGCCGATTGGAAAACGGGACGTAACCGGCCCTCGTCGTCCGGAGTGAGCAAGACTACAACCGCTTGAGCGTGTTCAAATGCTGCTTCCAGAATCTCACCGATATACGGAGTCGGCTGGCGGGTCAGTTTTCGAGCTTCCAAGAACTCGAGAGGTTGTAGGCCGATGCACCGGAGAAATTGGAAAAGTCCGTTGCGGAGTCGTTCATCCCGGCCGTGAATGATCCAAACCTTCGTAAGGTCTTTGGAATTCTGTCCCTGGGTTTGTTTCTGGCTCAAAAATTGGATCTCCTTTTCTGACGATGTTGCGGTCGTCGAGATAATATGGCCCTCAGAGAGCCGGAAGCCGTCTAACTCGAGGCTTTTTAACAGCTCGTCAGCATCAGCGTACCAGCCTTCGCGATCTGTCAAAGTTTGCTTTTTGTGGAAAAGATATTCAGCAAACGCGAGCAAGAGCTTATGTCCATTTTCTGTCTGCTCCTTCTGCCTGATCGGGTCGGATAAATATTCCAGTCTGTCTCTTACTGCTGGCCAGCTTCTCCCTGGTGGAGGCGGGTTGAAAAAGCTTCCGTCATGCAGTGCAGTGAAAATCCTGTCAAAATTCCAGATATTTTGAGGCGCACAACGTTCAAGAAACTGGCGGTCAAAGTTCCGTGCGAACAACTCTCTTTTCAGGTCTTTGGTGCTGACCGGCGGAGTGTGTATCCCCGTATAGGACGTATCTTCATAACAGCCCAATTTCTCAAAAGTCCTAATCAGTTGCGCAACGCTGCGCTGCGACAAAGCAGCCATAAGTTCGCTGTTTTCCTCAACTCAAGAAATCTCTTTAGGCATCCGCGGCAGCAGTACGATGCTACACGCGACATTTCTATTTCTACTCGTCTTTGCGCTATTTTGGAAAGGGTTTCTTTGCGGGGCTCTGACTGTTGATCTTTGAGGCTCTCGCAGCCTCAGAATCGCCTGCACCGCCGAGGGCGGCAGACCAGAAATTGAATGTAAGTTATTGAAAATAAATGGTCGGGGAGAGAGGATTTGAAACCTCCGACCCCCTGGTCCCGAACTACATTCAAAATCTTGTTGAAGTCTGTTGAAATCCGAGTCTCTTAACTCGTTGATATTGAACCTGTTGCGACTCTGCTCATTGAAGTCTGTTGAACTTTGTTTGTTCTTGGAAGGCTTTCACGGCTAACAGAATTGCCTACACTCGCAAACGAGCAAATCAATCGGACTTGTCGATTTGGTTTGCTCGGTTATTCTGCAGCTGGGGTCCCTTCACCCGCTCTCAGGATCGCAGCTCTACGGGGCCGCCCGGGCAACGCCACCGGCAGGTATTGAAAGCGGCAGTCAAGCGGTTAGAGCGAGTTGGTGTCGGCTGACAAAGGTCACTAACCTTCTGTAGCCCGGTCATTCCCCTCTGGCGACAGTTCATGCGAAAGGAGTACATGACGATGTTGATTTGATCATCTGGAAGCAGCCGGATAACGCCAATGCCTTTTGCCTTGGCGTAGGCAAGTGCACTGCGTTGGAGCGCACCGCTGGTCACAAATGTTCCCTTTGTGTTGTCCTCACCGATCTGCTGAAGCTTGGCATGGAACTCTTCTATATCATCAACGGGAACGGCACCCGAATAATCCTTGCACTCAAAAATCCAGACGAGGGATGGTCGTCTACGATCAGGAAGGAAAATTTCAATAGAGACGTCCGTTATTATGGCTGCTCCTCGGTCGCGAGAGTGATAAGCCTTCTTCTTGAGAATTTTCGCATTCCTCGGAGATGCGCAAAGCCGTTCATCCCGAAGCTCCTTGGAAAGAGCATCATAGACCCGCTGTTCAAATGCGTCGCCCCTGGCCGTAGTGCTCATAGTCATGCACCTCCTAGCTCCACCATCTTTCGCCCGCACAAAACGATGCAATTATGAGGATGGTTTCGATAATAACTCGACATGTTATAGTGACTTTTGGTGCATTTTGCATTTTCTGTTTGGTCAAATGCAAATCCTGAGTCCTGTAGGGACGACTGACAGTCGGTAACCCTCGTCTAAACTTCCAGGAAAGAATCGCAAAATGACTCTGGAGACTGCATCGCGCAGGACATTTCTGTCAGACCTTACCCAGCACGGGTTCGGCGCTCTCAGAGCGTGAAAGACGAAAAGCGTATTCCTGCGCCGAACCAATGCTGGGCTACTGTCACTTGTTCGCTGGGCGGACTTCTTACAAACCGAATGTTTCGCGCGGAACCAAGAAATTCCGGCACGCGCAGAGCGCGTGCCGGCCACAGCGTTACTCCGCCTTCCACTCCGGCAGTCTCCCCGGGGTCCAGGGCGCGCCGGCCTGTTCGGCTTTCTTTTCGAGTGCGTCGAAGCGCTCGTGCAGCGACTTCATCTTCCCCAGTGCGTCGGCGAACTCTTCGGCGCAGACTTCATATTGCTTTCGATCGGTGCCGGTAGGCGGTTCGATGGAGAACCGTCCGTTGTTGCTGACCTGGCCGGCGCGCTCCATGATCGAAACAGGCGACGGCTCGTTGTGCGCGCGAAGGACGGGATCGCCGCGCAGTGCAATCATCAGCCGGCCCAGATCGAGTTCCAGGGTTTCCGTTTCTTTCATCAGCGGGCGA
>WNFI01203503.1_pt1 | contig 12686 bp, 7 predicted proteins | sample 5400471 | NCBI WGS metagenome assembly WNFI01 (sample SAMN13153348, study PRJNA577476) | soil metagenome | isolation source: 100 cm saprolite on Douglas fir-dominated hillslope | place: USA:California | collected 2013-09-17
GACTCATGCGTTGCAGCGAGAGGGATGGAAGGTGAACCATAAGCGGGTATTACGGATCATGCGTGAAGAGTCCTTGTTATGCCATCTGAAACGGCATTTTGTGCAGACGACTGACTCGCATCATCCCTTTCCGATCTATCCAAATCTGGTCAATGGCCGAACGCCTGATGCTCCCGATGTGATCTGGGTGGCCGATCTCACGTACATCCGCTTGAGAAGCGAGTTTGTCTACTTGGCCACGCTCCTGGATGCCTATTCGCGTCGGTGTATCGGATGGAATTTGTCAACGCGCATAGATACGAATTTGGCGCTGGGTGCCTTAGAAGAGGCGTTAGCGACGCGTGAGGTGAAACCGGGACTCATTCACCATTCGGATCGCGGAGTGCAATATGCCAGTTTTGCCTACACCGAACGATTGGTGAGTGTGGGCGTTCAGATCAGTATGTCGGCCAAGGGCAATGCCTATGACAATGCCAAAGCTGAGTCCTTTTTCAAAACGTTGAAACAAGAGGAGGTCTATCTCAAACAGTATCAAACCTTTGAAGAGGCATCCACCAATATTGGTCAATTCATCGAGGATGTGTATAATACCAAGCGGCTCCATTCCAGTCTTGGGTATGTGCCTCCCATCGAATTTGAAATGGCTTACTTTCAAGATGTAAAGTGTTGACTTCGGATGTGGTCTGGTCGTAAGGGGTCACTCCACTCCTGCTCCTAGCTGCTGCTCAACAGACGAATGTGCTCACGCATTTAGAGACGGCTCTTTCCCCAAAGGTGCTCACCGCTGCTCCGTCGCTGCGTCTGGCCCACAGTCAACCTGCAACCCTGCGTCGCCAGTTGTTAACTCTGCTCTTTCTGGAAGCGGTGGGACTTCGACGAACCTGGGATCTCCGTGGTTACAGCGGCCAAGCTCTGGCGCTCCTCACGAATCGCCGTCTTGCCTACAGCTATCGCCACATCGAGCGGTTTTTAGCGGAGTTGGCTCAGGCGGGAGCAGATGAGGCTCTCACGGAAGCCCTGGCAGGCTGGACCGCCTCTCTGTGGAAGCGCCAACCAGCTCTGGAAGACAGTCCTGCTCCTGTCTTCTACGTTGATGGACACCGTAAAGCCGTTTACTCAGATCACCTGATTCCGCGAGGATTGGTGGGGCGTCTTGAAAAAATCCTTGGCTGCCGCGCTCTGGTCGTCTTGCACGACCAGGAAGGCCATCCCCTCCTGGTGACCACGCATCGCGGCGATCAGCATTTGACCAGTGGGCTGAAAGCTCTCGTCACCCACTACGAGCAAGCCGCGGACCTCCAGCGTGTCGAGCGAGTAGTCGTGGATCGAGAGGGCATGGCGGCTGAGTTTCTTGCTACCTTGGCAAACGAAGGACACACGGTCGTGACCGTGCTGCGAACGGATCAGTACGCAGGTCTGGAGTCGTTCCGAGAGGTAGGGGAATTTGTCCCCTTGCACGCTGATCGCCACGGCAAGGTGATCCGTGAGGTCGCTTTAGCTCGCTTCAGTTTGTCCTTGCCTGAGCATCCCGGACAGAACCTGGACGTGCGGGTCGCGCTGATCCGTGATCTGTGCCGCCAGGTCCCCACTGAACAGCAAGCAGAGGACGAGGACGGAGCGCGCAGGTGGGATGAGAAAGCCGATGGCACCCATGAGAATTGGCTAGATGCCAACTAGCAAGCAACCCCCATGCCAGCCCTCCCGACTGCGCCGAAGTTAATCCCCATTGTGACCACGGCACCAGAAGTAGACGCGGTAGAATTGGCCCAAACGTATACGAGACGCTGGCCTGCCCAAGAAAATGCCATCCGAGACTGGCTCATTCCGCTTGGCATCGATGTCAATCACGGGTTTGCCAAGACGCCTGTCATCAATTCCGAGGTCGCGAAGAAGCGGGAAGCCCTCCAAAGGCGACTCGACAACGTGCGGCGGTGGGCAGATGGAGCTCGTAAGCGCATGCACAACGCGAGTAAGCTGTACAGGAAACGCTTCAGCTCACCAAAGAGCGGGCCGATGCCCTCTATCGTGTCCTCAACACGCACCAGATGGAGTTGGTGCGGCAAGGGGTGGATCACTGGCAAGTACGTCAAACGATCAAAGCAGAAAAGGCCACCGCCGATGCCGAGATTGAGGAGTACCAGCAGCGTCAATGGAAAGCCTACCACACCAGCAATCGTGAGTTTGCCAAGTGTGAGAAGTACTGCCGGGAACAGCGTGAGCTATTGCGAGCCATTGAAGACCTGGCACAACAGGAACGTGAGATGTACGAGTTGGACAATTGCAAGGATCAGATCATGACCGTCTGTAAGGTAGCTCTGGCAAATGTGGGGATGTGGGCTCGCGATCACTATTTTCCGGCATCGTATGCGCACGCGAGCTGGCACCGCTTGCAAGTCTTCTTTCAGTTACCAGGACGGATCTTCTGGGGAGTCGAAAGAGTTGAGGTTGAACTCAAAGGATTTAACGACCGCGCTCTCAACCGAGATTTGGAGACGCTGTGTGCAAAGGTCGCCCAAGAACAGCCACGCTTACCCGATGGACGCCGTCTCCTTTTCTGTGTGCAAGGCGCAGGTATTCTACATCTAGATACGCAAGAACAAGCAGTGGCGTGAGACCCTGTCATACTGTCCAGCAGAGCGGCTTAACTGCTAATAAGTCGCCTCACAAGGGATTCATATGAGTTAGATAGCGTTCGACTTTTTGCTTGGTATAGGACATTTTTCTCTCTGCACAGGTGCGCGCAACTTTCCATTGAAATAAGACACTCGCCCGGAAAGCACCTGGAGATGAAGCAGATCACACCTGGGAAGAAGGTGGGAAAGGACGGAAAGGTGGAGATGAGAGAGGTGAGTGCCGCGCCCAGACGGCTCGCCTCCGCCCGCACCGCCGCGCCAGCAATAGGGTGTATGCATTCGGCATCATAGAGAAAAGAGAGAGTGCGGTGTGATTAGCCAGCTAGGGCTATGTGCTGGGCAACACGGTCGCGAGACCGTGTTTCAGCAGGTCCGCTTCCAGCACCAACACCACTGGCACATCTCCAGCTCCAACCTCGTCGATGGCTTTGCGAATGGTATTGGCAGTAGATGAGCGCTGAATCACCACGAGAATGGGCGGAAGCGTCGCCCTCATGTAGCGCTGGTAGTGGGAGTAGGCCTCGAACTTGGCCGCATACTCGCGGTAAAAGGTGGTGCCACGGTCGTATTCGACCAGCACGCTGCCGAGTCGGGTGCCTTCGGTCCGAACGTAGAGCAGTTCCGCATCCGGACACACATTCATCCAGTCTCTCTCATCGGAGTCGTAATAGCAGCGCACCGATTCGCGGGCGCTCTTCCAGCAGATGATACGGTACGAGCCGCTGCGTATCCCCACCTCTATGATTTCCCTCACGCACTGGTAGAGCGCGTTGGTGTGCCACATCTGCCTTCCGAGCAACACAGCCCCGCGTTGTTCCCAATTCACCGTGGGATCGCGCGGTGAGACTTTCTTCTTCGTCTCGCGCACCTTTTTCTCGGGCATCAGGTAGTACGCAGGAGTGAGCCCATGCCGCATGGCGAGGAATCGCAAACCTAGCTCAGAGGCCTGGTACCGTTCGCGCTCACGCCAGCCCACTCCGCCTTCCCACGGGTCCTTCCGCGCGAGTTTCAACTCGATGAGCAGGGGGTCGAGCTGCCGTTGGATGAGCCTGCCGTCCTGGCTTTCAGTGTGCAGCAGCGCAAGCAAGTCGAGCAGACTCAGATGGGGGTGGCGAACCAGGAGGGCCAGGATGGCTTTCTGCTGCCGGGTGAGGGCCAGGTTCAGCAGCGCGGCGATGCGCAGGCGGGCGACCTTGTCCCCGTAGAGTTCTTCGGCGAGCATCGCCGGGATGCCAGTGCTATCGGCTCCCCCCGGTGGTTGTACCTCGCGCCGCGCCTCCTCTTGCAGCGAATCGCCGACGTAGCGTGGCAGCGTTTTCGTGCGGCGTGAGAGCGGTCCCGTCATGCGGCTGATGAGGAGGTGCTGGAAGGTGAAGTACTGCGAAAACTGTTCGACCAGGTCAGGCAAAGCAGGCTGGTCCAGGAGGGAGAGAAGGGACGCCTGATCACCTTTCAGGTCGCGACCGCCACTGGAGACCAGCTCGCCGAACGGCAGCCAGATGGGGGCGTAGGCCCTGCTTGCCAGCCGGGTGTAGTCCGTGATGCACCCTTTTGGGAGCGAGGTGTTTCCCAAGAGCGTGACGCGCTCGATCTGTTCAGCCCAGAAGGGGAACCGGGCTGGTGTGGAGAGCAGCAAGAGGTGGGGCATGACATCTCCGCGCAGCTGCTGCGCCCGGCGCAGGGCAAAGAGGCGGGAGAGCCAGCGCTTTGCCTCGGCCTGGCTGAACAGGCATTCCGGCTGATCGACGCGTATGTAAAACGCATGCTGTGAGCCATGGGGCGTTTGCAGCAGGAAGGCGGCATCGCACCTCCACGTCTGGTGCCCTCCCCCGGCGATCCTGCCGTAGGTCTGTTTCCAGGGCTGCTGGTAGCTCGTCAGCCGGTAGCCGGGCGGGCTTTCGGCAATGAGCCTGCTCACCAGGTCAGAGAGCGCCAGGTGGACGAAGGGCCGGGCCAGGCGCGCGAGCAGATCGGCGCGGGTCACTGGGTAGCAGGCCACCAGCTTGGGGACGGAGATCGACTCGGGGTAGCGCTTCACCAGCGCGTACAGGCCGAGATCGGTGATGTAATAGCGGTGCTGACCCCTCGGCCATCCTGCTTCGCTGAGCACAACGGATGCGGCAAGGTCAAGGCGTTGCAGTCGCAGCAGGTGATGCCCGATGGTTTTTTCATCGAACGAGCGCCCATCTACCTTCACGAGCCGTGTCAGTGCCTGGACGGAGAGCAGCGAAAGCCAGACCAGCCAGCGCAGGAGTTCGAGGTCGATCTTGCTGATCTGGTCCGAGGCCAGTACCCGCTCCAGCGCCTCCCTAGAAAGAGGTGACCACGGGAAGCTTGGGGTCTCTGTCATCACGCTCGCTCCCGTTCCTGACCGCTGAAGCCGGGGCCAATCCCGCTGGGAAATAGCAGGGGACGCGCGCTATCGCCTGCATCCAAGAGCGCCTCCTCGGGGAGGTCGGGCGGGGGCGCGCCCACCGGCGTTTTCTTGAGATTGCCCAGGCGCCTGCTGCGGTGGTGATTGCGCCTGCGGCCCCCCTGACTGTGCGAAGGACTGGCGTCCGTGGACGTAGCCGCTGCTTGCGCCTGCCCATTGGACGCAGCGCGCGGAACGCCGCTCTGCGCCTGGTTTATGCTGCTGTGAACAGGAGAGGGCGTGTCTGCACGATGGTCGCCCGCCTGCCCAGGAGACGAAGGCGATTGGCCTGGGCTATTCCCGGATGCTGCGGCGCGCTGCTCGTCCTCTCGTAATTGCTCCTCGCGCTGCGCGGCGTCTTCCCGGCGCTGTTTGTTGTCGGTCATGGCCTTCACCTCGCGCTTGATCCTGGCCGCAAAGAGACTGACATCCAAAAACCGCTTGAGGTGCGCATCGTGCAGGTCGTCTACCTCCGAAGAGGACCTGAAACGGTTCTGGTTCTGGCTGCGGATGGCCTGGATCCGTGCGTTCTGGGCGGGCGTGCGCTTCCAGCTCGGTGGGGAGGCCAGGGCCACCGAGACGATCTGCAGGGGCTCGTCCGGAATGGCCAGGCGCGCGTAGCAGTGCAGCCGGGGCTGGCTGATGATGTGTTTCTGCGAGACCTTCTTCTGCAGCTCTTCTTCCAGGATCTTCGCATCGGACGCGCTAACGTTAAAGGCGCACAGGTTCTCGCAGTTGCCCAGCACCGTGTCCAGGAGGCCCTCGCGGAACGTATTCAACTGCTTGAGGAACTGTGTCGCCAGCAGGGCCGCGCACCCGAATTTGGAATCCTCGGAGAGCAGTTTGCCGATATCCGCCCCGCTGAAAGCCTGGAACTCGTCGATAGCGAGGAACACTTTGCGGCGCTCCTGGAATGGCACGACCTCCTGCAAGCGGAAGCTGCGCCTGAGCAGGTTGATCAGGGTGCTGCCCAGGATATTCACACTCGCGTCATCCATATCGCGGCTACTCAGCGCGCACAGGACAATGCGCCCCTTGGTCACCGCCTCGTGAATAGGCGCCCTAGTGACCGGTTGCCCCACGATGCGCCGCAACAGCTGGTTGTCGTTGAAGACGCCCAGTTTCGACAGGATGGGCAAGATCACCTCCTGGCGAAACGAACTGTTCTTGGGCAGCGTGAAGTACGTGTTTTTCCACCAGGCTAAGAGCTCCTGGTGCCACGTCTCGCTCATATCGAGCTGGTTGAGGATGAGCGTCGCATAGTCCTCGTATTGCAGGAGCGGGTTTATGTCGAGCAATGTAAACTGCTCGTCGGCCCGCCCTTCGCGCACTAGCCGCTCGTTCAAGGTGTACAAGAGCAGGCAGACGTTACGCAAGAAGTAGGCCATCCTGGGTCCCCAGAAATCGTGCCAGATGCGCTCAAAGCTGGACATCAGGTTCGCGACCGCCTGGTCCCGCGTAAAGCCCATCGAGGCGTCCAGCGGATTGAGCGCAACGGGGCGCTGCGTGTCCGTCATGTCTAGCAGCAGGACATCCCTTGCGCGCTGGGGTGGCAGGAGCGCGATCAGCGCCAGCACATCCTCGATGAGGTCTCGGTGGGGGTCGATGCAAAAAATGCCCGGCTGCAGCGAGCCGTCGCGCACCTCCTGCATTGCCGCCCAGAGAAGCAACTGGATCAGCGTGGACTTGCCGTAGCGGGAGCGGGCCACGAGAAACTTGTGCGAGAACAGCGTGGCGTACGGCAGATACACCGGCACCCGGTGCCCGCGATGCTGTGAGTACCCGATCAAGGCAGGTGGGAGCGTGGCCTTCGTATATTTGATGCGGTTGGCGATCTCCGGCGACGCCAGCAGGTGCTTGACCGCGATGCGTTTCACCAGCGGCACCTCCGCCATCTCCTGCGGCAGGTGAAAGGCTCCAGAGAGTTCCAGCCCGTTCCACACGTCACGGCCCCACGCCCCGCCGCGGAAAAAGCGGAGCACCGCGTGGTGATAGGGGAACGCATGCGCCGCCCTCGTGAGCGATGCAGCCTGGTTACTCTCCGCTTCAAGGTAGCGCACGCACTTGAGGTAGAGGCTGTTCGCGCTGGCCAGCGTCAACTGGCGGTAAGCCACTTCCAGGCGCAAGAGGTGGGCGCGGAGCTGCTCTTCGAGTTGCCCGCGGTCTGCCCGCTCGGCCCTGGCCTGCTCTTTGGGGGTCATACTGGCCCGTTGCCGCTGCACCTCACGAGAGAGCGGCGGCGCTTTCCCGATCACCACCACGCGCAGCTGGCAGTAAAACGCCTGGCGCATGAGCTTTTCGGCAACCAGCTTCATGTCGTAGATAACGGAGCGCGAGTGCGAGAGCTTCCACCACAGCCACCCGATGCCCCCTGCAATGAGCGCCACGGCCAGCAGCGCAAGGGGCAGCCAGGCGTGCGTAAGATACCAACGATAGCCGAGTAGGGCCAGGAGCGCCACAACGATGCCGATGGCGATCTTTGCACCCTCGGCATCGTCGTTGGGTTGGACACCTTTCTGGGCTGTGATCAGCGCATCACGCTCTTCCTGCAGAGGGTGCTCGACGGCTTTGCGAATGTCCGGCGCGATCCAGCTATCCGGCGCCCGTACGAGTGCGAGCTGACAGATGATGCGCTGGCCGCTCTCAAGGGGCTCCATAGCCGCCAGAATTCCAGCCAGCGGATCGCTGCCTGGTTCGGCGAGCACCTTGCCGCTGAAAGTCTTGAGCGGCATCCACGAGGCGCGTGCCAGGGCGAACTCGCCGACCAGCGCGAGTTCGCCGGGGTGGACGAAGAGCGGATCAGCTACTGGCGCGATGCGGTGGATCTCGGCCTGGGGGTACTGGGCCTCGAACTGCTTCGTGAGCAGGGTGAGCTGGGCCTCGGAACTGGCACGCAGCACGAAGCCCTGCTCTCTGCGCGTCCCCACCAGTTCCAAGGCAAATGGCTCATCGGAGGCGCAGGCCTGGAACCAGGTCTCCATCGCTTGCGCCTGGCGCTCCCCCTCCTCGTGTGGCACAATCATGACCAGGTATGCTCCGCCCTCCTGCTGTATGGGGGAGCTCTCGTGTGTTGTGAGAGGGATGGTCGTGGCCGAGGAGAGACCGTGTGTTGTGGATGCCGGAGTTGCCTGCGCCATGTTCCTATGCTGCTCCTTTCGCGCTCGCTTACCATGTGCTCTTTTAGTCCCCACTACCCGGGAACGACCGGAGCAACAGCCAGCGCCGCTCTACAGATGGCAGGCAAGGAGGTCGAGATTGACCTTTCGACAACCATCCCCTCGCTCGCTCTCACCGCCTGCATAGGCAGACGGTTGACGAAGGCGCCGTGCCCGGAGAGCAGAAGGGCACCGCTCAAGAGCAGCGCGATCAGCCCCGAAACAAGCAGGGCAATGAGGCGCTGCACGAATGGCCTTTGTATCTGCTCGAACATGGTGAGCAGTGGTTGCTGCATCTTGATCAAGATTTGCTTTCCTTTCTTTAGCTAGACGAGGGCCTGGGCGTGCTCGATCTCTCGCTCCCGTGCCCGCTCGCGGAGTCGCCTGCGCTCCTGTGGGTCCGTCGTAAAGATGGCGCGGTGTTTGGAACTGGTGGCAATCGTCACAGCCGCGTACTCATTGCCGCAGCGCATGACCACCTGCCCAGGCACGGCTTCAGTGAGCGTGCGCTCTAATTCCGGCGAGAGGCGCAGCTCCTGCGCCGCATTGCGCTGCATGCCCAGGTAGAACGCGGTCCCGGCGTTGTTCAGAATGACCGCGCCTTCCTGTAAGAATTCGCGCGGATGCTGCGAGAGGGTGAACTGGGCGATGCCAAGCTTCCTGAAGCCGCGTGAGCCACTCTCCAGGTATTTCCGTCCGGCGGGGTGCTTGAGCATATACGAGGCCTCTTCGACGACGTAGGCCAGGTAGCGCTCGTCCTGGCGCAAGGCTCTGTGTCTCATCAGGAAGTTTTGGACGGTGAAGGTCATCAGCGGGTACCACTTCTCGTCCAATTCGCGGATCGAAAAGACGGTGAGCGGCTTCTCGAGGCTGATGCTCGTCTGGCCGCTGAACAGGTACGACGCTTTCTCCAGGCGCTCGATCAGTGAAGCCTGCATAGCTTCGCTTGACGCCGGTGTGGTCTTCATCGTTTCGATGAAATCCGAGAGGGTCGGCATCGGGCGCAAGAGCGTCGATGGGTCGTGCCGAATGGCTTCACTGGTAATTCCCTTCGCGGCGTAGGCGTTACGTGCAACGTGCATCAGATAGGCCTCTTCGATTTTGGAGAGCCGCGTGTCCGCGTCGCAGATCAGCAGCGTGAGTCCTGTCAACAACTGATTGTCGATGTATTCGGCAAGCAGGTCCGAGGGGTCGTCCGGGTCCACGTCCTGCGGTCCGAAAGGAATATCGAAGAAATTGATCGGGCAACCACGCGCCAGGACGACCCGCTGGCTTTCGTTGCGCAAGAACTCGTGGAGAGGGAGGTAGTCGTCGTCGCGATCCAGGACCACCACGTCCGCGATCCCCATGCCCATGATGCCGGTCACGAACGCTTTGCCGGTGAAGCTTTTCCCCATGCCGGTTTCGCCGACAATCACCACGTGCGGGTTCGGGATTTTTTTGTCTTCCGACCATGGGTGAAAGAACACGGGGCGGCGGCTCGCGCCCGACCCGGTGAACCCCAGGAACACGCCGGTGGGCGTGCCGATCACCCCGGAGCTGCAGTGCAGGAACGTGGACAGGACATCCGAAGGCAGGTTGACCAGCAGGTCCAGCTCTGTTTGTTGCGGGCAGGTGGGAAGGGTGGCCTGCCAGGCCGCCTCCTGACGACGGGTAGCATGTCGAACCTTGAGCTGTTTCTGGCGCAGGTGCGAGAGCAGGTAGTTGGAGCGCTGCTCCAGGCGCTCCCGACTGGAGGCGGAGATCCCAATGGTCATCTGCACCGTGAAGACCTTCATGCGTCGGCTAGCGAGGGCATGAACAACACGGCGCACCTGCTCGGCCTCGATGTTTTGGCTGGCTTTTGAGATCCGCAGCGTTTTCTGGTCGGCCAGGCGCCGGCTTTCCAGTTTGACCAGTTGCATCTCCAGCTTCTTGATCATAAAGTCCGAGTCGATCGGGGTGAAGGCGCTGGCAATCACCATGGGGAGTCCGAGTTCGGAGAGGTCTCCGACCCACCCACACAGGAGTTGGTGCCCGTAGCCAGTGACGTGAAAGTAGCGCTGGTAGCGCGTCTTTCCGCGTACAACGACCTCCAGGACATCGGAGAGGACATCGATCCTGGATGGAGCCACCAGGTCGGCCAGGCGCACTGCCCCGGCCTCGAAGCGGGCCTGCTCATGCCTGCTCGTGTACACGAACGTGCCATGGAAGCCCCGAATACGCTTCTTGTATGTGCGGCGGCCAGCTTTGCCAGAGGTTTGGCACCGTTGGGCCGCTGGTCGAGGCTGTGCTTGGGGCTGCTCCGCTACCTCGCGTGGCGCTAGCAGCGATACCTCAGAATGTCGAGCAAGTGCGATGGCCGCCTCCGCTGCCTCGCCAATACGCTCAGGTGCAAACGACGGAATCTCGGCGCCAAGGGCGATGCAGGAGGCGAACTGCTTGAGGAGATCGGCATCGTCGAGCAGCCACACCCGCACTTCGAGTTGCTGCAAGATCTTTTTCACCACCGAGATGCGAATACGCAACTGGTCAAGCACCTGCTCGCGCGAGACCTCCACCCGCTTTGGCCGGGAGATCATCTTCCAGATGAACGAGAGCACACCACCCGGCGCTGATCCGATCACCTGCCGTGTGGCTTCTTCTCGTGCGGAGGCCGAGGCCACCGCGAAGTGCCGCGTGATGGTGCAATTGTGCAGCTGGCTCTCCTGATACGCTAAGCTGGCCTTCTGCAGCAAGGCCAGCCGAGGCGTCTGTGCGAGCCTGGAGAGCGCCTGCTTCTGTAAGCGCAATGGATTGTAATTGGCGACGTGGACTTGTTCCGTGTGTGAGATGAACTGCAACTGGAACTCGAGTCCGGTGAGGAACGACTCGAACCTCCCGAACGCCCGCACCTGGTCGGCTTCCGGCAGGTAGCGGATATTGCGTCCCTCACATTCCATCACCACCCAGTAGCGACCCCGAGAACCGCCTTTGCCTCCCGACTCGCTATAGCCTGCGATCCCGCCCTCAAGCGAGTCCAGCGCAATCCACGTCGTCTGCACAGGTGGCTCGCGGTCTTTCCGTTTTCGTGCAGCTGCCAGTTCGTCGAGCGATTGCCAGGCGGTGTGCTTCGGGATGAAGAACTGCCGCCCGTAGAGGTAGAGCCAGTGGAGCAGCGTTTGCTCCTGCACTTTCCCATGCACCAGGATGAACACCGGAATGGCCAGCAGCACTGAGACCGCGATACGGACCACCAGTGGGAGTGAGGCCGTGATCGACAGAATGCCGACCCCCGCTCCAATGTCACTCAGGAGCTGGGTGAGGGACATGCCAAAGATCTTCTCTTCAAATTGAAAGAGATGGCCTGGCACTTCTTTGACCAGTGGGTGTTCTTCGTACTCGTGCATAGCTTCTATGAAGCGGCGAGCTTCCCACGTTACGTGCGTGCTGCACGGGACCATCAAGGTCTTTTCAGGAAGCGCCGCTTCGCTCCTTTCGCATGGATGAGCGCTACTACTCACGCTATAGGTGGGACAGGACGTCTCTCTCTCCTACAACATGCCGCCAATACTCTGGGCGAACTGGACGAAGGCTCCCGTAGCGGCGATGATGACCGCACAGATGAAGACCTTTCTGAGCTTGGCCCAGCGCTCCGTTCGGTTCATGGGCGATTGGTCGTTGTCCATCATGATCCAGATGGCATAGATGGCCACCATGAGCCCTGCGGTCGTAATGCCGATCGTGGCGGCATGTTGCTGCAGGACGGCCACGACCTGGTTGAGTCTATCAAGTGCTCCCATGTGTTTAGATATCCTTTCTGGTGTCTCCCGCGCCCTACCGAGCGAGCGCGGAATGGCTTACATGAACAGCGCTGCCGCGGTGACCGCGGAGCGGACCAACGACCCGGCTCCTGAGACAGAGGCCCCTGCCGAGGCGGCGAAGCGCGAGAGGAGCCCTGGGATTTCCGCCGTGAGATTGAGCATGGCAATGGCGAGTAAGAAACCTGTTGTGCCGGTCTGCTTCGACGCGATGAGAAATTCCATGCCAAGGCTGAGGGTCGTAAACTGCACAAACTGGGTGAAGGCGGTGACGACATAGGTGCGACCCCAGTAGGCGAACCAGGCCGAGGTTTGCGGGTGAAACGACAGGAGAAAGGCCGGGCCGGAGAGCACGAACAGGACATTGAAGAAGACCACGCGCTTCACCGCCTGGAAGGCGACCCGCACCAGGCTGGCCGAAAAGACGATCGCCAGTACAGCCGAGAGATTCAGCGTTTGCCCTGCATTGAATGGCTGGCCGCCGTTTACCTGCCCGATGAAATCCTGCACCTGGACATGGAAGACCCCACACAATTCGTTGTTCAGGATGACCAGGTCCTGTCCCATGATGAAACTGAAATGGATCAGGATCATTGTGAGGATCGCTTTGGAGAGGAACTGGCCGATCGGCATGTAGAGGGTGCCCGTGCTTTGCCCGTACATGACCTGAATGGCTCCCACGATGACAATGAGGCCCAGGAACGCA
>WNFI01178388.1_pt1 | contig 12685 bp, 16 predicted proteins | sample 5400471 | NCBI WGS metagenome assembly WNFI01 (sample SAMN13153348, study PRJNA577476) | soil metagenome | isolation source: 100 cm saprolite on Douglas fir-dominated hillslope | place: USA:California | collected 2013-09-17
GCAAGGTCCGGCTCGGCCTCAAACGAGGAGAAAAACGGCAGGTCCCGCCCAGCGCCACGGTCTTGCCCTACACGACCGCGAATCAACTCCAGGGCCGGCCGGAGCTCAGTCTCGGGAAGCTGATCAACTAGGTGGTGGAGCTCATCACGCATCGCGCTCATACGTTCAGTGTACGGAAAGTGCCCCACGTAACCCGAGGCCACGCATGAGGCCCCGCGTCGCCGCTGTGCTGGAGATCGCTGCCGGCCGCTTGCCGAGACAGCACCCGGCCGGCGGGACGGCTGCATTATCCCTGACCTGCCGCGCTCTCGGCGGCATTATGTGGGTGACCTTCGGTCACCTGCGCCCTTCGGGCCACATAATGCCTGATCATGCGAGTGATCGAGGCGCAGTGTTCTTGGTCTTGGCGCCTCACGATCACCTCGCATATCAAGCAGATGCGCGCGTTATCGGCGCAGGGCGGCGATGCATAGTTATGCAGGATGGTCAGCCGCTCAGTGGCTTGAAACCGGGATTGCCGGATCGTCGGCAACGGGAAGGCCTCTTGCTGCCCGCGCACGTAGCCGCCGATATGCGCGCCGGGCCCCGCGACCAAGTCGCCGCTCGTGCCGCGCGCGAACGAACAATCTGGCGCGCCTCCTGGCGTCTCTGCGGGCCACTCGATTGCTGCGTCAGCCACACCTGACCGGGCAGGTAACGGCAGGCAACACGGGGACCTCGCCAGCGCCCGCCGCCAAATGGCGCGCAGGTACCCGGCGACCCTCCGCCCCGGTACGCCTCCGCAGATGGCACCAAGGACGAGCGAGCGTCATTCTCCGGGGAATTCCGCCAGGAGTTGTTCGCGCTGACGGGCACCCAGACCACCGATGCGGCGCTCAGCGGGGATCCCGGCGCGCTGCATGATCGCAGCGGCGCGGGCCTTGCCGACGCCCGGCACCGCGCGGACGACCTGGGCGACCTTCGCCTTGCGGGCGAGGTCATCATCGCGGCCCAGCACGGCGGGCAACGGCGACTGTGCGCGCTGCCGCGAGCTCTGCCACACCCCCGGCTAGGGCCCGCTGGGCGAAGCGACGGCAGCAAGCACTTCGCGAAGCCGCAGTCAGGGTCTTCGCTCCAGGCAGAAAGGCCGGCGCCGGCACACTCGGCTCCCGCCGAGCGAATGCCGACACCACCACCTCTCCGACGGCAGCCACGGACTGATTCAAGTCGAGCTGCGGTAGCGAATCGTGGGCGGGTGCCGCTTATTTGAAGCTGTTGGTCAGGACGCAGTCCCGGACTGGCTGGTGGCATCCGAGACCCCCTCTCGCCGATCTTGTCCAGCCCGTCGTGTCGGCCGGGATCCGGCATTCCAGCCATGAACCTCTGCGTACTGGAGACTTCGGTAATGCTGCAAGGGACGGGACATTTCAGGCCAGCGGCCCTGCGGCGTCGGAGGCGGCGCGTATGACGCGTCCCGAGGTGACGAGCTGCTCAGCTGCTGCGAGTTCGGGGGCCAGGTACCTGTCAGGACCGGGGCCTGGCACGGCCTCACGCAGCAGCTTGATGACCGCGGAAGTCGCTGGTGCCGGGGTCAGCGGTGCTCGCAGGTCGGCTGCGCGCGCTGCGGTGACGAGCTCGATGGCAAGGATCCTGGCGAGGTTAGCTATGGCGTCGCGCAGCTTGACTGCCGCGGTCCATCCCATAGAGACGTGGTCTTCCTGCATGGCGGACCCCGGAATGGAGTCCACGCTCGCGGGTGCCGCGAGCCGCTTGTTCTCCGCCACCATGGCGGCCTGCGTGTACTGGGCGATCATCAGCCCGGAGTCCACGCCCGGGTCGTCGGCGAGGAACGGTGGCAGGCCGTGCGAACGGGCAGGGTCAAGCATCCTGTCGGTGCGCCGCTCGGCGATCGATCCGAGGTCGGCGGCGGCGATCGCCAGGAAGTCGAGCACGTACGCGAGGGGCGCGCCGTGGAAGTTGCCGTTGGAGGAGATGGTCCCGTCGCCGAGGACGACCGGGTTGTCGATGGCGGCGGTGAGTTCCCTGTCGGCGACTAGTCTCGCGTGAGCGAGGGTGTCCCGCACGGCGCCGGTCACCTGGGGTGCGCAGCGCAGCGAGTAGGCGTCCTGCACCCGCTTGTCTCCGGACCTGTGCGAGGCGACGATCCCGGATCCGGCCAGGACCCGCAGCATGTTGTCCGCGCTCGCGGCCTGGCCGGGATGCGGGCGGAGTGGCAGGTGCAGCGCGGGAAGGAGTACCTGGTCGGTGCCGAGCAGCGCCTCGATGCTCATGGCGGCGGTGATATCCGTCACGGTGCACAGTCGGCCGAGATCCTCGCAGGCGAGCAGCAGCATCCCCAGCATGCCGTCGGTTCCGTTGATGAGGGCGAGGCCCTCCTTGACGCCGAGCTCGACTGGGGTGATCCCGGCGGCGGCGAGGAGTTCGGCCGCTGGGCCGGCTTGCCCGCCGGGCCCGATAGCCTCGCCCTCGCCGGTGAGAACGAGCGCGCAGTGGGCGAGCGGCGCGAGGTCACCGCTGCACCCGAGGGAGCCGTATCGGGGGACGAGGGGGGTGATGCCCGCGTTCAGCATGGCCGCAAGCGTTTCCGCGACGGCCGGCCTGGTCCCTGTGTGTCCGGACGCCAGCGTCTTCAGGCGGAGGAACATCATAGCCCGCACCACTTCGGCTGCCACGGGTTCTCCCATGCCGGCGGCATGCGACCTGATGAGGCTGCGCTGCAGCTGGGGGCGCAGCCGCTGCTCGATATGCCGGGTGGCGAGTGCGCCGAAGCCGGTGGACACTCCATACACTGGATCGCGCCCTGCAGCGGCGGTCTCGACCGAGCGGCGGGACGCCGCCATGGCCGCGACGGCCTCGTCGGACAGTTCGACGTGTTCATTCCTCCGGGCCACGGCGAGCACGTCCGCGGCGGTGACACTGCGCTTGCCGACCCGGATCATGGTTCGCTCCTGGCCGGGGGCACGGCAGCATCCTGAAGCGGACCGCCACCTCGTGGGCGGGGAGTCACACCTACCTGGCAGGCGCCGAGGTAGCGCCGCTCGTACGGCCCAGAGCGCCGACCGGTCTGCGACTGACGTCCACTTGCGGAAGGTCGCTGCCGTGACCCTCCCACTGACCTTCGCGAACCCGTCGGTACAGGGGGTTTCATGACCTGGCCTGGCTGGCTAGCGGGGCACTCTTGCTCGGGTCCGTGGGACGTGCGCGCCTGAGCAGCAGAGGCTGGCCCACTCCACCTGCATGGGTGCCTCGTCGTGCAGGGGCGCCGCAGTGGCCGCATGCGCAGTGTGATGTCAGGTTCGAACACGAGTGCGCCAACGATCACTGCCTGACTTGACTCACCAGGCATGACTGCCGAGCCGGTTTCCGCAGCACTGCCGGACTTCGTGCGGTCATCAGCGCGCAGCGAGGAGGGCCTGCCTGTGACCGATCTGCCCGTCTGCCCTGGCTGCTGAAACTTGCCACCCCGCACACGGATGCCTGCAGCGCCGCGGCGGGTACCGCGTGAGCAATCACGCCGAGGTCGTTGCCGCCCATGCATGAGGTAGCTCACGCCGATCGCTCTGGAGTACCCTTCCAGGTCGAACACTGGTGCCACCGTGCACCGGATGCCGACAAGGGTCAGCCCCTCGTCAACTTCGTAGAAGGCGGCACGGACAGATTCAAGCTCGCGGCTGAAGGCGGGAGCCAGCTGTGATTCGCAGCTGGCAGGCCTCAGGTGGGTCTCGCCGACTGCCGTGGTGGCCGCGGGCAGCCGGACGCCGAGCGAGCTTGCCCGCTGGAGACCGGCACCGGAAAGGTCATGCCCGCCCTGGTAGATCACTTCCGCGCCGTCAGGCACGGCGCAGGGCGACATCGTGCTTGCCCGACCGGGAGTCGCCCAATGTGGGTAATGGCGGCTTCCCACACCGTGCCGAACGGCACAATCTTTGCATCCACAGATCATCAATTAACTCAATCCTATTGGCCATCAATTGACAGTACCAGTCTCCGCCCTTGTTCTAGCCACACCTGGGTCCCGACCAATTCGAGCTTCAGCTGACCCTCTACCACTTCACCGATGTACGAAATCATGAGGGGCTCATCGGCAACATCATCCCCGTAGACAATACAAAACTGCTGGCGGGGATTATACAGGCAGACAGCGCCCTTGGGGCCCCCATTCTCTCGCCGCCTCATGGCTCCGATTTCCTCGGTCAGGAAGGAATTCTCCCAGGGAGCGACGATAGGCGTGGTGAAGAAGACCATGTCCCCGACGAGCTTCCCATGCTGGAGAATGGCCGTCAGCGGTAGAGTTTCCTGCAGCAACCGCGCAATGTTGGGGACCTTGTCTTCCCAGATTTCTATCTTGCATACATCTTCGTTGCCGACCTTAAGGTTTAGTTTCACGAGGATTCTCCATGACTTGTGGGCTTCGCCGGGAACGATCGTAGCGTCCAGGATGCTTCACATGGCCTCGCCGCCAGCGAGGTACAACACCTGTCCCGTAATGGCGCTGCTAGCTGGGCTGACTAGGAACGAGACGGTCCTTGCGACATCCGCCGGGGTGGCCATCTTCGTGAGCGCCATTCGCATCCTGGTTATCTTGTCCAAAGCCTCGTATCGCGGATCTGGATCGAACGCTTGGGTACCGTCCTCATACTCCACGCGCCCTAGTGACACGATGTTAACGGTAGTGCCGTAAGAGCCTTCCTCAAGCGCAAGAGTACGTGAGAAGGCATTCGCGGCGGCTTTAACGGCTCCATACACCCCGAGCCCGGGAAATGGGCGTACTGCCAGTGCGCCAGAGATCAGGATGAGCCGTCCGGCACCAGAGTCGCGCATGCCCGCGATCGTCGCGCGACATACATTTACGTGGATACGAAATCCGTCGATATGAGCATTCAGGTGGCTGTCGCTGATCTGGTCAGTCGCGGCCGGGCCGGTTTCCGGGTGTGCGGCGTTGACTACTATTGCTGGCGGCGCGCCCATCTTGTCGCGTACCTCGCGGACGACTGCGTGTGCTGCGGTCACGCTGGCGAGATCCCCAGCGACGACGATGTGGCGCTGGGATTGCAGATGGCCAGGCTGGTCCTTCTTGAGTCCGGTGAGCAGTGACTCTGCGCGCTCTCGTCTGCGGTGGCAGTGCACGGACACCGAGGCCCCACCGGCTGCGAGCTGACGAGTGATGGCCCTCCCGATCCGCCCCGTACCACCGCAAACCAGAGCCACCCGGCCGCTGAGATCGTCCACGGGCAATGCTGACCCGATTACCACCTGCGTTCTCCCGGGGTCATGCTCGCGCATCAGCGGGAGCCGTCCTGCGGAACCCGTCGCACACTCCCCATGGGAAAACGAGGTCTACCCACATGTGCAGGCGGTTGGCGTACGACAAAGCCGACTCCGTGAGCTGACGGAACTCCTCCGTAGAGGAGCAGGTCTGAACGCATTCTACGTATTCGCGTACAAGGCCCGCCGCTCGCGGCAGGCCCACGAAGTCAAAGAAGGACGCTTTGTATCCTATGATCTCCTTGACAATCGCCTTCAGCGTGGTCAGGTCGGTTGTGTCTTCCCTGGCAACCTGCCAGAGACCCCAGAGCATCTCATCGGATAGCGTGCGAGTCTCCCCTTCGGCGAAGATCAACGCACTCAGGTACTGGCCGGGTGAACCGGCCCTCCTCGGCTGTTCTCCTCTTCCGATCACCTCGTCTGGCATCTCAAGCCAGATCGCTTCCCGCTCTGCGTTCAGCTTGGCGACGACATCGCCAACACCCAGGTGCACATTTCCTCCATCCGTTTCCGCGACGTACTAGTGATCAGGCATGGGGAGCTACAATACCTTTGCCAGAAACGCGCGAGTCCTCTCGTGGCGAGGGTCTTCGAGGACAGCTGCGGGCGCGCCCGACTCTAGGACCTGGCCGTCTGCCATGAAGACCAGGTCATTCCCGACTTCACGCGCAAAACCCATTTCGTGAGTTACCACTATCATCGTCATTCCGCCTGAGGCCAGCTGACGCATGACATCGAGTACTTCGCCTACCAGCTCCGGATCCAGGGCGCTTGTCGGCTCGTCGAACAGTAGCAGTTTGGGCCTGACCGCCAGAGCCCGTGCTATCGCCACTCTTTGCTGTTGCCCCCCAGACAATTGTGCCGGATAGGCGTCCTCTCGGCCTGCTAGGCCTACGGAGGCAAGCAGCTCCCGGCCGCGAGCATCCGCATCTGCCTTAGACTCCCCCTTCACGCGCCGCGGGGCCAGGGTAACGTTCTCGAGCGCCGTCATATGGGAGAACAGATTGAAATGCTGGAATACCATCCCTATGTCGATCCGCCTGCGCGCAATCTCGCGGTCCTTCAGCTCGTGCAGCTTATTTCCCACCCTCCTGTAGCCAACGAGCTCTCCGCCGACCCACAGTTGCCCGGCGTCCACCTTCTCGAGGTGATTAATGCAGCGCAGGAAGGTGGATTTCCCCCCTCCTGACGGCCCGATGATGCATAGGACCTGGCCGGTAGCTACTTCCAGGTTTATCCCTCGCAGTACCTCCACTCCGCCGAACCGCTTACGTACATCTTCGGCACGCACCATTACGTTCACTGCGCCGCCTCCTTAGCCGACATGCGAAGGAGGTGGCGGAGACCGCGCGCGACAGTGCCGCCAGCACCTGCGCGGCCACCCGCACCGCCGTAGAAGGAGGTGCCATATCCGCGCCCGAAGTGACGCTCTATGCGCGTCTGGATAAGTGTGAGAACTGTTGTCGCGGCGAGATACCAGAGCGATACGGCTATCAGCAGCGGAATCGTCTGGAAGTTCTGCGCGTAGATCAGCTGGGCGGAATACAGCAAGTCCGAAAGAGCGATCACGCTGACCAGCGATGTCGTCTTCAGCATGCCAATCGTCTCGTTACCGGTGGGAGGGATGATGAAGCGCATGGCCTGCGGAAGAACGACGCGCCGCATCACCTGCAGCCGCCGCATGCCCAGAGACCGCGCAGCATCAACCTGTCCCTCCCCCACTGACATTATTCCGCCTCTCACGATCTCCGCCATGTACGCGCCTTCATTCAGGCCGAGACCCAGGATTGCGGCTGAAAGAGGGGTGATGACGCTATTGGTCTGAACGTGAAAGAATACAGGGCCCAGCGGGATGCCCAGGGACAAACGGGGCAGCAGCGCCGCTAGGTTATACCAGAAAATTAGCTGCACCAGCACGGGTGTGCCGCGAAAGAACCAGATGTACGCGCCGGCGGTCCCGGCGATGAGCGGCCCATGAGATAGGCGCATCAGGGCGAGCGCGATCCCGAGGCCGATCCCTATCGCCATGGCGATTGCTGTCAGCTCCAGCGTGAGTGCGAGGCCGTGCAGCAGCTCGGCCGAGAACAGGTAGTGCCATACCACGGGCCAGTCGAAATTGGGGTTGGTAACGAGCAGCCGGACTACCAGAGAAATGATAACCAGGACTGCTGCGGTGCCAATCCACCTTCCTATGTGACGAACCGGAACTACGATGACGTCACGGTCGGTGGATTCTTCGCGAGCGGCCCAATGCCTACTAACAGTCATGATCCGGTGTACTCCCGCTCTAGTAGCGGGACATCCCTCCGTCTAGCGGAATTATGGCCCCGTTCAGGTAAGGCCCAGCCTTACAAAGCATCACGATCATCTGCGCGACGTCGTCAATGGTGCCCGTTCGCACGCGAACGTTGTCAGGTGCCAGGACTTCGTAGCTCCCGGCTGCCTCTCGCACGCCACGCCTGTGCTCGTCGTGAACCTCCGAGGTCCAGAGAACTTGATTCGGAGCGATTGCCAGACACTGCACGGCAGGCGAAAGGGTTACTGAGAGGATCTCCATGAGCCGCGCCAATGCGGCCTTGCAGACCGAGTGAGAGACATAGTCAGGCCATGATTCATACAGCGAGTTGCCGATTAGGGCGATAATCTTGCCGCTTTCCTGCTGGATCATTACCTTAGCGGCAGCCTGGCTTAGGAACAGGGGACCGCGCAGCCCGACGCCGACGCTGGCCTCGAAGTCAGCCTCGGTCAATTGCAGGAACGGTGCCCGGACAAACGTGCTGGCGTTGTGTATCACGATGTCCAGCCGTCCGAATGTGTCCACCACGTCATCCACCAGCGCGCTAACGGCTGTGACCGAGCTGATGTCGGCCTCGAAGGCGGCCGCGCGCCGCCCGGTTTCACTGATGGCCTGCACTGTTTCGGCTGCGGCCGTGGCCTGGCCCAGATGATTCACGGCTACATCGGCACCCGCTTCCGCTAGCTTGCGCTTTGGACCAACTCGCCCGGCGGACATTTTCACTTCCCTACCTCGACTCGTATGATCGCCGTGCACTACCTAGTCGGCGCGCGTGGCGCCGTGCGGCCTTGCGGTGGAAGCAGCAGAGAGCGTGGCTGTGATCGGCTTGGTCTTCTGCAGGTTCACTCCCGGAGCAATCCAGTCCGTCTTCGGCACCTTCCACTTGGCCATGATGGCCTGGTACTGGCCGTCCTTGTAAAGGGCTGTCATGCCAGCCAGCAGAGCGTGGAGGAACTGACTGTCGCCTCTATTGACGACGATGGCGATGTACGACGGCGGCACCAGGCCGTTGAGGTTTGCGATTGCAACCACTGGTTTTGGCGCCTGCAATTCAAGGTAGCTGGCAGCATCGGTGTCTTGTAGTGTCATGTCAGCTCTGCCGGAGTAGACGGCCAGGAGCGATGCGCTGTTCGTCGGGTACACCAGCAGGTGCACAGCGGGCCTGCCATGCTTTTGGCAGTAGGGATCCACCGCGCTTTGGACTGAACCGATGAGGTTATTGCCGGCCTGCAGCGCCATCGTCAGTCCGCAGACACTCAGGGGGTTGCTGGTCACGTGGAACTGGTTCGAGGCCAGTGTCACACTTGATGTGCCGTCTAGACCGAAGTCTATGAATGTGGCCTCTGACTCGCGGGGAACCAGGTCACTGAGGCACTCCATTGCGAGCTGATAGCGTCCCGACTTCACCCCTGGAATTAGCCCATCTAGGTTTGTATTGATGGTGTTGACCTTAATTCCATAGAGGCGGCCAAGCCCGTTCCACAGGTCGGGCTCGAAACCGACCATGGTCGTTGTGTTATTCTGTATGTACTCGCATGGCGGGTAAGTAGCATCTGTCGCCACGGTCATGGCACCTGCCTGGCGAATACTAGACGGGAGCATAGCCCTTAGCGCGGGTACCATGCCAGCTGCTGACCTTGACGGGCTGCTGGCTTGCGAGTTGCTGGGGGTCGATGAGCTACTGCTACATGCCGCTGATAGCACCAGAATACTGCTGATGACCGTCAGCAACCACGGCGTACGCCAATTCCTGCCTCTGGAGCCCTCAAACGAGCTGCGCGCCTGAGTTGATTGCATTCTCGCCTCCTAGCGGGCCCGGCCGGGGCTCGCGCCAAGATTTACTTACGCCGATTGCGGTGGATCTGACGCCTTCCAGTTCGCCGATTCGAGAACAGATCTGGGCAGGTCGCCGCTGGCCACCAGTTTTTCTACCTCGTCTTTGTTCTTCAGTGGGAAGCTGTATCCGAGTTCCCAGGGGAAGACGAGGAAGAACCAGCTGTTGAGTCTGTGCATGTAGCCAAACCAGCTCCAGAGCAGCTCATCCAGCTGCTCCTTAGTTTCGATACTGTCGAGGCACTCAACGACCTCGTCGCAGAGCTCTGTCAGGCTGAGCAGGTTCAGCCATGGCGCGGGACACCGAGGCTGATCAACATCTCCCATAAGATGGGCCATGTGCACGGTCATGTACTTCCAGAACTTCTTGCAGGCCTCGACCGATAGCTCGGGATCGGCCAGGGCCTGGCGCATCGCTGGCTCGGCAGTCCACCAGCTCATGGCCTGCGTGTCGGCGACCTGGAAGAACAGGTTTGACAGGTATTGTCCTCGCGTGCCAGCAGCGCTGGGGAATACGCCCAGGCGGGACATCTTTACCTCGATCGGCTCCGCCCACATGATGCGATCCAGTTCGGCCTCGATCTTCCCCTTTACCGCAACCCAGTCTGCTGACATTGTCACTGTCCTCCTCGTCCGATGGTCACGGTCACGAGCTCATGGGTGCGGAAATGCGAGTTGCACACGTGCCTCCCGGCTTGGTAGAAGGTTTCCAGGTCGTCTGCCTTGGCAACTACCGGTCCTTGGGTGGGAAGGGGCTCTGTCACGTCTGGTCCGTAGCCGAATCCCAAGGATCTGTGTCCCTGATATACAATCGACCCTGGGTTGAGTTCGCACATCATGTGTGCTCGCCCGAGCGGATTCGCTTGGGTTCCGTTTGGCTGCACGTGCAGTGCAGGGCGCCCGCGGCCGCTAAACCAGTCGCCGGTTGAAACCGTGTGGACAGTCCACATTTTGACTGGCTCTGCCACTTCATTCCACAGCATATCGGCGAATTCTGCGTCCTCGTTATCAACGAGCGTCGCCGAGAGAACCTCTCCGAATCCGGATACGTTAATCGTGATCTGCCGCGCCATGCTGCACTCCTTCTTTCACTCCGGGGACTATCCGAGGCTGTCGCCGACCGGGAACATATTACCAAAATACTGTCATGTTATATTGCTTGGACATTACTATCGTCGAGGAGCTTCAGGACTCGGTCGACCAAGTCACCTGGCGCACCTGTGACATAACGCTCAGCTTCATTTATGAGCCGTTCCATGTGTTCCTGCATAAGGCGCTCCGCCTCCCCTGGGTTTCCTGCTTCGATGGCGTCCACAATTGAACGGTGCTCCTCCACGACATCGTATTCCGCAGTGGGAGAGGACATGATAACGTCAAGGACGGTTTCGATGCGCTCGAGGCGTCCGGCTAGAATGAGCTCGGACATCGCCCGGATAATGTGATTTGGTGCCAGCGCCGCGATCGCGCGGTGCAACTCCAGGGAAGGGGTCCGCGCTACACGATCGTGAGCGACGCACTCTTCTTGGGCCGTAAGGAGCTCTCGCAGATGCTTAATGTCCGATCCCGTCGCGTTTAGGGCTGCTTGCCTGGCCGTCTCACGCTCAACCGTCCGGCGCGCGTACAGGAGGTTGACGAGATCCTGCGCTGTCTGTACGCCTATCGCCTGCTGCACCTGCTCCGTGGCGTGTTGCTGCTCCCTGGTGAGGGTGGCATAGCGATGGCCCGCCGCGGTTAGAACTCGCCCTTTCCTTCCGACCGAAGTCGTCCATCCGCGACCGTCGAAGTCACGCAGCATGCGACTGACAGTGGCTTCACTCACGTCGAATCCCTCCGCTAGGAGCGCGATCCGCCCCTGCCGGGCCCCCAGTGGGCTCGCTCCGTCGCGAAGAGCCAGCATCAGCGCGGTATATGCCTGACGCCTCACCTGCCGCAAGGGGGTTCCCCCTTCCCGACTGCGCCGTCGGCTTGAGACTTCGATGAGACCGTACGGCCAGCGAGCCTCGTCTGTCAATAGTGACAAACATGCAGCCTAACTGAGGATGGTCTGGCGATCCTGACGACATGGCTAGGATCCAGCGATACGACGGTGACCGGTCCAGCCGGGATGTGTAGTGCCGCGGCCCGAGACCGCGGCGTGCAGCTCATGGTCGCGCTCGTTCAACGCGAGGTTGAGCAGCGCCATCACCATGACGTTGTCGAGATCCGTCAGGTCAGTCATCCTGGTCCGCACCAGCGCGGCCATCGCCGCGACCAGCCCGGGGTCCGGCTTGACAGACCCGTTCAGGTCGTCCCACCTGCTCGCCGGGTGCCAGCTCGTCGTCCCAGTCCTCGCCGCCCGGGTCCGCTGGCCAGTAGCCGTCGAGGGCCTCCTGCCGGCTGGCCTCGTCTGCGGCTGCCACGTCCTTGTCGTCCCGGAGCCGGGCATCGACCCAGCTGCGGATTACCCGGTCACCCTCGCGGGCGCCGATCGCCTGCATGATTGCGGTGGTGTCGGGGTCCGGGCCGGCGAACAGGTCCGGGTGCGCCCCGCAGATGTCGTGCCAGGCGCGGTACAGCCAGTCCTCGGCCGGCGCGAACGCCCGGCAGGTGCTGCCCCCGGGGTACCTGTGCTCGCCGCGCCTCTCCTCGCGGTCGTACTCCCGCAGCAGCTGGTGCAGGGTGCCCTTGCGCGCTCCCAGCCGGGCCAGCTGCTCGTTGTAAGCGGCCTCCTGTTGCAGCGCCAGGTCGGTGCGAGCCTGCTCAGCACGCTGGTGGTCCGCCTCGGCCACCTCTGCCGCCACGAGGAGTTCCGCCTGGCTGACGGCGCCGCCCGGGTACCTCGCCGCCACCCGGAGCCGGATGGCCTCACCCCTCGCCTTGACGGCCGCATCGACGGCGGCTGCGTAGTCGGCCCGGTCCTGCTCGCGCTGCTGCTGCAGCCGGGCAGTGACCGGTGGCTTCCCACCTGTACGCGGCTTCCCGCTCCTCGCGGGCGGCGTCCTGGCCGACCATATGCAAGCAGCTGCTGACAGGCGCGTGGCGGCTACCGTCGTCGCCCCGGAACGGCGTCCCGATGGCGGGAAGAGAGGAGGCGCTGCGCCGCGCCGTCGATAGCGCACAAGCCGGCAACCCTCATGCTGATGTGGCGCGAATCCGCCCGGTTCGTTTGCTATTCCTATCCCAAGGCAAAGCGATCCTTATGCAAGTGAACGGCGGCGCACGGAACGGCTCCAGAACTTGCCGTTTTGTGCTGCTCGGCAGCGGCAAACCGGCCATCGACAGGCAGCGCATAGTCGGCGTTCCGCGCGAACT
>WNFI01054379.1_pt1 | contig 12684 bp, 14 predicted proteins | sample 5400471 | NCBI WGS metagenome assembly WNFI01 (sample SAMN13153348, study PRJNA577476) | soil metagenome | isolation source: 100 cm saprolite on Douglas fir-dominated hillslope | place: USA:California | collected 2013-09-17
ATCAGGACGACTTCGCCGTCGTCGGTGGTCTTGGGGTAGACGGCGTTCTCGAGCCGGGTGTAAACCCACCGCTCGACTGCCTTCTTCTCGGCTTCCGGCCAGATGATCCCGTTCCATTCGGCCCAGCAGTTGCGCCAGTACCGGAGCGTCATACAGCGGTCGGCGGTGTGGTTCTCCCTTAGTAGCTGGCGGGCGACCGGCATTGGCTCGTCCGGCGGAGGAAACCAACTCCCTTGTCCGGCGTCGTCCGATGCGTCAAATGTCGGTGCGTCGGGCGGGGGAACAATGTCGAGGTCGGCGAGGCGGATCTCAGGCACGCTCATGCCGGGCCTCCGACCGATCGGATCACGGAGCGGGCTTCGCGTTCCCCGCCGCTGAGCCCCGCCTCGAGTGCCGCCTGGATGAGCAAGTCCGAGGCGTCGTCGTCAAGCTGGCCAGCCTCCGCAAGACGGCGTGCTGCCCAGTGGAGAGGACCGTGCCGGTCCCCCGGCTGGTTCTGTGCTGCGACCCACGCGGTGAGCTTTGCCGCATCCCACGTCCCGGGCTTGCCATCGGACTGTCCCGACCGGCGGGAGTGAGAGCGGCACTTCGGCGGCTCGAGCAGCTGGCGCGCCGCTGCGAGGTCGAACGCGGCCCCCGTGTAAGGCCGCTTCTCCAGCAGCTCATACCGGCCGGCCGGTCCCTTGTCATCGGCCTGGACGTAGGACGGCGGCGCAACGACCAGGCCGCCGCTTGCACGGAAATCGACCGTACGCGCAGGGTCGAGGCCGGCTGCGTTGCGCTGATCCGTGCCGGCGAAATAGGCGTGAAGGCCGCCCGCCCGCGTACGGATCAGCGCGAACGCCCCGGCCAGCAACCCCGCATCCCTGAGTTTCCTGAAGGCCGCCAGTCCGGCATCGCGGTCCCGGTACAGATCGAGATCCACGATGTCTGGCCCCGGGCCCCCAGTGCGGATGAACACGTTCGCCTCCGGGTACTTGCGCCACCACGCGGAGAGCAAGTCCGCGTTAGTAGTGGCGCCAAGCAGGCCGTTGGACGGGATCGGGTTCTTCCGGCCGGGCCAGCTTGGCCCGCACGGCCAGCCATGTGCCGCGTACCGCAGTGCGGCTTCCAGGCAGCCGAGCGGGTCGGATTCGCGCGCGGTCATGATGGTCTCCTGGCGCGGCGTGCGCGGCGGGCAGCGTGAGGGCTGATCAGCCCGGCCATGACAAGCAGCTCCCGCAGCTCGGCTGCGTCGTGCGCGTGGGCGGCCAGGACTGACGCGACACGCATCAACATTGTCTGCTGGCCGGGCTGCGCGCACTCGACGTGCGCCAGGCCCGACCCGTCCAGCCACGTGACTCTGGCTCCGCGGAGATAGCGGCGCATGCACACCGCGCACCGGCCTGCCGTGGCGGCGGGGGTGGCTGCCAGCGGGCCGTCCAGGCGACGGCGGCGGGTGACAGCGGGCTGTGTTACGATTTCATCGAACGTTGAATTTTCCACTGTGATGCTCCTTGATCGATCCGAATAGGCCGGGTTGATCAGGGAGCATTGCGGCGCTTGGGCCGCGATCGGAGCGACGGCGGGAGCGGGACGCGGCAGGACCGCCGGACCAGCATCGCGCTCAGCGCCACGGGCAAGCAGCCCGGCGACCTCGGGCGGGTAGTCGGTCATCTCAGCCGACCGCCTCACGGCGGTCCCGCTCCCACTGCTCCACATCCTCGACGTGGAACCTGAGCTGGCGGCCCATCATCACGCCTCGCGGACCCTGCCCGCGGGCACGGATCTTCCGGAAGGTGTCGATCGGGAGTCCGGCAGATTCGGCGACCTCCCGGAGTGAAAGCCACCGTCGCTGGCCTGGCGCTATCTGCGTGCTCATGGCCGCACCTCCTGCGCTGAAATCGTCGCCTCAGGCGAGGGTAGCACATAGTGCGCGACTTTCAGCGCAGGATGCGCTATCGTCTACGGCATGACGGCCAACGTGGTTGTACGGGACACTGACGTGGTGCCACGCCGACCGCCGACCCCCCAAGCCGGTCCAGATGAATGGGCAGCCTGGAGGGTCGGCCGTGAACGGGAACGCAAGGGCTGGTCCCTGGGCGAGCTTGCCCGCCGGGTTACTGAGGCCGGCGCGCCGATGCAGCATCAGGCCATCTGGCAGATAGAGAACCGGACACCACCGCGGCGGATCTCGCTGAGTGAGGCGATCGCATTCTGCAAGGTGTTCGGCCTGGCCGATGTGGCCGAGCTGGGCGAGCCGCCCGAGGAACTCGCCCATAACCTCGCGACACAGATGGGGAAGTCCTTCAACGATTGGGTCGCGAGCCTGGAGAACCTGGCAGAGCAGATCCGGGATCTTCGCGGCAGCCTGCCTGGCATAAATCCCGATGTGCCGCCAGGAATGCTCAAAGCACTGGAGGACTGGGCCGCAAGGATAGACGAGGAGATCACCAGGGTCCGGTCCTGGCTGGCTGATGAGCTCCACATTCTGGTAGACACCTTGGCTGCGAGCGCGGACGGCCATGGCGTCGATTGATGACCGCCGGTTCCGCCGCGACAGGAACGGCCGCCTTGTCCCCACCGCCCGCAACGGCCACGGCCTCCGCTGGCGGGTCCGGTACAAAGACCCCGCCGGGCGGGAACGCGGCAAGTCGTTCGCCCGCAAAGCCGACGCCGAGAAGTTCCGCGACACTACCGCGGCGGACCTCGCCCGGGGCACCTGGCTGGACCCGGCTAAGGGCCGGATACTGCTGGGCGACTATGCCCGCGACTGGCTAGCCGGGCGCAGCGGCGAGCCGTCCACCATCGCCGGGCTGCGAGTCCGGGTCGAGCGGCACATCATCCCCGGTCTTGGCGACATACCCCTCAAGGATCTCCGGCCGTCCCGTATCCAGGCGTTCATCGCCGGGCTGCCCCTCGCCCCGGGGACTGTGCGGGGCGTGCTGACCACGCTGTCAGCGATCCTCGCCGCCGCCCTTGACGATGAGCTGATCGCGTCGAACCCGGCCCGCAAGGCATCCGTCCGGGCGCCACGTGCCCAGCGGCGCAAGGTCACACCCTGGACCGGCAGGCAGGTAGCAGCGATCAGGGCCGGGCTGCCAGAACGATGGCGGGTGTCCTGCGACCTGGGCGCCGGGCTCGGCACCCGCCAGGGTGAAGCGTTCGGCCTGGCCGTCGATGACATCGACTTCCTGCGCCACGTCGTGCACGTCACGCGCCAGGTGCGGATCGTCGGCGGGCGGCTGGTCTTCGCCCCGCCGAAAGGCAGCAAGGAGCGCGATGTTCCGCTTGCCGATCACGTCGGGCAGGCGATCGCCGCGCACCTCCAGCGGTTCCCGGCCGGTGACGTGACCCTGCCGTGGCTGACCCCGGCAGGGAAGCCGCGGACGGCCAGGCTGGTCATGACCACGCCACGCGGGTACGCGCTGTTCCGCTCGACGTTCAACTATGACTGCCGGCTGGCACTCAGGCAGGCCGGTATCACTCCCTCGCGGGAGGCTGGGACGCACCAGCTGCGGCACCGGTTCGCGTCGCTCCTGATTGCCGGCGGAATCGATGTCCGGGCGCTGGCCGAGCACATGGGGCACGCCAACCCTTCCGTGACGCTCGGCACCTACAGCCACCTGATGCCGAACGCAGCCGACAAGGCCCGCAAGGCGATGGAAGCCGCTTTCGCCAGCGAACATGAACCTATTGCACCGAACGATACAACCGCTGTATCATTGGAATCGTGAGAGCGCGGGAGGTCACCTTGCGGGAAGCAGAGGAGCTGCTCACCGAGTACGCGGCCATGGTCGCCAGCAGAGATGACCGCGTGCGGACTGCCTTCGTCTCCGGGCTGTCGCGGCACCGAATCCATGTCCTGTCCGGCCTCGGGCGGAACACAGTGGATCGCATCCTTGCCGCCGATGGCCCCGGCCGTGACCGGGAGGCGCAAAAGCCATGATGACCTGCGCTTCCGCGATTTCCGGTGGAAGTAGCAGAAGTAGCCGCACATACAGAACCGAGCGTCGGCCGGCTGGTTGCCGACCGCGCGGGCCCGTGTTCGGGCTGTCTAAGTCGGCGCGCTGCGGGCGGCGGCCCGGTGCGCCAGCCAGGCTCTCTTCCTCGCCGGCGCCCAGATAGCGAACCCTCGCCCGGCCGATGACACTGGCGGCCGAATATGCGCCCCGCACCACCAAAGGTGGCCTGCCATGCCGTGGCCGGTAATGCTGCCGGTCCCAGCCCTCGAACAAAGCCTGATGACTGGCATCAGGCATCAACCAGCCAAACATCGTGAATCCCCCGATCCCCATCCCCGCTGGGGAGCAATCCGCGGGCCACGCCCTCGTGGCCCGATTCCATGTATCCCCCGGTTTCCCCTGGACGATGCTGCCATCGTGCGATCGGCGAGTCCAGCAGAAATCACGTGGACCGGTGACTAGTCAGCGTTCGCGATCCGCTTCGGCCGACTTGCCCCGAGGAGCCCGTAGCGTACGTTTCACTCCGAACCTCACTAAGCTCCCGACCTGGCCGATTGGCTGGAAGGATAACGCCATGAAGATTCTGATCAAGCTCGTGGTCACGGCGCTGGCCGTCTGGGTGGCGACGTTGCTCGTCCCCGGCATTCATCTGCACGCGCACACCACGGCCGGCAAGATCACGACGCTGATAGTGGTCGCGCTGATCTTCGGCATTATCAACGCGGTGCTGAAACCGATCGCCAAGACGATCGGCTGCCTGGCCTACGCGGCTACCTTCGGGCTGATCAGCATCGTCGTCAACGGCTTGCTGTTCTGGCTCACCAGCTGGGTAGCACACCAGCTGAGCGTGCCGTTCCACATCGACGGGTTCGTCGCAGCCCTGCTCGGCGCGCTCATCGTGGGTATCGTTGGCTGGCTGCTCAGCCTGGTGCTCGATCGGCGCGACCACGACGACGACTAAACCTGACGAGCCACAGCGAGATCCCGAGCAGCACGAGGCCCACGACCGCCACTGCCAGCGGCGCTGCGAGCGAACCTGGCAGGTACTGGTGAGCGACATCGGGGATGACGTAGAGGGTGCCGGCCGCCCCGATGCCGATGAGCAGGACCCGGCGCGCCAGGACACCAGCGGCCAGCAGCCCGGCCACGGTCGCGACGGCCAGTGCCTGACCTGGTGCCTCATCCATGCCGACGATGGCTCCGATCAGAAGCCCAGCGCCGGAGAGCAAGATCCCCATGGTGCGCGGGGCGAAGTAGCCGCGGTGGACGGCGATGCCCCACATCCCGGCGAAGATCCAGAGGGCGAGACCGAAGCCGGCGCTTCCAACATGCGGATCGATGCGGTCAAGGCCGCTCTCGAGCAGGGCAACCGCCCCGCCGAAGGTGGCCGCCTGCTGCAGCGCTGACCTGGTCCGCCACCACAGCGGGACGGCACAGGCCAGCCACGCCGCTTCCGCGCAGAGCGCGGCGGTGCTGTCCGTCAGGTGCAGGTACCTGCGGGCCAGCACGGCGACGGAGCTCGCGGCACTCGCCGTCCCCAGCAGCCAGAGCACGCCACGCAGCCTGGCGAACGCGGGCTCGCTGCCGGTCCGCACCGCTGCGCCCGCCACCAGCAGGCCGACGGCAAGTACCCCGGCGACGGCGAGTTCGGCGGCGGGCGGGACGTTCTTCCAGAACTGCTGCAGGGTCACGCCGACGGCGGAGATCGCGACGACCGCTCCGAGGTAGCCGAGAACCTCGGCGACTAGGGGCAGTCGCCGCCGAGGCAGCGTCTGCTCGCGCGCCTGCTCGGCCGCTTCGATCCGGCTGGCCAGGTCCGCGTCGATGATGCCAGCCGCAGCCCAGCGGTCCAGTTGCCCGCGCAGCACGCGGGCCGCGGCTGTTTCTTCCATGGGATCGCCTCTCCGATACAGCGGCGACGTGCCGCCTTCGGGCTCATACTCGCGCCCGGGGCCGCACGGAACCAGGGCGCACCTACTCAAGAGCACTAGGCAGATGTACTCAGAACAGCTTCGGGCCGTTCTTATGTTCGTAAGCACGAACAGATACGCTGTTTCCTGCGCGCAAGCGCGCAAGGCCATTACTTCCTGCAATCGTCGTGACAGGAAATGGCTTGGGGGAGGGGCTTCTCACGGGACTGGCCTTCACAGCCGTCGGCGCGGCCCAGGCAGCCGTTCCTGACAAGTGGGGCTTTGCCTTCGTGGACAAGCCGACGGTCGCCGGGATACCCGACCTGAGTCATCAGGCAGGCACGTGGCCTGCGCCGATGCACGCGCATTCCGCGCCCGTGGCTCCTGGCCAGGTGATCGTCCGGTTCCCGAATCTGGCCACCAAGGGCGGGGTCGTGCACCGGTTTGTTCAGTTCCCCAGGGTTGGATTGCTGCCGAATACCGTGTTTGTGACGCCGTTCCATGTCGGCCCGGGATTCTGCAATCTGCTGACCGTTTGGGCGACGCTGGCGGCCAATGTACTGGTGCGCGATGTCGCGTGCTTCAAGGCAACGGGAACGCTGATGAGCCAGGAGTCGATGGTCACATACACTTCCGCACACTAGGAAGCAGGCGCCTGGCGACGCTGGCCGGGGCCCGCAGGGGCATGCGGTACTCTGGAGGCACACTGCATGCAGTGAGGCGCAGCCATCAGGCGCGCCGGTCGTAACGTCGCTCGGGTGAGCGAGCTGGTTTCCACGGACGTGGCGGCCCGCGAGAATGCGGCCACCTAAGTCCGAAGGACATCTTACTTTTATGACGGCTCAACCCATCGACGATGCTGCCGCGCTGCGCCCGGACGGTCGTTATCGCGACCCGGCGGACCGGGCGGCGGACCTCAGCTTCAAGGCGCTCGGTGTCCCGGCGCCGCTACGCGCCGCGCTCGCGCGCGCTGGCATCGACACGCCGTTCCCTATTCAGGCAGCTGTCCTGCCCGATGCGCTGGCGGGCCTCGACATTCTTGGGCGTGGCCGCACCGGCTCAGGCAAGACTCTCGGCTTTGCCATCCCGCTCGCAGCCAGGCTGTCTGGCGGCCGCACGAGCGCGGGACGGCCGCGTGGCCTGGTCCTTGTGCCTACCCGCGAACTGGCCAACCAGGTCCAAGGTGCCCTGCTGCCGCTCGCTCGTGCGGCCGGACTGACCGTGGCCACCATCTTCGGCGGCACGTCACAGGGACGGCAGGTCACTGCGCTGCGCCGGGGGGTAGACATCGTCGTCGCCTGCCCAGGCCGGCTCGCCGATCTGATCGAGCAGGGCCACTGCAATCTCAGTGCTGTCCAGGTGAGCGTGATCGACGAGGCCGACCACATGGCTGACCTCGGCTTCCTGCCCGTGGTCAGGCGGCTGATCGAGGAGACCCCGGCGGACGGTCAGCGGATGCTGTTCTCCGCGACGCTGGACAGTGCTGTCGACGTCCTCGTCCGGCGCTTCCTGACGAGTCCCGCGGTACATGCCGTCGACGAAGTCTGCGCGCCGGCGCCAATCCTGCATCATCTTCTGACCGTGACCGCGGCCGACCGGGTCGCCGTCGTAGGCGTGCTCGCAGGCGGCGAGAACCGCACGCTGGTCTTCACCAGGACCAAGCACGGGGCGGAGCGGCTCGCCCGTCAGCTGAGTCAGGCTGGCACGCCAGCCACCGAGCTGCACGGGAACCTATCCCAGCGGGCCCGTGAGCGCGGCCTCTCGATGTTCTCCTCGGGCGCTGTCCGCGTCCTCGTCGCGACCGACATCGCGGCCCGCGGTATCCACGTGGACCGGATCGACCTGGTGATTCACGCGGACCCGCCCGCGGAGCATAAGGCGTACCTGCACCGGTCAGGCCGGACGGCGCGGGCCGGAGCCAGCGGCGTCGTCGTCACTCTGCAGACGCCCGCGCAGGCGAAAGACGTGCGTGCGGTGATGCGCCAGGCGGGCGTCGTGCCGCTCACCGCCTCAGTCGTGCCTGATTCCCCGTTGCTTCGGTCGATCGCGGGTGAGCAGGCGGAATGGGTCTCAGGCTGATGTCCGGCAGCCGGCAGCCGGACCCCGGCGGACAAGCCGCACCGGGCAGAAGAGCGGGCGAGGCGCGGCTGCGTTCTCCGCCGGATACCGAGGGAACCGAGGGCGCTAGCGGCCCGGGCTCGGGCCTACATTCCGCTGACGGCATCCTGCATGATCCGGTCGACGTCCTTCGGATCCACGTCGAGTTCCTTGGCGGTCTGCTTCTCGGCCCGCGTGACGGCCTGGACGATCGCCTCCTCGACCTTGGTCTCGCCGACAACCAGGAGGCCGGCCTCCCCCGGGTCGATGAAGTCGCCAAGTTCCTTGGCCTGCGCTCGCGACATGCCCTTCGCCAGGTGACCGCTGATTCCGCCGATCACGCCGCCGAGGGCCGCTGCCCCGATGATCGACGGAGGGAATAGTGCGCCTACCGCGGCTCCGGCGGCGACGCCCCACCAGGCACCGTGGCGGGTGGTCGTCTCGTCCTTGTTCTCATGGACCTTGCCGTTCATGTCCTTCGTGATGAGGGCGGCATCATAGGAGCCGACCAGGCCGTGCGCGTGAGCCTCCCTGACGACCTGGTAATCCTCCTGAGCCGCTCGCTCGTCCGGATACGTCGCCATGAGAATGAACGTGCCGTCGGACTTGGACATATGACCTCCTCGTGGGGCCATTCGGATGGGCCCGCACCTGCCGGAACGGGCTTAGGACTCCACGCTGTCCGCTCCGGCGCCCGCCGCCATCCCCCGCAGGGAGTGATTCCGGCTTCGCTCGCTGACACCGAGCGCCGCCACGCCTTAACGGGGGCGATGACCGGTCAGCCGCGGCGGTCGCCGCCTGGCCCAGGCCGCAGCTGATGCAGCGTCCAGCCGCGCCCAGCCGGGTCAAGTGCGGCCGTGTGCGCGGTGAAGATCTCGGCGGCGCGACGGTAGGACATCCGTGCCCGGCCCGTCAGCGGGCAGACGTCGCGCGCGGCGGCGTGCGCGGGGGCGCGGCGGCCGGTCAGGAACACCGGTCCGTGCCTGCGGCCCGCCAGCAGCCAGCGCAGCAGGTCGGACGCCTCCGCGCTCCACTCGATCGTGAGGAATGAGGCTCCTGCCTTCGCCCGGTTGCCGTCCATGTCGAGGTCAGCCGCGTCGAGCGCGAGAACGCCGGTTGCCGGAGCGCCCGAGTCGTAAAGCAGACGCCAGAACGCGTGCTCCCGGAGCCGTGCATCGCTACGCCAGAGCACGGCTAGCTGCTCGCAGGTCAGCGGGGGCAGCGGCGCAGCGTCCCGGCGCACGTGTCGCAGGCCTGCCGTCGGATCGCTGCTGATCCAATCCTGCTCTTGCCACCAGCCCACCGCGCTTCGCAAGGCGGACAGTTCACGATTGACGGTGCGCGCGTCGGTCAGGGCGGCACGGTCGGCCACCCCGGTGGCGAGCCTGGGCCCGGCGGCAGCATCGTCAAGTATCGCCAGCGGGACGACGGGCGGGACCGCGCCGCGGCGGAACCTGCCAACCGGCGGCCGCTGGCCCACCAGCGGCCAGCACCAGCTGGTCAGCGAGATCTTGTAGATCCGGCGCGATGCCTGGCCCAGCCTCGCGGCGGCCAGGTAGCGGTCCACGGCGACCGCGTACTCGACCGGTGCGATATGCGGCGGCAACCCGGCGGCAGGCGCCCAATGAATCGCGCTCACGGTGACCACCTCCCGTCGCACGAGATGTCCTAGCACAGTAAATGCAGACTGCGAATTCGCCTGGGACAAGTGCAATCATAACCCGGGCGCCGGCCGTGCATTTACTGCGACAGAACCGCGTCGCTGCAGGCAGTTGCGGGTTGGTCCGGTTCAGTTTAAAGAACTTCTTGCCTTTAACCGCTATTGCCTGCCAACTCTACGCGGGATACGCGACGTCACTCCTCGGATCGGCGATGTCATCGGTCGCGCTCACCTTCGCCGTTCTGGGCGAAGGAGGGACCGCTGGCGACCTTGGTTACGTGTTCGCGGCCGGAGTCATCCCGCAGGTGCTGTTCATGCTGGGCGGCGGTGTTCTCGCCGACCGGATTGGCAGGCGCAAGGTGATGCTGGCTGCCGACAGCGCACGGCTGGCCGCCCAGGGAGTCCTGGCCGCGGCCCTGTTCATCACCAGGCCGACGATCTGGCTGATCGCCGCGTTGACCGCCGTGGTCGGTACCGGCGAGGCCTTCTTCACCCCGGCTCTCGGCGGGCTAACGCCAGCGATCACGCCGCCGGACAAGCTGGCCGACGCCAATGCCCTGCTAGGTGTTGCCGCGGCGGCAGCCAGGGTGATCGGGCCGGGGCTTGCGGGCGTGCTGATCGGGCTCACCCAACCCGCCGCCGTGATCGCCCTAGACGCCGCGACCTTCTGCGCAAGCCTCGTCTCGCTGGCCCTAGTCAGGGTCCCTGCGATCCGCCCTGCGGCGGCCTCGCCGTGGCGCGACCTGGCCGAAGGCTGGCATCTGTTCAGGGCCCAGACCTGGCAGTGGGTCATCACTGTCCAGTTCGCCCTGTTCAACCTCCTGACCTGGGCGCCCTATCTGCTGCTCGGCCCAGTCCTGGCGCGGCAGTACCTGGGCGGCGCCCGGGGCTGGGGCACCGTACTGGCCGCGATGGCGCTCGGCTCCGTGCTGACCGGCCTTCTCCTCGTCGGACGCAGGCCGCGCCGCCCGCTGACGGTTGCGGTCATCGGCAGCTACGGGTACGCGATGCCGTGCCTGATGCTGTCCTTGCACCTACCGCTGTATGGCGTCGCTCTCGGGGCGTGCGCCGCCGGGGCGGGCTCGGCGGTGTTCAACACCTACTGGTCCACCGTGCTGCAGTTGCGCGTGCCAGCGGAGATGCTGGCGCGGGTGACCGCCTTCGATCTGACCGGCTCTTATGCGCTCGGGTCGGTCGGCTTCGTGGTGATCGGCCCGATAGCCGCCGTCGTCGGCCCTGCTCGGATGCTCGGCTTCGCCGCGGCATGGACCGCGGTGAGCAGCACCGTCGTGCTCAGCCTGCGCGCGATCCGCTCGGTCCGGATGGCTGAGTGACCAGGCCGGCCCAACGACAGCGTTGGCCGAACGACCGAGCCGGCCTCCACTAGGCTGCCTGCGTGCGGATCGCTCCGATGACGGCGGCCTACGCGGCCGAGATAGCGACGTGGCGATACCCCGCGCCTTACGACTGCTATGACATGGCCGGCGCCAGCGCGGCTTTCATTGCCACTCCAGAGAGCGGCTTCTACGCCCTGACCGACGGCGACGCCCTCATCGGCTTCAGGTCGTTCGGTGCGGACGGGCGGGTTCCGGGCGGCGACTACGACGACTCGGCGCTCGACACGGGCGGCGGCCTGCGGCCTGACCTGACTGGGAAAGGACTGGGGCGCGCGGCCATCGGGACTGGACTGGAGTTCGGGCGCCGGGAGTTTGCCCCGGCCGCGTTCCGGGTGACGGTCGCCTCCTTCAACGAGCGGGCGCTGCGCGTGGTGCGCAGTCTCGGCTTCCGGCCTGCCGGGAGCTTTGCCGCGGCGACCGACGGCCGAAGTTTCGAGCTGCTAATCCGGCCCGAGACCTACTGCTTATCCCGCACTCCAGTCCGCTGCCCCGTGCGTAGTCGTGATCGTCGCGGATTGCTAGGAGCGTCGACCACAATCACGTGAACGGTGGCGGCCGCTCGGCTGCGGGCTGCCGCGCCTGCGCAGCGGCCGGGGGTTGCCGCAGCCGCGCAGCGGCGGGGGTTGGGCAGCCGAGCGGCCGCCTGCTAATAGCCGGCGCTGCGGTTCTTGGCGCCCTTCCTGCTGCCGGCGACGGCGCCGACTGCGCCTGTCAGGCCGAAGGCGATCGCGCCGTGCCACAAGGCCGTGAACGCTCCGCCGAGCGGGCTGCCGGCCGCTATGACGGAGAGGACGAAGACGATGATGGCCGTCGCGGCACCGGGCAGGAAGGCGAACCGCCACGGGTGGCTCCGCGCCCAGCGCGCTGCGCGGCTCGCGCGCCGCCGTACGACGACGCTGCCGCCTGCCACCGTGAACAAGGCGACGGTTCCCGCGGACAGTGAGCTGCTAAGGCCAAGGTGGCCGCCCATGAGGTGCAGCAGGAGGTCGGCGCCGGTCACGACCACACCGGCCGCTCCCGCGACGGCCCAGGGCACGTCGGCCATCGCCCCGCTGGCGACTGTGAGCTCCTCGCGCCGGCTCAGGCCCTGCTGGTCATTCCGAAGTGGTGCGGACATCGCGACTCGCTCCCTTGCTTCCGGTCACAGATTCAAGATATATCGCTTCTGGAGTTCGCGCTACATCTTGACCCCGGCCGACTGGCGCCGACCGCAACCACCTGCAAATCGGATTGCGCCCAAGGGACAACTCGTGGAACGCTGCCGCCGTGCTCAGTCAGGCTGAACTAGGCGCGTTCCTCCGGGACGGCTACGTCACGGTGCGCGGGGCGATTCCCGTCGCGGTCGCCGAAGCGTGCCAGGAGGTCATCTGGTCCGAGCTGGGCCAGCGCGGCGTCGCCCGGGATGACCCATCGACGTGGAACGCGCCCGTGGTCCGGATTTCGTGCCCGGAAGGCGGGCCGTTCGCGCAGGCTGGTACCGCGCCTCCGATGCAGGAGGCGCCCTGGTTCGCATCTGGACGTTCCGCCGGTCCTCGCACCTGCCGGCGTCAGCCGGCCTCGAAGCAACGGCTGCCGGTCAGTTCCTGCTTGACCCGGACGCGTCGCCAGCACCGGTGGAGCAGGCGATCCTCGCGGGCCTGTCTGCGGCGTGCGGCTAACTGCTGACCGACCGCCTC
>WNFI01122502.1_pt1 | contig 12684 bp, 12 predicted proteins | sample 5400471 | NCBI WGS metagenome assembly WNFI01 (sample SAMN13153348, study PRJNA577476) | soil metagenome | isolation source: 100 cm saprolite on Douglas fir-dominated hillslope | place: USA:California | collected 2013-09-17
ATAGCGTAGCATAGCGTGCCCTATCGCATTTTTCGGATGGGTACGTTATCTTGCTCCGAAGGCAAAGGTCACACGTTCGAATCGTGTCGGGTGCGCCAGCTTTTCTTTGTTTTACAACGCGATATGCAAACCCAGCCTGAGATTTCAGTTCTGGTTCATTCGCGCGAGTAAGCAATTGGAGAAATTTCCAGTGCGCTTGAATTGGCGCTGGCAATGTAGGTCGGTCCATTCCATCGAGAAGAAGTTGTTCAGACCAGGTCGAGCTAGCGGGAGCTAGCGAGATTTAACATCCACACGATCGCTTCGCGCCAGGACCGGCGGTTCGCCGAAAGCCTGGCTTTCGCCTGCCGCAAAACAAGAGCAGTTCGGCTTCCAAGGAAGAATCCTTTCGAGCAGTCAAACTTCCTTCTCCGTCGCCCCCCGTGAAAAACGATCTCGATACGGTTCTTCGATCTCTCGGCTCAACCGCTCTTGGTAGCGTACGACTAAAGCCGTTTAGCGACGAGCCGGCCCCTCCGCTGTGTTCCGGAGGGGAAACAAGTGCATGTGAGCTGAAAAAAGGAGATTTTGAATTCTACAGAGACAGTCTCCTAAAAGGCTTAAACTTTCCATATAGAGAAGCCTCTGCATATCCTCCCGCGATAATTAGCGGCACCTCCCGAGTGGGGGTCATCGACACTCAATTGGACGTCGATCATTGCGCGTTTGCGGCTCTCAAAGCTGCTGGAAGACTGATCCGGATTGGTCCGGCCGCTAAGCTCGCCACCGTTACACCTCCGATTGCTCCGTGCGAATGGATGTTACCTCGAGCGAATGTAGACATATCGACTAGCCACGGCACCCATGTTGCTGGCATCATAGCTGGCCGGTACAAGGATCTGGTATGGGGATTAAACCCATACGTGACTTTGTTTACGGGTCACGTCCCACTGACAGGTACAGCAGACGCTGAGGAAGTAAAATTAGGAGATCTCAGCGAGTTGCTCGCTAGTATGTTGACTGAGTCTGCAAGGATTGGCGGACTCGATGTTGTAAATTTCAGTTTCTATTATGCGCGTCCATCGGCCGCCAGCTCTGACGCAAGCGGACGGGCTCAACGAGCATTTGGCGATCCAGTTTTGCAAACGATCAAGACACTTGGAAAAAACACTCTGTTTGTCGTTGCCGCTGGCAATGACCACGAGCAGTTTTCGGCAATCTGTGACTCGCGTCCCTCTTGCTTTGACCTTCCTAACGTAATTTCGGTAGGCGCACTGAATGACAGTAGTCCGACTGCTCCTCTGTTGTCCTTGTCAGGCGCGCGCGGGAGTAACTTTGGCCGTCGTGTCCATGTTGCTACGCCCGGACATAATGTTTTTAGCTCAATATCCGGCAATTATTTCGGCGTTCTAAGCGGAACCTCTCAAGCGGCACCACAAGTGGCAGCAGTTGCGTCTCTCTTAAGAGCGGCAAATAGCTACCTTACCCCGGGAGAAGTCAAAGAGCGTTTGATCACCTGTTCAACGAGTATACCGATATCTTCTAATCCTTCGCCCGACGAAGACATCGAAGCGGGAGGAGTCGTTTTCGGCGGACGTGTAGATGCCGCATGTACCTTGGAAAAGCTGGGGTGGCTTGAACTCAAGTCAGCACCAATTCACCATCTATCACCGACGCGCAGGTGACGATCCTGACGCGGCGCTATCTCGAGAAGAACGAGTTGAACCTCTTGCCGGTCAAGAACAGAAGCTGAGTTTAACCATAGTTGGGCCAGGAGGCTCATCGAGAAATTTTCTCTATCCCATCAAAGACATTGTCAGATTTGTGCCTCCATTGCGAAAACAGTGGTGAGGATTTTGACCAGGGGAAATAAAGAGGAAATGGCAACCAAAACGGTTTGCTACCTTCTCATGCTAGTTGGTTCGTTAGCAAGCGCTCCCGCAATTGCTCAACGGCTGGATGAGGGGCGTGCGCGGCCGCTGATAGAGGGAGAAGTGAATCCAACAAATGTGGTAGTGCTACCCCAACGGGGAGATCCGAGTTCCGCCCAGCGGGCAATCGACGGAACGCCCGATGCCATCACCTTACGCCTAAGAGTGCGTATTGCCGACGGTTCAACAAGAACCGACTATACGGTGGTGATCAAAGATAAGGCCCGTGTAGTTGTCGCTCGTTACACAGACGCAGACTTTCGCGCAAAGGGGGAGCTGTGGAGTACACCTGTTCCAGGGGCTACAGCGGTGGTGCAATTGGAAATACCCGGTGTCGATCCGCCCGGCGTTTCTTTGGCTGTTACCGGCGTTATTTCGCAGCGTAAACCGCGAGATCCGATGCTATCAATCATCCATGGCTTCGACCTGGAGACCATGGATTCGCTGCGTCTGGAGAAACCGGAGATATTTGCGGCTGGGCTGCCCGTTGCCAAGCTCTCATTTGTCCGTGACGGACGATCGTTGGTTTGTACCGGTTTCATGATCGATGACGATCGGATGCTTACAAACGAGCATTGTATTAATACTCAATCTGGATGCGACACGGCAGTAGCCATTTTTGGGTTCGTTTCTACGGCAATTACGACGGATCAGTTGCGAGACCAGACGACGACATGTTCAAAACTCGTCGACAAAGATCCAATACTTGATGTTGCTTTGATTCAGTTGGCTAATAGCCCCGGCACTCGTTGGGGGAGATTGAAGCTCTCGACAAAAACTCCTTCAGTCAACGAACTTACGCTAATCATCCAGCATCCCAACGGGGATATTCAACATGTCTCAAGAAAAGATTGCTTCATCGCAAGATATCCCGTGAGGGGATTGGCAAAAGACACTGACTTTGGGCACGAATGTGGCACTATGGGAGGAAGCTCTGGGTCACCCGTGCTTAGCCGCAGTAGCATGGAGGTCGTCGGCTTGCATCATTTTGGCGTCGATCCACAAGATAAGGATTGGAGCAATCAGAACCGTGCTGTTCGAATCGAGCTCATTCGAGATAGGCTTGGAATTTGAATCGACTCAAAGTTCGACGCGGGCAGCGATCTCGCTTCGCAAAACCGCGAAGTAAGCATTGCTGGAAGCCTACAGGGTGCGGCATCTCCCCCAACGCGTTCGACGAAGCGCTGTTGATCCCGATACATGACGGCGCCAACGACGGGCGCGCCCGGCTGTCGTCTCACACCTCGTTCGAGAATCGGCTCGCGCGGGGCGCTCAGCCGCGGGAGAGCATCGAGATACGAACACTGGTGTTCTTCCCGCCGGCGTCCTGACTTCGTTCTGGGCCTCCCCGCCTCGAATGCATCGACAACGCTTGCACCAGTAAGGCGTATCTGAAGTCTGGACAAACTGAGGCGGCCGGGGCGCACTATCCGGCGACTGCGGCAGGTCAGCTTTGTTGCGGGGGAGTCGCAACCACCGATATCGACGTTCGCTCGTCGTGGCCGTCTGAAATGGACAGTCCCTGCGTCCCGAACGCAGTGAATATCTTCTAAGTTGATGATTTTTCTTACCGCGGCAGGTGTTTCCGCCACGTTTTGTTCACGGTCGTTTCACCCAATTCGTTGCGATTTCGTTGCGGTGTTCTCAGGGAGAACGGTAACAGCCGCCTTGGTCCAACAGGTGATACTCTAACGGACCTGGTCTGCATCGCTCGCCTAGTTCGTCAGCCCGGCCGCCGGAGCTTTCTAGCCTTCGGACGATCTAGAACTTCGCGAGTCCGCCATAGGCGAGGATTCCGAGAGGCACTCGGCAATTCCCGGCTTGCCGAACCAATCACACGCTTTCAAAACATCAGCCCACGTTGGCACCGAAGCGGGTGCAAAGTAAACGCGGACCACACTAGAAGAACATGGGACAGACAATTTTCGCGCGTGTGTCAGAGCCGCGATCCCCACACAAACTCCGGGGACTTATGACAAGCGAAAGAAATGCCAGCAGCAAGACCAAACCAAAAACTCCTAAAAACCACTTCGGCATCGTTCTTTTTACCTTGCTAACTTTTGACGCCGCGCGAGCCGTTCCGATCATCGCCCGACGAGGCGTCGGATGGCACGGGGAATTTCCCCTTCGTCCTCCGCCAAAGCATCAAGGATGGTGAAGTGGCTTTGGCCAGCGAGTTCCACGAGCGTGGCTGGTGCACCATGCGTCCGCCAGGCGCCAGCCAGATCGGCGGTCCATTGCTTGAAGCCGTCGGTCTCATCGCCTCCTACCACTGCGAGCAGAGGCATCAGCGGCGCCATCGGCGGTAGCGCTCTCAAGCGCAGCAGCGGACTCGCAGCCTCCGCCTCTTCCGCCGACAGATTGAGGTCGCCGTTGATCGAAGTCCGCAGCAGCGGGCGCAGGTCGAAGGCGCCACTGATTCCAGCCAGGCCGACGATCGGCCCCGAGCCGCGCTCGGTCTGGTCCAACGCCAGCATGGCGGCTAGTTGTCCGCCTGCCGAATGGCCCGCGACGACAATCCGTTCCGGCGCGATGCGGTCGATCACCCAGACGAACGCCGCCCGCACCTGATCGACGATGTCGCCAACGCGGACAGCCGGGACCAAATCATAGCCCGGCATCACGACCGTCATTCCGGCTCGCTGAAACGGTTCGGCGATGAAGGACACGTCCGACTTGTCCAATGCTCGCCAATAGCCGCCGTGAATAAAGAACAGGACCGGAGCGCCGTTGCCAGCGGAGAACACATCAAGCAGGCAGCGCGGGCCGGCGCCATAGCGCAGATCGAGACAGCAGTCGCCGCGGGCGCGCAGGGCGGCGCTGCGGCGCCGATGGCCGTCATAGACCTCCTCGCGTTCCGGATGCCGCTGGCGCAGCGCGAATTCCGCTTCGAGCGTCTCGTCTATCGTTGTATCCAGCATGTCATTCCAGATGCGATGCTTGTCAGAGACCGAGATAGGCAGTGCGAACCGAGGGATCACGGACCAGGCTGCTGCTTTCAGCAGCGCGTACGATTTCGCCCTCGGCGAGCACGTAACCTCGCGCCGCACTGCGCAGCGCCATGTTGGCGTTCTGCTCGGCCAGCAAGATAGACATTCCCTCGGCGTTCAGGCGCCGAATGGTGGCGAAGATTTCCTGAACGACAAGGGGCGCAAGGCCCATGGATGGCTCGTCCATCAGCAGCAGGCGCGGCCGCGACATCAGCGCGCGTCCAATCGCGAGCATCTGTTGCTCGCCGCCGGAGAGCAACCCTGCCGCCTGCTTCTGGCGCTCCCCGAGACGGGGAAACAGTTCGAACACCATCGCCATGTCGGCTGCAACCCCAGGCGCGCGACGCGGCCACAACCGTCGAAAAGCTCCCATCTCGAGGTTTTCGCGCACACTCATCGGGGCGAAAACCCGCCGGCCCTCCGGCACCAGCGCCACGCCCAGACCAAGCCGCGCCGAGGTTGGCGCAGCGCCAATGTCGCGATTGGCGAGTGCAATACGTCCGGCATTGGGCCGCAGCAGGCCCGCGATGCAACGCATGAGCGTGGTCTTGCCTGCCCCGTTGGCGCCAATCAGGCATACCGATTGCCCTGCCGCGACATGCAGCGACACATCGTGCAGTACGTGCGTGCTGCCATAACCGGCAGACAGGTTGCTGACCTCAAGCATCTTCGGCCTCACCCAGATAGGCCGCCAGCACCGCTGGATGGCGGCGCACCTCGTCTGCCGTCCCTTCGGCGATCCGGCGCCCATTGTTGAGCACCAGCACGTCATGCGATAGCGACATCACCATCCGCATATTGTGCTCGACGAGCAGCACCGTCATTCCGTCGCGATTGAGACCGGAGATGATCTCGCCCATACGATCGGCCGCCGCGTGGGGAAGGCCTGCGGCAGGTTCGTCGAGCAGCAGCAGGCGAGGCTCGCACGCGAGCGCGCGCGTCAGCTCCAGTATCTTCAATTGACCGAAGCTCAGCGTGCCCGCCCTGCTCTGCGCCTTGTCGGCTAAACCAAATCGCTCCAGCAAGTCGATCGCTGCCGCCGCGATGGCGCGCTCTTCTGCGCGCATCGCCGGGCCGTGCATGATCGCCTGGGCAACGCCTGCGGCACTTCGCATGTGACGGCCCACCATGACGTTTTCCACGACGCTCATATCGCGAAAGATCTGCAGATTTTGGAAGGTACGGGCGATGCCCCGTCGCGCCCTCTGGAATGTTGGCAGATGGTCGATACGCTCGCCGTCGAATTTTATCTGGCCGGCGCTGGACCGGGTGACGCCGGCGATCATGTTGAACAGGGTGCTCTTGCCGGCACCATTCGGACCAATCACCGCTTTGATCTCGCCGCCGCGAACGCTGAAACTCAGATCCGCGACTGCCGTCACGCCATCGAAATGGCAGAACAGGTTTTCGACCTGTAGCAGGGTTGCTGTCATAGGCGCTCCTTTGGTCCGAAGCGGCGCATGACGGCGGCGGGCACGCTGGCAAGGCCGCCGGGAAAAACGATCAGCACGAAGAGCATGCCGAGACCAAATAACATCAACTCGGCATCTTCATAATCGAGCAGTAGCTGCGGCACGGCCGTGTAGATCAACGCCCCCAGCAGCGGCCCCCAAGCGGTGCCGGATCCGCCAAGCGCGACCATTACGATCAACAGGATTGAACCGGAAATGCCAAAGGTCTCTGGTGACGCGTATTGATTGACGTGGACGTAGAGGCTTCCGGCAATCCCGGCCATCGCGGCACTGAGCACGAAGAACTTAAGCTTGGTGCGGAAGCTGTCGATCCCGATCGCGTCGGCGCCAAGTTCGTTGGTGGCAACGGCGCGCAGCGCGCGGCCGAGGCGCGAGCCCAGCAGATTCAGGATCGCCAACATCACGAGCAGCGAGGCCAACCAGACCAGCGGGAAAGCCCGCAACTCCGTATCGAGCCGGATCCCGGCGACCGCGAAGGACTGGACGCCAAGCAGGCCGTTCGGACCGCCGGTCAGATCGACGAGTTGGTTGAACAGCACGACGAGGATGGCATTCCAGCCCAATGTCGCCATGGACAGATAATGGCCTCGCAGGCGCAACGACCGAAGAAGCCGGCGTGCCCCAGGGAGATTTGGCCGCCGAATCCCATCAGAAGATTCAAACTTGCGATGAGAATAAGATTGATCAACGCCATATTGGCCAGCGAGATCACGTAGGCATTGGAAGCGACGAAGGGAATCGCCAGCAGCGCGAACCAAATCAGGATCAGCCATATGTGATCGAACGGCCGTCGCGCCGTAAGCCTAAGTCGCGCAGGTCCCTCCGCCTCCAGGATTTTGGGCACGAGCTTTTGTTGCAGGCTTGTCTCCGACGTCAGGGGTACCGATGTCACGGCGTCAGACCTTGACGACATCGGCACGGCCGAGGAGCCCCGAGGGGCGTGCGAACAAAATCAGCAGCAGAACCGCGAAGGCAATGGCATCCTTGAAATCCGACGAAATGTAGAAGCTGCCGAAAACTTCCAGCAGACCGAGAGCCAGTCCACCGACAACGGCACCGGGCAAGCTGCCTAATCCCCCGAGCATGGCGGCGCTGAAGCCCTTGAAGCCAAACATCGCGCCCTGGTCGTAAGAGGCCAATGTCAGCCTTGCCCAGCATGCTGCGCTCAAAGAACAAGTGCATGATGACGAGGAACGCCAAAGTCAGGCCGACAATCCACAATGTCTGCGCCTGAAACGTAACTCCGCCGAACGAGGTCGTTGCAGTGTCGGAGAATCCGCGATAGCCGACCGGCTTCTTGCCGAGGACCAGCATCACCAGGCTCCGGGTGCAAATCGACAGGCCGATACTGACAAGCGTGATCAACAGTGGCGTCGGCTGGCGCAAAGGCCAGATCACAAGACGCTCGGAGAGCAGGCCGAAGATCGCGACGAACAGCACCGCGAACAGGCATGCGACGCCGACACTGCTGAATGATCCGAGCAGCAGCGCGGAAATCATGCCGCCCATCACGACCCATTCGCCCTGCGCGAAGTTCATGGCGCCGGTGCTCTTGAACACCACATTGAATCCCAGCGCGATGAGCGCGTAAATGCTGCCGGTACCGATGCCGGCGACGAGCAATTGGAGGAAGGCGGATCCGGTGGGCGCCGCGGTCATGGCTCAGAAGGCCCGCATGCGGTTGGTTTCGAAGACCGGCAGAGCAACGCCGAGTTCCGCCAGCCGAGCTCGCGCATTGCCGACATAGGTGATCAGCACGTCTTCCTCGGCGGCACGGCCCGCCGCGCCGAGACCGGCGACCGCGATCGTGGCATCGGCCTCGGCTTCCGCCAGCGCATATTCAGGCGCGAGCCACGGACAATGATAGCCCTTCAGTTCCGTGTCCCAGACATGAGCCGTGAGCTCCTCCGCGACCGAAAGGCGCTCCTTCTCAGTCCATTGCGGGGCGCGCGAAGCCAGATACAACCATCCGAACGCGGCATGACGCTCCTTGTCGGCGATGATGCGATCGAGGACGGCAGCAATGGCGACGTTGGTTGCCTCCATCCGCCACGCTCGGCAGAGTTCCAACTCGAGCCCATCCTCGAATGCGGCGTGTACCGCCACATAGCTATCGAGGTGCTGGCCCGCGTCCAGCACGCGCCGATGCAGATTGCGATTGAAAACGCTCTCATAGTCCCGCTCGACGGGGCGCGACGCACGGCCGCCAAATGCCTCCGCAATCCGGTCGAAGCACTCGATGTGCCAGGCCTCCTCGGTGTTGCGCGTCGTAAGATAGAATTTGGGGTCGATCTCACGTCCCACTTCCATGCAGAAGCGTACGATGAGGGCCGGCGTTTCGGTGAGGCCAGTCGCCTCCATCCAGATCCGCCGGCTCCAGGCAAGCCGGGCCGCCTGGCGGATTGGTTCATCGTAGCCGTCCGCCGCCAACGCGCTCCAGTCGATGTCGCGATGCGGGTTCCAGCGGCCGGCCTTGCCGCTGTCGTAGAGCGCACGAATCTCTGGAAGCGTCACATTCATTTCCAGCGGAAAGCGCCGCTCGACCAGCAGCCGCAGAGGCGGCGCTGACCGGATTGCCTGGTCGGTCACGACTGTCATCTCAGATGGTGCCGAGCTTGGCGTGGCTGAACAGAGGCAGGTTGATGCCGAGCGGCTTCATCTGATCGCGAATCCGCTGAACCGTGGCGATGAAAATCGGCTTCTCAAGCTCCTCGATCGTCGAACCGAGCCCCGCCTCGTAGGTTATGCGGTCGGCATCGACCTCGGAGAGGGAGGCTGGGTTCTCCGGCGCGAGCCACGAACTGTGATAACCGTTCAGTTCCACCTTCTCGATCATCGTGACGACCGAGTCCTCGATCATCTTCTTCTGCTCGGGGGTGAGCGTGTCACAGATAGCTTCGAGAAAGTACCAGCCAAAGGCGCAATGCCGCGATTCATCGCGCATGATGAAGCGGACGACCTGCCTGGCCACCGGATCGCGCGTGACATCGTCCAGGTGACGGAAGACGTCGAAGGCGATTTCCTCCGCGGTGCAAACCAGCGCCGCGATGATGCCCTCGAGCGGGATGTCGGCGTTGAGCGCTGCCCGGCGCACGCCGTGTGTGGCCACTGAGCCTTGGAACAATTGCTGCACCGGCTTTTCAACATAGCCGCCCAGCCGCTCGGCCATCGCGTGACAGACCTCGGCGTGGCGCGCCTCTTCCTGGGAGCGGATCGTGAAGAAGAGCTGCATGTCGGATGGGCGCTGCTCGACGCCGAACCGGACCTGCAGCGCCGGGCTCTCCGAGATCGCGCCGTACTCGCTCCAGGCTCTGCGACTCCAGTAAAGCCGCGCGGCGTATCGTTGCTCTTCCGTATACGCGTCGGCATTGAGCAGATCCCAGGAAACATCGGTCTTCGGGTCCCATTGGTTACGGGTCGCCGCGTGGAACAGTTCCCGGATGCGCGGCAGGTCGGAGTTGAAGGTGAGCGGAAACCGGCTCTCCGGTCCGTCGAGCAGCGTTTGCACGACCTCAAAGGCCTGTTCCGCGGGCATGTCACGAGAGAGCGCCATGACGTTTCCTTTCTGAAAGTGGTGAAGCGGGATCAGACGTAGTCGACCAGATTGAAACGGCCGTCGCGCCAGTTGACGAGGACGATGTCGCTTTTCGACAGACCTGAGTGACGCTCCGGCGAAAAATTGAAAACACCACTGAGGCCGGCGAAGTTGCGAATGCCCTCGAGTCCTTCAGGGATCTTGGCCGGATCACCGCCGACCTTGAGCAGCGCTTGCTGGGCGAGCAATGCGGCATCGTAAGATTCGGCGGCGTAGAGGCTCGGCGGCCGGCCAAACCGAGCGGCGTAGCTGCGGTACAATTTGAGGATGCCTGCCTTCAGCGGGTCGCTGTCGGGCAACTGGTCGCCGACGGGGAGTTTGAGACTCGCCAGAAGCAGCGGTTTGGCCGCCTCACCCGCCAGCTTCATGTAGTCCGCCGAGACGAAACCATAGCTGTGAATCATCGGGCGGCCGTCCAGCCCCAGCTGTTGCGCCTGCTTGAGGAAGACCACACCGGCTGGCGTCACAGTCCAGCAGATGATGGCCTCGGCTTGGCTGTCGCGAATCCGCGTGAGCTGAGGCATCATGTCGGTGTCGGCCGGTCCGAAGGACTCGTACACGACGTCCAGACCGCGCTTGGGAGCAACCAGTTTCATCTGCGCGACGGCGCCCTGTCCGAAGCCGCTGGTATCGGCGAGAAGGGCGACTTTCTTGATTTTCGTTTTGTCCAGATAATCTACGATCCGTTCGAGCACGTCGCTATCATCCACGGTGCTCTTGAACACCCAGCGTCGCTCCGCGACCGGCGTGACGATTGCGAGGGCGCCCTCGCTGGAGATGAAGGGCACCTTGGCAGCTTCGGCCAGCGGCGCCATAGCAAGCGCGATGCCGCTCATATTGCCGCCGCTGAGAATGATCTCGACCCGGTCCTGACTGATCAGGCGTCGCGCGGCAGTGATCGCCTTCTGGGTCTGGCTCTCGGCATCATAGAAGGTCCATGCAATCTTGCGGCCGTTGATACCGCCGGCGGCGTTGATCTCTTCGACGGCGAGTTGAAGTCCCGCCTTCATGTCCTCGCCAAGGAAAGCTGCTGGCCCCGTGACGGAGAGGATGGAGCCGATGCGTAACGGCTCGTCCGCTGCCTGGGCGAGGCGGGAGTTCGACAATGCCAGCGCGGCGCCGGGCACAAGTTGCAGAAAACCGCGTCGTCCGAGAAACACCATCTGCTTCCTCTCGATCGGGCGCCGAACAGGCGCCCTGCTACATCCACACCCTCAAGCTCAGCCCGTTTAATCGTCGTGGACCCCGTTACGGTCGATTTCGCTGGCCGGTCCAACACCATCGCGCGACAACGGAACGTTCAACGAATAGCGGACCAGATCACCGCGATGGACGGTGTGCCCCGCCATCACCAGGCCGCCTTTATCGTCGCGATAGCGCAGTGTGCGGATCAGGACCGGCGCACCGGCAGTCAAATGCAGATATTCAATTTCTTCGGGACCTGCGATGCCAGCCTCGATGGCGAAGTCGCCACTGCGGATGTCGAGCCTTTGCCACAGCAGATGAAGCGGCGATCCGCGGGCCGAATCTTCGGTCCAGTCGGAAACCAGTTCCGCTGGAAGATAGCGGTAGTCGATCGCGACCGGGACCCGCGCCGCGGCGCGCACGCGCTTGATGAAAAGAACCGGCGCGCCAGCTGCAAGCTCGAGCGCCGCAGCGATGTGATCGTCCGCCGCTCGCCGCTCGAACAGCAGCGGCGTTGGTTGCATCGGCGCGCCCTTTGCCGCCCATTGTCCTTGGAAGTCCATGCTGGGCCCGAAGCGTTCCTCCAGCTTGTGCGCGGAAATGAACGTCCCCAGCCCGCGGCTCCGCGTGAGGAGCCCCTCATGCACGAGTTCGGACAGGGCCTGACGCACGGTGTCGCGGCTGACGTTGAAGAGCGCGCAAAGCTGTTCGTCCGAGTAAAACCGGCGATCCTCCCGATCCCAACGCAGAATAATGCCGATCAGTCGCTGCTTGATCTGCGCGTAGAGCGGCAAGGGCGACGCGCGATCCAGTGGAGGATTGCCCCAATCGGCTTCCGACGTCGGCAAATTTGGCATTAGTTCGTTCATTTCGCCTCTTCGCACGTCGATCATTGTTGGATTGTTGGCATAACCATACATTATGTCAAGGCTGGTCTTTGCTGATCTTTTAGACACACTGATTAAATGAGCGATCTTTAATCAAGGATGGCCGGCGCGCCCTAGCACCACGTGTTCTTGCGCCGGTCTGCTATGGGTTAGCCGATCAGGCCCTTCCGTCGCTGGCCATCGCCTCACCGGGTCGCTTGGCCTCCGAAGGCAAAGGTCACACGTTCGAATCGTGTCGGGTGCGCCACAAAATCAATTACTTAGCGCCGGCGTCCAGAAGTGAGTGGAAGTAAAACTCACCACAAACTCACCAAAAATAATACAGCGCTGGCGCAGAATCTGCGGGGATCGCGGCAGTTTCTCGTATGAGCCGCTCGCGGATTTCTTATGGAGTTTCGACCCGGAATCTCGCCTGGAGAGCGCGTTCGCCGCCGCCGGCTGCGAAATCTAGTTTGGTCGCAGAACATTCGGCCCGGCGCGAGGTAGGTTCAAAAGCGGGGATAAGATTTGAAACTATCACCTTCAGGTTATGAGCCTGACGAACGACCGCTTTGCGCCATGAGCGGTCGTTCCATAGCGGGGGGCGAACCGACATTATCTTCCCTCGCGGTGAAAGCGGACTTTGAGTCGTCGGGGGTTCGAGTC
>WNFI01342146.1_pt1 | contig 12684 bp, 18 predicted proteins | sample 5400471 | NCBI WGS metagenome assembly WNFI01 (sample SAMN13153348, study PRJNA577476) | soil metagenome | isolation source: 100 cm saprolite on Douglas fir-dominated hillslope | place: USA:California | collected 2013-09-17
TTTAAAATCTGAACCGTATGGCCAAGCACTCTTTAAAGAAGTATTTCGACGCCAGCGGGAACCTCATCGTCAAGCCTTACCGGATGATGGACCTCTGCATCATTTTCGATGTTCATTATAAGACTCTGCACAAATGGATACAGGGATACCGGGAAGAGATCGGCGACAGGCGAGGCATCTATTACAACGCGGCACAGGTAGAAGTCATGCTGGGTAAGTTCGGCAGGCCGCATATCGCAGCCCCTTCCTAAGCGCCGGCCGGTAGCATCAGTCCCCCTTTTCATTATAAACTTCTTCACGCATGAAAACCGAAAATATCCCGATGGACAAATTATCGAGTAATGTTTTACTGACCGGTTGCATCTTCCTGGCTAACCTGGATTTTGCCGGCCTGGCGAACTACGCCCTCAAAGCCCTGATCGGTGGCGGCATCTGGCTGGGATACAAGCTGACCGCTGATTTTATCGAACGCAAAAGGCAGAAGAAACAATGAACACCTGGCCAAAAATAGCCTTGGCGGCAGCCGGTTGCGGGGTATTGATCTATGCCTATAGCCGGAAGATGACGCGAACAAAAGCAAACCTGATCGTGATGCCGGAGGTGAGCGTTCATTCCATTAGCCTGACCGGGCTGGTGCTCCGGACGGATGTGCAGATCAAGAACCCCAGCGATGGCCACTTTTCGATCCTATTTCCCTTCGTGACCCTGACCTATAAGGATACCCTGCTCGGTAGCTCGAAGGTGATCAACCAGGACATTGCCATCAATGCCTACAGCGAAGCCAACATCCAGAAGATACTGATCGATATACCCCTTTCCAGCGTATTCTCTGTGGTATCGACGCTGATCAAAACCATCCAGACCAAGCAGCCGGTGAAGATCCTGGTAAATGTCGCCACGGTAGTCAACCTCGGCTGGAGTAAAATAAATTATGCCGATACGCAGGAGATCGCTTTAAAAAATTAAACCCTGGAAAAACCCTTAATCCGTACCCCATGGAAGCGAACCGAAAACGACTCATCAAAAGCGGCTATGAATATGACCGGTTGTTCCCCCGGGCGCAAGGTGGCGTGTACACAGTACGCAAAAATGCCTCCCTGGATGATACGGTGGCCTTTATTCCGAAAGTGGTTTATGAGAATATGGGACAGACCAGGGCCATTGCCGGGAAATTAAAGAGCGATTCGGTTTACGACACCTGCTCGAACATCTGGCACTTCGTATACGACCATATCCAATACCGGAAGGACCAGAATGGTTACGAGCAGATCCGAAGCCCTGCCCGGGCCTGGCACGACAGACGACAAGGGGTAGATTGTGACTGTTACTCCGTTTTTATTTCCAGCATCCTCCTTAATCTTGGCATTCCACATATCCTGCGGATCACCAAATACAGAGAGGATCAATTTCAGCACATCTACCCCGTTGTGCCAAGGGCTGCCGGCGAGATCATTATCGACTGCGTGACCAATGATTTTGACTACGAGGTGCCCTATTCAGAAAAAAAAGACTTTACCATGGACTTACAATTTTTAAATGGATTTGACGATCCCGCTCCCTCCTTGGGAGATACCAATTTATCACCGATCGGCTTTGCCGGTGGAAGTGTAGGAGAATTGGGTAAGTTCAGATTCAAGAGCCTACTGAACAAGCTCAATAAGTTAAATCCTGGCACCATCCTGCTGCGTAACGGCCTGCTGGCTTCCATGAAGCTGAACTTGGGAGGAGTCGCCAAAAAACTCCGCTGGAGCTACCTCACGCCTGCCCAGGCCGCTGCCAAAGGAGTGAATGCCGATCGATTCGGCAAATTAGTTTCCGTCCACAAATTCCTGGAAACGGTCTTTTATGGGGCTGGCGGCAACCTGAAGAACCTGAAAAAAGCTATACTGAAGGGAAAGGGCAATAAGGATAAGGCGGTTATGGCAGGCCTGGGAGCGCTGGATTTTGGGGATATCGACTATATGAATGCCAATACACCCTTGGAAGAATTACTAGGCCCCGATATTTACTACAGCGAGAATGAACGGACTTTCCAGGGATTTAAGGGCTTTGGAGCGTTAGGCGAACCGGTTACCCTGGCTTCCATCGCGGCGGCTTCGGGGGTCATTGCCAAGTTGGTAACAGCGCTGAAAAAGGTAGGCGATATTTTTGGCGGGAAAGGGCACGGATCGAATACAAAGGTTCAAACAACGGATGATTCGTCCGCAGGAAGCAATAACACTGATTCGCCGGAGGGTGCCGCCTCCGCGTCTCCCGCCTCCTTCAAAAGGGGTGTCCCGACTTCCTCGTCTGCTGGTGCGGATACGGATGCCAGCACCCCGGGTAGTACAGTTTCTCCTGTCAAGGCAACAGAGACTGACAGCACGACTGCTGCCGAGAGCGATACCCTTTCTCCGGGGCCTGTCACTACACCGGTGATCCCGGCAGCCGGCAGCTCCGGTGCCCATGTGGCCAGCAATAGCGGCCTGGCAAATAAACAAGGATTTTGGAACAAAAACAAGAGCTGGTTGAAGCCGGTGGCCATCGGAGCGGGCGGCATTACCCTGCTGGCGATCGGCTATCACCTGTTGAAAGCAACACCGCACGCCCCGAGTCCACCTCTGTCCGGCCTGCGTCATCCCAAAAATCATTCCCGCAAAAAGAAAAAAAAGTATCCGAAGACAAAAACACCCGTGGCGCTCTTATAGCGAGCCTGCCCGCCCCTTTCATCACCAAAAACATTATATATGGCTAAACGTAAAAAAAGCAATACCGGTCACCCGGTAAGAAAGCACCACCAAAAAAAACATGCCCTACACGGGATAGGTGACCATACGGCACACCACCCGATCGTTCATACGGCAGTGGAAACCGGCAAGGACCTGCTGATCGGGGTGGTTGGTGGCGGCCTGGCCGGTGCCGCCATCGGCAAGTCTTCGCTGCTGGCAGGCATCCTGGTTACAGGTGCCGGTCACTACATGAACAACCGGTATGTTCAGCTCGTCGGCATCGGGATGATGGCCTCCAATGGCTTCCAGCGTAGTCCCTCCGGCACCAATGGCCTGGACGGCATCGACGAGGTAAAGGACCGTTTGATGGCTTACAAAGATTCCTTTTCCCAGAAATTCTACCTCGATAAATTCCTGAAGAAAAAGCCTGCAGACACGGCTATGGCCTCCGCTGGTATGGGGGAAGTTCAATATTTCACGTATCCCGATGCCATGAATGGCGACCTGGCGGCCCTGAGCGACATCGAAAGCCAGTTGGCAGCGAGTGCGCTGGCCTTCCAGGGGCATTCAGCAGGCGATCTGCCGGATATATCGGGTGACCTGCCGGAAGTAACGGGCGATATTCCGGAAACCTCCGCGGGAGATGTAGAAGACCGTTTGTATTAAGGCGTTTCCGTTCCGATAGATAAACAACCAATTATTTCATTACCCTTTGTAAACAATACGATATGCTAGGACTATTTGAAGGCGTCGAAGATTACAACAATTCCGGGGCCCTGATCGGGCTGGACGCCACTGAAAACAACGAGCTGCTCGGGGCCCTGCGCAAGATGAACCCCATCAGGCGCCAGCGAATGATCAACAAGCTTTCCAGCACCGGGATGGCCAGCCGGGGATCCCGGGCAGAGATGGAAAAGCATTTTTCGGAGCTACCTCCTTATATTAAGGAGGGACTATCGAAAGGAGACCTGCGGCTGGCCGATACGGTCATCTATTCCATCAAGGTCGTCAATTCCAAGACCATCAAACTGTTCGAGACCCAGGATGACAAGCAGATCGGCCTGCGCAACATCTCCAATGCCAAGCTACCGAAGAACCAGGCTTTGCTGGTTAGCGGCGTGGTCTTGCTGGCGGGTACTTCCGCCGATGCCACTGTCGATAACATTATGTCTACGAATTATATCGGCCTGGAAAATTTCCCAGGCCTGGCTACCGGGGAGACGGACTTAAAGGCGAATAAAAAGCAAATCTTCCCGGAAACGAGCAACGTGGTGTTCAAGACCGGTAACTTCCATAATACCCCATTGGGCTATTACAAGCTGGCTAATCCCCGGCTGATCCTGGATGATCTTCCGCTTCTTTTAAAACCGTACCCTTATGAGCAAACGCATAAAAAAGAGATTTGATATTGCAGTGACAGCCGCGAATGGCACTTTCTCCCAAACGTTCGATTTGGACAAGACGATCATCGGCGTTTACGGAATCCTATTCACCTCTGACCGGGAAGACCTGCTTTATTATCGGGGTTCACAACGAATAGAGATTAATCGGGATGAAGTTTTCCCGGAAAGTTATGAAACGCGCCTGCTGATGAGTGGCATCAATGTGTCACCTAATGACCGGTATTATAACCTGGGCGGAATACCACCTGGCAACGGGAAAGTCAAGGTTGACTATAAAGACATGGATACCTCTTTAGCTGCTTTTGCCGCCTACCGGGTAAGCCTGTACCTCGATTGCGAAACCATCGACTTATGACAAAGGAAGCAGCTATAGCGATCACTTTACCTATTTCCCGTATCGGGCAGCAGGTATATTTTCAAATCCCGATTCCCAGAGACGCCAACCGCATTATAGGGTTTGAATGGGGCGCTTTCCACCTCGTCGGACTCCGGACAGTAGGCTTATTGGGGCCGCAATCCAATTACTATTTCGACGTCAGGGCCAGTAAGGTGATTGGCAGGATCACCCTTTGGGCCGCCAGCCCGGAGAATATTTTCCTGCAAGATCAACTGATCGAGAATCGCAATATACAGATCGGCGAAAACATAACCGGCGATGTCATTGATCCGCAAGACTACATGCATGGGCGAAAACGCGAACAGGTATCTGTCAATATAGAGGACCATCCGGCTTTTATTGAAGGCTTTTACCAGGATAGCTGGGGGATTGGTGAAAGTAGTTCTTTGCAATACCTGTTGCATTTGTACCTGTGGATTGAAAAATGCCCACTATGACAGAAAACCTGGCGATAGAATACATTTCCCGGAGGATGTCCGAGCTAGGCCGGGACGACTATCATATCCGGTTCAGGCATCTGCGGCTTCAGCCGGGCGAGCAAAGAAGTCTCTCTGCCTTTTCGGATCTATTCATCCTGGTGGAACCTCCTACGGACGTGCGGGTAGAAAGTGATGTGGGCATATTTGATGTTAGTGCGGACGGGGCGAACGAATTGCAATACGAGCACCAGGGCGCTATCCAGGTCACCAATCACTCCATTCTTGCCAATCATGTCCGATTCATTCAAGTCATTCCTAAAAATTAACAACCATGTCCGTCACCCAACAAAAGTTCGATCAGTTTAAAATTGACAAGCTCAAACACTACCTGGAAGATATGGCCGGCAAGGGACAGCCAAGGCTGTACGAGATATTCGTGGACGGGCTGAAAGTAGTTCCCAAGACCGAGGATACTGGCCAGTTCGACAACTACGAGCAATACATGGACGAGGATACCGAAAAGGTCCGCATCCTGGTATATAACTCCAACCTCTCCCCGCGTAACGACCAGTTTTGCTTTACGGTGCAGCCGGGCAGACTGGAGAAGCCGGCCGGGGGATTGGGGGAGATCGACACGATCGTGCAAGAAAAGCTCGCCGCCCGTGACCGGGAGCATGAGATGGAAGCCCTTCGAAAAGAGTTAGCAATGACGCGAACCCAGGTGGAAGAAGCCGAAGCGGAGGCCGAGGACCTGCGCCAGGAGCTGGAAGCCGTAAGAGCCGGTAAAGAGAAGAAGCAAATTAAAGGCATCGAGATCATGTCCGTCATCCTGGAAGGATTTGTCCGGCGCAATCCGCAGCTACTCCAAAAAATACCGGGCGGCGAAGCCCTGGCCGGCCTGATCGAACAGGATAACCTGGATAAAAGCGGGCAGGTAGCTATGGAGCAACCGGCGGCAGCCGCCACTTTCTGTAAGAAGGAGGACACCGCCCCGGCGCTGAGCCCTGAGCAGCTCCGCTATATCGACACCCTCCGGCAACTGGAAGCTACTTTCCAGCAGCCTGACCTGGAAACGGTCATGCAGATCCTGGCCCGGTTTGCAGCAACCCCGGACACGCTGAACACTGTTTCTGATTTATTGAACCTAAAAACCCCTGAGTTATGAAAAAGTTCTTTTATGATCTAACCATCGAAGCGAAGGAAGAAAAAGAGGCAGAGGCCAAGATGACGGCCCTGACGACCCTGGCTTCCACATTGACTACCCAGGAGCTGGCCCGGCTGGCGCACATCGTGAAAAATGACCCGGTCAAAACCGCCCTGGCTAAAAAATATTTGAAAGTCTAACCCTTTCGGCCCGTTGCTGATTCATACCCTTAACTCACATCCCTATGCCCGACACTTCCGTCTATCATCCCGATGAATTTACACTGAAAGAAAAATTGCAGTACACCTTGCTAGGCATGATAGTGATAGGCGGAAGTTTTTATGTAGGCCGGAGGCTGTTCCGTAATGCGGCTTCGATAGCCGAGCAAAAGAAAACTTTTATGGAAGGAAATCCGGCCACTTATGCCCAACAGCTCCGCATGGCATTTGAAAACAAATGGCAGTGGGGCGTCGATGTAGAAGCAGTGCGACAAATTATGCTGGCTATTCCCAGCGTGGCGGCTTTTAAGAGGGTGATGAATTCCTACCAACTCCTGTACGCCCCCCGGAGCTTGATGTTGGACATGAAAAATTACTTGAGAAAGACAGAGTACAATGAAATGTTGGCCATCCTGGCCGCCAAACCTGCCAGGGGTGATACTTCCCTTCCTATCCAGCTAACCGGACAACAGTACCAATCCTGGGCGCAGCGATTAAAAGCGGCATTTGATATCTGAAAAGCGAGCTATGGTCTTGGGATTATTCCACTTATATGAAGATCATTTCGGACAAACCAAAAACATGAGCAATGGAAACATCCTCCTTTTCATCCGACAAACAGCATAAAAAGAAAGTCCTCCTTATATCCATTGGAGTGGGGGCCGCCGGCGTCCTGGGCTATTTTGGCTGGCAGTTCTACAAAAAGAGAAAACAGCGTAACGGCGGTGACAGAGCCTACAACTACCTGGACAGCTTTCTGAAAACAGCTCCCGTCGTTTCGGCGGACACCCTGCCGGCTATCCCGGCTACCTCCCTTCCGTCTTCGGGTCCTTTGAAGCCGAGACACGCCGCTACGGCGGGTTCTTCCCTGGCTCCTTCAGAGGACACGGACTTTCCGCTCAGGAAGGGCAGCAAGGGAGCAAAGGTGCGGCTGCTGCAAAGAGCATTGATCGCCCAATATGGTAAATCCATCCTTCCCAAATACGGGGCAGACGGCGGCTTCGGGTCCGAAATGGCGGCGGCTCTAAAGAAAGCAGGATTACCATCCTCCATCGATGAAAGCACCTTCAATGTGCTGACACAGGGCATTCAATCGGAAACGAGCTCACTAGGCGCTGACCTGTATAAAGCTGCCATAGCCGGAGATTTCCCCAAAGTGATCACAGGCCTAAAGAAGATAAGCAATACCAGCGACTATACGGCTGCCAATAAGGTGTTTAAAACGTACCCGATGGATGGTGTAAGGAAAACCATCGTCAACGGGTTGCTTGACACGTTTGCCAGCGAAGATCGGCAACAAAAGATCAAATTAGAGTTCCTGCGCATCGGCTTGCAGTTCAACGGTAGCCAATGGAGCTTATCAGGGCTGGGCGGACTTCCCATCATTACCATCCGGCCGGCCACCATTTGGACTAATGCCCGCAACCGCGTGGACGTGCCCGCCCGGGTGGTATTGGGCAACGAGGTCAGCAAGCGGCTGGACTATACCTTGTTCGAGAACCAGGGCCAGTATTTCCTGGTGCCCACCCATTGTGTGCGCTATATCTAATTATACGTTCCCCTTTTCAATAACAAAATCAATTCTATAACCCTAAAATGTATAACCCTATGTCACTTACAAACATCCAAGCCGCCCTTGCCGAGAAAGGATACCGGGAGTTTAGCCGCCCCTTTGAGCTGAATATCGTGGGTGTCCGCGCCGACAACACGAAGCCCAACCTGTTCGATGACTCCATCAATGTGTATTATAAAACCAAAGAAGATAATTGGCAACTCCATCAATTTCCCGCCACCACCGATCCGGGCACCTATTGGCTGGAAAACCCCCTCAACCCGCAAGGCACAGCTATTCTGAAAGCCGGGCAATATATCGGTTCTCACATGATCGGGATGCACCGGAACAAATACTTGGCCCTGGTTCAACAACGGCCCGTAACGGTCATTCGTGACTATGATCGTAAAGCGGTCCTGGATTTTCTGAACGGCAAGGAAGATACGGGTCTGTTTGGTATTAATATTCACCACGCTTTGGCAACCGGCATAACGCGGTATGTTGACAAATTTTCTGCTGGATGCCAAGTATTTGCCAACGTAGAGGATTTTAACCTGTTCATGCACCTCTGCCAGCGACATAAGCAGCTTTATGGAAATGATTTTACCTATACGCTGATTGACGAACGGGCACTCGTCCGGGAAGCAAAAAAAAATTAGTGTTCACACTCACCGGAATAGCCATTAGCACCGGTGCTGCCTTTCTTACTTATGAACTTTTAAAAGATGAATTATGAAAAATTTGAAAAATTTCCTCAACCAATTATTCCAGGACAAAAACGGCAGCTATTCCTTACGGGAAGTAGTCGTCCTCTTATTCATTGCGGTCATCCTCGTAAGCTGGATAGCCCGGCAGTTCTTCCGGCTGGACATTCCGGAATTTATGTTCTACTCCTTTGTAAGCCTCGTCGGGGCCGGGTGTTTCGGCTACTCGTTGGAAAAAAGAACTCCACCCTCGGGTCCCCCCAAAGGCGATGCCTGAATCCAATCATTGATAACCATTCAACTATCCCCCCATGTTAACATTCGGAAATAAGTATTCGTATCTCGTCATCCTGTCCGTGGGCTTTATCCTCGGTATTTATTGCTGCTCCCTGTTCAGCGGCTGCGGCCAACAAGGGGCACCTGTTCCTGCAACCATCCTTATTAAGCCGGAAACCATCCAAAAGCAAGCGGCGGCCGTTGAAGCTGGCTACCAGGTAAGGATCGACTCCCTGGGTACAGCCGCTAAAAATCTGCAGCTCGCTTTGCAGACTACCCGGACGGCGCTCAATAAAGTCAAACAGAAAAACCTCGTCTTGCAAACACAGATCTATGATCTCTTAGACCGGACTGCAGCCGTATCCCCGGATACGGCCAGCCGGATCGTAGCATGTGATTCGTTGCAAGGGAAGGTAAAAGACCTGGTTATAAATGACATCCTAAAAGACAGCTTGTACGAAGAGGCTACTACCAACCTGGAGGATCAGGTCAACAACAAAGATTCTACGATCCAGGCGCAGCAGGATGAATATCATGCCTTAAAAACCTCGTTCACGCAATCCTTGCAGCAGCAGCAAGCCTTGCAGTCCGAAAACACCGCCTTGCGAAGGTCGGCCCGTCATCAGAAGGTTAAGGGCACCTTCAAAACGATAGGGTTGGTAATCGTCTCCGTCCTAACTGCTCATTATTTAACCCATCCCTGAATATGAAGGAAAAAGCCATCGTTTCAACTACTACGCTGCTCACGTCTCTACTGGCCTATTGGTATGCTCGGGAAATGCAAAAGGATACCGCTCCTTATGTCATCTTAGGAGGGTTTGTAGGCTCTTTGATCGGAGAAACCATTGTGGAAAACAGGAAGAAAAAAGATGGAGGATATGATCGAAATAATGACAGCCGACCCCTTTCGAAATATCTTTTTTCGACACAAGGACGTAACGGCACCTGTGACGGATTCGGCTCTTTTGCTGCGGGAAGCGATTAATGTTATGATCACAAATTGCGTTTGTGGTTCTTCCTCCAGCGGTAGTAGCTCAACTCCCGAAAGATAATTGTATGAAATATCCTGTCGTTAAAGAAATAGTGCTGGGGAATGTCCCCGAAATTGACGTCCCGGAAATACAGGTGTCTTATTCCAGGGCATCTGGCAAACCTTTCTTAGGTAAGCTAACGGAAACAGAGGACGTAGCGCGGTTTATCCGCAGTACCTTCGATAAAGGCGATATCGACCTACAGGAACAAGTGATCATTTTATATCTCAATGCGGCTAATCATATTCTGGGCTATTACCGGCATTCGCGTGGAAGCATTCACATGGTCATGGCAGATATTCGTATCATCTTAGGAACAGCCCTTAAATGTGGTTGCCTTGCCATGATCATCGCTCATAACCATCCATCAGGAGTAACTAAACCAAGCGCCCCGGATGAACAGTTGACCATTAAGCTGATCAAAGGGGCAGCCACCTGTCAGATTGAGGTATTGGATCATTATATAATTACCAGGGACAGCTATTATTCAATGGCAGCTAACGGATTTAACGGACTGGCCGGAGTGAAGAAGCTCGGTGACCCGGTTGAGCAATTTGTGGCAAGGGTAGACCAGGATCTACGGCAACAAACCCCCCACAATAAGCTATCCATTGAAAAGCTGGCTGCTTCTTTTGGTATTACTGATAAGACCCTGGTTAAAGAGCTGACGGAGCTGGCCATCGTTAACCGGGCCCGGGAGCTGGCGCATGAACCGGGGAGCACCCGGGAACGGTTTGACCGGATCGTGGAGCTGTACCGGACACAGGTTAATCTCTCGCACCGGACCTCTCAAAGCATTCTCCTGCAGCAATATTCTACCCCTGCCCCTATTTCGTACCTAGCAGGGGTATTTTGTGGGATTGATCGGCCATCGCCCGGCGCTTTTTATTTCGAACCCTCTGCCGGCAACGGCTTATTGACTATCGCCGGTAATCCGCGCGATTTTATCGTGAACGAAATTGACACGGTACGAAATAAGAACCTGCAAAAGCAGGGATTCAAGCTCGTGCTGAAACGCGATGCTACGAAACCTTTTGTCGCGGAGCAGGCATCCTTCCAGGCCGTACTGACCAATATTGGGATGAGAAAGGCCGGATACAGGCCGGTCGGAACCGTATTTTCTTCAATTACCTGTATAGCCGGTATCAGGTGCTGGACGTGATCAATATCGACGGGCACAAGCTGTATGCCCGGCAGGGAACAGCTTTTGATGTACGGTTGATCCTGATCGACGGAAGAAAGACAATTCCTTCGGGTAATGCACCTGTACGCGATCAAAAAAGGGATGGGATAGTCAATAGCTTTGACGAGCTGTTTGAAAGGCTGATCGATCACCTTCCAAGTCATCCACCAAAGAGTAATGCTATGGTAAATTTATTAGAACTCGAAGCGGAAGCATTGGCGCTAGAGCTTGACCTACTTGAAATACAGGTCGAGCAATTAGGTAGCCCCGATGCAATGGACATTGATCGGACATTTTATGAAAAGTACCTGGCGGCGAAGAAGAAATACTCCGAGTATAAAATTGTCGTCCTCTTGAGAAATTCCGGAACCGGCTTATATGAAACCTATGACAGAGATGCCGAAACGATTGTTTCTATTTGCAAAGGGAGATATACCAAAGCTGGACAGTACCAAAATAGGCGTGTCTATGGCCTGGGTATCCCGTCCTATGAAGTATCCAGGTATGATCAGGTGCTCAGACGAGCCGGTTATGTGATAGCATTCATCTACCCTCCACCGGGGACCGGATTAGGGGCGCCTTATGCGCCTGCATCCGAAGCTTGTGTAGTGTTGAATACCCAGGTCCCCGACAGCATGGCTTTTGAAACCCAATTGGCCCTTCAACAAATAAAACAGGACATAGGCGGCGATATGGACAACTTTGTCCGGCACCGGCTACGTTATCCCAGCAAAGCAGCCCTCTGCCGGGTGCTCTCCGCCGAGCAAATCGACGCGGTAGCAATGGCCATCTACAACATCGAGGCCCGAGGGCAGGGCATGATCATCGGGGACCAGACCGGGATCGGCAAGGGCCGGGTGGCTGCCGCCATGATCCGGTACGGCGTCATGCAGGGGCTAAAGCCCGTATTCCTGACGGAAAAGGCCAACCTGTTCTCCGATATTTACCGGGATCTCTCCGCCATCGGATCGGGTCATTTCCGGCCTTTTATCGTCAATGGCCGGGAATCCAAGACCGATATTAAGGATGAGGACGGCAACATTGTATACCAGGCTCCGGCCATTACTGAACAGCAGGCCGCTTTTGAAGCCAGGGAAGTGCCGGTCAAATATGATTTTGCACTAGGCACCTACTCGCAGTTCAATTCCGCCGAAAAAAAGCCGGTAAAGCCTAATTTTCTATTATCTGTTGCTGAGGGGAATATCTTCATCCTGGACGAAGCGCACAACGCCAGCGGGTCTTCTAATACCGGGGAGTTCCTGCAAGGGGTTGTTGCCCGGACGAAAGGGGTGGTGTTCCTGTCCGCCACTTTTGCCAAACGACCTGATAACATGCCGATCTATGCCATGAAAACGGCTATCAGCGACTGTAACATGAGCAAGGACGAGCTGGTGGAGGCCATCAAACGCGGCGGTGTAGCCTTACAGGAAGTCTTATCGGCCCAGCTTGTTGCCGAAGGGCAGATGATCCGCCGGGAACGGAGTTTTGAAGGCGTGGAAGTCAATTATCTCACCCTGGAGGACAAAGCCCCCGAGCACAAGGCCATTGCCGATAATATCACCGGCATTCTTCGCGACATTATTGCTTTTCAGGACCACTATGTCGATAAGGAAGTCGAGCAATTGGATAAGATAGCGGTGGCCGAAGGC
>WNFI01453615.1_pt1 | contig 12684 bp, 7 predicted proteins | sample 5400471 | NCBI WGS metagenome assembly WNFI01 (sample SAMN13153348, study PRJNA577476) | soil metagenome | isolation source: 100 cm saprolite on Douglas fir-dominated hillslope | place: USA:California | collected 2013-09-17
GATAGAGACCCATGTTGCGGGCAAAGTGCGACTGATGTACAATCTGATGTACGATCTCAAGAAGGTAAGGGAATTGTATGCGACGGGGACGTTTTCTCAGACCCCTGCTAATATCAGTGTTGAGTCTTTGTATACTGCTTACGCTTACCTGGTTGCCTGTCATATCACGGCCATCGGTAGCGCTCGCGCATGCCTTCGTCATTGGTTCCGATCCAGTTGATGGTTCGACAATAAACACGCCTCCAGCGGTCGTACGCATCTTCTTTAACGAACCTATCAGTCCCACCAGCGTTGCCCATGTCTATTTTGGCATTGATAATCAAGTAGTCGATGGCAATCGAAGCATTATAGCGAGCGGCAATCCGCGGGAACTGGATACGCCGCTGATCTCACCTAACCAGCTTCCACAGGGCAGTTATACAGTCCGTTGGTCAGCTCTCGACACTACTGATGGGCATGCAACCCAAGGTGTGATCGGCTTCAACGTTGGACACTCAAGCACAGGCTTACCAGGGGAGGTTATTTTAGGTCCAAGCACAAGTAATATTCTTCCCCAACTCAACCTACAGGGCCTTTTATCAATCGCCTGGGATTGGCTGGTAATGGCAGCGTTGATACTCTGGGTAGGCATCCTCGTAATGGAGGGAGTCATTTTAAAGGGGGGGAAGGGTGAGGATGGCAGTGGCAACAGGAGAGATGGGGAGGAAGGGGATATGGGGGAGGGAACCACGGAGTCATCAAACTTGAACCCTACATTTTTTGCTCGGTTCCGAAAACAGGCACTACCACTACAATGGCTTTGCCTGGCAGCGCTATTTGCTGGTGAGATCATCAATCTTCTATTGCGAGCAACACTCCTCACGCAGGCTTACAACAATAATGGTATCGATCCAGCAACCATACGCGCGTTGCTTATTAATACAACCTATGGATATCTCTGGCTGACGCGCCTGGTATTGATCGGCGTCGCAGCAGGATTCCTCTGGTGGACAACTCACGCCGTAGGGTCACATTCCACAAGGGTCCGCAATTCGAGCAGCAGAAGACCAAGAACACAAGCAAGACACCCAGATTGGCGCACCACGTCAAGCCAATACAGCAGATTACGCCGGCAAGTCTCCGAGATGCGAGAAAGCATCAGCGAAGAGGAAGGGCAAGCGGAGCCAGAAGCAATCACGAAGCGAAATGCAGTGGAGCAACCGTATTGGCAGACAATCGTTTGGCTCACCCTGGCCGGACTTATCCTACTCACTTTAGCGCTTTCGGACGATACCACTCAATCGGCGCAGGCGCATATAAGTGCAGCAGTATTTAACTGGCTCTTTCTAGCTGCACAGTGCACCTGGTTTGGAGGAGCAGCTTACCTGGGGTTCGTGCTGCTTCCACTGCTACCCGTTATCGAAACGGATCATCACGCCAGGTCGCTGATAGCACCCCTCCAACGCTACACACCTCTAGTTCTGAGCGCTATCGCTGTACTGCTCGTCAGCGGTCTCTTTCTCGTCGAGACGAACCTGGGCGGCGTTCAACAGTTTATTACCGACCCCTACGGGCGCGCGCTGCTGGTCAAAATAGTGCTCATCATGCTGATGATTCTTCTGAGTATTTACGCGCTGTTCTTCCTTCGCCCGCAGCTACACAGGCAGGTTATTTTGCTGCCCGTCGTAAATGCCGAAATGCCCGCAAGGCGGACACGCCAATCCGCGCTTGAGCAGAGCGAGCGCAAGCTCAGACGAACGATGCAATTTCTCTCCTACCTGGGAGCAGGCGTACTGCTGTGCGCCGCCTTGATGTCATTCTTCGCACCGCCGATTGCTTTCCCTGCTACTAATTACGCCGCTGGATCAAGCACAAGCTCGACATCTTCCACCACGAATACTCAGACAAAACAAGCCGGCAATCTGAGTGTCAGTTTGCAAGTCAGCCCTGCGCGTGTTGATTATGCTAACACCGTCATTGTTTCGCTGAATGATCGCAGCGGCAATCCTGTTACCGATGCACAGGTACAGATCAGCATCAACATGGAGCTTATGAATATGGGGACGGCGCGCGCAACAATACAGGGAGGCAAAGCTACCTATGTCGCTAACTTTAGCAAGGATGAGGCATTTTCGATGTCTGGCCCATGGGATATTGTTTTGAAGATTCAACGCCCGAACCAGGCAGCTATGCAGGTAACTTTCCAGGTGATGTTGCAATAAGTAATGCTTGACCAGGATGTTGCTCCAAAAGGATCTCTGCGCATAAAGACATAGATCAGTGGGGAAGTGTGACCTCCTCAATCGCTCCCAACGCTCGCAGCGTGGCTCGCTGTGCGTCTGTCAAGCCCTGCACCCCGCTGATATCGAGGCGCTCGTAAGGCCGGTCACGCCGCAGCGTCCGCAGATGTTCGCTGCTCTCGAGATCCCAGATGTTGATGGCCCCGTCGTCCCCGCAACTGGCGAGCCTGCTCCCATCGGGACTCAACTTCAGCGATTGCACCGTCCCCTGATGCGCCCGGCGCACCTGTAAGCACTCTCCGCTCTGCACATCCCACCAGCGCAGCATGCCGTCACTGCCACCGCTGAGCAGCAACTCCCCGCTCGGACTCCAGGTCACCGCAGAGACCACCCCGAGATGCCCCGCAAAGGCTCGCACGCGCTCCCCGCTCTGCACCCCCCACATAAACAGCTCCCCACTGTCGCTGCTGCCGCCGCCAGAGGCCAGCCGCGTCCCATCGGGGCTCCAGGCCACGCTCGTGACTCCACCGTGATGTCCCACCAGCCGCTGCAGCAGAGTGCCATCGGAGGCGTTCCATAGATACACCTGGCCATCACCGCCCCCACCGACCAACCGCGTGCCGTCTGGGCTCCACGCCACGCCACGGATCAGGGTGGGGAGCTGACGCCCGACCCACCGGTGGGAGCGTGCAGCCACGTCCCACACCAGCACTCCACGCGCATAGGTTCCGCTGGCCAGCCGTTGCCCGTCCGGATTCCACGCCACTCCGAAGAAGAAGGTGTCGTGGTTGTCGGGGTCCCGTTGCCGCTCGAGACAGGTCCCGGTGGTCGGGTCCCACAGGGAGATGACATTGTCCCACCCGCTACTGGCCAGCCAGTGGCTATCGGGGCTCCATCCCACCCCAAACACGACCGCGTGATGTCCGTGCAGCACCCTGGGCGGCGTCCCATCGGTCACCTCCCAGACGATGACCAGCGTATCCATGCCACCACTGACCACCTGCGTGCCATCCGGACTCCAGTCGAGGTCGAAGAGGGAGGCCGCGTAGCCTTGCACGAGGCGCACGCACTGCCCACTGGCTACGTCCCACAGGCGCAAGGTGCCATCTTCACTGCCACTGAGCAGGCTGCAGCTGTCGGGCGTGAAGGCCAGGCTGGTCACCTCGGCGGTATATCCCTGCAGCGCCGCCCGATAGCTGCCCTGTGCGACCTCCCAGAGCAAGATCGTTTTGTCATGGCCGCCACTGGCCAGCGTGCGTCCATCCGGACTCCAGGCCACACGAGTCACCCGCTCCGTATGCCCCGCAAGCGTCTGGCGCAAGTGTAGGCTTTCGACCTCCCACAGCTTGACCGTCTGGTCCCAGCTCCCGCTGGCCAGGGTGCTGCCGTCGGGGGCAAAGGCCAGTCCTGTTACCCCTGCCGTATGCCCAGTGAGCATGTGCACGCAGGTAGCTGGCTGGGTCTTCTGGATCTCCCACAACCGAATCTGTCCATCCAAGCCGCCACTGGCCAGCAGGCGCCCATCAGGGCTCCAGGTGACCACAAACACCGGATCAGGATGCGGTAGCGACTCGAGGTGCGTGCCACTCTTGAGGTCCCAGAGCTGGACGGTTGCATCATTCCCACAGGTGGCCAGCAGGCTTCCATCGGGGGCAAATGCCCCACCGGTGATATTGTTCGTATGCCGGCTCGACCAGAGCAGGGCACCACTGGCTACTTCCCACAGCTTAATGCTGCCATCCCAGCCCCCGCTGACCAGACTGCGTCCATCCGGGCTGAACGTGAGGGCATACGTAATGTCGGTATGTACCTGCCAGACCAGGTGCAGGGTCTGGCCTCTCGCTTCCCACACCCGCACTTCTCCCTGCCTGCTGGCTGCGGCCCAGTACTGCCCGGTGCTGCTGATGGCCACTGCTAAGATGGCATCGAAGGTCTCGGTAAAGACAGTGTCGCGCAAGGTGGCCCCGGCAAGGGAGGTATCCTGCATCTCGACCCCCTGCAAATACGCTCCCCGAAGGGCAAGCTGCGATAGATCGAGGCCGCGCAGGTGCCCGCGCTGCTGGCGCAGCAGCGCTACCAGGTTCGCCGGTCCATAGCCCTGAGCATAATCCGCCCGTTCACGCAACTGAGCGAGCAGGGAGAGCAGGTGCTCCTCCACTTCGGCTCGCCCCGGGTAGGCACTGCGCAGGCCTGCCAGGATTGGAGCCACGATGAGCCGCTCTTGTGCCTGCCGCACGTCTTCGCGGGCTCCGGTCTGGCAGAGCCCATGCTCGATGAGGCGCGAGAGCCTCCCCTGCGCGAGCTCGCTGGTCGCCTCCTCAATGAGCAGCCCCGTCACATACTCCAGCACCACCGATTGCAACGTCACGCTGCCCGGCAGCTTTCCCCGCTCGATGAGCGAGCGGCGGCGCAGGCTGTCGACCGCTGCCAACACCTGTCCCTGCGGCAGCGGCACGACCAGCAGGGCCAGCAGATCCTCGAGGCCGAGCGGCTCGCGCCCAATCGCTAACCAGCGCAGCACGGTCTGCTCCACGGCGGAGAGCCGGCTGACTTGCTCGGTGAGTAGATCCTGGATACTGCCGAAGATCGCCGTGCCCTGCTTGAGGAACAGACTGATCGAGCCCTCGAAGAGGTCGGCGATGGTCTCTGCCACGACCTTCAAGGCCAGCGGATTGCCCGCGTACGCCTCAACGAGGCGCCCCCAATCCTCCCTAGTGCCGAGCACACCCTTCTCCCCGAGCAGCTGCTCGCAGGCATCACGCTCTAGCCCGACGAGGCGCATTGCGCGCACGGGGGAGCGCGTGCCCTCCAGCGGCACAAGGCTGACCGGTTTCTCCCGGCTGGTGAGCAGCAGGCAACTCTGGTGCGTTGTTTCGCCCACCCGGCGCAGCACTTGCCCATACCCTTCAAAGCCAGGGCGATAGTGCCCCCCGATCTCCCCTTCCTGCAGCAGGGCGTCCAGGTTGTCTAGCACCAGCAGCGCCCGCTGCTCACGCAAGCGCTCCAGCAGGAGGCTGAGGCGTCCTTCGAGGCTGGCTGGCACCGAGGCTGCTGGCCGCGGGGAGAGCACCTGCAGGCAGTCTTCCAGCAGCGATTCGCAGGAGGGGGCATCACGCAGGGAGCGAAAAAGCACCACCTCGAAACGCTCAACTACCCGGTGCATGAAGGTGACCGCCAGGGCCGACTTGCCGATGCCGCCCATGCCCAGCACGCTCACCACCCGGCAGTGTTCCTGCACGATCCACTGCTCCAGGATGGCCAGTTCCGGCTGGCGCCCATAGAAACTTGGCACCGCCAGCGCCTGCTCCCATCCCACCCGTCGCCCGGAAGCTGGCCGAGCCCCAGGCAGGTCACGTGGTCTGGCCCCCTCGCTCGGCCCAGGTACGACGCGCGGGAGCGATGGAGGCAATTGGCCCAGTAGGGTAGAGAGCCACGGTTCATCTAGCAACGCCTTCTGATGCGCCGCGTGCCACAGCGCGCGGATCTCCTCTTCCTCGCGCCCGGCAGCAAAGGCCTGCTGCTGCACACCGAGGGCAATGAAGCGCTTGAGGTGCTCGGCCTTGGGATAACTGCTGCCCGCCTCCCAGCTGAGCACTGCTGCCCGGGAGATACCCAGGCGCTGAGCCAGCTCCAGTTGCGTCAGGCTGATCGCTGTGCGCAACGTGACCATGGCTTGACCGAAGGCATAGTCGCGCTCACTATAGGTATGGGTCCTCATTGGCATGTGCTCCTTTGCTCCTTGCGTGACCCACGGGAGGACAGGAATGTAGAGCAAGGTAAAGTGACATGTCGTATGATGTATGGTGACTTCCCCAAAGGGTACCTGTACACTTGAACATGAATGGTGCACCCCACGCGGGTCACGCCTGTGAGAGGTGGTATGAGCGTGACAAGAGAAACCATACCACCTCTGCGATTCCTTGCGTCTATGATAGCAGATATGCTGGTAGAAGATCAATGAAGAGGCGAGAGATGGCCCCGCCACCCCGCCCCGTGAGACGCGATCATGCACATTAACAAAATAATCCGGTTAGCAGAAAGGCCAGCGAGGCCGATAAATCGGCGCTGGCCACGATAAATCGGGCCCTACGGATGGCCGGATTATTTTGTCAATGTGCATAATCGCGTCCCTAGGCCTTTTTTGCGCGATGCGCAAAAAATGACGCGCACTCGAGGGCTTCACTCACCGTTGACATACACAAAATAAAAAGATATATTCATTCTGAATGAACCGTAGTAATGATCCGCCCACTTCTGACTCTGGCTTTATTTTCTGGATTGAGGGCAACTGATGAGCGACGTCTGGAATGCAGAGAGCGAAGCCAAAAATAGAGATTCCAGTCCGGGTGATCTGGTCGTTATTGATTCCTCCGCAGGGGATGTGGAAGCTCTTTCGATTCTTGTTAGTAAATTGCCTGCAGACTTCCCAGCACCGATCGTAATAGCACAGTATCTTGATCCCAGCCGACCCAACACCCTGGATGCTATTCTTAGAAGGCATACCACTTTACCAGTCGAACTGATTGCTTCGATCTCTCCCCTTGAGAAAGGCAAGGTTTATGTCGTACCATCCAATCGGCTCATTACTATTGAGGATGGTCACTTCAAGGTGCAGGAAGACCAGCTGAAACGACAAAGGCCAAGACTATCCGTGGATGTGTTGCTTACAAGCGCTGCCGGAGTATATGGAGAACGCTTGATTGCAGTTATTTTAACTGGCTCTGGCTCAGATGGTGGGACAGGCGCGATAGAGGTAAAGAATGCAGGCGGGATGGTCATTGTCCAGGATCCTCAGACGGCTCGTTATCCATCCATGCCGCTGGCCCTCCCTCCAACTGCGATCGATTTTGAAGCTGATGTAGAACAAATCAGTCCCTTGCTCTACGATCTGCTCACAGGTATTGACCTGCCACGTACTGAAGAAAGGACCGAGGATACAGTTCGGAGTATTCTCGAAACGGTTAGCCGCCAGGCCAGTATTGATTTCCGCCCATACAAGACATCAACCATCCTGCGGCGCATTGTTCGTCGCATGACCATCACACGCAATCGCACGCTACAAGGCTACGCGGAATACCTGAAAACCCGTCCGGAGGAAGTCAGCGAACTCGTGAGAGCCTTCCTCATCAATGTCACCCAATTTTTCCGTGATCCCGATGTTTTCGATTACCTTAAAAATGAAATACTCCCCAAGTTACTAGCCCAGGCTCGCACACGTGACCGCGTTCTGCGTCTATGGTCGGCAGGCTGTGCCACCGGTGAAGAACCCTATTCGCTGGCAATGCTGCTGACAGATCTCCTGGGTGCAAAGTTATCAGATTGGAGCATAAAAATCTTCGGAACCGATCTAGATGAAAGAGCCATCGACTTCGCCAGGAAAGGCTTGTATTCCGAAAATATGCTGAAAGGTGTGCCGCTTGAGTATCGCAAGCGTTTCTTCGAGCGTGGCGATCATGGATTTCGCATTTCAAAGACGCTGCGGCAAATGGTCATATTCGGGCACCACGACTTGAATAGGAGTGCACCTTTCCCCCGCACCGACCTTGTACTGTGCCGCAACGTGCTCATTTACTTCACACCTGGATTCCAGGAATATGTACTCAACCAGTTTGCTTTTTCGCTCAATCCTGGCGGCTACCTGTTCCTGGGTAAAGCTGAAACAGTACGACCCAGCCAACTATACTATGAACTCATCAATAAGCACTGGAAAGTGTACCAGGCTACGGGTAGCGCACCGCCCATAGCAAGTCGCCCAAATCTTGGTCATCACGGAATGTCGCGTTTGGAAGGAAGAGCTAACAATGACACAGCAAAAGTAATTGGGAAACCTCTTGTTGAGCCAGAGTCTTTATCACAGCAGTTCGAAATTGGACAATTACGGCGCCTGAACGAATTATTACTGCGCTTCTTACCGGTAGGCATAGTGGTGATAGATCGCAGCTATCATGTTGCAACAGCCAATGGAAGCGCCCGGCGACTGTTAGGGCTACGTGATCTCACCGGCGAGCAAGATTTTTTACACGCGGTACGTGGCATACCCTACACCACGATCCGGGCTGCTATCGACGGTGTTTTTCGAGAGCGCAACGCTATTACGCTGCCTGAGATTGAATTAGATCTTTCGGCAGGGGGCAATGGCCGTTTCATCACTATTTCGATTGCATTGATGCAAATGGAAGCGGGATTACCAGACCTGGCGGTATTGAGCGTGACCGACGTGACAGAACAGGTGCAGACCCGGCGACAACTAGAAGCAGTACAGCTCGAGCAGGCCCAGCTCATGCACGAGCTGAGCGGTGCCAACAAGCGCCTGAATGATGTGAATAAAGAGCTATTGGACGCCAATGAGGAGTTACAGGTGGCAAAAGAAGAACTGGTGCTGACGCACGAGGAATTACAGGCAACTGTCGAAGAGTTTGAGACCACCAACGAGGAACTGCTGGCCACTAATGAGGAATTGGAAAACAACTATGAGGAACTGCTGGCCACTAACGAGGAACTGGAAACCACCAACGAGGAGCTGAGGGCCCGCACCGCAGAATCACAAGACCTCAACGCTTTACTCCAAAATGAGCGGGTGCGATTATATGCCATCGATCAGATCCAGCAGCGTGCCAGAGAAACCGCGGAAGAACTCGAGAGGCTCAAACTGATCTTTGATGTTGAGATCACTGAGCAGGTGCAGGCGCGCCAGGAAGTAGAGCGTTTGAATAAACTCAAAGATGAGTTTTTATCGCTCGCCAGCCATGAACTACGCACTCCCCTCACCTCAATCCTTGGCGATGCTCAACTGGCTCAACGTGACTTGAAGCGGCTGGAGGCAATTGCAAGCACTGAAACTCAAGCGAAAGGCATCCAGCAAGCGGAGAATAACCTGGACAGAATTATTCATCAAGCTAAGCGGATAGGCAGGCTTATCGATGAGATGTTGGATATAACGCGTATTCACAGTGATACGTTTGTGCTAAAAACCAGCGAAGATGTCAACCTTGTCGAATTTGTGCGGCGAGTAGTTGAGCAGTTGAAGGCAACTACTGACCGTTCAATAGTCCTTGAGACTAACGAGGACGTAATACAAGGGACATTTGATACGGATCGGATAGAGCAGGTATTAAACAACCTGATTGATAATGCGGTCAAATATAGCCCACCGGACAAACCGATAATGGTTGGGGTAGAGAGACAATCTAATGAGGCGATCATCTGGGTGCGGGACCAGGGACCAGGGATCAGCGAAGAGGAGCAGGAGCTTATTTTCAAGCGTTTCTACCGGGCACAATCTGAAGACGCTTCCGAAACCGAGGGTCTCGGACTGGGGCTATACATCGCTCATGAGATCGTGATTCGACATGGCGGACGGGTGTGGCTGGAGAGTCAACCGGGCGAGGGGAGTACATTTTATTTCTCCTTGCCACTCGCAAACCAGGAGTAGTCAGCTCGCCGTGTATTGGCTGTGGTTGACAAGGTGTCAGAGAAAGGAAGGGCATGGACAGGCGATCCCGCAGGGCGACCGCAAGGGTCCCCACCCCACTCCACACCACCCCCGCCCTTACAATGACTACGAGGGAACACACCTCTATAGTGGTCGTTATTCGCTTGCAGATTCTGAAAGGGGAGTGAGTGTAGAAGCAGATTTCTTATGCTCTAACGACCTTTCGTAATAACCTTCAGCGCTTGTAACAATATGTTCCAGCTCGACCTCTGTTAGCTCGTGTGCATATCTGGCAGGTATCCCCACGACCAGTACCCCTTCCGGTATATTTTTGCGCTCCCCAACCAGCGCACATGCCCCTATTATGGTTCGCGAGCCAACCTGTGCATGAGATAACACCACCGCTTTCATGCCTATTAACACCTGGTCTCCCAACGTTGCACCATGGACAACAGCACCATGTCCAACCGTACACTCATCGCCAATCGTGAGAGGGGCATCGTCATCTACATGCAGTGTGCAATTATCCTGGATGTTTGTTCGTCGACCTATAACGATAGGCGCAGTATCGCCGCGTACGACGGCGTTGTACCAGATACTCGCGCCCTCGCGAACAGTGACGTTACCAATCACCATCGCGCCTGGCGCGATAAAGACATTCTCCTCTATAGTGGGCCAAACGCCCTTGTAAGGCAGGATGGGCATGATTTCCTCCTCATCTTTTAGACAGCTACCCGCTTTACTCCCCAGAACATCTCGTCAAGCCTCTTATCATAGTGACTGTCTGCAGGATCGAAGCTATTGATGGCGACACGATTATAAAGCTGCCCTTCGGAATGTATATACTCGTGATTGTTTAGTGCCATCGCGACATGCGTAATTTCCTGGCGGCCAAAGAAAATCAAATCACCCTCTTGCACCTGTTTCCTTTCGACGCTATGCGCGAGGAAAGCATCCTGCTCACCGGCGTCTCGCGGAATGATGTAGCCTCCCATGCGATAGCAGAGCTGCACTAAACCGCTGCAATCTATACCCTCGCAGCTTGTCCCACCCCAGAGGTACGGCACGCCAAGAAAAGCGCGTGCATAGCTTGTTATGGCTCGGACAGAAGTGCGCGGGTAGGACTCTTCTTGCTGGCGTATGTTGATGGAGGTTCGTGAAAGCCACGCCGTACGTTCACCAGGTAAAGCAACCTGCACGCGAGTTGCCCGCGTTATATCGAGCAAAGGTAAAACTGTTGAAAGGTAAACATGACCAGCTGTATCGTCACCCTTTACCTGGCTATACAAAGGCGTACGCACAGCGTTAATCACAGCTACAAGATGTAATGCTGTGCCGCAGCATTCTCCGATTTTGCAGAATCCCTTTACAATGGGTTCTTCTAGCTCATCTGTAAGCATCCACCCCTCATAATCCTTCAAAGTCACATATGTCCATTCTCTTACAGTGTCACCCAGCGCGGCAGGGGCATTCATCAAAGCCTGTGTCACCAGTTCGGAGGCTGGATCAGGGGCGCAGCGTACATCGGCTACACCCACGGCAACAACATAGGCGATCGTTCGGTTTTCCATAAAAACCTCTGCTTGCCTGGCATGCTTATCCCAGCGAGTGACCACAAGCGATCCTATCCTCGTATAGCATTATTCAACACAAACACCAGGTTGGCAGGGCGTTCCGCCAGGCGGCGCATCAAGTAAGGATACCATTGCGAACCATAGGGGACATAGACACGTACATTGTATCCCTGCTTTACCAATTTCTCCTGCAGATCACGACGAATACCATAGAGCATCTGAAACTCAAAGACCGATTTGCTTATGCCGTTATCTCGCGCAAACTTGCAGGTCGCGTTGATGATAGCCTCGTCCTGTGTTGCGATAGCAGGATAGTTTCCACGCAGGAGAAGCATGGTCATAAGTCGAACGAAATTATGATCAACCTCGCTTTTCTGCTGAAAAGCCACCGTTTTCGGCTCTCTATAGGCTCCTTTCACCAGGCGCACACGCACACCCTGCGCGATTAGTTGCTCGATATCTTTCTTGCTACGATACATACAGGATTGAATGACTGTGCCTACGTGTTCGTACCGTTTGTGCATGCGTAACGTGATATCGACCGTTCGCTCAGTGTACGCCGAGCCTTCCATATCAATACGCACGAAAATGGGGAACTGCTGCGCATATTCCAGGATACGGCAAACATTCTGCTCGCATAATTCTTGAGAAATATCCAAACCGAGCGCGGTAAGCTTGATAGAGATATTAGCATCCACACCCGTTTGTTTGATGCGATCAAGGATATTTATATAATCCTGGGCAGCAGAAGTAGCCTCTTTCGCATCCGAAACATTTTCACCAAGATGATCGAGCGAGACATGCATGCCGCGCTGGTTAAGTGTACGTGTAGCTTCAATTGCCTGGTCTAATGCTTCTCCAGCTACAAATCGACGTGAAACCGCCCGTGTAGCCCGGTTATGCATAACGAAGTTGCGCAGCGTATTATTTTGAGATAGATACAACAGTGTACCTTTGAGCATCCTTGCCCCCTTATGTAAATAGATGAACATACAAGCGAAACAGGGTAAACCTCCATGTATGATAGCACAAAACCCGGAGCGTGCAGTGGCGAGGGTGTGCCAAGCGTTGCTTCTTATAATTCTGGTAATTCTGGGCCGATGCGATGCCAGAGTCCAAGGCGCATTAGTTCGTTGCGAGCCTCGAAGCCAAACAGCGAAGGATCCATCTCACGGCCGTGATGTATAACCAGGCTGCGCAACATCTCTATTTGCTCTGCCTTACTGGCAGTGTCCCGTTCAAATGGAATATGCTGGGCAAGTTGCTCAATCGCCTGCCTGTTGTACCATTGTTCCTGTGTTTCCGACATGTGCAACCGAGTCGATTATGGTATCCCAAGAGGTACCAGGGAACTACACTTTATCACCTAAACCGAGGCAGGATGCCCGTCTCCGTTCACGGGACGGGAGGAATGCCGAGTCCTTTTTTGGTGGCTTGGGCTGGGTGGCTCTTGCCTGGC
>WNFI01022769.1_pt1 | contig 12681 bp, 12 predicted proteins | sample 5400471 | NCBI WGS metagenome assembly WNFI01 (sample SAMN13153348, study PRJNA577476) | soil metagenome | isolation source: 100 cm saprolite on Douglas fir-dominated hillslope | place: USA:California | collected 2013-09-17
ACATCTGCGCCCGCCTGCTCGGCATCGACCATGCCGAAGTAACGGTGACGGTTCGGCGCATGGGCGGTGGTTTCGGCGGCAAGGAAAGCAACGCAAGCTGGGTCGCCGGCATTGCCGCGCTGCTTTGTCAGCGGACGGGTTGCGCCGTCAAGCTTCGTCTCCCGCGCTCGGTCGATATGATCGCGACGGGAAAGCGCCACTCCTTCAGCTATAAGTATGAAATCGGATTCGATGCGCAGGGTCGCATTCTCGCGTTGGACGCGACGCTTGCTGCCGATGGCGGCCATTCCCTCGACATGACAGCCGGCGTGATGTCACGCGCCCTTACCCACGTGGACAACTGCTACTATCTTCCAGCGGTTCGCGTCGTCGGACTCTGCTGCAAGACGAATACGGTTTCAAATACGGCGTTTCGGGGATTTGGTGGACCGCAAGGCGTTGTGCTGATGGAGGACATCATCGAGCGTGTAGCGCATTCCACCGCCCTTGATCCCGATGCGGTCCGGTCGATCAACTATTACGGCGAGCCAGGCCGAAACACTACGCCGTACGGCCAGACGGTCAAAGATAACACGCTCTCCCGCATTGTGGACGAAGCCCGTCGTTATTCGGATTGGGATCGGCGTCGTGAGCAGATCAATCGATTCAACGCGCATAGTCCGATCATCAAGCGCGGTCTCGGCTTCTTTCCGCTTAAATTCGGCATCTCGTTCGGTGCCGTTCATCTCAATCAGGCCGGCGCGCTTGTTCACGTCTACTCGGACGGCTCCGTCAGGCTGTCGCACGGCGGCGCCGAGATGGGCCAGGGGCTTTTCGTCAAGATCGCACAGATTGTAGCGACAACTTTCGGCATTTCGATTGGCCGCATTCGTCTTGCCACGACGAGCACGGCCGAGGTTCCGAATACATCGGCGACGGCGGCCTCCACTGGTTCCGATCTGAACGGTTGGGCGGCCTTTAACGCCGCATCCGTGATCCGCGAACGAATGGCCGTCGTTGCAGCTGCGCATTTCGGCGTCGAGCCCGACGCGCTCACTTTTGCAGACAATCTGGTGAGGCCGACCAGTCCGGACAATCGCAGCATCACTTTCTCAGCACTGGCCAAGATGGCATTTCTGCAGCGGGTGCAGCTTTCGGAGAGCGGGTTCTACAAGATGCCGGATATCCACTGGAATCCGGTAACGTTGAAAGGAGAGCCGTATTTCTATTTTGCGTATGGCGCCGCAGTGTCCGAAATCGCGGTTGATACCCTGACAGGCGAGATTCGCGTTCTCCGCGCTGACCTCGTGCAGGATTGCGGCGAGTCTCTAAATCCGGCAGTCGATCTCGGCCAGATCGAGGGCGCCTACGTTCAGGGCCTCGGGTGGTTTCTTTGCGAGAACCTGCATTGGGACAAAAGCGGGAGGCTGTTGAGCAGCGGTCCATCCACGTACAAGATTCCAGGCAGCCGGGACGTGCCGCCTGCATTCAACGTCCATATCCTGCCGAACAATCCTGCAGCGGCTGCGACGATCTTCAGATCAAAGGGCATCGGCGAACCTCCATTGCTGCTCGCGACATCAATATGGACGGCGGCAAAGGATGCGCTGAAGGGCCTGGGCACGGAGGCGACGTTGCCCGTACGCCTGGACAGTCCGATGCTTGCGCACGACGTTCTTGACGAAGTGGAGCGTCTGCGCGGCGGATGCGGGTATGAATTTTCCTGATGATACGCTCAAGCGATGCAGAAGGAGAATCTCTCTCCACGGATGACACTCGCACGTACGACTACGCTATTGCCGGCGGCGGGTCTGCCGGCTGCGTTGTAGCTTCGCGTTTGTCGGCCGACCCTTCGGTCAGAGTGTTGCTGATCGAGGCGGGTGTAGACATGCTGCCCGGGCAGGAACCGCCCGAAATCCGCAGCCCGGCGCCGTCCGTCATCTTTCATGGCACGCGTTACATGTGGCCGGATCTCCGTGTCGTGCCGTTTCGGGAGCATACTGCCGACAGATTCTACGAACAGGCGCGGGTTCTGGGCGGCGGCTCCAGCATCAATGCCCAAGTCGGCAATCGCGGTATTCCCGACGATTATGACGAATGGGAGCGCCTCGGCGCGGCGGGCTGGGGTTGGAAGGACGTTCTGCCGTATTTCCGCAAGTTGGAGCATGATCTTGATTTCGCCGGCAATGCGGAGATGCATGGCTCAGACGGGCCAATTCCTTTGTATCGGGTCCCGCGTGAGGAATGGCCGGAGTTTTCAAAAGCGCTGGCTGGCGTCGCGCAGAAGGCCGGGCTGCGCAACATCGTCGACCAAAACGGCGTTTTTGACGATGGTTATTTCTCCCCCGCCTACACCAACGAAAACGATCAGCGCGTTTCGGCTTCGATGGCCTATCTTTCGGTACCGGTACGGGCAAGGCCAAATCTCACGATTGTCACCGAAGCGTTGGTCACTCACGTGAAGTTTTGCGAAAAGCGCGCAGTCGGGCTGACTTATGAGAGCGGCGGACAGTCGGTAGATGTCGCCGCCGGAGAGGTCATTCTCGCTCTGGGCGCGCTGCATACGCCTGCCATGCTGATGCGGGCCGGTATCGGCCCCAGCACCGTGCTGGCCGAGCACAACATCGCGCCGCTTGTGGTACGCGAAGGCGTCGGCAAGAACCTGCGGGACCATCCCGGCACGCACCTATGCGCCCTGGTGAAGCCGCACGCGCGGATGCCGAAGCAACTGAAGAAATCCGGACACGTCGCTCTCAGGTTTACGTCGTCACGCCCCGACTCGCTTGCTTCTGATCTCTACATGCATTGCGGCATGTCATCTGGGTGGCATGGTGTGGGCCAGCGCGTGGCGTATTGTTATTTGTGGCTGAACAAGTCGCGATCGGTCGGGGAAGTCCTGCTGAAGGACGCCGATCCGAAGAGCAGGCCGCTTGTGCGAATGAATCTCTTGTCCGCTGATGGGGATCCGGAGCGGCTGGCTGACGGATTTCGCTTTGTCGCGAACTTGTTGCAAGACCGAGCGATGTCATCGGTCATGGAATTTCCGTTCGCAGTCCGCTTCAGCCCGTTTATCCGCCTCATGAGCCAGGTACGCGCCCCGAACAGGATCGTCATGAGTGTTCTCGGCCGCCTGCTGGATGGACCAAGATGGCTCCGCCGCCTTTTGGTGGCAAATATCCTGTCGAATGCGCCGCCAATAAACGCGCTGCTTCGCGACCCGGACAAACTGAAAAACTATCTGAAAAACCACGCGATGAGCGTTTCGCACGTGACGTGCACGTGTCGCATGGGCCGGGGCGACGATCCGAATGCCGTGGTCGATGTTGCAGGCCGTGTCCATGGCGTCGAGGCGCTCCGCGTTGTCGACGCCTCGGTCATGCCGAGCTTGCCGCGCGCCAACACCAACCTGGCGACGATGATGATTGCGGAGAAACTGGCGGCCGCGATCTTGCAGGAGAGAGCAGCGAGACACGCCGTCTAGCGCTCAAGGGGGGTTCGTGAGGATTGCACGGCTTCATTCCAGCACGGTTCTATATTTCGACGCGGTCCGGCGTTTCGGCTCAATCCGGGAGGCGGCCCGCCGGCTCAATGTCGCGTCATCCGCGGTCAATCGGCAGATTCTTCGCCTGGAGCAGGAAGTCGGATTGCCGCTTTTTGAACGCTTGGCCAGGGGCGTCAGGCTCACCGCTGCGGGAGAAGCTTTTGCCCGCCACGCCCTTGTGGTGCTGCAGGACGCAGAGCGGCTTGGCGCAGAGCTCGACCAGCTTGTTGGCGTTCGCTCCGGACACGTCTCGGTCGCCGCCGCCGAAGGAATCTGTACGACGGTCATGCCAGGCGTCATTGGAGCGCTCCGGCGCAAGGCGCCGCGCATCACGGTGTCCTTGCGCAGAACCGAGTCAATGCGGATAGAGCAGGCGCTCATGGCCGGCGACGTCGACCTTGGTGTCGGCTTCGATCTTCCAAAGTCGGGTGGCCTGCGTCGGTTGTTTACGGCGGATTTCGTAGTCGGCGTCATCATGCACCCGGATAATGATTTGGCAGGCAGGTCCACTGTTCCGCTGTCGGCCTGCCTCGACTATCCGATGATCTTGCCCGAGGATGCGATCTCCATTGCGCAGCTTCTTGCGCCGGCGTTTCTTCGGCTCAATGTCAGGCCTAGCGCGGCGGTGAGCTCGAACTCGATCGATGCGATCCGGTTACTGGTCGAAATGGGAGTCGGGATTGGCATCCAGACCCGCTTCGGGCTCGATCAGTCATTGGCACAGGGGCGTATGGTCCATGTGCCCTTGGATGCGGGCGGCCCGATTGTTAGCGCTGTCTCGGTCTTTAGCCGTTCTCAGGGGGCGTTGCCCGCGCCTGTCAATTTGTTCCTGCAATTCCTGGCCGATGATTTGCGTGCGCGGCAGGAGGCTGAATGCCGCCTTGGTCTGATGCCGGAACGGCATCGTCCTGAGCGATAGTCTGTGCTTCCGCAGAATGGGCGAAGCGGCCTATGCTGAGATAGCCGGTCGGTTCGTGCCGGTAATTCTGTACCCAGATCGCGCGAGGCTTTTCGATGTCTGAACCACTTCAAGCGGCACAAATCTCTGCGAACCAGCTACCGGTCATTGATGTGAGCGGGTTGTCCTCTTCAAAAGCCCAGGACCGAAGCGCGGTGGGCGCAAGGATTCGCACCGCCTGCGTCACCAATGGTTTCTTCTACGTCGCGAATCACGGGATTCCCCAAGGGTTGATCGACGCGGTACAAGAGCAGGCCAAGGCGCTTTTCGATCTGCCCGAAAGCGAGAAGCGCAAAGTTTCGAAATCGTTGTCGAATTGCAATCGCGGTTGGGAACCCCTCAAAGCACAGTCGCTCGATTTGAACGCGCCTCCCGACCTGAAGGAAACCTTCTACATGGGTCTTGAGCTGCCGCTCGACCATCCCGCGGTCCTCGCCGGCAAGTTCAATTGTGGGCCCAATCTCTGGCCTGCCGATATGTTGGAGTTCAAGCCCACCATGCGCGCCTATCACGCAGCCATGCGTGACCTTGGTGAGCGGATCATGCTGGGGCTCGCGCTGTCGCTTGATCTGCCCGAGGATTATTTCGAAGGTTTCAATCGCGACCCTCTATCTACGTTACGATTATTGCACTATCCGCCGCATCCTGCAGATGCTCTGTCTGGGCAGGCGGGAGCCGGCGCGCATACCGACTACGGCGCGCTGACCCTGCTTCTGCAGGATAGCAACGGGGGGTTGCAAGTTCGCGATGCCGGTGACACGTGGATCCACGCAACGCCGATTCCCGGAACATTCATCGTGAACATCGGCGACGCAATTGCGCGCTGGACAAATGATCTTTATCGCTCAACCGTGCACCGCGTCGTCAATGCATCGGGAAGGCGCCGCTACTCGATTCCGTTCTTCTATTCAGGCAACGCGGATCATCCGCTCGAATGTCTGCCGGGCTGCCTGAAACCTGGCGAAACGCCTAAATATCCAACCGCGACGGTCGCCGAACACATGATGCAGATGTACCAACGGAGCTACGGCGCCGCGGCCAACGCAGCATGAACCTTCGCTAAATTTGAATTTTCAACTGGAAGCAAAAAGGGCCCCGTGGGGCCCTTTTCTCTGAGAGAGATCGATCATTGAAAATCAAGTGACAACATCTTCGGCGGCAGCTTGGTGAAGCCGATGACCTCCGGCCCAGCGACTTTGAAGACGATGTCGAACGTCTTGGCGAGGGCGTCGTTCATCCCGGGCGTAAACGTTTTGACGAGGTCGCGGCGAACCTGATCGCGGAAGTTCTTGATGCCTTCGGGAGACAGCTTCATTTCTTTTCCACGCTCTTCCCAGACTTCGTCATTGGTCTTCAGAATTTCGTAGACTTCCTGATATGCCGCGACAAATGCACGGACGTTTTCCGGATGTTCCTTGACGTAGTCTGCGCGCATTCCGAAAAACAAGTATGGCACGGTCGGAATGCCCATATTCTCGGTAACGCCGCGAATGGTTAGGAGATCTTTGTACTTGCCGGAGGCAATCATATCGGCAGCAAGCGAGTTCCACATCTGCGTCGCATCAAGCTGACCCTGCTCGATCGACCCCCGGAGCAATGGCGCCGCCGCTTCCTGGATGTTGACTTCTTTTGCCAGATCCATGTTGTACAGTTGCTTGGCCGCTGCCTGCATGATCATCCAATCAAAGGATGTCTTGCTGTGAACGCCAAGTTTCTTGCCCTTAAGGTCGGCGAGCGTCTTGATCGGCGAGTCGGTCGGGACGAGTACGGTGTTCACATAGGTCATGAACGGCGCGACGCCGACCACGTCGATGCCACCGTCGATGATGCGCGCGGTTGCGAGCCACTCATAGACGATCATCTCGGCGCTCTTGCTTTGCATCGCAGCTGTCGCAGTATTCGCGTTGGTGTAGGGAACGGTCTCAAACTTGAAACCGTACTTCTCGTCGAGTTTGAATTTTTTGATCACGAAGGGCGGGAAGGACATCGTGCCCGCGGGATTGAGCATCATCCGAATCGTTCCGCCGTCACCCTTGGGGGCAGCTTCAGCGCGATGGCTGACGGTCGTTAAGGCGAACAAAGCTGCGAGTGAAAGCACGACGCCTCGCAGCAGACGTTTTGTTCCGGTCATTAGTTGTCCTTTCTTTCTGGCATATAATTCGTTACGCGAGGGTAATTTCCGAACGTCCGGAGTGGGTTCTTAGGGCGTTTATGACGCCTTTGCTCTTTTCGAACAGGTCCGTATCTTCGTAGGAACGTGGCCTTCGAACACCAGCAATGCTGACCTCCTGGCGTATTTTTCCGCCGGGGCCGTTTCCCATGATCATGACTCGATCGGCAAGAAACGACGCTTCGACAGCGTTATGGCTGACGAAGAGAATCGTGGTTTTAAACACAGACCAGATGTTGAGAAGACTTTGTCTCAGATGTCGCGCGGTCATCTCATCCAAGGCGCTGAAGGGCTCGTCTCCCGCCACTCGCTGACCGGAAACTTCGATGCCTTGAGGGCAAATTCCACATTGGCTCTCACCGTCTTCCACGGTAGAAGGCGCGCTTCTTGAAATACGTAGGCGACGCGAAATCCGGCGGCGATCTGTTCTTCGATCGTCCTGCCTTGAATCGTGAATTGTCCCTCGTACTGGTCGTCAAGTCCGGCAATAATGTTGAGGAGCGTCGATTTTCCGCAGCCGGATGGCCCGAGAATTCCTACGATCTCGCCGACTTTGACCGAGAGATCTACACCATCAAGCGCTACCCAGCTTTCGATGCCGCTCCGCCCCCTAAATTCCTTTCGGATATCTTTGAGATCGATTTGGGACATGCCGTATCCTTTGCGAGGCGCGAGGACTCTCTATTTTAGTGGTTGCGCCAGCGGAAGATTCGCTTCTCGATGGTGCCCAGGATCAGAACCTCGATGAAGAGCATCACGATAAGAAAACTCAACGCATGGGCAAGTACTTCGGTCATGTTGAACATCTGGTAATAAAACTCGATGCGATAGCCGATGCCGTCGCCGCGCCCTAAAAGCTCCGCGAACAAGATCATCTTCCATACCAGTCCGAGACCGAAGCGCGCCGAAGCTAGCAGGATCGGCGCAATCTGCGGTGCGACTACTCCAAAGATCTGCTGGTGACGACTGGCCCGAAAAGCTTTTGCCATCCCGAGCAGCTGCAGATCGATCCCCTTGACCCCTTCGCGGATGTTGATGGTCAGAATCGGAATGATGGGAATGGCTGCGCCAAGGATGGCTGCCTTGTCGTTCAGTCCCACGACCATGTAGCAGGTCAGCATGATCACCAGAGCAGGAATGGTAATGAAACAAACGACCCAGACTCGAAAGAACACGCCTGCGGTGTGCGATAGTCCCATTGTGAAGCCAAGGATCGCCGAGACGGTCATTGCAATTACAAAGGCGATCAGGATACGCCCAAGTGTAATTGCTATGTCACTCCAGATTTGTCCCGACTGCAGGGCATGGAACAACACTCGCGCTACGATATGCGGCGCAGGAAGCACTCGTTCCGAGAGCGACCAGGAGCCGATGTACCAGGCGCCGATGATCGAGAGGACCGAAAGCGCAGTAACGACGGCGTCCGACCTAATGAACGTCATGCGGAGCGCGACTTTGCCGCCTCTCCGTCGGAATCTCGCTGGTGCGGAATGCACAGTGATGGTCATCAATAGGCTCCGGCGCAGGTCGTCGAAAGTCGGAAAAACACCTGCGGTTCGATGCTGAAGTTAGAAACGTACGCAAATCCTATGCCATCTTGCATACACGACGAGATCGTTGCGAATGGCCGCTAGGTACTGTAAAAAGCAGGCGACAAGAGCCTTCCACGGCCATCCTAGGTCAATTTGGTTGGTTTTTTGTATGCAAGTTGGATTTTGGAGCATGCATAAATGGCCAAAAAGAGTGCTTCCGGTGCTGCGGAGAGCCTCGTCCTTACGCAGCTAGGAGAAACACTCACGGAGGTGCTGCATCGCGAACTCGAACAAGCGATCCTTAAGGGGGCGCTGAAGCCGGGTGACCGCCTCGATGAGCAGGAAATTGCGCAACGTTATGGTGTTTCGAGAACGCCGGTTCGCGAGGCGTTTCGATTGTTGGGCGCTAACGATCTCGTCGATCTGCGAAGCCGTCAGGGCGTGATCGTCCGCAAGATCGGCATCAACACGCTTCTTGAGATGTTTCAAGTTATGGCAGAGCTAGAGGGGCTGTGCGCACGACTAGCTTCGCGGCGAATGTCACCCGAGCAGGTGACTGAGATGCAGCGGATACATGAAAAACTGAAAATTTCCGCCAGCGGCGTTGACGTCGAAGAGTTCAATGAGATCAACATTGAATTTCATGGCATTATCCATAATGCTGCCCGCAATGCCTATCTTGCTGAGGAAACAAAACAACTGCGCAACCGGGTCGCGCCTTTTTTGCGCCGCGTGACTTACAAACCGCACCGCTTCGAAACCACGATCAAGGAGCACGACGATATTATCGCAGCGATTGGCGCGCATGATGCCGAGCGCGCGCACGCTGCGATGAGGCTACACGTAAATCTCCTTGGTGACGACCTGGCGGACTTTATTGCCGCGTATGAGTAGAGGCAATGTCGAAAGCCGCTCGTTGAAATGGACGGGACTTCTGCAGTCTTCAAGTTTCAACGTTCAAGATCGCTGACTATTGATGATCATCACCCGAAACCAATGAAGGTTGTTCGAATTATTAAAGGGAAATTATAGTTCTCAGCCGAGCCGCACGATAACGCCGAACTTCATTCATAGCGTCAGATTTCATTCAAATGTCTAATACCAAGTGAGGCGTGAGAGATCCTGAGCAGCAAACCATAATGCTCTTGTTTGCTTCGCGCTCTTTATCAGAAAGTACAGAGTCGCGAAACCCGGCAATGGTGTTCGCAGTTTTGTACGCAAGTGGCGCGCCATTCAGAATAAAACTGCGAACTCTTATGTTATTGAAATTACAATATAACTTTCTTTTGCTAAACAGACGTGCTGCTCTGAATTCGAATTTATCTCCGTTGCGACGCTTCCCCAGTTGAGATCAGGCCGCGCTGCGCCAGCGATCTGACGACAGCTACCTACCGTGCCGCTGAGGAACCTGCCGAGCAGAAAACTGGATTGACCAGAAATCGCCGTTGTCGGTCGTCATGAGGCAGCCTAGTAAAAGTCGCCGTCGCAATACTTGTGTTTCGGCACCGAACCGGACCTCCCGATCGGAATCTAGCTACCGCGCTGATTTTCAATGTGAAATGCGAGCAGTAGTGGGGTCCCAATCGGCGCCGATCGGGACCCCACCAAATTGTAGATCCAATAATAGAGTCAGAGGGATAACGGAAACGCGAGAGGGGTCCCGATTCGGCTCTGACTCACATTTGATGAATTTTTCCGCCGAGCTTGCGGTTCTCCAACGAGGGAATCAGCGCCATGCGAGCCGGTATTCGAATTTCGTCGCTAGTGCCGAGTGGGTTGGTTATCGAGAGCGTAAGTGATTCATCTGACTCAATTATTTTAGCCGTCGGATCTGAAGCCGGTACGGCCGAGTGCCCCTTGTGCGGGGCGAGATCGCGCCGAATCCATAGCCGATACCATCGACAAGTCGCGGATCTGCCGAGCGCGGGCAAGCAAGTACGCCTGCGGGTGATCACGCGGCGGTTCGTTTGTGAGGTGCCGCATTGTCGGCGGCGGATTTTTGCTGAACGGTTCGGTGACGATGTTCTCCCAACCCGGTCGCGCAGGACGGCACGGCTGGAATGCATCGTCCACCATCTGGGGCTGGCACTCGGCGGCAGACCGGCAGCGAGCTTCGCCAGGCGATTGATGCTGCCGGTGAGCAATGACACCCTGCTGCGGGTTGTTAGGCGACGAAGCTGCCCGCGAACGGAGCCCCTGACCGTCGCTGGCATTGACGACTGGGCCTTCCGCAAGAACCATCGCTACGGGACAATCGTGTGCGATCTGGAGAGGCGGCGGATCGTAACCCTGCTTCCAGATCGCGAGACTGCAACGGTGCGGGCTTGGCTTTCCGACCATCCGGAGATCAGGGTCGTATCGCGCGATCGTGGCGGCGGCTACGGTGAGGCCGCGGCAAAGGCGCTGCCCGGTGCCGTCCAGGTCGCCGACCGTTGGCACCTGATGGAGAACGCGAGTGCGGCTTTCCTCAATGCGGTACGCCGTTCCATGCGGGCGATCCGCACCGCAATCGGTGCGACGACGATCAATCCGGAACTGCTCACTCGCGCGGAAAGGCTGCAGTATGATGGGTATCTCCAGCGCAAGCAGACGAATGCCGCCATCATGGCGCTCGTCAGGGACGCAGTGCCGCTCAAGGAGATCGTCCGTCGAACAGGACATAGTCGGAACTTCGTTCGCCATGTTAGTCGCGGCGAGAGTACGGATGTCTTCCGGACACGGCAAAGCACGCTCGACGCCCACTTGCCCTTTCTGGACGCGCAATGGACCGAGGGCTGCCGTAACGGCGCAGAGCTCTGGCGTCGTTTACAAGGACAAGGCTTCCGCGGCTCCTTGCGTGTAGTCAGCGAGTGGACGACACGGCGACGACGGGCCGAGAAGCCTACCAATCAACAACTTCAAAAAGTTCCTTCCGTGAGAACAATCTCGCGATTGATGACCACCGCGCGCGGCAATCTTTGCAAAGCAGATTCGGTCACCATCGCCGCGATCGAGGCGCACGTTCACACACTCGTCGAAGCCCGCGTGCTCATCGAAAGCTTTCAAGAAGCTAAAGCTGGTAAAACGCCAGATGTATGGACGGGCGAAGATCGATCTCCTGCAAGCCCGGCTGCTAGGCGCCATCTAGTTGCGCAAAACGTCATCGAAGTTGCGTCAGAGCCCCGATTCGGAGCTTAGGCTTGTTTTAACCCCTAGGCCTGTTTGATTTTGGCAGTGGCCTATTTACGAAAAACTTAGAAATGGAACTTAGTAGAGTTCCATGAACGAAAATCGAATTGCACCCCGAAAGCGCGTCCTCAAAGCGGGGACCATTGAGTTCGGCGGCGGCGCGATCGACTGCACCGTTCGTAATCTATCGGACACGGGAGCCGCTCTTTTCGTCGAAAGCCCAGTCGGCATTCCAACTGAGTTTAACCTGATCGTTATTTCAGATCAGGTGAACCGGACGTGCAGCGTTGTATGGCGTAAAGACAACCGAATCGGCATCAGGTTCAGTTAGGCCGCCTCAGTTGGGGCGGCCTCATCTATTCAGTTTCGCCTTCTGGTGAGGGCTGCAATCATGAAGATCCAATGGCCATTTGGAGGTTTCAAGGCGGCTGTACGCAGGGACTGGAAGTCGCTCGATCTCTGTGATGACAAGCCACATGCCTTGCATGTCCGTGGGCGTAAGAACCCGGACCAGTGATTACCCCCGATCCATCTAAGGACATGCTCTCGATTGGCGTCGAGGGCTGCGAGAGCTCGCCGGTTCACGCCGGCGGGTTTTTCTGTGGCCTTTGAGCAATTGACTTAACCCGGTTGCAATTCCTGGCTGCCATGGTTCGAGCCTCGCTCACCGGGAGTCAGGGGCTACCGCCATCGAATATGGCCAGATCGCCGCCGGTATTTCGATGCGATCGTTCCTGTGGTCAACGGCCTTGGCACGCACCTCAATGCCAAGTTCCCTCAGTCAACAACTCGCTGAAGTAAAACAAAAGTCTAGACGAACGTAAAGATTCCGTAATTCCAGTCCCCTCTTCGAGAGAAGGCCAGCCGTGCAGGGCATACTATCTTCAAAAATTGCGAGCCTCCTTCAGGACGGCCGCGCAGTGTCAGCCGTAGAGTTCGCGATAACTGCACCGCTTCTGATCGGCATGCTTATCCCTTTAGTCGATCTAGGATTGGGGATCGCTAAGAATACACAGCTCCAAAATGCCGCCCAAGCCGGAGCGCAATATGCGTTTGTTAATGGCTGGGATAGCACGGCGATACAAAATGCCGTTACAAACGCCACAAACCTCTCGCCGATTGAGGCTCTGCCCTCGCCAAGTCAAAGCTGCCGGTGTCCCACCGGCACGGCGCTGACCCCAGTCGCCTGTGGTTCCGTATGTTCGGATGGCACGAATGCTGGGACATACGTGACGGGAGACGATCGCCCGTCAACCGCAATCGTCGATCGGACTGATAAGGCAAAGCTATGATTGTATCGGGCCGTCGAGGATCGGCCGAAGCGTCGCCGCTG
>WNFI01064862.1_pt1 | contig 12681 bp, 5 predicted proteins | sample 5400471 | NCBI WGS metagenome assembly WNFI01 (sample SAMN13153348, study PRJNA577476) | soil metagenome | isolation source: 100 cm saprolite on Douglas fir-dominated hillslope | place: USA:California | collected 2013-09-17
AGGATTTAAAGGAGCAGCTCAGGCGGGAATTTGCCGCGCAGATGCCTGATACAAGTTTTTCTTTTGAGCCGGCAGGCATCGTCAACCGGGTCATGAGTTTGGGCGCGGACACCCCCATCGAAGTCGCCGTCATCGGGCAGGACCTTGCCATAAGCCGCGCCTTCGCCGACAAGGTCAGAACGAAACTCGAGGACATCGCAGTATTGCGTGATGTCCAGTTTGGGCAGTCGCTGGACTATCCGACCGTGAACGTCAACGTGGATCGCGAGCGCGCCGGAATCATCGGCCCCGACATGAGAGAGGGCTCGAAGGCCCTGGTGCCGGCGACGTGGTCGAGCCGTTTCGTGAATCTCAATTTTTGGGCGGACCCCAACACCGGCGTCGCCTACCAGGTGCAGGTGCAGGTCCCGCAACGGTTGATGACCTCGCTTGAGGACGTGGGAAATCTCCCCGTGCTTCAGCACAAACCCAAAGACCCAGAGAAGAAGCTCAAGGATATAACCCTGCGCAACATTGCAAAGATCACGGAAGGGACGGCAATGGGCGAATACGAGCGCTACAACATGCAGCGCTTGATTACCGTGCGCGCGAACATCTATGGCGATGACCTGGCTGGCGCGGCGCGGCAGGTCCGTCGCGCGATCGCTGAACTCGGCTCGCCTCCGCCGGGCGTCTCCGTGGCAGTGCGCGGCCAGGTAATTCCGATGCAGGAAATGCTGGACGGATTGCGGCGCGGGCTGGTGCTGGCGGTTGTAGCGATTTTCTTGTTGCTGACGGCGAATTTTCAGTCGCTTAAGATGTCTTTTGTTGTCGTCTCAACCGTTCCAGCCGTGCTGGCCGGCGTGGTTCTGGCGCTGTGGCTGACGGATACGACGCTCAACATTCAGTCGTTTATGGGCGCGATTATGGGCGTTGGCGTGGCCGTGGCAAACGCAATTCTGCTGGTGACCTTCGCCGAACGCAGCCGTCTTGGCGGCGCGGGCGCCGTGGATGCGGGCGTGGAAGGCGCGCGCAGCCGCTTGCGTCCGATTCTGATGACCAGCGCCGCAATGACCGCGGGAATGTTGCCCATGGCGCTGAGCCTGGGCGAGGCCGGCGGGCAGGCTGCGCCGCTGGGACGCGCCGTCGTTGGCGGATTGTCAATGGCAACAATCGCGACGCTGTTTGTGCTGCCATCGGTCTTTGCTGTGGTGCAAGGCCGCAGCCATCGGCGTGCGGCCTCGCTCGATCCCAACGATCCGCAGAGCAGCCACTATCAGCCCAGCAGTGTAAGGAGTTGAATGCGGTAGAAGGTCAAATTCCGTGGAAGGAGTTAAATTTTATATGAGAATTGAAGCGCGCGATTGGACCCATTTAGACAATATCGATGAAAACCGTCAGTGGTCTGTTGCGGCGTGCGTCTCACGCGCCGCGGGCGAAGTGCGCCCGGAGACTGGCAAAAAATATCGGCTGCTCCTGGCTCTCGCTCCTTGCATTTTGGTTTTTTGCGGATGCGAGGAACAAGTCTCTTCTGCCGCTGCGCCAGTGGAAGAAACACGGATCGAAGTCAAGGCCATTCATCCGCATCGCGGCGAAGTTTACCGGTTCATTAATTTACCTGGAGAAGTGCGTCCCTTGTACGAGGTCACGCTTTTTGCCAAAGTCGATGGCTATTTGGAGAAGCTTACGGTCGACAAGGGAGATTCAGTGATGGCCGGAGATTTGATTGCGAACATCGATGTGCCGGAATTTCGGGCCAATCTCGTCAAATATAAGGCCGAGCTGGAACTGGCCCAGGCAGAATTTAAAGAGACGAGCGAAACTGCCACGAACAATGCGACCTATGTCAGGGTCTCCGAAGCCGATACCGGCAAAACTCGTCTGGCCGTCGCCGGCGGCAAACTTGCCGTCGCCAAAGCCAACGTCCAGTACACCGAAGCCATGCTGAAGTACTCCCGCGTGACAGCGCCCTTCGATGGGATCATTACCAAGCGATACGTTGACCCGGGCGCTTACATTCCCGCTCCCAACGCGGCAGACACCCCCCAGGCGGCCGCGATTGTCAATCTCACCAATTTCAAAACATTGCGGCTGCAGGTTGCCGTGCCGGAGACCGAAGCAACGCACATCGAGGTTGGACAACCGATCCGCTGGACCACCGACTCCTATCCCGGACAGCACTTTGATGGCACTGTCACCCGCGCTTACTGGGCCCTGGACAAAGCCACGAAAACGATGCTGACGGAAACGCAAATGGCTAATCCCGGGATGAAATTGCGGCCGGGAATGCTAGTCAACGCCCGCATGGGCGTCGAAAAGAAAGATGACGCGCTGTTGCTCCCGGTGGAGGCCGTCGTCAGGGAGAAAACAAACTCGTTCGCTTACATTTTCAGTGACGGCAAGGCAAAAAAGGTGCCGGTTGAGACCGGCTTCAACGACGGCACGAATGTCGAGATTGTCGCCGGTGTCACGCCAGCAGATTTGGCGATTGTGCCAGGCAAGCAGGCCATGCGCCCGGGCCAATTGGTGAAGGTTATAGAGGCAAAATAAAAGCATCTCGAGCGTGCTGTCGCTCGCCAAAAACAGATCGTGCCTCATTAGGTCGTACGGTCAAAATATTCATCCGCGTCAGCGGAAGTCGATGACTGGCGGTGATTCCCTATCAAGCCAGGTCGTTGAGGAGTAAGCGACACCAGACAGTCAGATAAATTTCATTGCTTGGTACGCAGTTCAATGCTTTGCCTTGTCTGGAAGGACAGAACTACCGCGCACCAGCCGTATAACCTCCCGGTGACCTGTTGGCGCAAGATGATTACGGAAGGCTGTGGCTGCCATCCATCATCATATATGATGACCGATCTGCTGGGGCATGCAGCGGCGGAAACCGTAGAATCGGCGCCCTGGTTGCTTACCAACGTCATAGAGCACCAGTTCGAACTTGGATCCAGCTATGCTTCGTTACATCTGTGCACCCCAAGGGGTAACGTGCGAAAGCAAATCGTCGGACGCCTAATCAAGACGTAAAACATCCGTGACCGGTTCTCCTCATCTGGCTCTAAAATAGGGGAGGCAAGAAGCGATGAAACATTCAGACATTGTTGTATCGCTGGCAAAGGTTCTCGTTACCACGCTCCTGGGTGCCCTGCTGGCGTACCCGCAGCAAAATAACTCTGCGCCCTCTTGGGCCAAGGGGATGAAGGTGCCTGCCTCCAATCCTCAGGACGCGTCGAAGGTGGCTTTAGGGAAGCGTTTGTTCTTTGACACTCGTTTGTCGGTCGACGAATGGCTCTCCTGCTCCAGTTGCCACGATCCTGCACATGCATTTTCAGACGCTCGGCGTGTGAGCGTAGGGGTGTTGGGCCAGCGCGGGAAACGCCATGCCCCTACCCTATTGGGCCGCAGGTTAGGGGAATCTCAATTTTGGGATGGGCGTGCTGCAACCCTGGAAGAGCAGGTCCTCCAGCCCATCCTCAGTCCTGAAGAAATGGGAATGAACATCGAGGCAGTATTGCGACGTCTCAATCAGGATCCCGCGTATCGTGGTCTGACCCGAGAGTCGCTGGCTGATGCGCTGGCCAGCTATTTGCGCACGATACGCTCTGAAAACAGTCGCTTTGATCTTTTTGTTTCTGGATGGCCGGACATGCTCAGCGAGCTTGAACTTGAGGGGTTACGCCTTTTTCGGGGCAAGGCGCGATGCTATCTTTGCCATTCTGGCGCTCAGTTCACGGACGAAGCCTTTCATAACACTGGCGTGGCCTGGAATGAAGGGGCCCTGCAGGATGAAGGCCGGGCGGCCATCACCGGTAAGCCCTATCATAAAGGCGCATTCAAGACTCCGACCCTGCGTGAAGTCGGGCAGCGCGGACCTTACATGCACGATGGAAGCCTGGCAACGCTGGAAGACGTAATCGATTATTACGATGGTGGCGGCAAAAAGAATCCCTACCTCGATGAGAACATTGTTCCTCTTCATCTCTCATCAGAGGACAAGAAAGCTCTGTTGGCTTTCCTTCGCAACGGCCTTGCCGGATACATACGGGATGGAATTAAGAAGCCGATGTAACCGCGGAATACCCTAAGTTCGACAAGGCAGACCTGTTATGAGCGGTCGGTACGTCACAGGCTTTTGAAGGCTCTGGGGCCTAATTGATTGAATCTGGCGTTGTGGCGCACTCTCGATCCCGATCCAAGTGTCGACGAAATCATTCGAAACTTTCTCGTGCGCCAGCCGGTGTTGTGGCTTACGCAGGAGCGATGAGCCGCTGGTCAACGGGCAGATGCGCGCGCCGGGTTTAGGTATCGTTTTTGGTAGTCGTTTCTGGAATTCCATACCGTGAAGCTGCCGTCCGAATCGGCCGTGACCTTAATGTATTTACCTTCGCACTGTTCAGCGGGGTTGGCGATGAACATCTCCGGAACGTTGTGTTCTTTGTCTGAATCCAGGGCATAATGCAGCTGCCAGAGGTCTTCCAGCCCGGGCGAACTGTGAATGATCTCCCAGGCTTCTTTACTGCCGCCTTTGCGTGGACCGTTGTTCATGATTGCCACGCGGGGACGGAGCGCGTCCACAAGGGGCTTTGCGTTCGACTGAAAGAGCCCGTGGTGTGTGGTTAGATAGAGGTCGGCAGTTCCAATCAGGTTATTCGGACACGCCAGCTCCCGCTCCTTTCTTTTCGTGAGGTCACCGAGATCAATGAACCGGAATTGCCCGTAGGTGACCAGTATCCCAAGCGAGTGGGCGTTTTCGGTGAGGTCGGCCGCGGCCTCCGGCTCGGAGGCACAAAAGGGGTTCGGCTGGTTCGCTCCCGCCAGCGGAGAGGTGATGTGCTCGCCGTCTGCGGTGAGGACCTGCACTTTGATTCCCTTGAATGGCAACCGCTCGCCCGGCTTCACCACCAGGTGCTTATTCTGGCCCATTGCTTTCTGGTAATCGGCATATAACTTTCGTGTGGCATCGGAATCCTCCATGTTGGGTCCATGGTCGATAAATGTGCCGATCTTGATCTGCTTGGCGAGCTGGGCGACTCCGCCAACATGGTCGCGATGGTAGTGGGTAATCAAGAGGTAGTCGATCTGCTTTAGACCCGCCGCCTTGGCCGCAGACACGATGCGTCCGGCATCTCGGCCGTCGAATCCGTCCCAGCCGGTATCCACCAAGAGAGCCAAGCCGCCCGGATCAACGATCAGTGTTGCCTGCCCGCCTTCCACATCAATGAAATAGATTTCGAGCGGTTTTGTTGCTCCACCGAGAGTTGCTGGTGCGAGCGATACACAGAGGGCTATTGCTACGGCGTAAAAATGAATACGCATTTTGTCTCAGTGCTCCTGATTGATCACAGTCTTCCGCATCACGGAATTCGCTCGGAAGAGAGGAATGGAAACAGACGATATACTACATCAAGTTCGATCTATTCAAAACATCTTGCGTTACCGGGCCCGGATTAAAAGGAGCGAGGATGTTGTGCAGCCCCCAGCGATCGGCCCACGTTTTCTTCTGGGCACTAGTCCTTCGCACATTTGGTTCTGGTCGGAACCGTTAAGGTTGAACAGAAACTCTCGGTAGTCTGGGGAATGCTCGCCCCAAGCGTAGCTTCAAACCTGCGAATCTCTCGTTCTCCGATCGTTTGGAGTGTTCATTTTGATCGCCACGTGCATACGTCTCATTGAAATCTTCGTAAGGGTTCGGCCGGACCGGAAGGCCAGGATTTCTCGAACCGACATTGCACGTTTATGGGCCCCACTAATACTTCCAGCCCCCTATGCGGTGTCGCAGATTGCAAACGATGTTGGTCGGGTACAGTTCTCCGTGCAAGGAAGCGAATCTGAATCGTCTGTCCTTTCAAGTTCAACGTCCAATCAACCCGAGGTTCTTTCCCGAACCTGATCCCGAACATCATGGCTGCGGATGAAAAGAAAGCTTCACTGAATTTTAACAATCGACTAACCCAATGGCGCCGCCTGTCTGGTAAGGTTTGGCGGGGCCTAGGAGGGCCAAAGTTTTGAAGAAAGTTGTCATTCTCGCCACGCTTGTCATCTCCGCAGCGTCCATGCTGGCAGCACAAACATTTGCAAGCAAAGAAGCTCACGATGGAGACGATCACCGTCATTCGGGTCGTTTCGAATTCAAGGCCGGGACGCTGGTGCTCAGCCGCAGTGTCTATGCCGGGAATGCAGCGACGGTTTCGGTGGGACAGACCGGGTTGCGTGGCGGGCACGGTTACGTTACCTCTCCTGGCGGGAGGCAACACGACCGTAAAGGTCAAGTGTGCCACGGCAGCAGCAGACGGAACGTTTCCAACCGTCTTTAATAATGACCAGGCCGACGGCAGTTTTGGTGTTACGTCGCCAATTTTCCTGGATAACCTTACGACGAACGGCGAGCGGATTGGGACGTTCGCGGTGCCCAGCGACCTTCTGGTGACCAGCTTTAGTTCAAAATCAGAGCTGGCCGTGAACCAGTCGGTGGACGGGACATCAATTACGTTCGTAGGCTATCGCGGTGGTCCGGGATTCGTTACTGCGCCGAACCAGTTGGATGTGTCGAATTCCAACACGCCGGGCGTTGTGGATCCGACCAATCCGGTTACCTCGCAGTACTTCCGCGCCGTGGCGGAAGTGGATGCGGACGGCCACATTCGGATCACCGAGGGAAATGCCTACAGCGGCAATAACGGCCGCGCGGCGATCAAGTCGAATGGGTTGTATTACCTGACCGGGAATGACAACAACGGTGGCTTGTCGTCAAGCCAACTCACTGGGACGCAAGTTGGCGTTAACCTGATCACCTCGACAGGCGCTGAGCTTCTTGTTCCGGGCCAGACGCCCCCCACGCCGCCGAACATCGACAAGATCGGCGAGTTTGCGATTACGCAGGTTGGCTACAAGACGGCGGACAAGGCGGGGAAGGACAATAACTTCCGCGGCTTGACCATCTTCAACAACACGCTGTACGTCACCAAAGGCAGTGGCGGAAATGGCATCAACACGGCCTACCAGGTTGGCAAGGCAGGCGTTCTGCCAACCGGAACCACAGCGCAACTTGTGAATGAGCCGATCACGATTCTGCCGGGATTTCCGACATCACTTGCGAGCGGCGTGGATCAAAACGGCAAACCCGCGCCGGCATCGTTTCCCTTTGGTATTTGGTTCGCGGATGCAAACACATTGTATGTTTGCGACGAAGGCGATGGAGTTCTGGTGACCCCTGCGGTCAACGGCAATGTTGCAGACGCCGCGAGCCAGGCCACAGCGGGTGTGCAGAAATGGATTTTTACAGGTGGCGTCTGGCGCCTGGAATACGTCCTTCAGAACGGACTTAATATTGGTGTTCCGTACAGCGTTCCCAACTATCCAACGTCACTCAACCCGGCAACAGGTGGATGCCGCAACCTCACGGGCAAAGTCCACCATAACGGCGCAGTGGACATCTATGCCGTTACCTCGACCATCAGTGCTAGCGGAGACCAGGGCGCAGACCCCAACAAACTGGTGAAGGTTACCGATCGCCTAAGAGCCACCACTCTGCCGCAAGAAGACGGCGACCATGATCGGGATGATTCTTTCGGCCGCTTTGTGGCCATTCGCTCGGCGAAGGCCGGCGAAGTACTTCGCGGAGTGGCGTTCGCTCCTCGGGAGCGTGACGGGGATGAACATGGTGATAGAGACGAGGATCGCAATCGCTAATGTCCTTGGATTTTGCCGTCCCTTGCAAAATTGAAAAGCGCACCGTTTGTGGAACAAGGTCGGCCCCAATCAAATGCAGGCCCGAACATATGGCGGCATGCTTTCGAGGAAATCGGCCGCGAACATTTTTTGACCATACACTATTCGGGTATGACTTCAATGGCGCTAATGGAGGGGTAGTTCGTAACAGGAGTGAAATAGATCTCGAGTTTGCCCTGAGCAGTGGGTTCAATGTGCGGGAAGGTTTTCACCAAAGGCCCGGTGCCGGCTTCCTGAAAAATATCAAATCGCTTTAAGAGCACGGACCCATTGCATGAAACGTCAAACACGCGGCTGCCCACACCTCCAATAGAGCCATTTTCTGCGCCAAACCAGTGCTCCAGAAAATACAGCTTCAGTGTGTACTTGCCACTTGTTGCAACGGGCAGCGCATAATGGAAGTGCCCGTAACGATGCCATTCGAAGAGACGACCGTCCGGGATTTTCGACAGATCGCTCCCCAAGCGACTGGCACGTCCACCCGAGAAGTAGCGATCGGGCATCCAGGTATTGTCGCTGGAATCCCCGTAGAGAGAAGGGCCGGCCATAATTCGGACCGGAAGCATGCGATGTGGGGTGCCAGGTAGGATTTCAACTGCATTTAAGAATGATTCGGGAGTGGCGAATTCCAGATGAATTGTCCCGTCGCTCTCCGGCTGGACGTCTGTAAACACTTTGGTGGTAGCGATGTCATTTCCGCCAGCGTCGTCCACCACATCCAGATTGGTACGCGCCGGCCAGTGAAAAAGAGCTGAGGGTCATCTGTGCCTTGGATTGCATGGCCGGCAACAGAGAAGGAACTTCCTCCAGAACAGAAGCGATCTTTTTGCCAGGCAAGCCCGCTCCGGTCCACATATGGTCCGCGATCATTCCCGGCCATCGCACGTAGGGGTTTTCCGAAAATACCGGTTGGAACTAGCGCAGCCTGGGCTTGTACCCGATTCTCACGGTCAGCGCGATTCGATCTATACCACATAAAAGCCGTCAGGAGGCCGACCGATACCACTATGGCGGTCGAGATTCTCAACTTTCCAATATGAAACTTGAAGGTCATTGCGGGTTTAAAGCCGGCAAGGTGTTGCCCGCCGTTCTCCAGCATTCGTACTGGGAGTGGCTGCCCCAGTTCACTTTGGTGTGGCTGGAGCAAACCGTTTAACGGAGGTGAAGTGCTATCCAGCGACTGGCCCGCATGACTTTCATGAGGACCCAAGAGGACTGCCGAATCCAAATCACTCGTATGAATGAACTTGGGCGCATAATGACCCGCGGGCATGCAAATGTGGACCGAGTGTGATGCTCCAGCGGTCCGATAGTAGTCTTCCAGTCGCTTTCGAAGCGTATGCGCGGTAACGCGCACGATCGTATCCACTTGGGGATCAAAATCATGTGGCCGCCCCAGGGCCTGGACGGCAATGCTGTACTCCTTGACTTCGTCGATTGTTCCGTCGAAGTATTTTTCGCAAACAAAGCGCAGGAATCGACCAAGATTGTTCGTCCGGCCAAGCACCCCAGACGTCAAAACTGACTCTACTTCAGCCCGCTCGGCCTCAAGCTTGTTGACTGCGGATTGCAAGTACATGCCCCTTCAAAAACGGCTCTTTCGAGTGTCGACCAGAAATTTGCCTCGGGGAAGTATAACCCAATTGTCGAACGGCGAATCGGAATGAAAGCCCATGATTTCTCATACAGTTAGGCCGGAAGTTTTGGCGAAACTTTTCCTTTCGCTCTCCTAACGTTGCTAGTCGGCGAGCAAGGGACCAGAGCGCACCAGCCCACAAGAGTGTCCATTTCGTGATCGATAAGTCCAAAATTCTAACCGTGAATTCACAGTTAGTAACTTCACTAGTGGCAAACAACATTGTTTACTCATTAAAATAGTGGGGTGTGGTCGGATTCACCGGCTTTGTTGGTCGAACAGCTTTTGACAGGTTCCGGCTTGAAGGAGCCACATTCCAAATCACGATCAGACAATATTAGGAGCCTCCAAGATGAGACTGGCCCGTCGTCCCCCGCTTTCCTGCCGTGTGTATTCTGTGAAGATGCTGCGCCCTGGTCAGGCTGTGCCTAGGAGTTTGGTGTTTCTTACTGCGGCGCTGCTATTGCTCTTGTCGGCAGAACTAGCCGGAGCCCAAGATATCTTTGGGCGAATTTCTGGCAGCGTTACAGATACCACGGGCGCTGCTGTTACCAACGTCAAAGTCACGATAACGAATCAGGACACAAAACTCAGTCGCACCGTCAAGACCGATGATCGGGGGTTCTACGTAGCCCCAGAGTTGGCGGTCGGCACATACACGGTGATCGCCGAGGAAAAAGGCTTCAAGACGATTATCAAGGCTGGAAACGATCTGGTAGCCGGCGGACGTCTGACCGTGGACCTGACTTTACAAATTGGCGACGTCACAGAAAAAATAGAGGTGACTTCAACGGGCGAAACCGTCAATACGATCTCCGGAGAGATTTCGCGAACCATTGATTCTCAGCAAGTACAGAGCCTGGCCCTCAACGAGCGGAACTACGCACAATTAATTTCGTTCATCCCCGGCGCCGTGCTGACCACCTTTGATCAGACTGCGTTTACCACGGGAATGTCCACCACTGGTTCGAGCGTCAATGGCATGCGCGCTGACGGTAACCTGTTTACCGTCGATGGCGGGTTCAACATGGATTCCGGTTCAAACTCCACGCAACTCGATAACGTGGGCATTGATTTTATCCGCGAAGTCTCCGTCCAGACCTCGAACTATTCAGCCGAGTATGGGCGTAACGATGGCGCCTCAGTCAACGTGGTCACAAAGAGCGGAGGCGACAAATTCCACGGAAGTCTTTTCGAATACGTCCGCAACGAGATCTTTGATGCCGCATTCGCCAGCGCCAAGCTGAATGCAGCTCCGGGAGCGCCTTCCAACACGATCAAGGGCCCTCTCCGTTACAACGATTTCGGCTGGAGCTTTGGCGGACCCATCAAGCGGAGCAAGCTGTTCTTTTTTGCGGGTCAGGAATGGAAGGTCCTTCGTATATCGGTACAACCGCAAAACTTGACTCTTCCCACCACCGCGGAACTCGCCGGCAACTTCAGCGCCGTCAGTAAAGTTCTCACACTCCCGCCGAACGCCCCCGCTGGGTGCACGATCGTGGCCAACGTGATGTCGCCACAGTGCATCACGCCCAATGGACAGGCGATTGCCAACGTCTATGCGCTAATGGAGAAGCAGGCGGCTTCTTTCAAAAACGTCGACGCCGCCAACAATACCACCTTCCAGCCGTTGAATCCGCAGAACTGGCGCGAGGACATCCTCCGCGTCGATTATCAGATCAATGAGAAGCAGAGTATGTACTTCCGTTATCTTCACGATAACCTGAACCTGGTCGATGCGTTTGGGACCTTCAACAACGCGAACAGTCTGCCGACGACGCCCACCAACCGCATTCGCCCGGGGTACAGCTATCAGGGCGGCCACGTGTGGACGATTTCCCCCCATCTACTCAACGAAGCAAAACTCAACGTATCCTGGAACAACCAGAGAATTCCCCCAACCGGTAACACGTGGGAGGTCGCAACCTACGGCTTCAATATCCCCCTGCCATTCCCCAACAACTTCGTCTGGCAGACGGGAAGGCACACCTTCAAGTTCGGGACCATGTATGCCCGTAACCGGAAAGACCAGAATTCACGCCCGAATTCGTACAATGGCGCCATCAACTTCAGCACGACCAATAACCCCAACTCGACCGGCGACCCCTTTGCCGACGCGCTGATTGGGAACTTCCAGAATTTCACACAACAATCGGCTGACCCGGTCGGCCACTTCCGCTTCAACGATACCGAAGGCTATGTCAACGATAGCTGGAAGATCACCCGGAGATTGAATCTGGAGTTGGGAGTTCGTTATCAGCACATAGGGCCCACGTACACCCAGGGCAACAACATGGTGAACTTTGACCCCAGTCTCTTCACCGGATGCACAACATCGGTGAGCAATACCAATGTTCCTACCAGCACATGTCTTGATCAGGGGTTTGTTATTGATGGATTGGTACGACCAGGGGGCGTGCCATCCGACCAGTTGGGCAGAGTGCCCGGTGGCAACAGCGCTTTCGTGCAGGCCGTCCCCGCTACCGGAGAGCGCGGCTTATTCAAAGCGGAAAACCTGTTCGCGCCGCGCGCCGGATTTTCCTGGTCGCCGTTTCATAGTGACAAACCCGTTCTTCGCGGCGGTTTTGGCATCTTCTATGACAAACCAGAAGGCAACGTCTGGTTCGGCCAGCCCGGCATCGTCCCGTTTTTGCAGGCGGCTACGTTCTCAAACGCCAATTTGTCGAATCCCTCCGCCGGTACAGCAGGAGTGCGCACTATCTTTAACATGAGTGCCGTTGACCCCAACTTTGTGGTTGCCCGGACCATGCAGTACAGCTTGAGCGTCCAGCATGAGTTGCCCTACGGCGTACTCCTGGAAACCGCTTATGTAGGGAACCTGGGACGGCATGAGGTTCGCCAACCCAACATCAATGTGCCGACCTTTGCGACCGCGGCCGCAAATCCCGGGAAAACAACGAACCAGATTCGTCCCTTCCTGGGATATACGGACATCACCCAATTTCGAAGCGACAGCAACTCCAACTACAATGCTCTGCAGCTTTCAGCTTCCAAGCGCAAGGGCGATCTGGTGGCCACCGTCAGCTACACATATTCGAAGGTTCTTGGGCAAACCGGCGGAATCAATGACAATCCTGAGCCGGAATGCCCGTTCACCTGCCAGCTTGCCAGTGGACAAACCGTGAGCTGGCGAAGTTTTTATTACGGGCCGCTGTCCTTTGACCGGCGGCAGGCCTTCGTCGCTACCTACACGTATAGCCTTCCGTTCTTCCGGAACCAAAGAGGCTTTTCCGGCCAAGCCCTGGGCGGATGGTCATTCAGCGGTGTAACCCGGGCGCAATCTGGCCAGCCGCTCACGATCTCTGGTACTTCGGCCATTG
>WNFI01011789.1_pt1 | contig 12680 bp, 13 predicted proteins | sample 5400471 | NCBI WGS metagenome assembly WNFI01 (sample SAMN13153348, study PRJNA577476) | soil metagenome | isolation source: 100 cm saprolite on Douglas fir-dominated hillslope | place: USA:California | collected 2013-09-17
GGCGACGACCGAGCTCGGCGCCACGCTCCGCGCGCTCACGCAGCTGGCGCTCGCGCATCCGGAGGTACAGTTCCGCGTCGCCCACAACGGCCGCGCGTCGCTCACGGCGCCCGCGGCCAAGGACGTGCGCGAGCGGGCGGGCGCCGTCTGGAGCTGGACGATCGCGCAGCGCCTGCTGCGCGTGGATCGCGCCGAGCACGGCCTTCGCGTCCACGGCTTCGCCAGCCCGCCCGACCTCACGCGGGGCGGCCGCGACGACATCGTGATCATCGTCAACGGCCGGCCGGTGCGCGATCCCGCGCTGCTGCAGGCGACCCTCGCGGCCTACCGTCCGCTGCTCGCGCGCGACCGCTTCCCGCTGGTCGTGCTCGCCGTCGACATGCCGGCGGTCGACGTCGACGCCAACGTGCACCCCACGAAGGCCTGGGTGCGCTTCCGCCATCCGCGTCTCGTGCAGGAGATGCTCGCCGCAGCGCTTCATGTCGCGCTCCGCGCGCCCGACGTCGTGCCGACGATGGGCACGGCGGTGACCGCGATGTGGAGCGGCGGCGCAACGACGGCGGCGGCGGGCGCGCAGGGTGAGCAGCACGCGCTGTTCGCCGAGACGCCGGCCGCCTACGCGCCGGGACGCTTCGGCCGCGTCCTGGGCCAGGTACAGGACACCTTCATCGTCGCCACTACCGATGACGAGGTCTTCTTTCTCGACCAGCACGTCGTCCACGAGCGCGTGCTCTTCGAGCGGCTCGAGACCGAGCTGGCTGTCGGCGCGCCGCCGTCGCAGGCGCTGCTCTTCCCCGAGACCGTCGACCTGCCGCCGGCCGCGCGCACGCTGCTCGAGCGCCGGCGCCCCACGCTCGAGCGGCTGGGCTTCGCGTTCGAGCCACGGCCGGGTGGGGCGCTGGTCGTCAGCGCGGTGCCCGCGCTGCTCAAGGGCGATGAGCCGCGCCGCCTGCTGGAGGCGGCCGTGGACGAGCTGGGCGGGCCCAAGGCCGACGCGCCGGCGATGGAGCGCGCGCTCGCGTTCGTGGCGTGTCGCGGCGCGATCAAGGCCAACACGCCGCTGGCGCGCGAGGAGATGGAGCGCCTCCTCGGCGACCTCGGCCAGACGCGCACCCCCTACTTCTGCCCCCACGGCCGCCCGATCGTGAGCCGCGTCTCCATGCACGACATCCGCCGCGAGCTGAAGCGGACATGGTAGTGAGCCTGTAAATGGAGCGAGAGTGCGAGCCTGGGTTGCAGCGTCGAGTGCGACGGCCGGGGGTAGTGCGAGCCGAGGCCGAAGGGTAGACTGCCACTGATGTCCGACAAGCCGCCGCTTCTCGTCATCGCCGGCCCCACGGGCGTGGGCAAGACGGCCGCCGCCGTCGCGCTCGCCGGGCGGCTGCCGATCGAAGTCGTGTCGGCGGACTCGCGCCAGGTCTATCGCGGCATGGACGTCGCGACCGGCAAGCCAACCGACGAGGAGCGCCGGGCGGTGCGCCATCACCTGGTCGACATCGTGGATCCCGACGATCGCTACGACGCCGCGCGCTTCGCCCGGGATGCGCGCGCGGCGATCGGCGCGATCCGCGAGCGTGGCCGGCTGCCGGTCGTCGTGGGCGGCACGGGGCTCTACATCCGCGCGCTCCTGCGCGGGCTCGATCCCGCGACGCCCGCGGATCCCGCGTTCCGCGCCGAGCTGGCGGAGGTCGCGGCCCGCGAGGGGCGGCCGGCGCTGCACGCGCGGCTGGCGGCCCAGGCGCCCGCGCTGGCCCGGCGGCTGCATCCGAACGACCACGTGAGGGTCATTCGCGCGCTCGAGCTCGTGCGGGCGGGCAGTCCCGCCGGGCAGGCTCAGACGCGCTGGCGCGAGCGCGTCGCCGACTGGGACGTCGTCTACGTCGGCCTCACGCTGGATCGCGCGCTGGACGGGGACGAGGCGCTGAGACTCATGCGGCGTGACACCCTGCGCTACGCGCGCCGGCAGTGGACGTGGTTCGCCCGCGAGCCGGAGCTGGCGTGGATCGACGTGGAGGCGGCCGACGCCGCGGGGGGCGTGGCGGCGGCGATCGAGGCGAGACTCAAGCAGGAGGGCCGGATCGGGTGAGACAGCGGGTGAACGGCGGCACCGGCCGCGGCCACGAGGTGGGACGCCTGCGCGAGCGCGCGATGCTGGCCGCGCTGCAGCGGCAGAAACAGCGACGCGTGGACGTCGAAGAATCGCTCGAGGAACTGGCGGGGCTCGCGGCGGCGGCGGGCGCGACGGTGGGCGAGCGTGTGATCCAGGAGCGGCAGGCGGCGACGCCGTCGCTCTACTTCGGCAGCGGCAAGGTCGAGGAGATGGCCGAGGCCGCGCGCGCCGGCGGCCTGAATCTGTTCATCTCGGACGATGCGCTCTCGCCGATCCAGGAGCGCAACCTCGCCGAGGCGCTCGGCATCAAGGTGATCGACCGCACCGCGCTCATCCTCGACATCTTCGCGCAGCGCGCGCGCAGCGCCGAGGGCAAGCTGCAGGTCGAGCTGGCGCAGCTCACGTACCTGCTGCCACGGCTCGTCGGTCAGTGGAAGCACCTGGAGCGACTGGGCGGTGGCATCGGCACGCGCGGCCCGGGCGAGACGCAGCTGGAGTCCGATCGCCGGGTGATCCGCCAGCGCGTGCAGAAGCTCAAGCGGGAACTGGAGGGCGTGCAGGCGCACCGGCGGCTGCAACGCGCCGGCCGACGGCGCTCCGGCGTGCCCGTCGTCGCGCTCGTCGGCTACACCAACGCCGGCAAGACGACGCTGCTGAACCGCCTGACCGGCTCGCATCTCACCGCGGCCGACCAGCTGTTCGTGACCCTCGATCCGGCCGCGCGGCTCGTGGAACGGCCGGCGCGCCGGCCGTTCATCCTGACCGACACGGTTGGCTTCATCCGCAAGCTGCCGCACGAGCTGGTGGCGGCCTTCCGCGCGACGCTGGAGGAGCTGACGGAGGCCGACGTGCTGGTGCACGTCGTGGACGCCAGCCATCCGGCGCTCGAGGAGCACATGGCCGCGGTCGACTCGCTGCTGCGCGAGCTGGAGGTGGCGGATCGGCTGACCGTGCTCGCGCTCAACAAGGTCGACCGGCTCGACGAGGCGCAGGCCGGCGCCGTCCTCGCCGGCCGCCGCGCCGCCGTCGCCCTCTCCGCGGCGACGGGGGAGGGCGTGGAGACGCTGCTCGACGCGGTCGAGAAGGCGCTGCCCATCGCGGGTGTGGTGACGCTGCGCATCCCGCACAGCGACGGCGCGGCGCTGGCTCTCTGCTACGAGCGCGGGCGCGTGCTGGCGCGCGCCGATCAGCCGGCGCACGTCACGCTGGAGGTCGAGCTGCCCGGCCCGGCGCTCGCGGCCGTCGCGGGCTATCGGGTCGAGCGCGTGTTAGACTGACGCCTTAAATGGGCCTCGCCAACTGGCTGACGGTACTACGCATTCTCTTGATCCCGGTCTTCGTCTCGCTCCTCGTCTACCGCAAGCCCGGGCCGGCCCTGGTGGTGTTCGTGGCGGCGGCGCTGACCGATCTCCTCGACGGCTACGTCGCGCGGCACCACGGGCTTTCGAGCCGGCTCGGTGCCTTCCTCGATCCCATGGCCGACAAGCTGCTGCTCGTGTCGTCCTTCGTGACCCTCACGTGGCTCAAGGCGCTGCCGTTCTGGATCGCCGCCGTCGTGATCAGCCGCGACCTCATCCTCATGGTCGGCGCGCTCGTCATCCACATGGCGGGCGGCCGCATCTACCCGCGGCCCACGCGGGCAGGGAAGATCGCGACCTTCCTTCAGATCCTCACCGTGCTGACGGGCCTCGCGACCCGCTTCGCGCACGTCGGCCCCGCGCTGGTCGCGGTCATGTGGCTGGCGGCGGCGTTCACGATCGTCTCGGGCCTGCAGTACATCGTGCAGGGCATGCGCTTCCTGAACACCGCGCACGCCGCGGAGCGGGAGGCCGATGAAGCCTCGTTCCTCCGCTGAGGGCGTCGTGGTCGCGGCCGTGCGCGCCCGCACGCCGGCGGCGGCGGCCGGGCTCGTCCCGGGCGACCGGATCCTCGCCATCAACGGTCACGCGCTGCGCGACGCCATCGACTTTTCGTTCCACGGGAGCGACGCGCGGCTCGCCCTGAGCGTCGAGCGCGACGGCATCCGCCACGCGCTGCGCCTGGCGCGCCGACCCGACGCCGACCTGGGCGTCGAGCTCGAGGCGCCCCGCGCGGCGGAGATCGCCACCTGCGCCAACAAGTGCGTGTTCTGCTTCATCCACCAGCTGCCGAAGGGGATGCGCAAGAGCCTCTACGTCAAGGACGACGACTTCAGGCTGTCGTTCCTGCACGGTAACTACATCACGCTCACCGACCTGGAGGAGGCGGAGCTCGCGCGCATCGTCGAGCAGCGGCTGTCGCCGCTCTACGTGTCGGTGCACGCGACCGATCCCACGCTGCGCTGGGAGCTGCTCGGCCGCCCGCGCGTGTCGGCCGAGATCCTGCCGCGGCTCGAGCGCCTCGCGAAGGCGGGGATCCGCATGCACGCGCAGGTGGTGCTCTGTCCCGGCCTCAACGACGGCGCCCACCTCGAGCGGACCGTGCGCGAGCTGGCGCCGTTCTATCCGCACGTGGCGACGACGGCCGTCGTGCCCGTCGGGCTCACGCGCCACCGCGAGCGGCTGCCCGCGCTCCGCACGCTGACCGAGCAGGAGGCGCAGGCACTCGTGGGCACGGTGGCGGCGTGGCAGTCCGAGTTTGCCGCCCGCCTCGGCAGCCGCTTCGTATTCCTCGGCGACGAGGTGTATCTCCAGGCGGGGATGCCGCTGCCCGAGGCGGACGCCTACGAGGGCTTCGCGGTGGCAGAGGACGGCATCGGCCTCGTGCGGCGCTTCGAGGACGGCGTCGCGCGCGCGCTGCGTCGCCGGCGCGCGGTGGGCCGCCCCCTCGACGTCACGCTCGTGAGCGGCACGCTGTACGCGCCGCGGCTCGAGCGGCTCGTGGCCTCGATCCCTGGTGCGATCGCGCGGGTGGCGGCCGTCCCCAACCGATTCTTCGGCGGCACCGTCTCGGTCACCGGCCTGCTGACCGGCGAGGACATCGCGCGGCACCTGGCCACGCTGGGCGCGCTGGGCGAGGCCGTCGTCGTGCCCGCCGTCGCCCTGCGCGACCGTGACGGCGTCTTCCTCGACGACATGACCCGCGACGACCTCGCCGCGGTCTTGCGGGTGCCGGTGCGTGTTGTCGAACCGAATCCTCTCGGTCTCTTACGCGCGATAACGGGCTCGAGCATCGCTCATAGCGGGGGGCTCGCGACGGGCCCCCCGGACCCCCCATCTGCAAATCGCCCGGTGCCGGTCGCGCGATGTTGCGCCCCGTAATCGCGATCGTTGGACGGCCGAACGTCGGCAAGTCCACGCTGTTCAACCGCCTCGTCGGACGGCGCCAGGCGCTCGTGCGCGACACGCCGGGCGTGACCCGCGACCGCCTCTACGGCCAGATCCATTTCGAGCGCTGGCAGGCGACGGTCATCGACACGGGCGGCTTCGATCCCGGCTCCACCGAGCCGCTCGTCGAGGGCGTGCGCCGGCAGGTGCTGGCCGCGGTGGACGACGCCGACCTCATCGCCTTCGTCGTCGACGCGCGGGCCGGCGCGACGGCGCTCGACGAAGAGATCGCGCGGCTGCTGCGCAAGGCGAACAAGCCGGTGGTCCTCGTCGCCAACAAGGTGGACGACCTCGGCCAGGAGCCGGCGGTGGCCGACCTCTATCGACTCGGCTTCGGCGATCCGCTCGGCGTCTCGAGCGAGCACGGCCGCGGCGTCGCCGAGGACACGCCGTTCGTCTACGAGGGCCGGTCCTACGTGCTCGTCGACACGGCCGGCATCCGGCGCAAGGGCAAGGTGACGGAGGCGCTCGAGAAGCTCTCGGTGGTCATGGCGCTCAAGAGCCTCGAGCGCGCGCAGGTGGCGCTGCTCGTCATGGACGCCACCGAGGGGCTGACCGCGCAGGACGCGCACATCGCGGGCTACGCGCACGAGGCCGGGCGCGCGAGCGTCGTCGTCGTGAACAAGTGGGACCTCGTGCCACGCGGCATGGTGAGAAAGGCCGAGGTCGTCGAGCAGGTGCGCGACCGGCTGCCCTTCCTCGACTACGCGCCCCTGTGCTTCACCTCCGCCACCGAGGGCCAGGGACTGCGCGAGCTGTTCGAGACGATCGACCGGATCGCCGCGGAAGCCCAGAAGCGGGTGCCGGCGGACGAGGTCACCGCCGTGCTCCGCCAGGCGCTCGACCGTCGCCCGGTGTCGGTGGCCGGCGAGCCGCTGGCCATTCAATCGGCGAACCAGGTGAGCGTCGGTCCCCCGACGTTCGCCGTGCGCGTGAACCGGCCGGACGGCGTCCACTTTTCCTACGAGCGCTATCTGGCCAAGTCGGTGCGCCACGCGTTCGGCTTCGAGGGCTCGCCGCTGCGGCTGTCGTTCCGCCGCGCCGGACGCGCCCGCCCGAGCGCGCCGAAGGCGCGGCGCTGAGCCCCACACGCCGCAGCGCCTCGGGGCTCTGGCTCATGATCTCCGGCGTCCTGCTGCTCGCCGGCGGCGCCGGGATCCTGCTCGCCAGCCCGCGCCATCGCGCCCTCTATTTCGGTGAGCCGCCCGCCGCGGCGCCGGCCACGGCCCCGGCGCAGGTGCTGTCGGCCGTCGGCGGCGGCCAGGTGCCGTACCCCGACGCCGCGGGCCGGCTGCGCGTGCGCATCAGCGACCGTGACCCCGCGCGGGTGCCGGCCGAGGGCGTGCCGCCGGGCTGGATGCTGAAGGAGTTCACCGGCCACGCGGCGATCGAGCTCGTGCGCGCCGACGGTCGCCTGGCCGCGCGCCTGCGCAGCGAGCGTGCCTCCTTCGCGCTGTACCGCGACGTCGTCGTCGAGCTTCGCGAGTTCCCGTATCTGTCGTGGTCCTGGAAGGTGCTGAAGCTGCCGGCGGGCGGCGACGTGCGCGAGGCCGCGCGCGACGACCAGGCCGCGCAGGTCTACGTGATCTTCCCCCGCTGGCCCTCGCCGCGAACGGCGAGCGACGTGCTCGGCTACGTCTGGGACTCGCGGGCGCCCGTCGGCACGCGTATCAAGAGCCCGCGCGCCGACAACGTTCGCATCGTCGTTGTCGAGTCGGGCGGCGCGCGGCTCAACGAGTGGCGGGTCTACGAGCGCAGCGTGGCCGCCGACTACGCGGCGCTCTTCGGCCGGCAGCCGCCCCGGGTCGGCAAGGTCGCCGTCATGATCGACTCCAACGACACCCGGGGGGAGGCCGAGGCCCTGTTCGGCGACCTGATCTTCGCCAGGACGCCCCAGGGACGCACGGAAATCCCAACCCGCGTGCTAAGATAACGCGCATGACGCCGCCAGCCGACGATCGTCACGACGACCTGTATGACGAGACGCCGCCGCGCTCGATCTTCGCGGCGACGTGGTTTCGCGCGCTGCTGGTCCTCATCGTTCTCGGTGTGATCGGCGCCGTCGCCGTCCCCTACATCCTCGATGCGATGAACCCGCCGGCGAAGCCGAGCGTGGCGTCGCGTCCGACGTCGACGCCCACGTCACCGCCGGCCGCCGTCACGCCGTCGGCGTCCGCGCCGGCCTCGCCCCCGACGAGCGCGCTGTCGACGCCGTCGGACCGGGCGTCGGGCACGACGGTGCCACCGGACCGCGCGCCGGCCGACCGACCGGCGACGGCGATGCCGGCGACGCCGCACAAGCCGTTCGCCGCCGACAAGACGCCGACGGCCGAGAAGCCCGCGCCGAGCGAGAAGATGACGGGCGCGCCGTCGACGGCGAGCGACAAGGCGGCCGAGAAAAAGGACGCGCGCGTCGCGGCGGCGACGTCGGACGCGAAGCCCGGCGCCGAGCCAAAATCGGCCACGGCGACGAAGCGTGCCGCGACGAGTCGCGCCAGCAGGGCGGCCGCGCCGAAGGGCGGCGCGGCCGGCGCGTGGTGGGTGCAGGTGGGCGCGTTCCGCGACGAGAGCACGGCGAAGAAGGTCGCGGCGAAGCTGCGCGAGCAGAACTATAAGGTCGAAGAATCGGTCCGCGGCGGCGGTGAGAGCTCGGCGCGCTCGGCCGCGATCGACAAGTCCGCGCCCGCGGCCTCGGCGCCGAACCCGGCCGGCGCCGACCTGTACGACGTCTTCGTATCCGGACTGTCGGCGGCCGAGCTGAACACGCGGCTGACCACCAAGGGGCTCGCCGCGGAGCCGTCCGGCAGCGGCGCCGTCATCAAGCCGAGCCTGCCGCTGCGCGACGCCGTGGCGCTCTCCAAGGATCTGGCCGTGGAGGGCTTCAAGGTGCAGGTGCGACGCGCGGCCGGCGCCGCCGCCGCCCCCCCGCCCGCCCCGCGCGCGGTCGCGAGGCGGCCGGAGCCGTCGGCGAGCGGCGAGACGCTCTACCGCGTGCGGGTCGGCGCCTTTCCCGATCGCGCGACGGCGGTGAGCACGCTGAAGGAGCTCGAGGCCAAGGGCTACAAGCCGTTCATCGCGCGGGGCGGGCCGTAGCCGTCTCCACGAGGAGGTGAGTCTCCACCGTGACCAAGAACGATCTGGTCAACGCCGTTGCCGCGCACGGGCTGAGCAAGCGCCAGTCCGCGTCGGTGGTCGAGTCGGTCTTCGACATCATCTTCCGCTGCTTCGAGAAGGGCGAGGACGTCAAGATCGTCGGCTTCGGCCACTTCCGCATCCGCCGCAAGGCGTCGCGGCGGGGCCGCAATCCCCAGACGGGTGACTCCATCGAGATCACCGCGCGCAAGGTCCTCACGTTCAAGCCCAGCAAGGGCCTCAAGCAGCGGATCAACACCACGGCCGCCTCGCACTAACGCGCCGTGGCGTTGGAGATCGCGGAGAAGCTGTACTACCGCATCGGGGAGGTGGAGGAGATCGCGGGCGTCCCCGCCTACGTCCTCCGCTACTGGGAGTCGGAGTTCAAGCTGCTGCGGCCCAAGAAGAATCCCGCCGGCCAGCGCCTCTACCGCCGCCGCGACGTCGACCTGGTGCAGCGGATCAAGACGCTCCTCTACGACGAGCGGCTCACCCTGGAGGGCGCGCGCAAGCGCCTGGTCGCGGAGTCGCGCAAGACCCAGCCGCAGCAGCTCGAGCTCGGCATGCGCGAGGCGGCCTACGCGGAGGCGCTCAAGCGGGTGCGCGACCGGCTGGCCGCGCTGCGTGCGCGGCTCACGCCTTGAAGCGGCGCGGTGTTTCTGGGAAGATTCGAGCCTGCGTCGTCGGGGCGTAGCGCAGCCCGGTAGCGCACCGGACTGGGGGTCCGGTGGTCGCAGGTTCAAATCCTGTCGCCCCGACCATTCCTCCACAAAGAAAACGCGGGGTTGAGAGCCCCGCGTTTTTCTCTTTTCTGCCCATTGACACGGGCCCCTCTTCGGGCAGATGGTCGCCCGCATCGCACGACTCGCGCGGCACTCGAAAGGAGACATCATGCAGATCGATCGACGGGCCTTCTTGAGGACTGGAGCGATCCTTCCGGCCGCCGCGCTCGCGGGGGGGCTGGTGGAACGCGTCGTCAAAGCCGAAGCGGAACAGCGCGGCGGAGGAGACGATGAGCGCTCTGCCGCCGAGACGTCGGGCTTTGCGAAAGTCAACGGCCAGAAGCTCTACTACGTGACGCTTGGCCGGGGGACGCCGGTGATCTTCCTGCACGGGGGGCTCGGGTTCGACCATGAGTATTTCAGGCCCTTCGTCGACCCGCTCGCAGACAGCGCCAGAGTCGTCTACTACGATCAGCTCGGCCACGGCAGGTCTGACCGACCGGCGAACTTCAACGACATCACACTGGCCCGCCTGAGCGCGGACTGCGATGGTCTGGCCACGGCGCTGGGCTTGGACAAGTTCGTCCTCGTCGGCCACTCGTACGGCGGGTTCATCGCCCTCGACTTCGCGCTTCGATACCCGGATCGACTCGCGGGCTTGGTGCTGTCTTGCACCGCGGCCGATCTGGCGTCCTTTGTCCTGCGCAATCCATTGGGCGGCACGGCGGCGCAGCAGGCGGCCCTGGGCAGGCTCTTTGCCGGTCCCGCGGCCAACGGCACCGATCAGGCGTTTCGGGCGAACTGGATCGTTGCAGGGCCGCTTTATTACAACCACCTCACGCCTCCCGCCGGCATCCTGGCCGATGTCGATGCCAGGACGATCTACTCATCGGCAGCGTTCAACCGCGGCAACGAACTCCTCGGCGGCTACGACGTCGTGCCGCAGCTCCCGAGCATCGAGGTGCCGACGGCGGTCCACTACGGCACCGGCGACATCTGGCGCTTCGGGGACATCGAGAAGATCGCCAAGAACATCCCGGGGGCCGCGCTGAAGTACTTCCCGAGTAGCGGACACTGGCCGTTCCAGGAGGAGCAAGCCGCGTTCCTCGGCTACATGCGCGGGTTCCTGGTCGAGCACGGCCTTGCCCTGGCTTGCATGCCGACGTCCAGACGCAAGGACCGTCGATGAAGGACGGCCGCTCGCGGGTTGGTGCGCTATCTGGTGCGGTATGACGGTGATATCGTGTGCGCGCCGTGCGCGCCGGCATTCGCGTTGTCATATGAGCGCGAGATATCGTTGTATGTGATCTGGAGGGTTGCTTGAACGGGAACTGGGGGTTCGGTGGTCGCGGGCTCACATCCTGTCGCCCCGACCATTTTCCACCACGCGAGCGGGCACCCGGATGGGTGCCCGTTCCGTGTGGGCCGGAGGTCGAGTGGCCGTCCTGCTCGTGACCAATGACGACGGCGTCCACGCCGCGGGCCTCGCCGCCCTCGCCGCCGCGCTCGAGGACCTCGGCGAGGTCCACGTGCTGGCGCCCGAGCGCGAGCAGAGCGCGTGCGGCCACGCGCTGACGCTGCACCGGCCGCTCAGCGTCCACCGCTGGGGCGAGCGGCGCCACTCCGTGAACGGCACGCCCTCGGACTGCGTCAATCTCGGCGTGCTCGGTTTTCTGCCCGAGCGCCCGGTGCTCGTCGTCTCCGGCGTCAATCACGGCTCCAACCTCGGCGACGACGTCACGTACTCGGGCACCGTGTCGGCGGCGATGGAGGGCACGCTGCTCGGCGTGCCGTCGATCGCCGTCTCGCTCGTCGAGGGCGACGAGTTCGCGGACGCGGCGCGCGTGGCGCGCCAGGTGGCCATGCGCGTGCTCGTGAGCGGACTGCCGCCGATGACCCTGCTCAACGTCAACGTGCCGGCCGGCGTCCCGAAGGGCGTGCGCCTCACGCGGCTCGGCCATCGCGTCTACTCGGGCAAGATCGTCGAGCAGGCCGACCCGCGTGGGCGCGCCCATTACTGGATCGGCGCCGGCCCGCCCGAGTGGGAGGCCCTCGACGGCACCGACATGAGCGCCGTGCACGATGCGTACGCCTCGGTGACGCCGCTGCACCTCGATCTCACGCACCACCGCGCGCTCGCGCAGATGACGGACTGGGAGCCCGCGCTCAACGCCGCGCTGCGGGCGCGCCCGCGTCCCCAGCCCGCGAAGCCCCCCGCGTCGAAGACGGCGGGCAAGCGCCGGAGGCGGTGAGTGGAGGCGGGCTTCGAGGCGCGTGCGGCGCGCGAGCGCGAGCGCATGGTGGACGAGCAGCTGGCGCGGCGCGGGATCACCGACGCGCGGGTGCTCGACGCCATGCGGCGCATCCCACGGCACCGCTTCGTCGAGGAGGGGCTCACCCACGGCGCCTACGAGGACCATCCGCTGCCCATCGGCGAGGGGCAGACCATCTCACAGCCCTACATCGTCGCGCTCATGACGTCGCTGCTCGAGCTGACGGGACAGGAGAAGGTGCTGGAGGTCGGCACCGGCTCCGGCTACCAGACGGCCGTGCTCGGCGCCCTCGCGCGCCGCGTGTGCTCGATCGAGCGGCTGCCACGGCTGGCGGAGCGCGCGCGCGCCACCCTGGAGGCGCTCGGCGTGCAGAACGTCTGGATCCGCGTCGGCAACGGCGCGCTCGGCTGGCCCGACGAGGCGCCCTTCGATCGCATCCTCGTTGCCGCAGGCGGCCCCTCGGTGCCGCCGCCGCTCGTCGAGCAGCTGGCCGAGGGCGGGCGCATGGTGCTGCCGGTCGGCAGCGCGGAGGACCAGGTCCTGACCGTCGTGGAGCGCGTCGGCGGCGAGACGCACACGCGGCAGGCGGGCGAGTGCAAGTTCGTGAAGCTCGTGGGAAAGTACGCCTGGGAGTCGTGACCCTCTGAAGCCTGTATAATGGGCGGGTCAACGCGGGGCGTAGCGCAGCCTGGTAGCGCGCACGGTTCGGGACCGTGAAGTCGGAGGTTCAAATCCTCTCGCCCCGACCACTTCGTCCGCCGCCCGCCGGCCGGCGCCATCCGGCCGGCGGCGCGGCGATGCCCGACCAATCGAGTCAGCCGTGACCGCCGCCGAGATCGTCGTGGAAGGACGCGTGCAGGGCGTGGGTTATCGCGACTATGCCCAGCGCCACGCCGAGCGTCTGGGCCTGGCCGGCTACGTCATGAACCTCGACGACGGCCGCGTACGGGCGCGCGCCGAGGGTCCGCGCGACGTGATCGAGACGTTCGTGCGCGCCCTCGAGACGGGACCGCCGCTGTCGCAGGTGCGCGCGGTGAGCGTGCACTGGGTGCCGTCGACGGGACGCTTCGCGGGCTTCGACGTTCGCGCGGGATCCGCACCGTGACGGCCCCGCGCGCGCTCCTCGCGGGCGCGCTCG
>WNFI01244581.1_pt1 | contig 12680 bp, 18 predicted proteins | sample 5400471 | NCBI WGS metagenome assembly WNFI01 (sample SAMN13153348, study PRJNA577476) | soil metagenome | isolation source: 100 cm saprolite on Douglas fir-dominated hillslope | place: USA:California | collected 2013-09-17
AATACCTGGAGGCAGACAATTCTCAATGCCCATCCCTTTTCGCAGCTTGCGCTGGGCCGCAGTTTGTACTTTACGCTTTGCGTCAGTCACAAACACATGACCCCCGTCCACGCCAGGAAGACAGCCTTTGACGTAAATCAGATTGAGGGCAGTATCCACGCGAACAACGGGGAGGTTCATGACAGTAACACGCTCTCCTCCTAAGCGGCCCGCCATTTTCTTGCCAGGCCATACACGACCGGGATCCTTGGAGACAATTTGTGATGTGACAAAACAATCATTACAGGAACGAGCGACTTACTTGGTGGGCCCCCGTACCTCCTGCCGAACGGTGAGCGAGCGAGGTGCCATGGCTTGCTGGAAGACCTCCAAAACCCCATCGCTTCATTACACCAGCGAAGCCTTTCCCAATCCTGGGTTCAAATTTTATAAGCGAGGCGAACCAAAAGCAAGACGAGTCACCTCACGATTTCCCCACGACGTCAACGAATTGACCCGGGACAAAGTGAATAGCAGAGAGTGTGGTGCCTGGTTATTTCCATTTAGAGCCCGTTTAAATAAACTAATCCCCAGTCCTGCACCTACCAACTGGGATCAATGCGTCTTTACTGACAGGAAACTCGGACACAATAGCTTTTGGCCGAACCCCAGCCTTGGTAAAATGTCACTTCATACTACAGCTCACATTGTTTCCAGCATGAACTTGATGGGGGCCCGCCCTTACTTGTAAGATAGTGACAGCGATACGGGCACCGTAGTCATTATATAATGCTGCCATCCCCCGCTTCCGAGCAATAAGGCCGGTTCTTCGAGACTGTGGGGTCCAACTCGGCAGGACTTCTGGCTGAGGGGGAGACGCTGCAGCATTGAGTATTGATGAGGAAGAGGCGAATCTTATAATGTGACGAGGTGAACAGAGCGCCATCATCGTTCGCAGGCGCGCATTTAGGCTAGCCAAAGACATACTGGAGCGCACAGTGCAATTTAATGTAAGTCTGCACGTGACCATTACGCTTCGATTCAGACAGCCAACTAATGGAAGTCAAACTTGATCTTCCTTCAAACGCGATTGGAGAAGAGAGAAACGGATCAGACAGTGGTAGCCAAACGACCACCGAGAATTCTGATGATAACTTCGAGGGCTGGAGTGAAGATCCTTCGCCGTGTTACTCGCTTTTCGAGCCCGTGAAGCTGGGATCTGCAATCGAGGCCATCAAATATGACACTGAAAGGCATGGGTTTGATCTGAAATCCATCAGTGACAAGCTTCGTCAGTCTTCTCCCTTCACATTCTTTCGCCTTGGCTTTCTGACAATTGACATCAGACCTCGATTTTCATCGCAGAGTTCGATTGATCAACTATATTCGTAAAAACGTACGTTCTCAACGCGTCAGCCATGCGCCGAACTCAAGGCCTAATTCCATCATAGGCAGTGGGGCCGTCCTATCTCGATGATATACGTGGGCACGAGGATTTCTTCTCCGACGACTCGTATTTGCAACCAATGATCGAGGACGATCCTTTATTACGTAATTTCAGTTCTCTCCTGTGACATTGCTGCATAGTTCAGTCTGTTGTCTAGAGCTGGACACTGAGGACTGGTCAGACGATGACTCGCAGATGATGCTTGATGCAATGAACAACAGGGCCTCCGGTGGCGGTGTAAATCTACCGTCAAACAACCAGGAGGAAGTTCTGGAAGCTCGACTTCAAGGGGCGCAATTAAAGATCGTGCAATTGCAGTCACTTGTCCATGAGTTGGTTGGGGCCAAAGAGGATATCGAAACTGGTCCGTTGGCCGAGACATCTGCACGGGGGCAACCTAAAAGGGATGATGATACTCACTACTTTGAGAGCTACGGCTACTTGGGTCCTACAAATTCTTCTTCACAATTGGACATATGGCTCATCTGAATGGTCTTAGACATACATGCCACCATGCTACAAGATCATGTTCGCACGTCATCTTATGCGAAGTTTATTCTCTCGAATCCCCAGCTGTTTCAGGATAAGCTGGTAATGGACGTGGGATGTGGTGAATATTCTTGACTAATATGCGTTTCTGAAAGCCTGTAATTTCAATTTGCTCCTAGGGACGGGTATCTTGTCCATGTTCGCAGCACGAGCAGGTGCCAAGCATGTCTTTGCGGTGGATGCAAGTGACATTGCGGCCAAAGCGCGTCAGAATGTCAAGGAAAATGACTTGGAGGGGGTGATAACGTACGTAACCCAGATGGACAACCCGTTTGCTTCTAACTCTAACTTCATCTACAGCGTGATCCAGGGGAAGGTGGAAGACGTTCAGCTACCATCCCCATACGAAGATTCGTCTGTTAAGGTTGACGTTATCATCTCAGAGTGGATGGGTTATGCCCTATTATATGAATCCATGCTTGATTCTGTGCTTGTGGCTCGAGATCGGTTCCTTCGCAAACCATCGGAGGACGATCACATAGGCGGAGTGATGGCACCTAGTCAGTGTCAAATGATAATCACCCTGGGGGATGCATCGGACATCATCAAAGACAGAGTCACATTTTGGGAAGACGTGTATGGTAAGTTAAAGAGTGAATCCATGCACATGGTGTACCATTCTGACTAATGTCATAGGATTTAAGATGACGTCGATGCTTGAGGAGGCATATCACGATGCGCTCGTTGAGCATGTCAAACCAGATGGGATCATGGGAGATTTGGTGGTTATCAAGGTCGAAGACACACTTCTCAGAGTTTCCATGTGTTTGACACCTCCGTGGTGCTACAGGATCTTCATCTCCAGAGAATAGAGGCCCAGGAGCTAGCTTTTGCCTCATCCTTCAAGCTTACAGCCACGAGGGATGGGATAATACGCTGTTTCGTCCTATACTTCGACACTTGGTTTATCCCGGATGGCTCAGATATCCCTCCTGATGCAGAGGTTACTGTTGTGGATCCTAATGGAACTCTTGTCCCCACCGCTGAATTTTTGCAAATTGGCGTCTCGAAGGCAAGTGCACCACTTAATCCAGCCGAGCCACCACCCCTTCAGCGGCGACCCAGTGGGAAAAGGAAGCCCACAACCGTTTCATTCTCCACTGGTCCCAACAGCTTCCCAACTCACTGGAAGCAAACGGTCTTTTTGCTAAAGTCACCATTCAGGGTTATAGAAGGTAACGGGTTCATTCTTATACAGTTTCTTGTTCCGCTGAAACAAACGGCCTATCAGGCTCGACAGTGTCTGGGATGTTTCACTGCCGTAAAAGCGACAGCAATTCTCGTGAACTTGATGTTGAGATCCATTATACAGTCGCTCATACCGGGATCGGCATTGCTTCCCTATCCGAATTCACTTCCAAACCATCTTTGACTGTACAATCGTTCAAAGTACGGTAGGGCTGCTTGGCAACAACGGAGATCAACCCGGACGCGCGCGTTTGCTGTTAGAGCGCACTTAGCACGAGGTTTGCTTGTGTTACTATTGCAAAGTGCTTGTGCACGATTTCAATCTGACGTCTTCTTTTCGGCATGAGCTTGACTGGGAATCTGGAGGATCCTCACACGTCACCAACATGGGTAATGTTGGAAAACGGGAGCAGCGTTATAACGCGTTACAAGGTGTTACTTGCTGACACCATGCGTTATGAGGGCGTTACAAGCTGATGGAATCACAAACATCCAAATCGACCAAACTCAGCCCTGGTGCAGCGTCGGCTGTAAACCCCCAGTTCATCCCTGACTGGGGGGTTGCGCCCAACGACGTTTAAATGAGGCGTAAAGAACGCATGTGTCCGATTAAACGGCCCGATTCATTTTGAATAATCGGTAAAGTGTTTAGACGGTTATACGACAGTCATCAGGGGGCTGTTATTATATAGCTTCCCCCGCGCGTGGTTATGTAACAGCAGTAACCCTTACGGTACATGAGGCAGGGTTTGTCATAATGGTAGGGGACAGTGTGTCAGTGAGGGGTCACACTCCTCTGGGTGGATTGTCCGGTGGGTGAGGTCGGTCTGTATGGTGTAGGATGATGTAAACACACCGTTTACCCGCCTTCGTTTCCTCCCTCAGTGTGTTGACCCCTGCTACATGTTCCACCTTCCTTGTGAACATACTCCGATTGTTCTCCAGCTTCTTGACTAGCGCCGCGCTGAGTGGCTAACCCTTTGGGGCGTGTGCCTCTTGGGACATTAATTTCTACCCAAGTCTGGCATCCACTTCATTGCTTCGTTTCTTTTCCTGGGTGCAATGCGCCGAACGGGTTTTCCCTGTGGTGCAGTCTTTGGTGCCCGAGATGGGATCACTCAGGAGGGCGTGAGGACTTAATGCAATCCGATTCAACACTTTCATCTCATCCTGAGTATTATCCCGCATGTTCTCTTCATTAGCGAAGGAATGACTGTTGTTCGGAGAAGTGAAGATGTGTCTATTCTAATTCGAACATTACCTAAAGGTCGTGCAGGTTGTCTTCGCCACCCTATTCGGAATTGTCGTCAGTAAGTCTTCTGACACTCTTCACGCTTCCTGTTAATCGCATGTTCGACATTTGACTCAGGTTTATCCGTGAACGAACGTATTCACTCCTCGAAAGTTGAGTCGCCAGTCTCAAGCTCCAGCAAATGATATTATTTTGGAGGTGACGCGTGTCTTACTCGCGTTGGGCGTCTTCGTTATCGGTGTCGGTGAGCAGTAAGGCTACTATTTTAGAGCATTTTTCGTTCCAACGGAGACTACATGTCATTGCGTCCCTATTCAGAACTGCCGAAGAGAGTTTGGTCTTGACCGTTGTCCCTCTCATGGCGTGAGGATGGTTTGTGTTCGTAGGTACGATTGTTGTGGAGGGCATCTTTACATCCCCATAAACTGCCGATACTGATGTGCTCTATTCCCAAGCGTATCTGCACATCGGTTACCGCCTGCTTGACAACCATGACCTCCTGACGGCTGCGGTCGTTGGAGGCCATTACGCCGAAAAAAATGTGCGAATGAGTCATTCTTTCTACTTAACACGTTAGCCTTCACCTTCGCCTGGCCGTATGGGTACCCCGTCACATTCGACACCTTCTGTTCTTGTGGCTTCCACTCTACTTGAAGATTTCTTTACCATCGCTCTCCTGTATCGGGCTGTCCTGGGGCTCCTATTATGATCCAATTTATCTCGTTATCTTAGTGACCTTCATCGGGAGTGACTATTTGTTAGCGGCCTTTGCTGGAGATACTAAAACGCGAGGGAGCAATCCAAACGACACTGATCGTTATATCTTTAGGATGTACTGTATCCTGAGGTGGGTATTTCAACGAGCATGCCGAAGAATCGATCGTGTTTGCTAATGTTGTCGAGGTAATGCAGAACCCTACAAGGTGGCTGTTAGTGTGAAGATGTTCCCGCAGGTAATTTGATGAACATGAAGAAACTGCATGTTACTGGGTGCTTGGCTGCGTTCTTCTTTTTGATTATTTTCGTAAGGATGGTGCCGCCTATGCTATTGCTATATAAGATAGTACCTGAGATTCAGACGTGGAAAGAAGCACTTTTCGCGGGGTGGTTTGGGCCTATAGGTGTCGTGCGTCCTTCAATCACTCGGCATCTCGATTGAATTGTAATGCGTCGACAGGACGCTGCCTTCATATGTACGTCAGCATCAAAGTATCTACCAGACCCCCAAGTTATATCCCTCGAAACCAAGCGGATATTCTGGCAGCCGTTATGAGCCCATTGTCGCCTGCACCATTCTCGGCTCTATCTCAGTTCGTGAGTCTTTCATTCTCTTGTGCAGAGCACACTTAAGGGAACCATTAACTCGACCTGTAGATGGCGTATCATCTATCCTGGCATCACCCCTAGCGAAGACAGTCAACCCGACTCTCGCTACGCATAGAACGGATACAACCCAAACTTCTCGAGCCAGACACAAATTGCGGATGGCTCAGCGTGTAGTCCTGCTGTGCACAGCATCCAATGTCAGGTACTAAATGAATTTGGCTTCCGCCATCATAATAATACATATTATACAGCTGCAATTATCTCAACTAATTCTAACCGCTTCCACAAGAACTCATACGCCCTCAGATGGAGAGGAAGTCTTCCTACCGACAATGACTTCGCCTTGGAAAGTTAGGCCCTCAAGCTCAATATCCTGCTGGTCATCTCCATCCTCAGGAGGTGAGTACTCGGGAGGAGGTAAAGTTAAGCCCTCTACACGGAGACCAATAGCCGCAGTTCCTTTCACACCGGCTAAAGCCCCTGTACCATGCGATCCCAAGATCTAACGATGAGTGTTACCCACAGCTGAGCCCGTGTTCACAAAGAGCCTAAAGAGAAGGACTAACCTTCTGCACAAAAGCTTGGAACTCTTCGTCTCGACCAGGTAGAATGTCCAGCGGAGCATTTACAATCTCCGCCGTTACAACGCGCGTGACAACTTCCTTGCGCCTATTCTCGAACGCTACCTCGCCCCACTCCAGAGTATCGGAAGTATTCTCTGGAGGAATGACATGCGCTGGTAACCAGTCATCGGGCCGTATTCTGGCGAAGGCACGTTCAGGCAAGGGGACAGGTGATGGACTGTCACCTGGTGTCATAATCCTCCGACGTGTCTGATTATCAGGAGCCTCGGGCGGTACTTTGCCGTTGAAGATAAGGGTGTCGGGCCAAACCTTTCGGACGTCTAACAAAGGTGTGAGATCCTCCATTGCCGTCGGAAGGCCAAAGGTGGCGAAGAGTGTCCCGGATGCAACGAGGGTGTCACCCGATTCGGATGGATGGAGACGCATATTTTTGACGGTGACGTTCCGCAGGATTTTAGGCCGCTTTGGTGGCCCAGGGACCGTGATAGGGGTGGGCGGGAGAGATACTAATGGTGATGAACCGTTGATAAGTGGAAATGAAGATAGAATGATTATAGATGGTTGAGCAGAAAGGTAATTGGATACAAGCCGTGAGAGTGGTGGAACAGTGGACGGGACTAAGGGAAGTAGCGATCCAGTTATAGGGAAATGAGCGGATACAAGTGTGTATGGATCAGACGTGTTGTTATCTAGCGCTGGGGTCGTTGAGAGAAGTACGAAGGGAACAGTCTCGTTTGCTTCCCCAGCACCGCAGATTAACGACACTTGAAAGTGGATGCCCGGAAGAACAGAGGGCAAGTGCGGTCCGGAAAGGGACGACCGTGTCAAAGGCAAAAGGAGGCTTGCCAAGGCAGAAAACCCAATCTCGCCGTCCCCATGATCGTCCTTCAAAATCTCCATCGAATAGCGTACCAGAGTAAGGACTTTGGAGAGAGCGAATGGCTCTCTGGGATTGGGAAAACCTTGTGGAGTCTTTGGTACTGTCGTAGCATTAGAGAGTTAGAGAAAGTAGGAGTGTTCAGATTGGACGTACACTTGAATGTTACCGAAGTGTTGATATCGTGCTCCTTCCGGCTGAGACTCGGTAACCAGGCAAACTTCCTGGCCGAGACCGTGGCCTCTGGAATATGTACTTGAATCCTCGCCGTGCCATCTGTCCAAGTTTCATTACTCCACTTCAGCACTGATAGCGCATCGTTGGGGGTTTTTACTCGTAAGGGAAAATGGACATCCTGCATATGGACAATCCCGCCTCGCTGGGTTGGTTTGACCGAGATGTTGATCTCATCCTTCGTTGATACATTTGCGAGGAGCACATCGGAGGTCCCCAATTGACCGTATAACGAAGCAGTTGTTGGGGAAACCTTCAGGTCTCCAATACGGCCGATAGCCCAACGAGTCAGTGAACGTCTAAGCGGGGCTAGAACTCCGGTGTCGGTGTCGACTCCGAGTATCCAGTCAGTGTCGAAGCCGAGCTCCCCATTGACAGTGATATCCACGGCCCCTTCTGTTATGGAGTTCAAGGATACAGATGACGTTTCCCAGCGTATACCATGTGCAAGGAGTTCCAGTGGAGCTCGCCGGGCAGCCGGTGCTCGATCGAGGGAAGAGAATAGGTAAAGGACAATTACAAGAAAGAAGAAACCAGAGAGTGACAGGAATGATATAAACCAGAGGAAATATCTAATCCAAGCTCGACGCCTCCTAGGGGAGGAGATAGTCACCAATGTCCGAGTCCCATATTCGTCAGCCACAGTAGTGGATGAATCCGCAAGGAGTGAAGTAGATTCTGAGGGATCGCTGTGTCCTTGATCATACATATAAAGCAAACCGTTTCTGGCTCTGCTTTCTGCGCGCTGTTTTCCTTTAGCACTCATCGTTGCAACTTGGAGGACGGGATGGGGAAATAGGTAACGTGATGCGTTCCCCCCAATAACTCTGCAGTGCTCCTAAACGTCCGCTTTCACACGTTCGTTGGGGACCCCTGGGCACGTTCTGCGTAACGTTCGTCGTTGGATCACCCCTGAGCGCTTTAGTAGTCCTCTGTCAATGCGCTTAGAGCAGGTCACTTTCAGCCATGTCGTCTTCCTCGCAGTGGCTCTCCGCGTGGCGTTACTTGTCTACGGTGTGTATCACGATGCCCACTCCACCCTCAAGTACACCGACGTCGATTATCGGGTGTTCTCTGATGCCGCGAGATTCATTATCAACCCATGGATTCGAACGAAAGGCACCATACAGAGTATTGTAAACGGTTGGCTAGCGAAAACGACCATTTTGGGGCGTTTCATTGGAGAGTCAGTGAACTCTTCCGGTCTATTGCTTGATTCGCGTACGACTCAGTCACATGCGCTCTTAGTCCGTACGGTCGTGATACCTACCGATACACCCCTCTACTAGCCGTGCTCATGATACCGAATGAGTTCGTCCATCACACTTTTGGCAAAGTGCTCTTTGCGGGTTGTGACATCCTCATTGGATGCATACTTTACTTCCTTTCGACAGATGGACTGCCGAGAAAGGAACATGATGCCTCTGTGAGAAAGAGAATGTGGTGGGTAACCGCGCTCTGGCTTCTCAATCCCATGCCCGCCAACATCTCCACTCGAGGTTCGGCAGAGTCCGTCCTCGGACTCATTGTCATTTCCACACTCGCGCTCGCGACAAGCGGTAGAATGGACGCCGCTGCGGTGTTTCTCGGGCTTGCGACTCACTTCAAGATATACCCTTTCATCTATGGGGCAAGCTTGTTGGCTTTTATACGCGCTCGAGAAACAGCAAAAAGTGAAAAGGGAGACGATTCCGTTGGTGACGACGTATCGCTGACTTTCCGCTCGATCTGTGACCCGCGTATTTTAAGAGCCCAGGCGAGGTTCGCATTGATCAGTTTCGGTTCCTTTACTGCCTTGAATATCATAATGTATCTTATGTGAGCGGTGTCTTCTTTCATGGATATTGCAATGCCGACATTCTGCTCTCAGTTGGGGGCAGCCCTTCCTCGAGCATTCCTATCTATACCACCTTTCCCGTAGAGATCACAGACACAACTTTTCCCTTTATTTCTATCCAACATACCTCACCTATAACAAACCTGCTAGTTCATCGATCGCTCGCTTCTTCTCGCCCCGTAATCCTCTCCTCAGTTTCATACCACAGATGGTGTTATCCATCGGCTCGGGCTTCCTCTTCGGAGGGAAGGATATCACTCTAGCATGGTTCATACAGACTGCCTGCTTCGTTCACTTCAATCGAGTATGCACGTCCCAAGTAAGCAGGCGTTCTTCAGTGCCGAACAATATCTTAACAACCAATTTGATCACATGCAGTATTTCATGTGGTACCTGTGGTTCCTACCACTAATTTTGTCACGACTAGAGCTTACTCAAAAAAGGGCCACGACGCTTCTCGCATTATGGATCGGCGCGCAGGTATTTTACATTCCTTACGCAACGCTCAAATCGTTCTCACCTTTCTCTGTCCCCAGGCTCTCTGGCTTGCAATTGCATATCGCCTTGAGTTACTCGGCGAAGATGTTTTCTTTCCTTTATGGGTGTCAAGTGTCGTATTCCTAGGAACAAATTCGTTTGTTCTGGTGGAACTTGTCAAAGCCTATCGATGATTGATGCTTGTCTACATACACTCCATCGCTACCTCCATACGATGCGCTAGGGTTTATTCAATGACCTCCAGTACTCTGTCTTGAAGTTAGCGCATTTCTGAAACGTCAGGGCAGAAAAACGGATATATATGGGCAAATCCTCGAAATGTTGCCCTCTTCGAAACGTTCCCGATCACGTACAGCTAATCCTTAGAATAAGGTTGGATCAAACTCGGCTCGGTAAGCGATGACCATATTCATCATGGCAGTATCTTTCCTAAATCATCTTCGGGACCGGTCGTCTACATAAAACCTTTGCCTCACAAAAACATTTTCCAGTCATCAGAAAAAAACCTTTCCATCATCACCCATTCTAGCGTTACAATAAGATAAAGCAATTCAGGCATCTGCCTTTTTCCAATTCGTCGATCGCAAACCATTCCCTTTCAGAGCTTACTCCCATCCGTGGACGTATCCGCAGTCAATCCTCTGACCTTGGTCTTGCCGAGTGCATGATCCGAAGCCAAAATTTTCGGCCGAACGCCAAAGTACCTCCTCACAATGTCCTCAATCTGAGGCCAAATCTCATCTGAGGATCGACCCTCAATGGTCGTCAGGTACAACTGCGGTTGGAAAGTATCTGTAGGTGATGTAGGAATACCAGGGGAGACAGCTTGCGAGGAGTAATATTGTAGAAGGGGAGAGGTCGTTTCATAGAAGGCTTCAAGTCGTTTGACAGCTACGTCCTGTTTATTTGATTCGATCCGAATACGTCAAGAAGCAACAGGTTGAGTGTACCTGATCATGGAACGTTTGTGCGATACGGGGAATGCACTCACTGGGTTATCATCTGGTCGCTTCGTTAGAGGCTCTCCAGTGACGTCGTCTTTGCCGGGTACCTTCGGCTTGTTGTACCCAAGATTGTACACTCGACCACTTTTGGCGTGAATCCACCGCTCTGGACCGGAAAGACAGTATCAGCCTTATCAACGGACAAACTATATGCTCAAAGAATGGGTGAGATAAGAACGTACCGGCTATACGGTTCAGGATCTCCTCATCTGGAACGTCCAAGTTGATAATGAGACTGAGCGGGGAGGATAATTTCCTCAGCAAAGGATCAAGCAAACGACCTTGACCCAAAGTCCGTGGGAACCCGTCCAATATCCAGTTCTGCAAGGATAACGTGGTTACGGCTTATCAGTATATCCCCTCGGCAACCACTCAAAGAAGAAGAATCGAAGAAGGGGGTGTGAACGCATGGTAAAGAAGCGAGGTACACGTGAAGAGTGTCGGGAATGCGGGGCAAACCGGGGGGCGGGGCGGGGGGAACCAGCTCACCTGCACACCTCGGGCCTTCAGCTCATCGAGCTCGTTAGAGACTACTTGGAGGACAATCTCATCATCAAGTATGCCCCCCGAGGCCATGATGTTCTCTGCTCGTAAGCCGATTTCGGTGCGGGCTCGAACTTGGGTACGCAAGAGGTCACCGGTAGAGATGGGTTCCACATCGTACTTCTTTACAAGTTTGTTGGACAATGTGCCTTTACCTAATCATAATAGGTGTAGCATACAATATGGATTAATTAAACGCATAACTCCTGACGATGAAAAGATATATGGATAACGCACCCGACCCAGGCTTCCCAAACATGATCATCCTCAAAGGTTTTCTAATCCGGCTAAGCTCGCTGCTCTCATCATCTTTCTTCATCATCGATTCTCTTCTCCTTTCGTACAGTGGCCCATTCCCGTATGCACCCCCCAGTGCAGCACGTTCGACTCTGACACTTGTAGCCAATGCCCTTGCACCAATTAAATGAATCGACCCAATAGCGCCGTTGGACACCGGCGTGACTTGACGGGTTACCGCAGAGGTAGACGATAATAGAAGTGACATTGAGAGCTTTACGGCCTGTCTAGGGATCGAGATGAGGGGGAGGGAGTGTAGATTGGGGAAAGGAAGTGGTGTGATATTTGTACGGGTGGGGATGGAATGAATCACGTGGTTTCATAATCCCATCGAGATGACATAAGCATTCCCGACCGGGCCGTCGTTTAAGTATATGCCCGACATTCCTGAAAAGTCGAATTCGCCAACTTTGTTTGTCGTCAGCGCCCAGCGCCAAACCTCGATGATCGCCATCCCGTGGACTCGGAACGGTTCCAAAGTTACGCATTGGCTATAAGCATGTAGGGAAACGCTTCATTCATTTGTCAATATCTATTCGGTGTACTTGGCGAGAGCACCCGAGCTGGATGAAAAAAAATGGATACGGCTGATGAGGGCTTGCACTCAACTTGCACTGGCGACGGCGAGAATGGATGTAACGGGAATAAAAGGAGCACAGAGCTTCATTGGTGAGTGGCTGGAGGAAGGATGAAGGGGTGTAGGGCCGTGCGTGTGACTTGCTTAGAAACGGGCGATTGAGTGGGCCCGGGGTCAATTAGTCGGTCAGGAAAGTAGATCTGAATCTGACTGGTTCCAATGCAGTAGCAATCAGACTCGAAAAGTCTTCCTCTGAGCGCGGAGCATAGTTGGCGTACGGACCCTGCTGCGCATGCTTCTCGAATACCACCGATACGGAACATGCACAGACAAGCATCGATCGTCGTGCCAGCAGAATCTATATAAGAAAATCCACAAGGCGACTAATCCGTTTCATATGGTGCATTTTACTAAAAATGGCCAGAGTTACCAAGTTATACCTAGTTGGGTAACAAATGCAGTTGCCTAGCCATCCGGGTAAAAGATCT
>WNFI01401021.1_pt1 | contig 12680 bp, 10 predicted proteins | sample 5400471 | NCBI WGS metagenome assembly WNFI01 (sample SAMN13153348, study PRJNA577476) | soil metagenome | isolation source: 100 cm saprolite on Douglas fir-dominated hillslope | place: USA:California | collected 2013-09-17
CGTCCGACGAGCGCGCCTTGGCAGCGGCAACCGCGTCGTATACAACGGCCGCCGGGTCGGCGCCGGATTTCTGTTTGATGACCTCGATGCCGTTGCGCTGTGCCCAGATTTCCAGTTGCTCGACTGCGGCGGCGCGAAACGTGTCGGCAGCGCAGAGCACCACGCTGCGCCCTTCCTGCCGAAGCCGGTTTGCGAGCTTCCCGATGCTGGTGGTCTTGCCCGCGCCGTTAACGCCCACAATAAAAATCACGCGCGTGCCCGTGCCATTCGGCGAAGCCGCAATTCCGCTTCCGGCTTCCCCCTTTGTGCCGATATCCGGCTTCACCGGCGCGTTCAGAATGCGAATGATGTGCGACTTGATTTCGCGCTTGAGCTGCGCGGCGTCGGCAAGCGCGTTGCGGTCCATTTTCTCGCGCACCGCATCCAAAATCTCGCGCGTCGGCTTCACGCCAAGATCCGCTGAAAGCAGCGCCGTTTCCAGACCCTTCAGAAGGGAAGGATCGATCTTGCGCTCGCCGAGAAAAACCGTATCAACGGCTTCCGAAAGCGCCGCCTTGGTCTTGCTGACGGACTTCTTCAGCCGCTCAAGAAGCGTTGGCTCCGGCTCATTCTTCCCAAAAAGTGAAATCATAAGGCTGTACGCGTTGCGCTAGCGGCAACCCAAAATTGTAGCAGATGCCGCCTCTTGAACACTTATTAGGCACCCTTGGGAGCTCACCAGAGTCTGTCAAAAGCACTAAGATGCGAAAAGGAGAGACTAACCTGGAGAATTGCAGCTATACGTGCACTTCGACGGCGCTCAGGCGGAGCTTCCCGGCAGTTACGGTGGCCTCAAGAGCAGTCACCACCACATCATCGAACTTTGAACCGGCCAGCGCGCGAATGCGGTTCATCGCGTAATCCAATTCCATCGCCGTCTGATATGGGCGATTCGTGGTCATGGCGTCCAGCGTATCGGCCACGCCGATGATGCGCGCCATCATGGGAATCTGGTGGCCCTGCAAACCGTACGGGTAGCCGCGGCCGTCCATATGTTCGTGATGCAATTCGATGCCCGGGAGCATCTCTTTCAGTTGCGAAACCGGGCGCATGATGTTCGCCCCTTTCACCGTGTGCTGCTTCATCAACCCGAATTCTTCCGGAGTCAGCGAGCCAGGCTTTTTCAGCACGCGGTCCTCGACGCCGATTTTTCCGACGTCGTGCAACAGCGCTGCAATCCGCAGCTTGTCCAATTCTTCCGTGGAAAGCCCCAATTCCTGCCCGATCAGCGTCGAATATTTTGCCACGCGGCCGGAGTGACCGCGCGTATATGGATCCTTTTCGTCGATGGCCGCGGCAAGCATTCGAATGGACCCGATAAATAGCTCGCGGTTTTCTTCAGCGGCTTCCTTCAGCCGCTCGATGTACTCTTCGATGTCGCCGGCCATCTTGTTGAAGTTCTCAGCCAGCTCGCTGATTTCCGAAGCCCCACGCACCGGAGAGCGCTGATGAAATTCACCGCGGCTGATCGCGCGCGTGGAAGCCGCCAACCCGCGAATCGGGCCGCTGATGCCAACGGCAAAGAAATATCCCACGAGAATCGCGGACAAAATAACGACGATCACGAAGGCCAGCGCTTGCTGGTTGAGTTCGGTAACGCCCGTGTCCGTTTGCGCTTGGTCCAAGCTGCGCTCTGCAATGACCGCCCAGTTCACTTCCGGGAAAGTGCTATACGTTCCAATCATCTCGATCGGACGTTTCTTCGCGGTATCCGCGAAGCGAACCGTTTCCGTGTTGCGAAGATCCTGCGGCAGCGCCTTCACTTGCGCCACCAGGGAATTGCTGCTGACGTCCGCGCCAGGGACAAAGTTTTTTGTGTCCGGATGTGCTACCAGGCGGCCATTGTGATCAACAAGAAAAACCGTGCGGTGCCTCACGCTGGCCTCTTGCAACCGGTGCAGGATGGTATCCAGAGAAACTACCGCCGCCAGCATTCCAGTGAAGTTGCGATTTACGTCTTCCAGAGGTACCGCCACGACAAACGCGGGCCGGTTATCCGGCGCCAGCGCCAGAGGATCGCTGCGAAACTTGACCACCTGCGTCTGCTGCGACTGCAAGCATGTAACGAAAGCGCGCTGCAGCGCTCGCGCCACGAAGGGATCCTGCTCAGCCCGAAAATTTCCCTGCGACGCGCTAGTCCCCTTGCCGGACTTCCCGACGGCCGTCAGATAAATGAAAGTAGTGCGATTGCTGTCGACGAAATTCTCCAACAGGCGAGTGACCTTGGGCTCTGACGCCGAATCTTCGACGTTATCGATCAGGCCGGTAAGCGCCAGAATCTGGCGTTCGCTCAAGAGCTGTTGCGTCAGGTTGGATTCGAATAGCTGAATTTCCTGTGCCAGCGACCTGGTTAGGTCGGTTTGCTGTATCTTTTCCGTGTCCACCAGCTTGTCCTGGCTAAGTTTCAGCACCTGCATGTGGTACAGCCCGATCGGAAGCGCGCTCACTAACAGAAGCGCACCAAGAACGAGCCAAAGGATACGCACGCGCCCCGCGCGCACTTGTTCCCACCGAGATTTGAACGTCTGCGGCATTCCGACTATTCATTTTAGGAGAACGGGGGGAACTTAGGTGGCTGAGCCGCGCCGCACGACGCGCATATGCAACTGGGACTTTAGTACTACGGGCGACACAGACGCCACTTCCTGGGTTTTGCTACTCCCGTTTCAATGGCCGTTCCATGATGTCCCGAATCGCATCCTTGGGTGACTTTCCCTCGTGCAGGATAGCGTCCACCTGCTCTGTGATTGGCATTTCGATCCGATGCTCGCGCGCCAGTGCCAGCAATGGCGCCGCGGTGCCGACACCCTCCGCCACCATTCTCATGTTCGCCATGATTTCGCCGAGCGAACGTCCTTTGCCTAACTCGATTCCCACAAAGCGATTGCGGCTGAGCGCGCCAGTGCAAGTGAGCACCAAATCCCCCAAGCCCCTGGCAGGCCCCGGCGGCAATGGCCATGACGTTTTTCATCGCCCCGGCGAGCTCTACGCCAAGTACATCGTCGTTGGTGTACAGGCGGAAGTTTGGGCCGGCAAACTCTTCCTGCAGCTCGGTAACTAGCGCGGCATCGCGCGAAGCCAGAACGACCGCCGTGGGTTCGCCCCGAGCCGCCTCCAGCGCGAACGATGGCCCGGAAATCACCGCAATGCGCGGCGCAAATTTCGGCGTGACGACTTGCGCGATGACTTCGCTCATACGCAGATGAGTTGCTGGCTCCAGGCCTTTGCCAGCACTCACGAAACTCGCGCTTGGGGCGACGAATGGCGGCGCGGAAGCGTAAACCGCGCGCGCATGCGCAGATGGCACTGCGCCGACAATGACCTGAGCTCCAGAAAGCGCAACTTCCAATTCGCCATGAATTCGAATGCTTTCCGGCAATTTAGCACCGGGAAGATAAGTCTTGTTTTCGCGCTCGCGCTGCATCGATCCGGCGCGCTCGGCGTTGTGGACCCACAGCGAGACTTCATGCGGCTTGCGGCCCCGTGAAAACACGATTGCTAGCGCCGTGCCCCAGCCGCCCGCGCCGAGAATGGCAATTTTCGTCATTCCGTTTCTTTCTTTTTGCCGAAGGAAAAGCGCGGTTCGGTACCATCGACGAGGCGCTGAAGATTGCCGCCATGCTTGAAGATCACCAGCCCCGCGATGGCCAGCGTCCCCAGGTCAATCACGATCGGTGGCGCGTGACCTGGAGCCCACAAAAAATAAATCAGCAACGGCATCGCCGCGGCCGCAGCAACGGACCCCAGCGAGACAAAGCGCCAGTAGGCGACGCAAAGAATAAAGAGCAGCAACGCGCTGACCGCGGCGAGCGGTGATAGCGCAAGAAAAACGCCGAGAGCCGTGGCCACGCCTTTGCCACCCTTGAACTTCAGCCATACTGGGTAGCAGTGCCCGAGCAAAACGGAGAAAGCAGAGGTCATCATCCACGTCGCGCTGTCGTTGGTGGCGCGCGCCGCGAGCCAGACAGCTGCCACGCCCTTCGCGGTGTCAAAAATCAGCGTGAGAATTCCCGCCAGGGGGCCCGCAACGCGTGTGACGTTGGTCGCCCCGATGTTTCCGCTGCCGGCTTTTCGCACGTCCCCGCCGCCAAATACTTTTGCGAGTAGTAGTCCGAAGGGAATTGAGCCAAGAAGGTACGCTGCGAAAGGAATCGCAAGAAAAGTGGCAGGCATCCACGCCGAGAACATGCGCTGATCAGACCTCCGCCGCGAACGAAAAACTTTCGACCGTAGTGTACTCTGCGCCGGACGGTTTTAGCTTGCTTTCGATTAGATGAAATTGATGCGTGCGCAGCGAACCAAATTCGCGCCCCACGTTCCCCTGAACTGTAACCCAAAGTTGATCTGGCAATCGTGGCGGCTCGAACCGCGCAAGCGTCAGATGCGGTGAAAATGGCCTTTGTTTCCGGGCGATGCTGAGTGTTTCCGTTGCCTTTTCAATATCCGCCGCGAGAGTTTTCAGATTCGGCGAAGCCTCGATGCCCGCCCAGAAAACGCGCGGATGCCGTTCATTTGGGAAAAATCCCAGCCCACCAAAACCGAGCGTGACAGGTCGATCGGAGCGCACCTGAGCCAAAGCAGTTCGAATGGAAGCAAGTTGTGTCTCAGGAACTTCACCGATGAATTTCAGCGTCACATGAAGATTTTCCGGACGCACCCAGCGAGTTCTCGGCGAAACGGCGCGAAGCGAGTTCACTAATTCCGCTAGATGTTCTCGCACCGTCGAGGGAATCTCCAGCGCGACGAACAAACGCATCGGTGGTCAGGACCTTTTGGCCATGCGCGCCGGCGGCTCCCCGCCATTATACAGAAAATGAATTCGCACCAGATCGAGCGCCAGTTGCGAAGCGTGCCACCGAATCGCTTCGCGGTCGCCCGGAAAAACCACCCCGCGCTCCTTGATGCCCCCAGCATGCGAAAGCGCAATGTGCACCGTGCCCACTGGTTTTTCCTCGCTCCCTCCGCCCGGTCCCGCAATCCCGGTGATGCCCACGCCCAGCGTGCTCCCGACGTTTCGGCGAATGCCCTCCGCCAGCGCAATCGCCACTTCGCTGCTGACTGCCCCTTTAGACTGAATTATTTCCGGCGGTACATCCGCCCACGCCGTCTTCCGTTCGTTGCTGTAACTCACCACGCCACCCAGAAAATACGACGAGCTGCCTGCGATGCTCGTCAACCGCTGCGCCAGCAATCCGCCCGTGCAGCTTTCCGCCGCCGCGATCGTGGAGTTGTTTCTCGTCAGCAGGCCCGCCACCACTTCTTCCATTGAAGAACCGTCTTGCGAGTAAATCCGGTCGGCCAGCGCGATTTCGAATCCCTGTACGATTTCGTCCAGCGTTTTTTGCGCGTGCGCTGCGTCGCCGGTCCACATCCGCAAATGAATTTGTATTTCTCCCGGCGCCGCGAGGATCGTCGTGTTCACGTCGGCATAGCGCGTATAAATCGGCTTGATGCGCTGCTCCACGCCCGATTCACCCATGCCTGCAACGCGCAATTCCCGGTGAAACATTCGAATGCCCGAACTGCGCCTCTGCAGCCGCGGCAAAACCTGTTCCAGATACATGGGCTTTAATTCCCGTGGCGGCCCGGGCAGCAGCGCAATAATCCGCCCCGCATCCTCGATCCACAACCCCGGCGCCGACCCGCGCGGATTTTCCAGCACCGCAGCGCCTTCGGGCACCATCGCTTGCCGCACATTCACCGCCGGCATCTCCCGGCCCAGCTGACGGAAGCGCCCTTCGATGTACCGCAGAATTTCATTGTTGAGATTCAACTTGCGGCCAAGAAGGTCGGCAAGGGTTTCGCGCGTCAGGTCGTCTTCCGTGGGACCCAGCCCGCCCGAAGCGATCACCAGCTCGACGCGATCGAGCGCTTCCTTAAACGCCGCGCTCAGATAATCGCGATTGTCCCCGACGATCGATTTTCGCACCACCTCGATGCCGAGCTTGTTCAGCTCTTCCGTCAAGAAGAGCGAGTTGGTGTCCATGCGGTCCGGAGTCAGCATTTCCGAGCCAACCGCGATGATTCCCGCTTTCATCTTGTTCAATTATCCGATCAAAGGCAGGCCACGAACGTCCCAATCGAGCGTGAAGAGAGAATCCGTCGTAGCAACAATCGCGCGGCCGGAAGGTTCCCTGCGGCCGTCCCAGCCCGCGGAAGAAAACGCTCACTTCGCCGCCCTGCGTGATGCGGTGGATCCGGTCGAAGCTGGAAGTCGTCGGGCCTGAGACGTACAAATCGCCACTAGGATGGAACGCCAGGTGATACGCCGCGACTGATGGCTCCATCGTGGCGAAAACAAAAATTTCTCGGCTCGGGCTGATTTTAAAAACCGTCCCGCTGCGGTCGCCAACGTATAAATTGCCGTTGGGATCGAACGCCAGCCCCGTCGCTATGCCCATGCCTTCGATCCACTGCTCGCCGCGGCCTTCGGGCGTGATGCGATGAATCGTCCCGTCATTGCGGCAGGAAACAAAGAGGTTGCCCATGCGGTCTAATGCCAGGCCGCTGGGATTGACCAGCGAAGTGATGAACGGCTTGACGCTGTAATTTGCCGTGATTTTGTAGAGCGAAACGGGAACTCGTTGCCCGCGCTGCCCGGAAAACGTTACATAAATATTGCCGTCCAGATCCACCGCAGGATTCGCCACCGGATGCAGGTTGTCCGCGATTTGCAGCCCGATGTGCACGGGGTGCGGCTGGCTTTCGTGCTCGCCCGCGGCCACCCGCACCACACCACCGCTCGCGCCTTCCGGAACCCGCGCCACCACACGATTCTCGCAGGCCAACGCGACGCCGGCTTCGGCATCCCCAAAGCGCACCAGCGGACGCGACTGTGTCCGTGAAACGAAGCCCCGCCCATGAATCGTCATCTCGCCGCCGGGAATGGCCGCGGCGGGCGCAACTCGCTCTATGTGCGGAATCCCGTTTTTTTCTGCCGAAGAGCCGAACCCAAATTTCATACCCAGCCAATGTAAAACGTAAGCAGCCCAAAGTGTAGCGCCACACGCAGCAAAATTGCAGCGTAGATGCCCGCCATCCAGTCGTCGGCCATGATTCCCCACCCCCCCGGCAGTTTTTCCAGCCGGCGGACAGGCCAGGGCTTCCAGATGTCGAACACGCGAAAAAGTATAAAACCGAGTAGAAGATATTTCCAATTCACCAAGCTCAGCGCGAAGAAGATCGTGAAGCCGGAGAGATCCATGTGCGCGGTCAAGTGCGGCAGCGCAATGGGAACAAGCGGCAGCAACAAGGCTAGGTGCTGCCCAGCGACTTCATCGATGACCACAAATTGCGGATCTTCAATTCCTGAGTAAGTCGCCGCTCGCGATGCGCTCCATACCCCGATCGCCCCCAGGACGACAAATAAGCCCAGCGCGAAGAATATGGGCAAGGCCAGCACCGCGTTGTGGACGTTGGTTCCTGGAAGCGGGAAGAGTTCATTTCTTAAAACGGTCTCGTAATCGGGGTGCAACGAAAATAAAGCTCTTACGGACGCCGGTTGCAAGAAAAAAACTGAAGAAAGAAAAGCAGTGGCCACTCCAACCAGCGAGCCAAACGTCCCCGGCGCTTTGGGAAGGTAGCCTACGCCACAAGCCGTGGCGATCGCAATCGCGAGCCGCGGCTTCTTACCCAGTGCTCCGGGCGTCGCCTGGCCTTCAGTGGTCGGAGTCATTCCGGCTTTCCAAGTCTTCGTCCAAGGGAAGGACGATCGTATTTGCTTCGCCTTCACCGGGGTCTTCTTCAGTGAAGACGGGTTCGGACACAACGTATTTTTCCGTGGCCCAGTTCCCTAGGTCGCGATCCCGGCAACGCTCGCTGCAAAAGGGGAAGTCCGCGTGGACCGCCGAGTCCGTCTCCGCCTTGCAAATTGGGCATTTGTGTTTCATCGCGAGTGCTTCTTCTCTGTGTTCTCTTTGCCCTCTGTGTTGAGAAACCACGCAGAATAGCCACAGCTATAGCACGGGCTAGGGAATCGTAATCTTCAAAAGGAGAGTATATCTCAGCCAAGGACGCGGAGGGGTGCCCCAGTAGCAATGCGATGAAGTTTTTCAGCGGCCGGAACCGGTGGCATTGGCACTGTACCGAACTCCGCCCTTGCACTAGGACGCGGCAGTATTTCCGCCACCCGCCCGATCAAGTCATAGTCATCCGTCTTGGTAATCTCAACTCGCGCGACATCCCCAGCTTCCGCGACTCCTCCACCCGCCAATTCGATGTCTGTGAGGTACAGCTTGCCATCGATCTCCGGAGCCATTGCCTCCAGCCGAGCTTCCCACACCAGCGGATTGTCCTTCGAAGGCCCTTCAATCAGCGCCGTAAACAATCGATCTTTGGAAGCACGCGGCCTGGCACGTAAATATCTCGCCCGCAAATTTTCCCGCGAGATTTTCTTCTGAATGGCCATCAAACGGTTGCGGCGATCGCCAATCGTTTCCGCATCCACTTTTTCGTTCAACGCGTAGCTCCCCGCATTGTCCACGTCGGAGTACTCAAATACGCCCATCCAATCAAGCTTCGCCGCCTTCACAAAGCCACACAACTCCTCGAAATCCGCTTCGGTTTCGCCAGGGAAGCCCACGATGAAAGAAGTGCGCAGCGAAACTCCAGGAATGGTTGTTCGAATGCGTTCCAGCAATTTCAGAAACACATCGCCATTTGAACCACGCTTCATCCTCGCCAGCACCTTGCGGCTGGCGTGCTGCAACGGCATGTCCATGTATTTCGCGAGCCGCGGATGCGCCGCAATCGTATCCAGCAATTTCTGCGTCACGCGATTCGGATATGCGTATAAAAACCGCACCCACAGCAAATCATCCGTCTGCGCCAACTTTTCCAATAACTGCGCGAGGCCGTCCCGCAAGCCGAGATCTTCGCCATAGGAAGTCGTGTCCTGTCCGATCAGCGTGATTTCCCGCGCGCCGGCCCTTGCCAGATTCTCCGCTTCGCGCACCACCGATTCGAATCGCCGGCTCCGAAATGCACCGCGGAGCTGCGGGATGATGCAGAACGTGCAAGGATGATCGCAGCCTTCCGCGATCTTGATATACGCCGCGTGCTTTGGAGTGGTCACGATCCGCGGCGTCAAATCGTGATACAAAAACGCGGGCGGTTGCGCGGGAAGCACCCGCAAATCACCCTCCACCGCTTCCATGATCCGTTCCACTTCCCCGGTGCCCACCACCGCGTCCACTTCCGGCACCTGCTCCAGAATTTGCGCGCGAAACCGCTCCACCAGGCAGCCCGCCACAATCAGTTTTCTTGCCGCGCCGAATTTCTTGTGCTCCGCCATCTCCAGAATGGCGTCCACTGACTCTTTTTGCGCCGCCTCGATAAAACTGCAAGTATTCACCACCAGAATTTCGGCTTCATCCGCACGCGGTGTCAATTCATACCCTTCGCGCGCGAGAATACCCATCATAACCTCACTATCCACGAGGTTCTTCGGGCATCCCAGGCTGACGAATCCGACCTTAGTCATAGGCTGTGAATTTGCGCCTCTGCGCAATTTTCAATTGTAACACGAGCCTTCAACTGGGTGTTTGTATGGGCTTCCGCCCCGGCGGACTGCGCCCCGTCTTGGCAAGGCGTAGTGAGTCTTCAGCGTGCCCGCAACGCCGTGCGGATATGATCAAGCAATTGGCGTAATCGTGTGGTATCGCAAGGCGCGCCGCCGAAGCGAGTGTGTGCGTAGAGCTGCGTAAACTCCCGGACCGCCGGCGCCAGATTCGGCGCCTCCACGGCGGCCGCGAATTCCAGCGGCGTCTGCGACACTTCCCGGATCAGCCCGCGCCGCGCCAAGGAACACCAGAACCACGAGTGGAATCAGAATGCTAATCCGGTTATGCCAGGACCTCATCCACCGCCGGCCGCGCATCTGCTGCCGTGCGTACCACGCGCGCATCGATTCCGACATATCGCGCGAACTGCGCTGCAAGTTTTGCGCCAGCGCGACCTGGTGCCCGAAGTCATACCCGATCACCCATTCGCTCCAGGTGAGCTGCGCCCAGTCGGCGTACTGCCCGAGGCGCGTCAGAAAACCGGCATCATTCTCCGCAATCGCCGGCGTGGGATCGAAGACTTGCCAGTCCATGCCTGGAAAGTAGACTTCCACCCAGCTGTGCGCGTCGCTGGCGCGAACAATGTAGTCTCCGCCGAGGTCGTTATATTCGCCGGGCAGGAAACCATTGACCTCGCGCGAAGGAATGCCGAGCGTTCGCAGCATGATAACCATTGACGATGCAAAATATTCGCAGTGGCCCCCGCGGGTTTCGAACAGGAAATGGGCCAGCGGATCGTCTCCGGGTTTTCCAGTCAAATTCAAAGTGTAGGTGTAACGATTGCGCAGGAAATTTTCGATCGCCAGCGCTTTGTCAAACGGCGTCTTGGCGTATTTCGTGGCCTGCCTGGCCAGTTCGGGGATACGCCGGTCCAGCGCATCGGGAAGCTGAAGGTAGGTCGAAGTGATATCTTTCGAATATTCCGTGGGAGCCGTGCGGAGTTTCGTGGCGTCCATCGGGGGCAACAGCGAAAAACCCGCATACCTGATAGCCGTGTAGTTGTGAAAGGGATTCAGCAGCGTATCCGTGGAATCACGAAGAATATAGGTGCGGCGGATCGTGCTGAACGAATTGCCGCCTTCACCCGTGAAATTTCCTTTGAGAGAAATGACTTTGCCGGGAATGAAAATGGCGTCAGTAGCCAACGGCTCCAGATACACGGTGTAGATCATTCCCGGCTTGGGCGTATCATTTTTTTGAGGCGAATCGGCGGTGTGAATCCAGCCATCCTCACCCGGCTGCAATTTTTGCGTGCTGCGCTCTGAGGTGGTCCACCGTTTGCCGTCGAAATTTGTAAGCGCGATGCCGCGCCAGCGCAGCCGGTCGTAACCGATGGGCTTGCCGGTTTGCACGCGCATGACCACCGCGGAATTCTTCTTGATCTCGCCGATCTGGCCTAGCTCGACGTTTTCCGTGAAACCCGACATCAGCGAGGAATTGAAGCTAGCCCGGCCGAGATAGCCCGCGCTGAAACGCGGAAAGAAGAAAAACAGCACGCCGCCAAGCGCGATCGATCCCACGGCCACGCTCAGAGCGGAAAAGCAAAGGGCGCGATTTAATTTCCGGTCGCGTGCAGTGTGCAGGTGGACGGCGGGCGAGACGGCCCCAGCGGCTCCGCGGCGCAGTTCCATCCCGATGAAAGTGGAAACGCCAAACAGGAGAAAGACGAAAAAAAGAACCAGGAAAGTCGTGTCGACCGTGAGCACGGCCGCGGCCAGAATCCCCGCGAAAGATAGCATCGCAAGGAAGAGCGCATCGCGGTCCGTAACCGCGCTATAAAAACGCACGATGCTAACGAAAATCAGAAAATGAACCGCTGCCAGAAGCATCGCGAATAGCGGCGGATTGGCCGAATTTCCGACGGAGAAACGCGAAAGAAACAGGGCATCTACTGGAAAGAACGCCAGGTATCCCAGCACGCACCAGGTTGCAGTGCGGTGGGTCAGTTCCGCTGGCCGTCCGTGCCACCAGCGAAGACCTTTGTACACCACGATCAGCGGAGCCACGAAACTCGTTATGATGTCCAGCTTGCCGGTGCTGACGAGCGTCAGCGTCGACGTGAGCATCAGCAGAGTTAGCGAAGTGCGGAAGAAACGCTCGGCGGGCAGAGCGCGTTCATTCGCAACTGAGAAGATGGCGGCCATGGCAGACTTTTTATCGTAGCATCTGCGGGGTTTGCGGGGAACGAAGCGGGGCGAAAGGATTACTCTCCGCGCTTGGCCGCAGCAAGAACGGAGGCTTCCAGTGCGGCGCGAGCTACTTTCCGGGTGAGATTGGAAACAGGCAAGCCCGAGAGGTTACTTAGCGGAACCTGTTTTGCGCCTGAGAGGCGCGGGAGATTTTTTACATCGATGAGGAAGGGCAGGACGGTGATGGCGCGGTACGTCACCGCGTGGCGAATCTTCCCGGCTGGGGCGAGCTGCGTTTTGTTGATTTGCATGTTCGAGAATAGTCTTCGGAGAAACGCGAGGAGGTATCTGGCGGGATCTCCGTTCACCGACACCGTGGGGAAATGCCACATTCTTGAAACCAGCGTCGGAATGTGATCGGCGGAAGCCTTCTCGTTTGAGTTCTGCGGCGGCGGAAGAAGAAGCGTCTGGCCTTTTTTGTCGGAGAAGACGGCCGCGGCTAGAGTCACGTCCACGGTGGCGCGCTTCTTTCGTTTCTCAGGCAAGCATTCGGCGATGCCCAGTTTGCGCCCTTCGCAAAATTTCATGACGGGGCAGAGCAGGCATTGGGGTGATTTGGGAGTGCACAGCGTCGCACCCAGCTCCATCATGGCTTGGTTCCAATCGCCCGAGGATTTCGGTTCGAGCAGGCCGTCCGCGGTTTCTTGTAATTCTTGCCAGCGCTTCGACTCCCGAAGGTCGCCACGTACCGCACCAATACGCGCAAGGACTCTCGCGACGTTTCCATCGAGGACGGCGTATTTTTGCGCAAACGCAATGCTCAGAATTGCCGCCGCCGTGTAGCTTCCAATTCCCGGCAGGGCAAGAGCGTCCTCCAAGCGTTCCGGGAATCGTCCACCGTATTTCGCGACGATTTGCTGCGCGGCTTTTTGCAGGTTGCGCGCGCGGCTGT
>WNFI01033654.1_pt1 | contig 12678 bp, 13 predicted proteins | sample 5400471 | NCBI WGS metagenome assembly WNFI01 (sample SAMN13153348, study PRJNA577476) | soil metagenome | isolation source: 100 cm saprolite on Douglas fir-dominated hillslope | place: USA:California | collected 2013-09-17
GATCGCTGCGGTGTCCCGGACGCGGTGCGGCGTGCTTGCGCAGCTCCGCTCTTACCCTCTCCCCTTGTGGGAGAGGGTGGCTTCGCGAAGCGAAGACGGGTGAGGGGTCTCTCTCCGCGGAGGCAGACCCCTCATCCGTCGCGGACTGCGTCCGCGCCACCTTCTCCCACAAGGGGAGAAACCGCAATCCATAGCGGCCCATTCCGTCCCATACGACGCCATTAACTCATTGCAATTGCTTATGTTGCTACCATTCGACTACAATGGGCCCCATGCTCGTCCCTCCCCATATTAGGGACACTTTGAGGGACACTACAGGAAGCCCATGGCCCGCCGGACACGTTCTGCATCACTTGAAAACCGCACCAATCGTCTGAAGCTGCCGATCAGAAAAAAGCCATTCACGGCGCTGATCGCACCGGGCATCTTTCTCGCCTACCGGCGCAACGCTGGCCCGGGAACATGGTCTGTGAAGTGCAACGGATGGCTCAAGCGGTTTGCCCTCGCCGACGATCACGAGGACGCGAACGGCGAGAGCGTGATGACCTATTGGCAGGCACTGGAGCACGCGAAGACCTTGGCGCGTGCTGGCGAAGGCAACAGCGAGCAGCCGATTAGCGTCAGCGAAGCCGTGGACGCCTATGAGACCGACCTCGAAACGCGCGGCGGACGCAAGTATAACGCCACCCAGCTGCGCCCGCACCTTACCGACGCGCTGATGAGCAAGGCGGTCGCGCTTCTTACCGAGCGCGAGCTGCGTGACTGGCGCGCTGGGCTGGTCAAGAAAGGGCTGAAGCCCTCATCCGCCGACCGCATCGCACGCGCCCTCAAGGCGGCGCTAGCTCTCGCCGCTCGCAACGACAAGCGCATCACGAACGCAGCTGAATGGAAGAACGGCTTGAAGAAGTTGCCCGACAGCGAGGTCGCGCGCAACGTCATCCTGCCGGATGAGACGGTCGCGGCTTTGGTTGGCGGCTCCTACGACGAAGACGAGAACTTTGGCTTGCTGATCGATGTCCTGGCCGAGACAGGCGCCCGCGAAAGCCAAGTCTTCAAACTGACGCCGCACGATCTTCAAGACCATCATCCGGCGCCGCGCTTGATGATGCCGACCAGCAGGAAGGGCAAGAACCGCAAGATCGAGTATCGGCCCCTGCCGATCTCACCGCGCTTAGCGAAGGCGCTGCGGCAGCAGGCAAAAGGCCGGGCTGCACATGCGCCTCTGTTCGACAAAATGTGGAATCTGGCCACGCGCTTCCGTCCGGTCGTTGAACGTTTCGGCCTTGGGCCCGAAGTATCGCCCTACGCGTTGCGCCACAGCTCGATTGTCCGGCAACTGCTGAAAGGCGTGCCGGTGCGCGTCGTCGCCGCACATCACGACACAAGCGTCGCGATGATCGAGAAGAACTATAGCCGGTACATCATCGGCGATCCGAGCGAGGCGCTCACGCGCGCGACGCTGCTCGACTTCGGAGTGGTGCCAATCCCTGCGGAAGTTATTCCAATGAAGCGCCAAGACGTCATCGTGCGGGCGCTGAATGTCGGTAAGCCGGAGCCCGCGCCGCCCCATCCCAAGCGGGCGCGGTACAAAATCGTTCGCTAGGATCAAACGCCTTACGCTTCACCTGATCGTGAGCATTAGCAGCGCAACGGACCGGCGCCGATGCTCGTTAGCTCGCGACTGCGAGCTTTTCGACACTGCGCGGCTCAACCCGACGCATCACGAAGCGCTCCGCTTCATCATGGGCTCAGCCCGGTGACATCGACCCGTTAAGGGGCGGAGGATGTACCATGATGAGCAGTGCTATTCCTACTTCCCGACCGAACTTTTCGACTGTTGCCGCAGTGCAGGTTGGCTATGGTCGGGGCTTCATTGTCGGCACAATGGATAGGCGCTACGTCATCACTGCGGCGCATTGCTTGCCGCGCTCGCGCTATCCATCACCTCACCTTGGCAATAGCGGCAGCGATCTGACTTTTCCGCGGATCATCGGCCCGATCGGCTCAAAGAAGCGCATATGGGGAGAGTTGTGCGTCCTCAGCCTGACTGATGATATTGCCGTATTCGCTGCGCCGGACGAGCAAGCACTCTCGGATCGGTACGACGAGTACGAGCAATTCACTAGCACGGCGATGTCAGTCGGACCACCTCCGCCCACTGTGCCGGTTTTATGAATGGGACGCCGTGCCGGGAGCACCCGCTTGGCTGGTTTCGATTGATCAGTCGTTGGGTGCCATGCACGGTTCACACAATGGTCAATTTCTGTCTTTACGCGGAGTCAAGATCGAAAGCGGGATGTCCGGCTCGCCAATCCTCAATGCGGACGGTGCCGCAATCGGGCTGATCTCCACCAGCAGCGAAGACGACGACATGGGCAACATGCACCCCGAGCATCATGGGACGTCTCCCACCATGGCTGTCGATGCTAATTCCGATGGCACAGCCCGCGGCATGACGTTCAAAGAGTTTACCGACGAGCAGTGGGCGGCTCTCCGCGCGGTACGTGACGACTGGCCAGAAGGCGTTGACTGGTCGGAATTCCGCAGGAAGCTTGACGGGCAAGGCCGCATGTATTGGTCGCAGCACGAAGGCAGAAAGCAATTTGGACTGCCACCAAAGATGCGCAAACGTCTGGAGGGGCTACTACGGCAATCCCGCAAACTGCAGGGCGACTTGAGCTCGTTGCCGCGCCACGTACTCTATGGCGCTCCAGATTTCGGTTTCAACGCCGTGGAGGAGTGGCTGCAGAATTGGCTTTTCATCTACAAGAGTTTGGAGGGGCCAGATGCTTTCGGTTTTTCCGGGCGCAGTGACTATTACCGCGACATGCTTTGCAAGTGGCTGGTCGTTGAATGGGGCGATACTTTAGGCGGTGAGCTGTCATTTGCGCGCGACCAGTACGAGGTCCCGTATGGGCCATTGATCGACTTTCTGTCGATAACTCTGACAGCCATCCTCGGGAAGGCGCCGGGCCCGTCCGGTCTCGCTAAGATCATTGATCAATACAGGTGATCTGGCGACTTCCCGCTTCAAACTGCCGAACAATTTTTAATATTCCAACTTCCGCGCCTCCATCCTGTCCTCCAGATTACTCCGACGTAGCCACATGGACACGGAGGACAAAGAATGGCGCGCCCTGAAGTTACCGGCCGCAAGCCGACGCAAGTCAACGCAGCAGATCATGCCGACGCCTACAGCGTTGATGAATTTTGCGCGCGTCATCGGATCAGCCCGCAGCTCTTTTACAAGTTGAAACCGCAGGGCCTGATGCCCGTGACGTTCAACGTTGGCACGCGCGTGCTGATTTCTCGCGAGGCTGCCGCGGATTGGCGTCGTGCGCGCGAGAATGCAGCGCAGTGATCATTCTCAATCGAAATCACGAATTCCAAAGCACTCCCGGCGGCTTCCGACGGGGAATGGAGAAGACTTATGTTTGAATCTCACGACAACGATAATGCGCGCGAGCGTTCAGTATTTGTCCGGTGGTCGCTTGCGAAGGGTCTGCTCTGCCCTGGCGGCCATCGCGAAATTCAGTGCGACGACTTTTGGTTCCGCGGGTCTGATTTTCGCATCAATTGTGGCGGTTGCGACCTCACGCTGCTCGTTTGGAAGGAGTAGCGGAGGTGAAATTTTCGGCACCAGCTTGCGTGCTTTCCGATGCAATCTCGCTTGCGAGCGCGATCAGGCCCGGTGCCAATAGCACGTGCTTCGCGCATCTTGCGACGACTGGGGACGCCGTCTCGATCAGCTGCACGGATAAGACCGTCGGCACAATCGCGACCAGCGTCGCTGCGATGATTCATGAACCGGGCGAGACTGCGGTCTCAACCGGTCGTCTCGCCGCCCTTGTTTCCAGCTTTGCGGCCGATGCGATCGTTGAGATCGAAGCGACCACGCGCACGATCAATGTGGTCTGTGGAAGCAGCCGTTCACGATTGGCCGCTGTTCCGGAAGCGGAGTTGCCCCCCGTAGTCGCGATTGAACATGAAATTGGACGAACCGAAATCAGCCGCACCGACTGCCTCCACTTGCTGGAGCCGCTAGCGGTGGCTGATGCGGGTCGCTGCCGGTTCTATCTGGCCGGTGTATTTTGGCACAGCCTCAATGATCAGCTTGTCGCCGTGTCCACGGATGGCACTAGGTTGATCCGTACCAGTGTTGCCGCCTCAACGTTCTCGGAGGATCGCACCCTCATTGTGCCCACGGAGGTTGCAATTGTGGCGCGCAGGCTGTTGCAAAAGTCTGATGCATCGCGTGCTGCACTTCGCCGATCCCGCAGCTTGATTGCCTTTGAAGCTCCGTCTTTCAGGTTCACCGCGCGTCTGATCGATTCCAGTTTCCCGGCCTACGAATCCATCATCCCCCCGCCCCCCTCGAACTCGGTTTTCTGCGACCGTCTCAAGTTGCTCGCAGCAGTATCGCGATTGAGCGCCGCTGCCACCAGCATGGATACCGCACTGGTAGCACTATCCTGGGGAAATGGCAGGTGCCTGGACCTCCACCTGGCGCGGCGGCCGCTCGATGGTGCCGACATCATCGCTGCCGAAGTGCATGGCGGTGCGGAGGTTGCGCTCTCGCTACCGCAATTCGCAGCGTTGCTAAACGAATTTCGTAGCGAGCACATCCAACTCGAAACTGCAGACGAGCAGCCGGTTGTGATCCGGGGTGCGGACGAAAAGCTGGCGCTCATCGTCCGCTCGAAATGGAACTTCGGAAATTCGTATCGCGATGAGCATCTCACCTCGCGATCGGGAGCATGCTGATGGGTCAAACCGCTCACAAGAGCAATGAGGCCAAGGTAGGCCCGCAGATCACGGTGATCAGCAAGCGCGAAACGCCTGCTCTGATGTCGAAGCGTATCTCTCTCGACGAGCAGGGAAAGCTGCAGAGTGATGCATCGGAATGTCGCATGGTTTATGGCACGGCAGCTCGCGGCTTCGCGGCAACAGCGAGCGACCTTGCGCAGATCATTGCAAGTTGTGGTTCTGATCAGGCCATCGCCCTCGGGGCTCTGGAGGATGAACTGGCTGACCAGGTCGACGTTACCGTACCGAGCAGGCTCGACCGTCACCCCGGCGCCATCACGCGCTCCCGCAAATTTATCGACTACCGTCCGGGAATCCCCGCGTGGGCTCTCATCGACTTCGACACCAAGGGAATGCCGGACGAGGTTTCTGACCGGATCGAAGCGGCGGGTGGCATGTGGAACGCCCTGTTAACGGTGGCACCAGAACTCGCGAATGCTGCACGTGTTTCGCGGGCGAGCACCACGGCAGGTCTCTTCCGCAGCGACACCGGCGAGCCGATCCCAGGCTCCAACGGTATGCACCACTACGTCCTGGCCGGGGATGCCGGTGGCGTTGAGCGATTCCTGAAGGATATGCACGACCGCTGTTGGTTGCACGGATTCGGCTGGCACATGATCAGCGCAGGAGGCCAGCTTCTCGAGCGATCCTTGATTGATCGCATGGTCGGCTTTGGCGAACGCCTGTGCTTCGAGGGCGCGCCCCTCATTCTTCCGCCGCTGGCGCAGGATCCGGAGAAGCGCGTTCCTGAAGTGTTCGCGGGCGAAGCGATTCAGTCGGATCGGGTTGTACCCCGGCTGACCGAGTATGAGCGCCACCGCGTCAACGAGGCCAAACGCGCCAGTGCCGAGGCGCTGGGCAAACCAGCAGCAGCGGTCCGGAACGAGCATGACCGAAAACTTGCTGAGAAAATCTCGGCGAAGTCCGGCATGCCGTTCTTGACCGCCATGCGCCATGTGGCGGCGCGACATCGCGGAGTGCTCTTTCCGGATGTAGAGCTCGAGTTTGATCACCTGGGCATCGTAACGGTCGGGACCGTGCTGGCTGATCCTGCTCGCTTTATCGGTGAGACGCTCGCTGATCCCATGGAGGGTGTCGGCTACGGGCGCTGCAAGGCCATGGTAATGAAAGGTGACGACGGCACGTTACTGATTCACAGCTTCGCCCATGGGCGCTGCATTTACTTCCTTCGACTCGATTTGAAATCTGCCAAGGCAGCGTTCGCACAAGCTCCCGCCGGCGCCATGGCGGATCACGCCCTGGCGATCTTGGCACAGGCCGAACTCGAGGAGGACGAGCTCGCAGAGTTCATCGCACTTGTTGCGAAGGCTGCAAACGTTGGCGTTCGCGTTCTGATGAGGAGAATCAAAAAGGATCGCGCGGAACGCCAAGCCGAGAAACAGAAGGCTTCCATCGAGACGAGCACCGATGGCCGTATCATTCGGCCCCGCCCGGAGCCCGACGGCGAGTTGTTGCCGACGGTTACGTTTCTTGATGAGCTTCTCGCAGCCGATAGGAACGATGAGCCGCCCATGCGCAATGCATCCGGTGCTTTCGTTCAGGTCGAGGTCAAGCAACCCTGGGCACTGCATTTGCTGACGGCCGATGGCGCCAATGCAGTTGGCGAAGAAACCGAAGGCATGAAGGCGCCTGCGGAACCAGTGTTGGTAGAGCTCACGCCGATCGGCCTTGAGCTGCTTCTCGAGCACTACATCCGCTGGATCGTTTGGACCAGGAACGACAGCTACTTCGGCGCCTTACCTGCGCCCTTCATTCACGCGCTCATGGAATATTCCAGGAGCGCGGTTCCCGTTGCCAGGGCGATCAACACTGGGCCGCTCGTCACCATGTCGGGCCGGCTTATCGACGGCGTCGGACTTGATCGGGACACCGGCTTGGTCCATCGGGTCGATCCCGTTCTTCGCCCGTCCCTTCCCCGCTATTGCCGGAGCGCCCTGCGTTTTTTGTGACAGCAGGCCAACGCGGTGGAGGGAAGACGACCCTGGTCCACATGATCATGGTCGCCGTCTTGGGGCGACGCGCCGCTGCCGCGAGCTGGTCGGATAACGCCGAAGAGCGAAAGAAAGCCTTGTTCTCATACCTCCGTCAGAGTGTGGCGGCGCTGGTCTGGGATAATATCGCGCGGGGTGCAACGATCAGCTGCCCGCACATTGAAGCCGCGCTTACAGCGTCGGAAATCTCCGACCGAGTGTTGGGCGTATCCCGCGTCGAGACGGTGCCCTCGTCCACGATCCAGATTTTCACCGGCAACTCGATCGCGCCACGCGGGGACATGGCAAGTAGGTCGTTCCTGTTGCCGTTGAATGTGAATCGGCCTGACCCGGAAAACAGGAGTTTCACACATGCCGACCCATTGGCCTGGACGCAAGCAAACCGGGCGAAGATTCTGCGCGCCCTGTATACGATTCTGATTGGCGGCGCGTTGCAGCGCCCGTCGGATCAGGTTGCAAAGACGCGATTCAAGGTCTGGTGGGGGCTGATCGGTTGGCCGGTGGAGTATGCAGCGGGACTGCTTGGCATCAGGGCGGATTGTATGGAGCTGTTGCGCGCTGGCGAGTCTGGAGAGGAGGAAGCAAGCGCCGCTTCCCGTGCACTTACCGTTCTCAGAGAGCATTGGGGCGACAGCGAGTTTACGACGCGGGACGTGGTGCTGGCACTTGCGGATCTGCAATCTCCATTTGAAGAGCGGGCGGCTCGGGCTGAAGCGCTATCCGATGCGCTCGGCGAGCTGGTCGGGAAAATCCTGGAAAAGCCGACGGCCCGCAGCCTCGGCAAGCTGTTCCAGAAGTATCTGACGAACCGGCCCGCCTGGATCGAGGACGGGGATGGCGTGGCAATCCTGCGAAAGATTCCAGGGCATGACGCAAACAAGTACAGGGTCGATGTTTCGGTCCCAGGTCAACCGTCGAGCTCGAACAAATCTGAATGGGCTGCGCCTGGTAGCTCATCGGGCCCAAACAATGCTGATTTTTCCCATGTGGCTGCAAGCTCGACGGGGAAAGACGGGAAAGTGGGAAAAGACGGGAATGTTTCGGCCGCTGCGCGCCAGGAGGAAAGTGTAATTTCGGAGGAGACGATCGGAGACTCATTTCCTTGGGACGGGAAAGTGGGAAAAGACGGGAATGTTTCGGCCGCTGAGCGCCGGGAGGAAAGTGTAATTTCGGAGGAGACGTTCGGCCACGCCGCAGGCTGGAGGGCTCGGATATGAACGCAGCCGACGTCATTCAGGAAGCCACTGCAATCGGGGTCCGCATTGCGATCGACGGGGAAGACTTAATGCTTGAGGCCGCAGGGCGGCCTCCGATGGCGGTAATCGAACTGCTGTCGCGGCACAAGCCCGAGATTGTGAATCTTCTCAAGTCTCTCACCGCGAGCTTCTCCGACGCATTTGCACGTCTGGAAAGCCGGTGTCCCGACCACGTCGATGAAGAGCGATGGCGGCAGTGCATCGACGATGCCCGACATTTCTTGGCAAGCTGGGGGCGTCAGGCCGAAGCACTTGGGTGGACAGCCAAAGATCTATTTGGACTGCACAAACCGCCAAAAGAGCCGCATCCGTCGTATCAGCGGCTTTCCCGGTACGACAAGACCGGCCTGTTGTGGCTTCTGCGAGGTCGTCTCGCTGTGGCTCTTACCCAGACCACAGCAGAGATCCGGACGACCGGCAAATCGCGGATGATCTACCGCAAGCACCATAAACCCGCGTTAGGTCCGCTCGGGGACTCGCTTGAGGATTTTGTATGATCACCGGCAACAATACCCCCTGTTGGGGCAACGCAACCTGGATGGAGACAAAAATGTTGCAAGAGCTTCATGTTCTGATCGAAATGACAGATGAACTCTTTGGGCCGTAGCTCGCTGTGATCGCTGGGGCGGACTGTCGGCTTGACGCTTGACAATTTCCGCGACGCACCCACCAGATAGGAAATCTACCGACCCAATCCAGCTTTGTTATCATAGAGGTAGCCATATCGCATATGCCGTTCCAACCAGGTCATAAATTGTCAGTTGGCGGCCGCAAAGATAAGCCGTTCGTCGATGCCTTGCGGATGGAGCTGGCTGCGGCCGGCGACAATCAGCGGGCGCTGCGTGCTATCGCACGCAATCTGATCAAATTGGCTCTGACTGCTGAACCAGCCGCTCTCCAGGCCATTCGCGAGATCGCCGATCGCCTTGATGGCAAGCCGAAGCAGGAGACCGAGGTTTCGCTGCGCACCGCGGTCGCTCGTGAGCTGAGCGACGACGAACTGGCTGCGATCGCGGTCGGCGCCGAAGATGAAGAGATCCAACCAGATCCGAAGTCGGATTCGTCGAAGCTGAATTAAGCAAAACTATTCACGTCTCGGCCATCAAAAGCGATATATACAAACCTCATTCGGTCATATAGAGGTGTGTAATTCGCTCTTGAGGACGCAAAAGTGACGAACATGATCTCCTATATCCGGGTTTCTACGGTGGCCCAAGGCAAGTCAGGACTTGGGCTGGAGGCGCAACGTGCGACCATCGCGGCGTTCGCCCAGGCTGAAGGTCTAGAGATCGCCCGTGAGTTCGTCGAGGTCGAGACCGGCAAGGGCAGCGACGCACTGGAACGCCGCCCACAGCTGCGCCAAGCGCTTGCAACGGCCAAGAAACTCAAATGTTCGGTGGTGGTTGCGAAGCTCGACAGGCTGGCTCGCGACGTCAGCTTCATCTCTGGGTTGATGACCAATAAGGTGCCGTTCATCGTCACGTCGCTGGGTCGCAACGCAGATCCCTTTATGCTCCATATCTACGCGGCTCTGGCTGAACAGGAGCGCACGCTGATCTCGCAGCGTACCAAGTCAGCGCTGGCGGCAGCCAAGGCGCGTGGGGTGAAGCTGGGTAACCCCAACCTCGCTGCGATCCGTGGCAGCGGGGGCGAGGCCGGCAAGGCCGAGGCTGATCGGTTCGCCAATAACGTGCTGCCGATCATCAAGCAGGTGCAGAAGAGCGGCGCCGCGACGCTGCAGGCCATTGCCGACGCGCTCAACGCCCGCGGCATTGCGACAGCGCGCGGTGGCAGCTGGTACCCGAGCAACGTTCGCAACGTCCTGGCCCGAGGCTGAGCCGAAGCGCTCGATGCCCGGTTCGACACCGGGCGTTGATCCAGGGGGTGCCGGGGGTGGGTGTAGGGCCGATTTTGAGAATTGGTGAAAATGAAGGCCCCCGCCAAAAATCGATCAAACACTGATGTCACAATTCGTTTTCGGATCGGATCCGAACAAGTCGACGGTGATGCCGTCTCTGGTAGGCGTGTTCGCTAGTCATCATCAATCGATGTCTTGCCAGCAGGGATGCCCCGGGCATAGCTGAGAGCGCGGTGACCTAGATCGAGCTGTTTTGAACTTCCAAAAGCAGGCCTTTATTGTTTTCTCGTAGCTGTCTTTTTAAACATCTACCCGACCGCCGTCCGCCAACTTACCATTTTCGTGAAAAAGTTGATGGCACATGGCGGAGAGCACTATTAGATCGCCGTCCGCCTCGTTACCGCGTCTCACGTAGGTTCGATGGTGGACATGCAGCTCGCCCTTACCCATTCAAAGCGCCGGCCGTGTGAAGACAATCAGCTATAAAGGTTCGTGGTTTGCTCTCCAGAGCCCTCACGTTGGTCCAATAAGTGATGAAAGAGCTCTATCCATCGATTGCGTTACAATCACCGCGGACCGCTCGTCCAGATGAACGCCGTCTGCCCAACGTAAGTCGCTTCTCGTGAAATCGGTGCGCAGCCACTTATCAGGATCAGGAAATTTGGCGTGAACGATTTCGCGAGTAATTTGTGCCGATCGAGACCCTTCAAACTGCTCGGAAGTGGGAAGCTCATAAAGCAACACTCGCGCGCCCCTCCGCTCGATCGCTGCGATCAACTGTTCGATTCTCGTTACGCTTTCGCGCACAGCAACCGTCGGGTCCTCCGCGTTCGATTGCTGGACAGCGCGATCCACGTAAACGCGGCTGTCGAAATCGCTTGGCGGTTGCTTAAGCAATCGGCTAAGGGCCAAAGTGACCTGCGAGTGACTGAGCGGCGCATGAAGCCAATTCTCATAAGCCGCCACAGCCGTCCTGATCGGACGAAAAACCACCGACTCGGTGTTTCCGCTCCTTGAATACTTCTCGACTAAAGCTCTATCTGTTGGCCTAGATAAGACATTCGCTTCAACCAGAACGAGTCTGGGAAGGCGCGGTTGGTTCGCCACGATCTCCAACCCTGTGATGGGAGAGCCTCCGGCAAGCCCCAGATTTCGCACCCTAGGGGTCGCGAAGTATTCCTCCTTAAGCCGGAAGGTGAGAGAGCTGCCCACGAAGACAACTTCGGGAATAGTCTCCTTGGCGTACCGGTTTAAGGTGATCAGCGTGCCGTCCCGAGTTGTCGTCGAGGGCAGCTGCAGCCTGTTTCCGAACCAGGCGGTAGCCAATCCGCAAGCAAGCAACAGCAACACGGCACTAAGACTGCATTTTGCGAGCCAGCGAACGGCAGACATGGCTTGCATGCTTACACTTCAAAACTGAAAATAGATGAACGAGGTTTCGGGACCGGCTTCAAGATACATCAGCGCCGCCATCGCACCGTACAGGTAGGGCTCCACGCCGCGCAGCGTTCGCTCAACCAACGGGCGGGGAGCAAGATGCTGAACCATGACCGGCAGCGAATAGAGCAGCGCGAGATTGTAAAATAGTTTCGGCGGGCTCGGGTTCGTGCTCGGCGTAAACATACCGGAAAGATAGCTTATGGCGTGATCGAAATTTGGCAACTTGAAGAAAACCCATAGCGTGGTGACGCAGACAAAAACAACACTTATGCGGGCTGCACGAAAAGCAGTCGAGTCGATCAACTGCAAGCGCGCAAGTAAGGGCCGCTCGATCACGAGTAGACCCCCGTGCAATAGTCCCCACACAAGGTAGCTAAGTCCGGCGCCGTGCCAGAGACCACCTAACCCCATCACAGTCATTAGGTTGAGGTAGGTTCTGATGGAGCCATGGCGATTCCCACCGAGCGGGACATAAAGATAGTTCCGTAACCAGCTCGACAGGGAAATGTGCCAGCGCGTCCAGAATTCGGAAAACGACGCGGAAATGTATGGAAGATTGAAGTTGACCGGCAAACGATAGCCGAAGAGCAACGCAAGACCGATCGCGATCGCCGAATAGCCGAAGAAGTCGGCATAAATTTGATAGCTATACAGGAAAATTAGCAGCCACCGATCCTGCGTCCGCAGTGTCTCATAGAGCGGGAAATCCATATAGGATGTCATCTCATTGAGGTTGTTCGCGACGTAGAGCTTGAAAAAGAAGCCAGTTAAAATCCATTTCGCGGCTTCGACGAATGGAATGTCGGCAAAATATTTCGGATTGATCTGCGGCATGAACATTTCGGCGCGCGTTATCGGTCCCGAAACAAGCTGCGGAAAGAATATGATGTAGAGGAAGACGTTCGTCAGGTTCGGCGGCGACGTTTTTTGCCTAGTCAGATCGACCAGTAAACTGATGTTGTGGAATACGAAAAACGAAATCCCGATCGGCAGCGGCAACTTCAAGACGAGGTCTATTGGGGCGACGCCGGTCAAACCATTCAATGACGGTTCGATGAACAGGAATTTATATTTGAAGAACGCCAACAGTGCGAGATTGAATGCAATGCCAAGAGGCAGCCAAATTCGGCGATTCCGCAAAGCCAAAATCAAAAACAGATAGGTCCCGAAAACGGCTACAGCCAGAAGTGGCAAAAGTTCGGGCTGGCCATAACCGTAAAAGAACAAGCTCGCGATAACCAGCAATTGGATCTGAACAGTTCTTAGCGGCGGGAAATAATAGGCTCCAAATACGGTACTAACGAAT
>WNFI01396891.1_pt1 | contig 12676 bp, 10 predicted proteins | sample 5400471 | NCBI WGS metagenome assembly WNFI01 (sample SAMN13153348, study PRJNA577476) | soil metagenome | isolation source: 100 cm saprolite on Douglas fir-dominated hillslope | place: USA:California | collected 2013-09-17
AGGGTCTGTCAGAATTGAGAACACAAAAATGTGACAGAAGAAGGCGTTGTTCCTCAGAGGCTTCTCTTGTAAACCCCAACAGTCTCAGAGAGAAAATCCCACACGTATCCTGGTGGACACGTCGTTTGGGATAACGTGTCCACCAGGATACGTGTGGGAAAAGTGACCAGTTGAATGTTGGGATTTACACTCAAGGATGAGACACCCTGGCTACGTTCCCTGAAAAAACTGCTCCACATCCATCTGATATACTTGAGTTGAGATCTGTCAAGAAATCTTCCCTTTGTTGCGCTCTCAAAACACCCGGAGGAATAAGCAATGGGCATATATACCCATCTCGTGGTTTACACCGATGGCGCTTGCAGGGGCAACCCTGGACCCGCTGCCACGGGGATACATATTGTTGATGGCACGTCTTCGCGGACGGTTGCGGAGTTTGGTTTCAAGCTTGGCAATGCGACGAATAATGAGGCAGAATATCAGGCGCTCTTGCATGCAGTGGAGTGGCTCCTTGCGCGTAAGGAGCTTCTTGCAGAACATATCCAAATGGATTTTCGTCTCGATTCCAACCTCGTCGTATCGCAATTGTTGGGTCTGAACAAAATAAATCACCCAAAGCTGCGGCAGCTTGCTGAAGAAGTGCTCTCTTGCTTGAGCCAACTCCCAGGGACGTACACCTTTGAGCATATCCCGCGCGAGGAAAACACCCATGCAGACCGATTAGCAAACGAAACACTCGACAAGCGAGCGCCTGATTCACACACCTCTCCATAGAACAGTAATCAGAGTGTCCCATCCTTGGGCGTCACGTCCTCTCTTTCAGATCAAAACTGTCTTAGTCTTCGGCTTATCTACCACCCGCACACACTATGGTCGATTCCCAGGTTTCACGCCGATTTCCTACATGGTACCTTAAAATCGGTCGAAGTTTCGCCCAATTTACCAACTTTCGCATAAAGTCACCCATTAGCCTTGTGTTCCATCGGTCAACAACGGAGGCTGCATCACCAAGACTCGAGCAGCGCGTTTGCGTCGGGGGCGCGATCTGTAGGGAGCAGCCCGAATAATCACAAACCATTCGACAGCCTCGGGCGGCCAGAGTGCTAATTGCGGGCTTTGATAGGGATGGTCGTAGAGACGCGGATTGCCCACCCGCAGCAGATGTTTGTCGTCTGGCTGCCACTCCACGGAATATTTGGCCAGGGGATGCTCCCCATATTCCAGGGATAGTTGGTCCTGGAAAATATTGATCAGAGCTTGCTTGCCTGCCAGAGCGTGTTCACCATAGAGCAGGAAATCCCGAAAGCGAGCATACCCCGCCCTGGTAAGCGTCCTCGTCTCGCAAATGGCAGAGAAAGCGCGGTACATGTAGTCCGGTTCAAATTGCTTTCCCGTCACCCACCCCAGGACTTCGGCTGGTGAATGACGACCATCTTCCCGTTTCTCGTGCGCGAGGTGCTTTTGGAAATTGTAATCCAAGACCCACTTTTGGTGCGCCGCCACGAGATCCTCCCAAGACTGAGCCGTTTCAAAATACCAGTCTCCCATCCGTCTTTGCACATTAAACGCTGTTTCTATCAGATTTTGCCAGCTTTGCCGCTTCTCAATCTCCTCCTTTTGAATCCCGAGAGCCCGGTACATCTGCATGGCTCGATGATCGCGAAACACGCCACCGTGATCGCTTACCAGGGCTGTCGGACACCCGTGCTTGCGGATCGCCGCATAGAGCACCGCAATGTACTCCTCAAAATTTTGTCGTCGGGTCACAGCCGAGGCCAGGATCGCTCGCGAATAGCCCTCCAGAATGCTTATGCAGTAAATCATCTCTCCACCCAAGTGGTGCATGTCAAGATATCTGATGTCCACAAACCAATAGTGATGGCGATATGCTGACTGGAAAGGTAGCTCCTTCTTTACATGCTCGCTGCTCCTTGGCATCTGGAGATGATACAGTTGCCGGTTCAGCGCAAGAATGCGACCGCAGGTACGAGGGGACAACTTGATCCCCAGTTGTTCTAATGCTGCGCTCACACGATACTCGCCAAGCTCAGGATTCATTTGCAGTTTCTTCACTTCCTGCATCGCTCTCAGCGTCGTTTTCATCGCAGGCTGGTGAGGCCGACTCGACTTGTCGACGAGCCCGGCGAACTGCTCTTCGATCCAGCGCTTGAGGGTCGTGTGGACCGTCTGCCGAGACGTGCCCAAATAGCCAGCGATGGAAGTAGGTGTCCAGCCTTCCGCATGCAGTTTAATGATAGCCAGTCGGCGTTCGCGGGGGTCTGTCACGTCTTCAAACAATGGGAAGCGGCGTGTGGTGCGCGATGGTTTAGGACCATTGGCCAGGGTGAGCTTGATGGTTTGTGCTGAGGGTCTCCGGCCAAACTGGATGTACAGAATGCGTGCAATCTCGTCGACACGATGCTCAGGATATTCTGCTTGCAGGTCCACAATGGCTTGGCGCATGGGGGGAGGAAGCGTTCGCTTATCGAGCTTGGGGACTGGCGGTGGTGGCTCTGGGGGCAGAAGACTCGCCATGCCCGCCTGGTCAAAGAGGTTGGCCTGGTAGTAAATGGTAGTGCGTGGCTCTCCCGTTTCAGCCGCACGCTCCTTCACGTTGACGCCCCACAATATCACCGGGCGGATCAGCTCATATTTGATTTGAGCAGAATCTTTGAGCAGTGGACGAATCTGCGACCACTCCTGCGTCGGTTCCCGGCGTTCGTACCTGCGTTTGGGCATAGCTCTCCTTTTAGAGACGAGGCCAAGCTACTGAGATTCAGAAACATAAGTCATCCCTTATGCGCATCTTACCCGGTTGAGGGTGTCCTGACAAGGTTTGAGGGATTTTTAGTCCAATGGATAGGAAAGGTATATGTCAAGCTGGTCGTGGCGAGGTTTCACAAGCATGCGTTAGTGACTCAATCCCCTGAAAGGGGATGAGCTTGCGTCCTGTTCCGCGTTCTAGCGGAGGCTGTTGCAAGTCTTCCCACTGACTAGCCTCAGCCAAGCAATTGGCTACGTTGGGAAGGTCATGCTACCTACGGATGCCTGCTCTAGTCCGTAGCTCTAGCGCCAGTGGTTAAAAGTCCTGGTGAGTAGGGGCGGTGCTGCTGGCACGACAAGCCTTCCGAACCTTGGCGAAGAGCACCGTACGTCTGTTCGGAGATGGGTCTTGACTTCTTCAAGGCCAAAGCGAGAGGCAGACCGCACATCTGCTTCTCGCCCCGTAAGGGGAACACACCGGGAAGGAGGACGGCCTGCGGGCCGGTGGCATTTCCTCCCGCCGCGTGAACGCGGGCGGGTCTCCATGCCACATTTCTTATGCATGAAACGCCATCCCCTTATTTTTCAAGACGGAAATTGCTTGCCCTGGGTATAGGAGCGGGCGCAGTCATCGCCGGTAGCGGAGGGATATGGTACCTATCGTCTCGACGGGGCGCTGCTCCTTCTGCTCTTGTTCCACCGGCTCCTGTTCCTCCTGCTGGCACGACCATTTTCACATACACAGGCCATACTGGGCCTGTCTTTTCAGTGGCATGGTCGCCGGACGGCAAACGCATCGCCTCTGGAAGTTGGGATGAGACAGTACAGGTCTGGGATGCCACGAAAGGAACGACGCCCCTCGTCACCTACAGGGGCCATACCGGCGTTATAGAATCGCTTGCGTGGTCACCCGATGGCCGGTACATCGCCTCGGCGAGCTATGACCATACGGTACAGATTTGGGATGCTACTGTTGGCGAGTCCCCCATCATCGTCTACAGGGGTCATGCTGATTATGTAGAGGCAGTGGCATGGTCCCCTGATGGAGCGCACGTTGCCTCAGTAGGCGCGGACAAAACGGTGCAGGTGTGGGATGCCACGAGCGGGAGGAAAGCTCTTATCACTTACAAGGTTGATAGGTTTGGCATATCATCGGTGGCATGGTCCCCTGATAGCAAGCTCATCGTCTCTGGCGGCTATGACAACCTGGTGCGGGTGTGGGATGCCACGAGCGAAGCGAGTGTTCGCGGTATGTACATTGGCCATATCGGGTCCGTAGAATCGGTGGCATGGTCCCCTGATAGCAAGCTCATAGCATCGGGGGCCTTTGATAGGACGGTCAGGGTCTGGAATGCCACCACCGGGGGCAAGTCCCTTCTCACCTACAGCGGCCATAGCCTGGCTGTCTCGTCAGTGGTGTGGTCGCCCGACAGCAAGCGTATCGCCTCGGCGAGCTATGACGACACTGTGCAGGTGTGGCAGGCAGTATGATGTGTCCAAACCCGCTTTACTCGTAGGTGTCAGGAAAGCCCATTCCGCTCGATGACATCGCGATACCAGTATGCGCTTTGCTTCGGCGTCCGCGTCTGCGTAGCATAATCTACATAGACGATGCCAAAGCGCTGGAAGTATCCGTCGGCCCACTCGAAGTTATCAAGCAATGACCACACAAAGTAGCCTCGTAGATCGACCCCCTGTTGAATAGCTGCAAAGGCTGCACGGAAATGGGCATCAAGGAAGTCAATGCGTTCCACGTCATCTGCCTGCCCCTCGGGATCGACGTAGTCGTGGAAGGTGACTCCGTTCTCGGTCACGTAGAGCGGTAGTTGAGTATATTCAGCTTTTACCCGTACAAGTAATTCGGTCAGCCCGCTTGGATTGATCCCATTTCCCCCCGCTGTTGTAGGACCGTCAGGCGGTAAGATAATGGCGCCACGCTCTGGGTCCTTCAGGTCCGCCTGCACAATATGATGTTCGTAGTAGTTCACTCCGAGAATGTCGATAGGCGTCCCAATAATCTCCAGGTCACCAGGAGCGACAAAGGAGAAGTCGCTAATTGGCCGGTAGTGCGAGATCATATCCTCTGGATAGCAGGCCCGGAAGAGGGGATCCAGGAAGAGGCGGTTCTCATTGCCATCGATACGCCTCGCAGCCGCCATATCAGCAGGTGATCCCGATGCAGGATGTACAGAGGCGAGGTTGAGCGCGATGCCAAGCCCATCATGCACTCCTAGAGAACGCAAGGTTATGACCGCTTTTCCATGGGCGAGAAGGAGATGATGCGCAGCGGCCAGCGCAGCCGCCTCGTCCCTAATGCCTGGAGCGTGACGCCCTTCATGATAACCTACAAAGGCCGAGCACCACGGTTCATTAAGTGTATTCCAGAGTGGTACACGATCGCCCAGGGCTCGATAGACGGTAGCTGCATAGTCGGCAAAGCGGTCCGCTGTCTCGCGATTGGTCCATCCACCTTCGTCCTCAAGAGCCTGGGGTAGATCCCAATGATAGAGAGTGAGCATGGGTGTGATGTCGCGTATGCATAGCCCATCTACAAGTCGCTGGTAATAATCAAGCCCACGTTGATTCGTTGGTCCCTTCCCATCAGGCTGTACTCGTGGCCATGCCACTGAAAAACGATACGCCTTCAGGCCGAGCCTGGTTATCAGATCCAGGTCGTCTTCCAGGCGATGATATTGATCAGTGGCAATGTCGCCAGTATCACCATGCTTCGTTTTTCCTGGCGTGTGTGCGAACGTGTCCCAGATCGATTGTCCTCTCCCGTCCTCATGTACCGCGCCCTCAACCTGGTACGCCGATGTCGCGACACCCCAGAGGAAACCATCAGGGAAGTAGAGTACCATGAAAATCTTCTCCTTGCTAAGCGCATCCTTCAGACGCCTTTCGCCTGGCGACGGCGGCGGCTGATGGCATCAATACTGACTGCAATCACGAGAATTATACCGGTGGCGATGTCTTTAGTGCTAGAGGGCTGTCCAAGGAGGTCCAGGCCGTTCTGAACGCTCCCGATAACGAGCGCACCCAGGAGCGCCTGGTAGATCTGGCCGCGTCCTCCGAAGAGGCTTGTTCCGCCGATGACTGCCGCTGCGATGGCATCCAAAAGCAGCGTACCACCTCCCGTGCCGGTAGAAACAGCGAAGGCGCGTGAGACACTAATGACGCCGCCAAAGGCAGCGATGGCCGAGGTAAGTGCGAACACAGCGATTCGTACAGTGCTCACTCGGATACCCGCACGGCGTGCTGCCTCGGCATTGCCACCGATGGCGTAGATGTAGCGTCCGAAGATGGTCCCGGTTGTGAGCAGTGTTAACGCGACAGCAAGCACCAGCAGAATCACGAGGATTGTGGGAACGCCAAAATACGCATTCAGAAACTCGACTAGAGCAATCAACACCACCGCGAGAATGACAACCCGTATGACAAGTGCACGTATCGTGAGAAACTCCAGGCCGGCCCTACGCCGTGACGCTCTCCTCATCCAAAGGTTTATAGCATAGATGACGATTGCCAAACCTACCAGCCCCAGGCTTAGGGTTGGAGTCAGATAGGATGACGAGATTTTTTCGATCAGGTTGTCTTGAACCTGCAGCTCGCCAACATCGCCCAGCAAGATGAGCTGTACCCCCTCCCAGGCAAGTAGGCCGGCCAGTGTGACAATGAATGAAGGAATGCCAATGTAGACCGTTACTCCACCTTGTAAGAGGCCAATAGCCACACCTACGAGTACAGTACACACTATAGCGATCCAACTATTCCAATGGTTGGTGGTCACAAGTACCCCCAGCACTCCGGCACAGACCCCACTGACGGCCCCGAGCGAGAGGTCGATCTCGCCTACCAGTAGTACCAGGACGACCCCCATTGCCAGCGTGCCGACAACGCCGATCTGCAAAACGAGATTCGACAGGTTGCGCGCCATCAGGAAATGCTGGTCCTGGCTCTGGAAAAACAGCCAGATCACTACGAGACCGATGAGGATAGGCCAGGGACCGAGCTCCCCCTGCGTGAACCTGAGGTAGGCTCGATTCCAGAGTTGCTGAATTGAGGAAGCCCACGAGCGCACAGTAGAATCGCGTTCTATGCCTGGGACTGGATCGTTCTGCTTGGTCATCTTCGTGGTCATTCCATCACCCCGCTGCTAAGTGTACTACTGCCAGTGATTGCTGCAACAACCTGGTCGGGAGTGGTCTGGCTGCGCATGTATGTGCCGACGCGCCGGCCAAGACGTAAGACGATAATGCGATCCGCGACCGTGAACACATCGGACAGATTGTGTGAGATGAGCACAACGGCGAGCCCACGCTCGCGCAACTGGACGATGAGTCGGAGTACCATCGCCGTCTGCTCGACTCCCAAAGAAGCTGTAGGCTCATCAAGAAGTACTACTTTCGATCCCCACAAGACTGCGCGGCTCACTGCAACCGATTGCCGCTGCCCTCCCGAGAGTGTTACTACGGGATGGCGCAGTGACGGCAGCGTCACCGAGAGACTCCGCAAGACCTCGCCTGCCCGCCGCTCCATCTCATCCTCCAAAGGCCTGTGAAGAAGGTGAGGAAGAGGGAAAACCGTTTTACTCGGCTCACGACCAAGATAAAGGTTCGCCACAACGTCCAGATTGTCACAAAGTGCCAGGTCCTGGTAGACCGTGGCAATGCCAAGCGCGTTCGCATCCTGGGGGCTGCTGACCTTGACCTGCTTACCCTCGAAGAAGTACAGTCCCTCGTCAGCCTGGTATGTGCCCGCGATAATCTTCGCGAGTGTGGATTTACCGGCCCCGTTGTCACCAACGAGCGCAACAACCTCACCGGCGTAGGCCTCGAAGTCGACATCATCCAATGCAACGATGGAGCCGAATCGCTTACTGATCCCCTGCAGGGCCAGCCACGGCTGGCCCTGCAGGGTGTGCTGGAACGTGCTCATGGACACTTCGAGGCAGCAGCACCGGTGCAAATCCTCGCCTTCGTCGTGAAGCCGTCTGCGATCACGGTAGAGAAGATATTGTCCTTCGTCACAACGACTGGTGTCAGCAATACAGACGGGACGTTAGTGGTTCCGTTGTTCACTGTCGTCGTCGCCAGTGACTTTACCTGGGCTGTCTGTCCTTTCGCCAAAGCAACAGCCACCTTGGCTGCCATAGTCGCCTCCTGCTTAATGGCCTTGTAGACCGTCATAGACTGATCACCAACGAGAATCCGCTGTAAACCAGCATCTGACGCGTCCTGTCCGGTGACCAGTACTTTACCGTTGAGATGACGTTCTGTAAGCGCCGTGATGACTGCTCCAGCAAGTCCGTCGTTGGCAACAAGAACACCGTCTACCTGGTCGTTGAGTTTCGTAAGCGCCTGCTCCATTAACCGCTGACCGTTAGCAGGTAGGAACTGCTGTGCATCTCCCTCGAAGCCGAGCTTGAGCTTGCCACTCTGGAAGAGGGGATCCAGGATTTTGTGTGCCCCTGCTTTGAACTGTCGGCCGGGGGCGATGTCTTGTGAGCCATTAATCATTACAATCGTGCCGCCAGCCTTCACATGATCGGCCAGGTATTGCGCCTGGAGTCCGCCAACCCTTTCATTATCGAAGGAGACGTAGAAGTCCGCCTTCGCACCCGTGATGAGTCCGTCATATGAGAGAACGGGGACGCTCTGAGCGCTTGCCTTTGCGACAATGGCTGCTCCTGTTGCTTCATCCAGGGGGCTGATGACTATCGCATTGGCTCCGTTAGTGAGCGCTGCCTCTGCCTGGCTGATCTGGGTAGAGGTATCACCCTGGGCATTGTTCGCGATGACATTAATGGTAGGGTCGATTGCGTGGACTGCCGCGATAAAGTCCGGCTTATCCTGCTGTTCAAAGCGATCAGCGCATGTCGAGCAGGGCATGAGGAAGGCGATGGTGAGCTTTGGGGAGCTAGTTCCATTGCCGCTAGAGCCGCTTCCTGACGACCCGCAGCCGGCAAGGACCAGGATAAAGATTAATCCCAGTGTAACTGCGAACACAGGGAATCGCTGAAATAAACGCATCATTTCCCTCTCTGCTTTCTGTGTGTTTTCTGACGCCGCGTACACGGGGTCAGATCACGTACTTTAGTATCTACTATCAAGCGCTAAGCAACAACATCCTGAAACAAAGAGAGCCTCAGGCAATGGAGGCCAGGCGCCATGACTCCCAGTGCCAGCGACTCCTTCACATCACCTAAGCAAGTGCCCTTATCCGAGGGAGCGGCGGATTTTGCCTTCCAGTAGTCATAAGGAATTGCTCCAGGACAAGCGTTGCTGCTCCCATAGCCACTGCATCTTGACCAAGCTGGCAGAGATCGATTCTCGTAGCGCGGAACGGCTGCTTGAGAGCATAACGCTCGACGAACCGGCGAAGCTCTGGGAGAATGTACTCGCCGATCTGCATACCGGCCCATCCACCCAGGACAATGAGTTGTGGGTTGAAAAGATTAATGAGATTTGCGATACCTGCGCCAAGGTAGTGGGTTGTATCTTTGAGCACCTGGGTTGCAGCAGGGTCCTCGTGCCGGGCAGCATCAACAATAGCGGCGAGAGTGCTCACCTGGTCGTTACTCTCGAAAAGTGAACTCTGTGGTGCCATTTCTCTCAAACGCTCGATAATGCCTTGCGCGCCAGCATAGGCTTCAAGGCAGCCGTGACTGCCACAGCGGCACAGGCGCCCATCAAGTTCGATAAGAGTGTGCCCCCATTCTCCAGCGCTATTGGTCGCACCCCTGTACAGGGAACCATGAGCAATGATTCCGGCGCCGATACCCATTCCTACAAGCAAGACTGCTAAATGCTCGACCCCTTGACCTGCTCCAAACATACTCTCGGCCTGTGCCATAGCTTTAGCCCCATTATCGAGATAGATGGGCATTTGGATATGTTCTTGAAGAAGAGTGACTAATGGCACGTTATGCCATCCCCAACTCGGTGCATAGACAGATCCGTGCTCAGACTGTTCGACCAAGCCAGGCACGCCAATCCCTATCCCAATCACATTCTCTTGCGTGATACTGGATTCTACCAGTACGGCTTCCAATCCCTGAAGAATGCGCTGGACCACTTGCTTTGGGTGATTCTCATTAAGAGCCAGAGGATACGCGGCGGCTCCCAGTTTGCGCAAGGTCAAATCAAAAAGCTCAATTTGTGTGAGCGTCTCTCCAACATCCACGCCGATAAAGCATCCGTAGTTTGGATCGACTGTCAGGATTGAACGAGGTCGTCCGCCCTGCGATTCCTCTAAACCTGCCTCCACGACAATGCCTTCCTGGAGCAGTTCAGCGACAACATTGGTGACCGTCGCTGAACTCAGACCAGAGCATTGACTCAACTCCTGGCGACTCACCGACCGATTCAGGTAGATTTGCCGAAGGACCGTAGAGCGGTTGATACGCCGCAGGTCCTGTACTGTTGGTTTTGATACCTTCATCATTGGGCCCTCTCTGATAAAGAATCATTATTTTAAGACTTATTTTAAGGTATAAAATAATGATTGTCAAGAGTCTCAGGAGTTCCTGAGCTAAAGGAAAAATATTCTCGATGGCTACGACCTGAAATTATATCGGTGCGTATTATTCAGAAAAACCATACCGTTTTTTTAGAAGTAGCCACGAAGACGGAGCATCAGACATTGGCTGACGAAGCAGTCAAGCGTACTGATTTAGAATTTATTAGTGAAGATACTGATCTAGGGTCTATAGAATATAATAAACGAAGCTGAAATTAGATGGTTCTTGAGGAAAGAGGTATTGCTGATCCAGAAATCTCTCTCCTCAGAGATTTTATGTCCTGTCCTGCTCGTCCGTTGAGCACCATAATTCTTGGATGATGATGCACAAGCGATGGCAATAGCAAGGGGTGAAGTACCCGTGGTATTCTAAGGTAGGTTGGCCCAGTGAATTCGATAAAGAGGTTCTTTCTACATTTGAGATCCTCAAGAAACGTCACTCAATCCTCATTGGTAAGGTTTCAGGTAGAGTGGCAACGTGTTGGCGATTTGCAACAAAAGGGTCATCTGACCATTCTCTTAAAGAGCAAGTACCAGACAGTAGCAACGATCAGGCCGAGCATACCTGGCAATAAGAACTGAATATCTGTGAGAATGCCTACTAAGCCGCCTATGAGTGTCACTATCACAATAATCATGACACGGACCTCAAAAACAGTAAACCAATATCCAAAGATATTGAACCCTTGTCGGTGCTGGTTCATGATAGTTTCTTCCTCTCGGTCCATGGCGACTGTTGTGTGTCCATGTATTTACTGTACCATCATTCGTTACCAGTATACCTCACGATGCTTGGATGGTTCCATATTTGAGCTCTAGATACTATTCTGCCGCATGAGCAGGGATGGGGATACGCTATTCACGTTCTATGCGAAAGATCGTGAGGATGCGGAACGCAAGGCAGAGAAGATACTACACGGACGAAACACTAGCCATACGCTCCAAGCCCGGCACCCCGTGCACGAATCGGCCATACATCTGTCACCACGTCATTCTCCACGACATAGTAGACATCGTGCAGATTGACCGTTGTCGGACCGTAACCGGAGACAACCTCAACCCGGTCCCCCACTTTCAGTGAGTACCCAGGCTCAACGTCGACCAGCAAATGCTCCTCGGCGATCGACGCTGTGCTGGCTGGCACATCCTTGAGATGTGGCAACCCGAGTTCGCTGCCGACCGTCTTCCGCCCCGTATCAAGGACAACCCTGTTCCCCTGGCGGCTGATCACCGTCCCTAGAACCGTCAGCGCTACCGGAAAACCGGGCACAAGCTGTGCGTGGAAAGCATCCATGACTACGTATGACCCGGCTTGTAGCTCGGTCAAGCGTGGATTTGCTCCGGTGATGTTGTAGGTGCCCGTGCCGCCACCAGATATTACTTTCGACTTGAAGCCAGCCTGAGCAAGGAAATCAACTGCCTCCATTAGCTTGTCCATGGCGGCGTGAGCTTTCTGCACGCGCAACTCCGGATCTGGCTCGAGCATGCAGTGGCCCTCGTATCCCATCATGCCTTCGAAGCCCAGACCGCGCTGCTGGCTGACCTGTTCTGCTAGCTGTAGCGCATCTTCCTTATTGCGTACCCCACAGCGTTCCATCCCAACGTCGAGATCGATAAGCACGCCCAGCGTGCTCCCGGCTTTGAGAGCCGCTGCGGAAAGGTCTTCGGCATTCTGCGCATTGTCAATAGCGACAGTCATATGAGCATCTCGCGCGAGTTCAGCAAGCGCCTGGATCTTTTCCTCGCCCACCACCTCGTTGGCGATCAAGATATCGTCGATGCCTCCGCGCACCATCACAACCGCCTCCCATACAGTTGCGGTCGTCAATCCTACTGCTGCTCCGGCTTCCATCTGCATCCGTCCAAGCTCGGGACTTTTATGTACCTTGATATGTGGTCGGAGCTTTGCAGGAACAGTGCGCATATACTCAGCCATCTTGACGATATTTCGCCTGGCGACATCCAGGTCAAGGATAAGCGCTGGTGTTGTCAGGTCGTGCCTCGACCGGCCAATAGCCGACCGGTAATCTACTGTAGTTACTTCCTGCTTCATAGTTACCTCCTGTTTCTTAGCTGTGATTACGAGAAGAATCATGCTGCTGCCGTAGGGGCGACCTTTAGATTTTGCTGGCGAAAGCGATAGAGACGCGAGTGCCGCCCCACCAGCAACCCTACCAGCGGGCGAGCACAGCCAAGAGCGGGCGACCACCAGGGTCGCCCACCATCTGTCATCCTGAGCGCAGCGAAGGATCTCTTGCTGGGCCGAGCGCAGATCCTTCGCTGCGCTCAGGATGACAGCAGTCCTTCAGTGAACGCCTCTGGGGTCGCCCCTACTATGCTACGGATGAAGCGGCTCTCCAGGGCCGTCCATAGCTGCCGGCTATGGTCGCCC
>WNFI01176690.1_pt1 | contig 12674 bp, 11 predicted proteins | sample 5400471 | NCBI WGS metagenome assembly WNFI01 (sample SAMN13153348, study PRJNA577476) | soil metagenome | isolation source: 100 cm saprolite on Douglas fir-dominated hillslope | place: USA:California | collected 2013-09-17
CGGGCGGCCGGGCGTCACCGTGCCCCTCCGTCCCATGTCGCCGATTCCGAGCCGTCCGGCCCCCGCTCCCGCCCCGCGTCCGGTGGGACGGCCGGCGCCGAAGCGCCAGGACCGCGACCGCGCCAAGAGCCAGATCGCCCCTCCCGTCCGGGAAGAGCGTCCCGTCTACACGGGCCCGCCCCGGAAGATCACCCTGACCGAGGGTGTGACCGTTAAGGAACTGGGCGAGAAGATGGAGGACGTGAAGTCGCGGGACATCATCAAGACCCTGATCTCGCGCGGCATCATGGCCACCCTCAACTAGACCATCGAACCCGCTCTCGCCATCGAGATCAGCAAGGAGTTTGGCTACGAGGCCTCGATCCAGTCCTTCGAGGACGAGGTCGTTCAAGTGCAGACCGTGGAGTCAAAGCCGGAGGACTTGGTCCCCCGCGCCCCCGTGATCACGGTCATGGGCCATGTCGACCACGGCAAGACGTCGCTCCTCGACGCCATCCGGGAGACCCGGGTAGCGGCGGGCGAGGCGGGGGGGATCACCCAGCACATCGGGGCCTACCACGTGAACGTGGGGACGCGGAAGGTGGTCTTCCTCGACACCCCCGGCCACGAAGCCTTCACCCTGATGCGGGCACGCGGGGCCAAGGTCACCGACATCGTGGTGCTGGTAGTGGCGGCGGACGACGGCGTGATGCCGCAAACCGTGGAGGCCCTCGACCACGCCAAGGCGGCGGGGGTCCCCATCGTGGTGGCCGTCAACAAGATCGACAAGCCCGAGGCCCAGCCCGACCGCGTGAAGCAGCAGCTCTCCGACCGTGGCCTCATGCCCGAGGAGTGGGGGGGTACCACCGTCTTCGTGAACGTGTCCGCCAAGAAGCGGCAAAACCTGGACCAGCTCCTGGAGATGCTGCTCCTGGTGGCCGACTTGCTGGAGCTGAAGGCCAACCCCAAGAAGCCGGCGCTGGGGACGGTGCTGGAGGCGCGCCTCGACAAGGGGCGCGGCCCGGTGGCCACCATCCTCGTGCAGGACGGGCACCTCGAGGTCGGAGACACGGTGGTGGCGGGGGCGGTGGCAGGCAAGGTGCGCGCCCTAGTGGATGACCACGGGGACCGGCTCAAGTTCGCGGGCCCGGCCACCCCGGTCGAGGTCCTGGGCCTGGCCGCGCTGCCCGAGCCCGGCGACCAATTCCTGGTCGTGACGGACAACCTGAAGGCGCAGTCCATCGTGGCCTTCCGCCAGCTCAAGCTGAGGGAGAAGGCCATGTCCGCCTCCTCCAAGATCAAGCTGGAGGATCTGGGCCGGGCCATCGCGGAGGGGCAGCTCAAGGAGCTGCCCCTGGTGGTCAAGGCTGACGTCCAGGGGTCGGTGGAGGCGGTCACCGACCAGCTCATGAAGATCCCGCAGGAGAAGATCAAGCTGCGGATCATCCGCTCCGGAGCGGGCGCGATCACCGAGGGCGACGTGCTGCTGGCCGCCGCTTCCAACGCGGTGGTCATCGGTTTCAACGTGCGTCCGGAGCGCAAGGCGGCCGACACCGCCGAGCGCGACAAGGTAGAGCTGCGGCTGTACACCGTCATCTACGACGCGGTGGAGGACATGCGCAAGGCCCTGGAGGGCCTGCTGGAGCCCACCCTCCGCGAGGTGCGCCTGGGCTCGGCCGAGGTCCGGGAGGCCTTCCGCATCTCCAAGGTGGGGACGGTGGCCGGTTGCTTCGTGGTCGACGGAAGGGTGAACCGCAACGCGCAGGTCCGCCTGCTGCGCGACAACGTCGTCATCCACACCGGGAAGGTCTCCTCCCTGAAGCGATTCAAGGACGACGTGGCCGAGGTGAAGGCCGGCGTCGAGTGCGGCATCGGGATAGCCAACTACAACGACATCAAGCCGGGGGACGTGATCGAGTTCTTCACCACCGAGAAGGTGAAGGAGACCCTGGAGTAGTCCCGGGAGGGAAAGCGAGAGCGGGGGCCGGAGGGGGGATGACGTTTTTCGCTCTGCCCGTGCTCGCCGATCCTCCTCGCCGCCGCTCGCCAACGCCATGGTCATCGGGCTGCTGACGCTGGAGCTGCACTTCCCGGGCGCGAGGTCCCTCAAGGACAAGCGCCAGGCCCTGCGCAGCCTGGAGACGCGCATCCGAAACCGGTTCAACGTCTCGGTGGCGGAGGTCGAGCATCAGGACCTCTGGCAGCGGGCCCGGCTGGCCGTGGTCTCCGTGAACACCGACCACAGCCATCTGGAGTCCACCCTCTCCAGCATCGCGGGGGAAGCGGGCCGGGCCCGCGACATCCTGCTCGTAGACTCCCAGACCGAGCTTTTATGAGCGGGCGCCGGAAGGAGCGGCTGGACGAAGAGATCCGGGAGGAAGTGGCGGTGATCATCGGCCGCGAGCTCAAGGACCCCCGGATCGGCTTCGTGACGGTGACCCGGGTCGATCTCACGGCCGACCTGCGGACGGCGCGCATCCACGTGGGAATCCTCGGGGACGCGACCCAGCGGGAGAAGACGCTGGGGGGGCTCCGGCAGGCCTCGGGGTTCGTGCGCCGGGAGCTGGGGCGGCGGATCCGGTTGCGCCACACGCCGGAGCTGCAATTCCAATACGACGAGGGCCTGGACGCCACCGAGCGGGTGGCGCAGCTGCTCGACGAGGACCGCTCCCGGCCCGAGGAGCCGAAAGAGTAGTGGTCCTGGAGGTCGACGCGCCCCACGGCGTCCTGGTAGTGGACAAGCCCGCGGGGCCGACCTCCCATGACATCGTCAACCGGGTGCGGGTGGCGCTGGGAACCCGGCGGGCGGGTCACACGGGGACCCTGGATCCCTTCGCCACCGGTGTCCTGCCCGTTTGCCTGGGCAAGGCCACCCGGCTCGTGCGCTTCCTCACCCAGGGGGACAAGGTCTACCGCGCCACGGTCCGCCTGGGCTTCGCGACCACGACGGACGATCTCATGGGACAGCCCCTGGGCGCTCCCCGACCGGTCTCCTACCTGCCCGACGCGCTGGCCGACGCCGTCCGCGGCCTGACCGGCACCTTGGACCAGGTTCCTCCCGCCTTCTCCGCCAAGCGGGTGGGGGGGCGGCGCCTCTACGAGCGGGCCCGGGAGGGCGAGGAGGTGCCGAAGACGGTGACCCGGGTCAGCGTCCACTCTCTCGAGGTCCTGGCCGCGGAGGGAGACCGCCTCGAGGTGGAGGTCGTTTGCTCGCCCGGTACTTACGTCCGGGCCCTGGCCCGCGATCTGGGCGAGGCCCTGGGAAGCGGGGCCCACCTCACCGCCCTCCGGCGCTTGCGCTCCGGGGCCTTCGGCCTGGAGCAGGCCGTGCCCGGGGATGGACTGAGCGGCTCCGCGCGCGAGCGGGTGTTGCCCCTCTCCGCCCTCCTGACCGACTTCCCCGAGGTGCGCGTGGGTTTGGAGGGCCGGAACGCTCTCCGACATGGGCGCGACCTGAACCGTGGTCTGGTCCTCTCGGGATTTCCCGACCACCCCCCCGCCCGGCTCCGGGTCCTGGACGAGGGGGGAGGGCTCCTGGCCCTGGCCGTCCCGCGGGGGTTCGGCGTCGAGGCGGGCGGACTCCCGGTGGAGCCCATCCTGCACCCGGACGTGGTGCTTTTCGGCTAACGGAGAGCCACCACCCGCGGGGGATCCCGGTATGAGCACCCCCAGGAAATGGTGGACACGGGGCGCCGGTTCACGCTAAAATGCCGCCGGTTTTGACAGCGGGATGTTCCCCCCGGTCTCTTTCCGCCCCTGGGCGTTCACGGGACCTTGGCGCCGCGTGGGCGGTTGGCTCTGCGTGTTGCGTGGGTCAGAGGGAGGGGGAACAAAGACTGCTCTTGCTGGGGACGGCGCCGAGATGATTCGATATGGACTCCCCGCAGGGCCGGGGGTCGGGAGGCAGACAGTGGGAAAAACCGGCAGATCGAGCCTAGTTTCCAGAATTGCGGTGGCCGGGCTGGCCTCCTTGCTTCAGTTCTGCGGCGGTAACTCGCCTTCGAGGCCGGCTCCCGCCCCCACCCCCACGCCGCTGCCCGCGCCCACGCCGACGCCCGTGCCGACCACTCCGGCGTCCCTCAACAAGACCTGCGACCGCCTCGGGCCCGGCTCGCAGGTCTTCCGGTGTCCCTACGAGGCCCCCAGCTTCCTCAACGACATCGAGACCGCCGTCGGCCAGGTGCGGCAGCAGAAGCCGGAGCTCTTCGACGGCGATCAGGTCAAGAACCTCGGCCCCTTCTACGTGCAGCTCCTGAAGAACCTCGACGCCGTGGGGCTCTGCGGGTACTTCGACGGCTCCGAATTAGGCATCAAGAACACGAACGACTCCAACGACCAGTACGCGGTCACCACCAGCCAGGCGAGGATCCGCCACGGTCTTCCTTCCTACCAGTCCACCTGCCACCCCGCCGCCATCCCCGTGGCCCCGGCCCCGCCCATCATCACTGCGGGTTGTCCGCTCGGCCCCAGCGACTGCATCGTCTGCGACGACCGTGCCGACTCCAACTTCTACTCTCAGGTCGACGCCGCCATCCAGAAGCTGCTCACGGAGCAAAAGCAGCTCTTCGACTTCACCGACGTGAAGCAGGACGGCTGGCCCCGGGTCGTGAACAAGGACGCCTATACCCAGGGCATTGTGCAGTACCTGAGTTCCCAGGGGATCTGCGCCCGCTTCGACGGCAAGGAGATGCAGGTCAAGAACACCAACGACTTCAACGAGCAGTGGGCCATCCTCTACAGCGAGAACTGGGTGCGCCGGGGGACGGGCAGCTTCCGGGGGAGCTGCTATCCGTCGTGCTTCTGACCCTCGGGGAAGCGAACGGTCGAGGCCGAGCCCTCAGGGGGCCTCGGGTTTGATGCGGTAGATCCGGACCCCGGGCTCCTCGTAGAGCGGTTCGAGCAGGGCCTCTGCCTCGAAGCGGATGCGGTCCCCCCCATAGAGACAGAGGAAGCGCGCCCCCAGACCGCGGGCGATCTCCCGGCCTTCCGCCCCGTCCGGGCGCGAACTGCGTCAGGTAGGGCGTGAAACGCTCGTAAGGCACCCGTCGCCCGATCAGGATCACGGGCGCAGGCGGATAGCGGGCCCCGGGGCGCTGGAGGACGACGTCCCCGGGCTGGCTCGACCGCGCGAGCACGTCCATGGCCCGCACCGTGGCAGCGGGAAGCCGGTCGGGAGGAAGCCCCGCCTTCTTGGCCACGAACTGGAGGGTGGCGGGCAGGGCCAGGACGGCGACGGCGAGGCCAACGAGGGCGGCGCGGGGCCGGGACGCTCCGAGCCCGGCCAGGGTCAGAGAGGTGAAGATCCAGAGCAGCGGCCCGCCCTGCTCGATGAGATAGGCCGCGTCGTTCACGAACCTCTGGCCCTCCAGGACCTCGGGGGCGGACACGCGGAAGAGCAGGCCCAGCGGCCAGGCGGCGAGGGCCATCGCCGAGAGAGCCACCGCGGGTGCCTGGTCCGACCGGAGGGCGCGGAACGCGGCGGGCAGGCCCAGGAGGCGGAGGCCCAGAGAAGAGGCCACCCAGAAGAGGCTGAAGAGGAGCAGGGTAGGGCCGGGGAGCGGCGCCAGCTCCAAGGTCTCGCGCGTGACTCGCACCAGGTCCAGGGGGTCGAGCGCCACCGCCACCGTTTGCGCACCCTGCCCCAGCACGAGGGCGGCGGTGCCCAGCCCGCAGGCGAGAGCGGTCGCGAGCAGCGGCCCTGGGCGCTGGCGGCGGTGGAGGGCGGCGGCCGCTCCCAGGCCCAAAAGCAGGTGCGCGCCCAGGAAGACCTTGAAGAAAGGGACGGCCAAGGCCTGCACGAGCGCCAGGGCCCCCCACCCTCGGCCCTCGCCGGCTTGGTGGCGGGAGAGAGCGATCAGGGCACCCAGGGCCAGGGCCAGGGCCGGCACCACGGGGTTGGCGAAGAAGAGGGAGATCAGCAGGTTCCCCCGCAGCAGGTCCGCCCACCAATGGGCGGACGGGTGCGCGGCAAAGACGAACGAAAAGTCGGTGAGGAGGAGCGTCCAGGGGACGAGGGCCACCGCCGCCGGGCTTCCGCGCAGGCCGAAGACGACGCCGCGGAGGGCCAGGACGAGGGCAAGGGCGCCGAGGGTGACGTCGAGCCGGGTGATCGAGTCGTAGGGGTCGACCCCCGCCCAGCGCAGGGCCGCCGCCCGCACCAGGTCGATCCCGAGGTGGTAGCGGATGGGGAAGCCGGAGACACCGGGGAGCTGGGGGGGGTAGCCGAGGGTGAGCTCGCGGGCCAGACCCACGTGGAAGCCGGTGTCGTAGGTGACGAGCGGGTCCATGAGGAACTCGCCGGTCGGGCCGATCCGGTTCCAGGGGTACTGGGTGAGGGCCAGAAGGGCGACGAGGACCAAAAAAGGGGCGACCGCCCCCCGGGCGGACGGACCGTCGGCCAGGCGCCAGGAACCCCGGGGGAGGAGAATCGCGAGGTCGAGCACGCCCACTCCGAGAGGAAAGATCCAGGGCTGTCCCAGGGCCAGGCTCAGCCAGTAGAGGCCGGCGGCCAGCGCCGTGCCCAGGGGAAGGACGAGGGCCGGGTCCACCTTCAGCCGGAGCAGCCGGGGGAGCGCGATTCCGGGTCCGACGATGGCCAGGGCCGCGAAGGCCAAATAGGAGACCACGGGGCCCGGCGTGCCGAGCTCGGGGAGGGCGAAGGGGCTCAAAGTCAAACCGGCCTTAGAGTTTACACGGTATGGGCGGTATGCTAGAGTACCCGCTTGGATAAAGAGAAAGAGGAGATAGAGGAGGTCAGCCGGTGAGTTTCAGCAAGGCGCAGAAGGCGTCGGTCATCTCGGGCTATCAGACCCACGCTGCGGACACCGGCTCACCCGAGGTGCAGGTGGCCATCCTGAGCGAGCGCATCAACTACCTGACGGAGCATTTCAAGACCCACGCCAAGGACCATCATTCGCGGCGGGGCCTCCTGATGCTCGTCGGACAGCGTCGGCGCCTGCTGGACTATTTGAAGAGCAAAGACCTCGCGCGGTACCGCGGCCTCATCGACAAGCTTGGCATCCGGAAGTAAATCGGACGACCCGGACCCTAGTCCGAGGCCCAACCTCGGAAGGGCAGGGGCGGTTCTGCGTGTCCCAAGACCAGAGAGCGTGCACCGCTGGGCCTTCCCCAGCCTCCGGCGTTTGCACCCAGCCCTCATCCGCACTCATTTTTCTGCGGCGAACGCCGCGGGCGGGATGGGCCTACAGCGGCGCGCTCTCTCATTCGGGTCCCCGAGAGGGGCCCTTGGAGAGAAGCGGAGACCATGATGCAAAGGCAAAAAGTCGAGATGCCCCTCGGCCGCCACACCCTTTCCATAGAGACCGGGCGCATGGCCAAACAGGCGGACGGGGCGGTCCTGGTGCGCCTGGGTGACACAGTCGTACTGGCCACGGCCTGTGCCCAGAGGGAGCCGCGGGTGGGGGTGGACTTCCTGCCTCTGACCGTCGACTACCGCGAGAACACGTACGCGGGGGGCAAGATCCCGGGCGGGTTCTTCAAGCGGGAGGGACGGCCCAACGAGAAGGAGATCCTGACCTCCCGCATGATCGATCGACCCCTGCGCCCGCTCTTCCCGGAGGGGTACGCCTGCGAGACCCAGGTGATCGGCCTCCTCCTCTCCGCGGACATGGAGAACGACTCCGACACCCTGTCCATCATCGGCGCCTCCGCCGCCCTCTGCATCTCCGACATCCCCTTTACCACCCCGATCGGGGCGGTGCGGGTGGGCTTCTGGGACGGACAGTGCGTGGTGAACCCCTCCTCAAACGATCTGCGCACGAAGAGCCGGCTGAACCTGCTGGTGGCGGGCACGGAAGACGCCATCGTGATGGTGGAATCCGGGGCGGCGGAGATCTCCGAGGTCGAGATGGTGCGCGCCCTCAGCGAGGGACACGCCGTCATCAAGCAGATCGTGGGGCTGCAGAACCAGCTCCAGGCCAGCCTGAACAAGCCGAAGAGGGCGGTGGTCAAGAAGGAAGTAGCTCCCGCCCTGGCCGCGGACATGGAGGCCGCCCTTACCGAGCCCCTGCTCCGCGCCATGCGCTCGCCGGGCAAGCTCGAGTCCTACGCGCAGATGAAGCAGGTGCGGGATGCCTACCTGGCCGGCATCCCCGAGGACCAGGGGGAGAAGCGGGCTGCGGTGGGCCCCGTCTACGACGGCCTCCGCGAGAAGCTGCTGCGGGCGGAGGTCCTCGGCAACAGCAAGCGCCTGGACGGACGGCGCTTCGACGAGATCCGCGCGATCTCCAGCGAGGTGGGCGTGCTCCCCCGCACCCACGGCTCCGCCCTCTTCACGCGGGGCGAGACCCAGGCCCTGGTCACGGTGACCCTCGGCACCTCCGAGGACATGCAGATCATCGACACCGTCCAGGAGCCCGACCACAAGAACGGGGCATGCTCCCCGACGAAGAGGGCTTTCCCTACACCATCCGCATCGTCTCCGACATTCTGGAGTCCAACGGCTCCTCCTCCATGGCCACCATCTGCGGGGGCACCCTCGCTCTCATGGACGCGGGCGTGCCCATCAAGAGCCCGGTGGCGGGGGTCGCCATGGGCCTCGTGAAGGAGGGGGATCGGTGGGCGGTCCTCTCCGACATCGCGGGCGAGGAAGACCACTACGGCGACATGGACTTCAAGGTGGCGGGCACCCGCGAGGGCATCACCGCCCTCCAGATGGACATCAAGATCGGGGGCATCACGCCCGAGATCATGACCGTGGCCCTGGAACAGGCCCGCCAGGGCCGCCTCCACATCCTGGACTGCATGGCGGCCGCCATCGGGCAGCCGCGGCCCAGCATCAGCGCCTATGCCCCGCGGATCCTCACCATCAAGGTCCCGGTGGACAAGATCCGCGACATCATCGGGCCGGGGGGCAAGATGATCCGGTCCATCGTGGAGCGGACGGGATGCAAGATCGACGTGGAGGATGACGGCCGGGTGTCCATCGCCTCCGTGGACGAGGCGGCGGCCCGCAAAGCCATCGCCATCATCGAGGAGCTGACCGCCACCGCCGAACTGAACAAGACCTACCTGGGCAAGGTGGTGCGGGTGGTCGAGTTCGGGGCCTTCGTGGAGATCCTGCCCGGCACCGACGGCCTCCTGCACGTCTCGGAGATGGCCCACCACCGGGTGCAGGACGTGCGCAGCGAGGTCAAGGAGGGGGACCAGATCCTGGTCAAGGTGGTGAGCATCGACCCCTCGGGCAAGATCCGGCTCTCCCGCAAGGCCCTGCTCGAAGAGGCCCAGGGCGGGGCCCCGGGCCCGGACGGCGGGGGCTCGCCCTCGGGCGGCCCGCCGCGGCCGGACGAGCACCGTCCCCGCGGCGAACACCGGGGGGGGAACCGCGGCGAGTACCGCGGCGGGGAGCACCGCGGGGGGGAGTCGCGGGGCGACCGGGGGCGCCGGGCAAGACCCTGAACGCCCGCAAGGGAGAGACCCTGCGCCTCATCCTACGCACGACGGATGTGGAGCACTGCTTCGCCCTCGACGCTCTGCGCATCGAGAAGCGGATTCTCCCCGGCCGGTCCACCCCCGCCGACATCACCCCCGACCGGGTCGGCAGCTTTCCCTTCCACTGCTGCCTGGAACCGGGGAACGAGGCGCAGCGCGGGCGGCTGGTGGTCTCCGAGTAGAAACTCCCTACGCACGGCTCGCGGGATCGGCTAGAATCCGCGAGGTTTGAACTACGCCTTCGTCATCGACAACCGACGCTGCATCGGCTGCCACGCCTGCTCGGTGGCCTGCAAGGCCGAGCACGAGGTCCCCCTGGGCGTGGCCCGGACCTGGGTCAAGTACGTCGAGAAGGGGGTGTTCCCGGAGACCCGGCGTACCTTCACCGTCACCCGCTGCAACCACTGCGAGGACGCACCCTGCGTCGAGATCTGCCCGACGACCGCGCTCTTCACGCGGCGGGACGGAATCGTGGACTTCGACCCGAGGCGCTGCATCGGCTGCAAGGCCTGCATGCAGGGGTGTCCCTACGACGCGCTCTACATCGACCCCCGCACGGAGACGGCGGCCAAGTGCAACTTCTGCGCGCACAAGGTGGAGGTCGGCCTCGAGCCCCCCTGCGTCGTGGTCTGTCCCACCCAAGCCATCGTGGCCGGGGACCTCGACGCCCCTGATTCCACGATCGTGCAGCTCGTCGGCCGCGTACCCACCCAGGTCCGCAAGCCCGAGAAAGGCACGCGGCCCAAGGTCTACTACATCGACGCCGACGCCGCGGCTCTGGTGCCGGCCGCGGCCCCGCCCCTCTCCGACTACATGTGGTCGCAGGCCCCCTCCGCCCTGGCCCTGCCCCCCATGCCCCTGACCGAGGAGGCGGGAGCGCCTCGGCGGACCTACGGGGTGAAGGAGCAGCACCGCAACTCCTGGGGGCCGAGGGTCTCCGCGTACCTCTGGACGAAGTCGCTGGCCGCGGGCGCCTTTCTGGTCCCGGCCCTGCTCTCCTGGCTCGATCCCGCGGCGTTCCCCCTCCGCTCGCGGGCGGCGCTTCTGGCCATGTTCTTCCTGGCCGTGACCGGCTTCCTGCTGATTTCGGACCTGCGCCAGCCGAAGCGCTTCCTGTGGACGCTGACCCGGCCGCAATGGCGTTCCTGGCTGACCCGGGGCTCCTACATCATCACCGCCTATGGCGCCCTGCTCGGCCTTCAGGTCCTGGGCGGTCTGGGCGTCCTCCGCCTGCCCGTGCCCGGGGCCCTGGTCGCGCTGACCGTCCTCCTGGCCGCGGCCACCGCCGTCTACACCGCCTTCCTCTTCGGCCAGTCGAAGGGGCGCGACCTGTGGCAGTCGGCCCTCCTCGCCCCCCACCTGGTCGTCCAGGCCCTGGTGGCGGGAGCGGCCGTCTTTGCCCCCTCCTGGCTCATCGGGTTGCTGCCCGTGAGCGGTCTCCTGGTGGCGGGGGAGGTTTGGGGACATCACCCCACGGAGGATGCCCGAAGGGCGGCCCGCCTCATCCAGGAGGATCCCCGCTTCACCACCGGGGTGCTGGCCGGCGGCCATCTCCTGCCCCTGGCGCTGCTCTGGGCCTCCATCGGCACCCCCTTCCTCGTGGGGGGCCTCGCCTTGCTCGGCCTCCTCACCTGGGAGCATCTCTACGTCCAGGCCCCCCAGCGGATTCCCAACGCATGACCATCGAGCGACTCTCCCCCGGCTCCGGCCTGCAGGCCTATCCCCCGCCCGAGAAGTGGGACGACTGGCGGGAGTACGACCCGCGGCAGTGGCCACGCCGGGTCGAGAGGCGCTACCAGCTGGTGCCGACCATCTGCTTCAACTGCGAGGCCGCCTGCGGTCTTCTGGCCTATGTTGACCAGGAGACGATGACGGTCCGCAAGTTCGAGGGCAACCCGCTGCACCCCGCGTCCCGGGGCCGCAACTGCGCCAAGGGTCCCGCCACCATCAACCAGATCCAGGACCCGGAGCGGATCCTCTACCCGCTGCGCAGGACGGGGAAGCGGGGAGAGGGGAAGTGGGCCCGGGTCACCTGGGAGCAGGCCCTGGACGACATCGGGGGCCGGATCCAGAAGGCGCTCCGGGAGGGGCGGCGGAACGAGGTCATGTACCACGTCGGTCGGGCGGGCTACGAGCGAACCATGGACCGCGTCCTGCGCGCCTGGGGGATCGACGGCCACAACTCGCACACCAACGTCTGCTCCGCCTCCGCCCGCTTGGGCTACGCCCTGTGGTCCGGCTACGACCGGCCCAGCCCCGACCACGCCCACGCCCGGGTGATCCTCCTCCTTTCCTCGCACCTCGAGTCTGGCCATTACTTCAACCCCCACGCCCAGCGCATCATCGAGGGCAAGCTCAAGGGCGCCCGCCTCGTGGTCCTGGACCCACGCCTCTCCAACACCGCCTCCCTGGCCGACCATTGGCTGCCCACCCACCCCGGAAGCGAGGCGGCCGTGCTCCTGGCCGTGGCCCGGCAGATCCTGGAGGAGGGCGCGGCCGACCTCGCCTACCTGGAGCGCTGGACGAACTGGCGGGAGTACATGGCGGACCGGCATCCGGGGGAGGAGCCGAGCTTCTCCGCCTTCCTGGCCGCGCTCAAGCACGTCTACCGGGAGTACACGCCCGAATTCGCGGAGGCGGAGAGCGGCGTTCCCCGCGAGAAGATCGTGGCCGTGGCGCGCGTCATCGGGGGGGCGAAGGGAGGCCTGGCCTCCCACGTCTGGCGGGGCTCGGCCAGCGGCAACCTCGGGGGCTGGCAGGTCGCGCGAGCCCTGCAGCTGCTGACCGTGCTCACCGGCAGCGTGGGCACGCCGGGCGGCACCTCCCCCCACGGCTGGAACAAGTACAAGCCGGTCTTCTGGGAGGAGCCGCCGCCCGCGAAGGAGTGGAACGAGCTCCTCTTCCCGCGGGAGTGGCCGCTCAGCCACTACGAGATGTCGTTCCTGCTCCCGCATTTCCTGAAGGAGGGGCGGGGCCGGCTGGACGTCTACTTCACCCGCGTCTACAACCCGGTGTGGACCAACCCCGACGGCATGGCCTGGATGGAGATGCTCCAGGACGAATCGCTCGTGGGCCTCCACGTCGCCCTCACCCCGACCTGGAACGAGACCGCGGGCTTCGCGGATTACGTGCTGCCCATGGGCCACGCCGGGGAGCGCCACGACATCCAGAGCCAGGAGACGCAGTCCGGCCGCTGGGTGAGCTTTCGGCAGCCCGTCCTGCGCGCGGCGCGCGAGCGGCGGGGG
>WNFI01307014.1_pt1 | contig 12672 bp, 16 predicted proteins | sample 5400471 | NCBI WGS metagenome assembly WNFI01 (sample SAMN13153348, study PRJNA577476) | soil metagenome | isolation source: 100 cm saprolite on Douglas fir-dominated hillslope | place: USA:California | collected 2013-09-17
CGCCGGCCGGACCCGCGCATGAACATGAACGACCAGCATGGGAACATCCTGCTCCACCGGGCTGGGTAGTGCTGGCACGTGGGCAGGTAGCAGTCCGACCGGATCAGCGGGCGTCGGCACGATCACCGGAGCCAGGCGAGCCGAGCGCGGCGTTTCATGAACGTGCGCGTCCGTCCGTCTCGGCCGGGGACGTGGCGGTCTGGCGGGCCAGCAGCACGACCCCCGCCTCGTCCCGAGTGTCGAAGTAGATGAATCCCGAGCCGTTGTCCCGCCGCCCGCGCATGAGCACGCCGAGGCCGACGGCGGCCCCGGCGGCGGCCGCCGCATCAAGGTCGGACTCGAAGCCGATGTGAAAAACGCCCTCTCCGCGGCGGCGGGTAGTCCTGCCAGGGCCCGATGCCGATCGACTCGTAGTAGGCGACGCTCTGGTCGATGTCGCGGACGACGACGCAGACGTGGTGCAGTTCGCGGAACGGCGCGGTCATCGCTGCGCCTCCAGGGATAGGGCGTCGAGGACGCGGGAATTGAACTCGTCCAAGCCGATGGTCTCGCTCGCCGGCGGGGCGAGGTCGTAGGTGGGGGCGGCGCTGTCGATCACGGTGTCCAGTGCGCGGCGCACTCCGGCGTGCAGGTCGAGGGCGGCGAGGTCCGGGCACCAGGCGAGCAGGTCGGCCAGGGCCAGCCAGGCTCCGGTCGGGTTCGAGGCGCGGCTGCCGGTGCGGTGCGGCGACGAGCCGTGCGCGGGCTCGAACAGCGCCGTGGTGCCGTGCCCGAACGCGCGGTCGGGGTTGATCGTCGCCGACCCGCACCGGGCGGGTGAGCCGGCCCGGGCGCAGACGATGTCGGAGAGGATGTCACCGAAGATCCCCTCAGTGACGATGACCGCGGGAAGCTCCTCCCGCGCGACGAGCTCGTAGGCCGCGCGATCGACATTGACATCTTCGAACGGAACCCCCGACGCCAGGGCCGTACGGCGGGCGATGCGCCGCCACAGCCGCGACGTGGCGAACACCGAGTCGGTCGTCGTCGGCGACCCTACCGAGCCGCAGGCCTATGTCGGCGCCGTGATCAACGCCCGCCAGTTCGCCAAGCACGCCGACGCGCTCGCCCGCGCCCGCAGCGAGCGCCTGGTCGTGGTCGGCGGCAACACCGACGACTCGGTCGGCTGGTTCGTCGACCCGACCGTGCTCGAGGTGTCCGACCCCACCTCGCCGTTCCTGACCCAGGAGCTGTTCGCCCCGGTGCTGACCGCCTACGTGTACGAGGACTCCGCCTGGGAGCAGACGCTGCGCCTCGTCGACGACTCCACCCCGTACGGCCTCACCGGTGCTGTGTTCGCCGCCGACCCGGGCGTGATCCGGCAGGCCGACAGCGCGCTGCGCTACGCCGCCGGGAACCTGTACATCAACGACAAGCCCACCGCCTCCGTGGTCGGGCAGCAGCCGTTCGGTGGCGCGAGGGCGTCCGGCACGAACGACAAGGCCGGCACCGTGTGGAACATGATCCGCTTCGCCAGCCCCCGGTCGGTCAAGCGCAACCATCTCCCGGTGCGCGACTACCGTTACCCTCACCTTGAGCCGTGACCCGGAGGCCCGACCGGAGGCGCCGTGCAGCACATTATCGCCCTGTCACGCTCTGCGGTCCTCGTGCGGCACTGGTTTGAGATCGGCCTGAGCGACTGCTCGCTCGAGCACGGGGCCCGGATCGAGCTCTGGGAGCTGCCGGCCCGGGCGCACCGGGGCAGCGAGTCGGCCGCGCAGGTCATCACGCTGCATCGCCCGCTCTGGCGAGCCGACCTGTTTGACCGCGTCGAGGACGAGGGCCAGGGCTTCAGCGCTGCGCACTACCACCCGCACTTCAACGGCAACGAGCCCTGCGCCCGGGTCTGGGATCCGGCCCTTACGGCCGACCCCTGGCGATGGCTGGCCGATCAGTTCGCCAGCCTCGGCGCCGCGAGCGGCCACGGCCCGTGGCCGCTCGACCCGGAGGACGCGGCCGACCTGCCGGGCCTGGCGGATCAGATGGTTTCGCTGGCCAGGCAGTTCTCGCCGCACCGGTGCGGGTCGGCGTCCGAGTGCTTCCGGCTGACCCGGGATGCCCGGGACACCGTCCAGCTCATGATCGACAGTCTGGAGCACCCGGCTCTGCTCGACGCCGCCCGGGTTGCGCCCTGGATGACATACTCAGCCGCCCGGGCCTGACGGCATCGCGCCCACGTACTCGCCGAGTATCGCCCTGGTTTCGCGCAGGTTCCCGCCGCCTCCTGTGACTTAGCACCCGTACCCGCGGGTAGCTGTCCGGGTTTGCCCCGTTCTGTGGTCGCGGAACGGGTGTTATGTGCGCGCTGCGGCATTGCGGATACGCCCGGAGACGGGCCGACGCTGTCCCAAACCCCGCCGGGCCGAAGGAACGGCGGCGCCGACCAAGGAAGCCGCGGCCAGCCGGGCAGGGTGCACGGCGGGCGTCAGGAGGTCAGCAGCATGCAGCCGGCTATGGGGCCGCCGCCCGCGGCGACGACGGCTACCTCGGCGCCGGGCACCTGGCGGGCGCCCGCGGCGCCGCGCAGCTGGGTGATGGCCTCGTGCAGGACCCAGTAGCCGTGCATGCGGCCGGCGGAGAGCTGGCCGCCGTAGGTGTTCAGCGGCAGATCGCCGCCGAGGGCGATGCGCTTGCCGCCCTCGACGAACGGCCCCGCCTCGCCGTCGCCGCACAGCCCGAGCGCCTCCAGCCAGGCGAACGTCAGGAACGTGAAGCCGTCGTAGAGCTCGGCCACGTCGACGTCGCGCGGCGTGAGGTCCGTGCGGCTCCACATCTGCGCGGCGGCGTCGGCGGAGGCCATCTTCGGGTAGTCCGGCCTCTGGTCCCAGCCGCCCTCGCCGGGCGACCCGCCGACGGCCTCGAACCGGACCGGGGGGTGCGGGCCGTCGCCGGCCCGGTCGGCCGCGGAGATGATCACCGCCTGCGACCCGTCGACGGGAACGTCACAGTCGAACAGGACTAGCGGATCCGAGATCGGCCGGGCCGCGAGGTAGTCGTCCAGCGACATCGGGTCCCGGTAAACGGCGTCGCGGTTCAGGCCCGCGTAACGGCGGCTGCTGACGGCGAGCCACCCGAGCTGCTCCCTGGTCGTCCCGTACAGGTACATGTGCCGGCGGCAGTGCAACGCGACCCAGTTCGCGGCAGAGTACGCGTGCATGGTCAGCAGCGAGCCGATCCAGTCCGGCATGCCCAGCGCGGGCCTGGCGTCGGAGCCGGGCCGGGCGTCCTGCGCGGCCAGGAGGATCGTGCCGCCCACCATCTGCACGGTCCGGTAGACCAGGACGTGGCGAGCCCGGCCGGTCGCCACCGCGGCGACCGCGGCCACGACCGGCGAGAGCAGCCCGAAGGTGTCCATCATGGCGCCCGGCCAGGCCTCGCCTATGCCCAGCGCCTCGGCGGCCTCGCCGGCTGGCGTGTCACCCACCGAGGTGACCGCGTCGATGTCCGCCGGCCGCAGCCCGGCGTCCTCGATCGCCTGCCGCGCGGACGCCAGCGTCAGGTCGAGGGCGGGAATGCCGGTCCGCCGGCCGATCCGCGACATGCCGGCGCCGGTGATGCACGCGCGCCGCTCGATACCAGGCTCAAGGTCTGTCACGCTCTGACAGTACGCGGCCCTATTCTTCGGGTGTGAGCGAAGCGATTAGGGAGCGGATCCCGCCCTCGATGACCGAGGCCAGCAGGCCGTTCTGGACCGGCGGCGGGCGCGGGCAGCTCCTGATCTTGTGGTGCGCCGCGTGCGGGCGCTGGGTGCACCCCCCGCGGGCGACATGCGCGGGATGCGGCGGGCCGCTGGAGCCGCGGCCGGTCAGCGGCCGGGGCACGGTGTTCACGTTCACGGTCAACCGGCAGGGATTCCGCCCCGACGTCCCGGTGCCGTACGTGGTCGCGATCGTCGAGCTCGAGGAGCAGGCCGGGCTCCGGTTCACCACGAACATCGTCGGCTGCGATCCCGAGGCGGTCAGCATCGGGATGCCCGTTAGCGTGGCCTTCGAGCAGGCGGGCGAGGCCTGGGTGCCGGTCTTCCGGCCGGCAGCCCCGTAGACCGAGAGGTGATCCGTTGGACTACCGGCCGTTCGGACGCACGGGCGTCAAGGTCAGCGAGATGTGCCTGGGAACGATGATGTTCGGCGGCCGCGCGGACAAGGACGAGTCGTTCAAGATCATCGACACGGCGAACGTGTACGCGGGCAACGAGAGCGAGCGGATCGTCGGCGAGGCGCTGGCCCGCGACGGGAAGCGGCGGCGAACGATCCTGGCCACCAAGGCACACGGCCCGCAGAGCGACGACATCAACGATCGCGGCATCAGCCGCCGTCACCTGATCGACGCGTGCGAGGCGTCGCTGCGCCGGCTGCAGACCGACTGGATCGACCTCTACCAGCTCCACCGGTCCAGGGCCGACACGCCGATCGACGAGACACTGCGCGCGCTCGATGACCTGATCCGCGGCGGGAAGGTGCGTTACATCGGCACGAGCATGTTCCCCGGGTGGCAGATGGTCGAGGCGCTCTGGGTGGCCACTCCGCAGGCCTAGGACACGATCGATCTGGTCAAGACGATCGCGGCCGAGAAGGCTGCTCGCCGTCGCAGGTCGCGCTCGCCTGGTGCGGCGCGCAGCCGGGCGTGACCGCACCGATCATCGGTCCCCGCACCTACGAGCAGGCCGCCGACAACATTGGCGCGGTCGACGTCAAGCTCACGCCCGACGACATGCAGCTCATCGACGCGCTCGTGCCGCCGTGCGGGGTGGCGGTGCGCTACTACGACCGTGCGAACGGGCTCGACCTTCGTCCTCACCTGCAGCGAGTAATGTGACAACGACGGTGTTCCATCCCACGACCTGGGACCGGCCTTCAGATGCGCGCCGAGGCCGGGTCGGTGCCCACGCAGGTGCCGCTGCCACCGCAGGCGATGCCATGCTCCCGCCACGCCCGGCGGACAGAAAATGCATTGCGGAGCCGCGGATGCTGCTGAAGTGTCGGGCCGTGGCCGCCATAGGGGCGCTCAAGCCGCGGCAGCGCCGGCACCTTCAGGACCAGGGTTACCTGGTCGTGCGGTCGCTGCTGGACCTGGCCGTGCTCACCCCGATCAGGAACCGTCTGGAAGAACTCGTGCGCCAGACGGTCACCGCGTGGGCAGGGCCTCCACCCGGACTTCGGGGAACGCCGGGCTGAAAGGCCATGGCAGGTGCTCGCGGCCATGTGGTGCGTGACGCCCTTCACGCGCGACAGCAGCCGGCTGCGCGTCATACCCGGCTCCCACCGGCGCATCGAACCGCCGATCGACATGGAGCACGGCTACGCGACGGGGATGGGCCCGCATCCGGATGAGGTGAAGATCATCGCACCGGCCGGGTCGGTGATCTTGTTCAACAGCGCGGATCTGTGGCACTCCGGTACGTTCAACTACACCCCCGCGGCTCGCCTGGCCCTGACGGTGCACTTCTCCCCGGGCGATCGGCCCCGCGCGTGCACGGCTGCCCCTGGCACAGCATGATCGTCGTGCCGGTGGTCGTGACCCAGATGAGGAATCAGCGGCTATGAACCGCCAGCACTGAAATGCGGCGGCCAGCCGCCCCGTCTGTGTCTCACTGTGTTTGTGCAGGCGAGGCGCCGTCTTCTCGGCCTGTGTAGGCCGCCGTTGTCGCAGCGCCCGCGGTTAGCCTAAGCGCTTCTTGGGGAAGCTCATCACGAAGATCGCCGACTAGGCGACGGCGGCGAGCGCGCGGCGTGGCGAGTTCGTGGCGGCGCGAACCCGTAACCCAGCGGCCGGGCAGACCGCGACTCCTGTCGTGGTCGAGAGAGCCTGCTGCATATCTTCTGGAGAATCGTGATGCGTGCCATTGTCATCGAGAAATTCGGTGGACCGGACAGCCTGGTCTACAAGGACCTGCCAGAGCCTGAGCCCTTGACCGGGCAAGTCGTCATCGAAGTCAAGGCGTTCGGCATCAACCACGCCGAAATGCACATGCGCAGAGGTGAGTGGGCCGAGGCTGCGAAGGTGAGCGGCACCGAGTGCGTCGGCCTGGTGAAGCCGCCCCCGGCGGCGAGTTCCCATTCGGTGCCAAGGTTGCGGCGCGGATGGGCGGCCTCGGACGCACCATCAACGGCAGCTACGCCGAATACACCCGGGCACAAATGGCAAGCGGCGTCTATCTGACCTTCTTTGGCAGTTTCGCGTTCGGGAGGCCTGGTTTCCCGCTGTCCGACGTGCCGCTGCAGACAATTGCAGAACAGGTGGCGGCGGGCCGCCTCAAGGCGAGGCCATCACGCGTGTTCCGGTTCGAGGAGATACGCGAGGCGCATCGCGTGATGGAGGCCGGCGAAGCCGGCGGCAAGATGGTGGTGGTCCATGGCTGACCACAGACATGGAGAACTGTCATGACTGACGTCGCATACCGCACGGCGGACGTGGAAGGCCTGACGGTGTTCTACCGGGAGGCCGGAACATCTGACGCACCCACCCTGGTGCTCCTGCATGGCTTCCCGTCCGCCAGCCACATGTTCCGAGAGCTGATCCCGCTGCTCGCCGGCCGGTTCCACATCGTTGCTCCTGACCTGCCCGGCTTCGGCAAGTCGGACATGCCCGCACGAGGTGACTTCGAGTACACGTTCGAGCGCATCACCGACGTCATCGATCGCCTGACGGAAATGCTCGGCCTCGATCGCTTCGCGCTCTACGTGTTCGACTACGGCGCGCCGGTCGGGTTCCGGATCGCCACCCGCCACCCCGAGCGCATTACCGCGATCATCTCCCAGAACGGCAACGCCTACGAGGAGGGGCTGAGCGACGGCTGGAATCCTGTCCAGGCCTACTGGAAGGAGCCGTCCGAAGGCCAACCGGGAGGCGATCCGGATGCTCGTGCAGCCGCAGACGACGATCTGGCAGTACACCCATGGTGTCCCCGACCAGACACGGATCAGCCCGGACGGCTACGGGCTCGACAACTACTACCTCGCGCGCAGCGGCGCCGACGAGATCCAGCTCGACCTGTTTCTCGACTACGCCAGCAACGTGGCGCTCTACCCCACGTTCCAGGAGTACTTCCGCACCAGCAGGCCGCCTCTGCTCGCGGTGTGGGGCAGCAATGATCCGTTCTTCCTGCCGGCCGGGGCCGAAGCCTTCAAGCGCGACATCCCCGACGCCGACGTTCGTCTCCTCGACACCGGTCACTTCGCCCTGGAGACCCACGTCAAGGAGATCGCAACCGCGATCGGCGAGTTCCTCACCCAATAGGCGTCACACCGCGCATGGCGGAGAGTCCACAGCAATCCGCGGCGCGGGCTGGTCAGCGGCCCGCTGGCGCGGTCGCCCGCCGTCGGCGCGGGTGGCCCGCGCGGTCAGCGCCGCGCGGGCCACCCGGCCATGGCGGACGCCGCCCCCCCGGCCTGACCGGCTTCGGTCAGCTGACCGAGGGCACCCCCCCGGTGCCCTGGTCCCCGATTCAGTGTCCGCCAGGCCCAGTTTTATCCGGAAACTGTGCCGCAGCGGCCGCGCCGGGACGATCAGGAGAATTCTTGCCCGATCTTGACCGGTCCAGGCAAGATCTTGCATGACTCAGGCAGCGCCGAGCCGGGCAGCGCCGCGGTGACGCGCGTGGCGATGTCGCCGTAGCCATGACGGCGGCACCAGCTCAGGATGTATCGCGCGTGCTCACCACACCACCGGTAGACCACTTCGGGCGTCATCTTGAGCTCACGGCTGTGCTCGCAGCGTTCGCTGATGAGCGGACCCAGGTAGTCGACAAGCTTCGCCGCAGTGTCGTACCCGACATGTGCCGCGCTGGCCAGCGTCTCGTGATTAACGGCCCGGCCTGAGGCGATCGCCCCGGCCAGCCGCGCTGCGGTGATCCCTTTCCCCTTCCCGAAGTAAGCATGAATCCGCGGGATATCCGGCGGGCTGCCGCCGGGGGGAAACCGGGGGGTCGTCAGGCTGCCGCCCTTGACGGCGATATCAATGGCCTCGATCAGCGGACCGGGCCCCATGGCCTTTCGGTAGATGCCCGCCACCTCAGGCTGCTCGACCGCCTCGTCCAGGTGATCACGCTCGAGTCCGTGGCCCTGAGCGGCGAAGATCACAGGCGTCGGCCTGCGCGCGCTCCGCACGAGGTTCAGGACGTCAAGCCCGTCGAACGAGTACTCGATGGCGTAGTCGTTCCAGGTAAGGTCGGCGATCACTACGTCAAACCTCAGGCGGTCGCTGACCGCGCGCTCGACCGCGGCCTGGTCCTCAGCGACCCGCACCGTGGCGTCGCTCAGGCTCTGCCGCAGCAGGGGCTCGATGATCTTTCCCAGCGCGGCGGCGACCAGAATACGCGGGCCATCCTGCATTGATCTCCCCAGCCGCTATCACGGCGAGGGCACCTCGCCGCGCTATCGCTCACACGCGATCCTCGCATGGGAGCGCGCACGGCAGCGCCGGGTGCCCGTGACGGCACCCGGCGCTGACCCAACAGCAGGATCATGGCAGAGTCCTGGCGGGACCGACGTCCTGCAGCGGTTGGCGATGAATCGCACGTGCTTCCCCGTGCCGTCCCACAGCAGATCCGCGGGATGGTCACGGAAGGCGGTGTTAAAGGCGATCGTGTCGAAGTTGGGATTTCTCCCCTTAGTCAGCGAAGCGGCGCTCAGCACGACAATCCCGCCCGAATTTAATTGCCTGCCGCTGTTACCTTGCACGCTGTTGCGCGCCACCAGCGTGTGGGTCGCGCCCAGCAGCAAGATTCCGCCACCCTGGGTGTTCACCGGCGTATCCCCGCTCTTCGGGCAGAACTTGTTGTTCTTGAACACGCTGTTGTCCCGGATGGTGGCGTTGCCGGCTCCTCCCGGCTGTCCGTCGTCGAGGACCAGGATGCCCTGACAGTTCCGGGTGACCCGGTTGTCCATCACGAGGACCTGCCGGGCGTGCCGGATGAAGATCCCGAACTGGTTGCCGATGGCCCGGTCGTCGCGCACGACCGTGTCGGCGTCTGGCGAGTCCCCGACGTAGAACCCGGCCTCATGGTTGCCGATCGCGGTGTCGTCGGCGAACAGGGTTCTGGTGGAGACGAACCGCGAGATGCCGTAGGCGCCGTCGTTGATCGCCACGACCCTCGTCACGCGAAGGCCGTCGGTGCCGTACCCGAACACTCCGTTAGCCGGGAAGCCGGTGACGGCCAGGGCGGTCACCGTGTCGCCGCGGACCGGGACATTTACCGCGCCGGTCTTCGCGTTGACCTTCTTCGCCAGGATGCACACCCCCGTCGGGCCGAACGCGATGTTGCAGAGCGTCTTCGGGAAGGACTCGGGCGGTTCGATGACCGTCCCGCCGCGGAAATCACCCGACCCGCGCAACGTGATCCCGTTCGCGCGGATCTGAACGCTCTGGTGGTACACGCCCGGCCCGATCGATACCGTGTCACCGGGCCTGGCCCGGTCGACCGCGGCCTGGATGGACTGTCCGGGCCGTACCACGATCGTCCTTGATGCCGATGCCGATGCCGATGCCGATGCCGATGCCGCTAAGGCCGCGCTTAGCGCGACGGCCAGCGCCGTCGCGCACGCTGACGTTAAGAACCTGCGCATATCCACTCCCCCAACTCGAGGAAATGCCCGGTGCCCAGAAACCGATCCCCCCGACACCGATCGCCCACCGAGTACCCCTACCCGAATGACGATCAGACTGTATCGGCTCTGAACGTGAAACGCCGCGATCTGTGCGATGAGCCGTCCGTGTCAAAGACAATCGACCGATTTCTGTCCGGCTCGCATACATTGACCCGAGCGCGCCATTTAGGCGCCGTTAGCGGGCCTCAAGCGAGGCATAGTTCAGGAGGCGCGCGACCTGTCCCAGATCCAGCCAATCGGCCGCCTGCCCGAGCAGCCAGGTCGCCACGCCTCGGCGGCGATACTGCTCGGTGACGCGGAGATTGCCGACATCGGCCCAGCCGCCGTGCCGGGGCAGTCTCTCACCCGCCGCGAGCGTCTCAACCTCGATATAGCCGATAAGGGCGTCGCCGAGCTCCGCGGACAGGCGGGTCCCGTTGATCCCCACCGACCGCCGCAGCGCCAGTCCTGCGATGGGCGCGGCGGGACGGCGCAAATCCTCAATCCTGGCCAGGTAGACGACCTCCGTGTCGCCGGTGTGGGTGAACCCGGCCCGCGCATAGATCGCGCGGATGTGCGGCCACTGCTCGGGCACGCCGTAGACGCCGTCCGCAGGCAGTGCGCCGTCCGCGCCCTGGCTGGCCACGCCCCAGTCGTCGAGCTGCGCGACGCAGGCGGCGATGAGCTCGTCGGCGGCCTGCGTCGCGTCCGGCCAGTAGGGATTGCCCGCTGGCGCCTCCGGCCAGAACAAGAACCAGCGGATCTCGCCTGCGCCGCGACGGGACTCCCCCGCGCGCTCGTCGCCGAAGTAGCGCAGCAGGTGGGCCGCGGCGACGACGCGGCCACGCTGCTCCGCCACCAGCGTCGTCCGCTCGCAGACCCAGGGATCGAGGATAAACTCGCCGGGATCTTGCTCAAGCTGTCTCAGCGCGGCGTTGACCGACACGGACATGCCGGGCACGACGGCCTCAGCGTGCGCGTTCACCAGGTCGGTGAGCTGATCCCGGTCACTGCGGCGAAACGGCCGCACCTCGATCGGTGGCATCTGCGGGGCCTCCCGGCACATGTGTGTGCTGCGATATGAGCTTCAGGCCCGCCACCGGTGCGGTACACCCGAAACGGTATCAGAGCGGTGACCCGCGTGATTCGTGCGGAGAGCAGAGCTTCTCTGCCCTGTCTATTTATCGACATTCGACGCCGAGGCGCTACACCGCCCGCAGGATGAGCGCCGCCGGAGTGCGGGCCGCCCTGTCCCTGCCCCTCGTGCCAGCAACACCTGCGTCTGATCTTGTTGCTATGAGTTAGCCCCTTATTCATCCTCCGTATCGCTGCACATCCTTTTTCGTTATCTTCCTACTAAGTAGCAAGGACGGAAGACCCGCGCGGCAGGCCGATGATCGACTGTCTGGCCGTGGACGCGGTCTCCGGGGAGGCGCTCGGGATGTTAGCGAGCCTGGTCATCGCGGCGGTTCTGGTGCTGGTCGGCTGGGTGGTGCTGCCCTGGTTGGCGAGCCCGCGGAGCAGGGCGACCGGTCCCGATGCCCTCGGCGGCCGCGCTGGCAACGGCGGACAGACGCAGCCAGCGATCGTCAACCTCGTGCTGACCAACTGCGTGCCCGGCGCGGCGGCCTACCAGGGGACGATCCTCGACCTGGCCGCGCGCGGGTTCCTGGCGGTGAGCAACGACCCGGGCCACCTGGGGGTAGCGCTGGCCCAGCCGCCGGTCGCACCCGCCGGGCGCGCTCGACGGGCCCGTCTTCACTCCCCTGATCGCCGTGATCGTGTTCTGGTGCGGCCTGGGCTGGCTGGAGCACCAGGACCGGCTGACCGCCGTGGGCTCGGCCCTGGCCGCCCAGTGGAAGCGCGAGCGGGCGGATCTTGCCGCGGCGGGAGCGGCGTGGGAAGACGTTGCCCCGGCGTCGCTACAGCGGCGTGCTTTCGCGGTGGCGGCTGGCATCCCGCGGGCCGTGCCGCTGATCCCGGTGGCGGCGGCGGTCCGGCTGGCCGCCGGGGGTCTGCGCAGGCTGATCCGCCTGTCCGCGCTGCCGTACAGGGCCACCTTTGACGGCCGCTCGAGGAAGCTCATCGAGCTGACGGTCACCGGCCTGCTCGGCCCGGGGGTGCGCACTATGCCGCTGTCCAGCGCGAGCGGGCGCGGCGTCGTCCACAAGGGCCTCGCCGCCTCCCTGACCGTCATGGTCGTCAGCGGCCGCATCGCGGACCTGAACCTCAGATCGGCCCGCAAGCGCGGCATGCCCCTGCTGGGCCTCGGCGACGAGGCGTGGCTGGTCAACCGCGACCGCACCGTGGTCGTGCGCGTCGGCGCGCAGACCGCCAAGCTGATGATGAGCGGCGGCGCCGGTCCCCAGGACGCGGACCTGCCGGGCACGCTGGCGGCCACGGTGGCCGCGCGGCTGCGGAAGAAAACCGGCCTTCGCGGCATTGTCCCAAATAATGATCAACCGGGTCAGCCAGAAGGTCGCCGTCAGCGTGGTGTACGTGGCGGCGATGTTCATGACGATCATGGACGTGACGATCGTCAACGTGGCGCTGCCGACGATCGGCCGGACGTTCCGCGTCCCGTCAACGTCGGTGGCCAGTATCTCGATCTACTTCTCGGTGAGCCTGGCGGTGTTCATCTCCGCGTCGGGCTGGCTCGGCGACCGGTTCGGCGGCAAGCGGGTGCTGCTCGCCGCGATCGTTATGTTCACTGCCGCGTCGGCCCTGTGCGGCGTGGCCGGCTCGGTGACCGAGCTGGAGATCTTCCGCGTGCTGCAGGGCGTCGGCGGCGGCATGATGGCCCCGGTCGGGCTGGCGATGCTGTTCCGCGTATTCCCCCCGGCCGAGCGGATCCGCGCGTCGGCCATCCTTACCGTGCCGACCACCTTCGCCCCCGCGCTGGGCCCGATCGTGGGCGGGATCCTGGTCACGGAGCTGTCCTGGCGGTGGATCTTCTTCGTGAACGTACCGCTCGGGATCCTCGCCCTCGCCTTCGGCGTGCTGTTCCTCGAGCGCGAGGACGGGCTCCAGCCCGGCCCGTTCGACGGAG
>WNFI01614396.1_pt1 | contig 12671 bp, 9 predicted proteins | sample 5400471 | NCBI WGS metagenome assembly WNFI01 (sample SAMN13153348, study PRJNA577476) | soil metagenome | isolation source: 100 cm saprolite on Douglas fir-dominated hillslope | place: USA:California | collected 2013-09-17
GTGGCCAACCAAGCCCTCGGTTCCCAAGAAGAAGAACACGAAGTCCAAGGCTCATCTGGCTCAGGAGGCCGCTTGATGAAAAACCTACCAGTGAAAGGCGGACGTGGGGAGGGGATGCTTGCATCGCCCTCGGTGGGAGCACGCTACCCCGGCCAGGGCGATGCAAGCATCCCCTCCCCACGTCCGCTCCTCCCCCGCCCCTACGCGACTCAGAAGTAAATCGCTCTTATTCGACTTCGACCACCTCCCCATTAACTGCTGAATTGTATGCTTCCTGCAGCCTGGGCACCGTTTCGTAATTCTGGATTTCTGAAGGTATAATCCAGCGCATCTCGATGGCCTCCCAGTCCAGCTTAATAGCATCTGGAGTGAGCACTTCGAATAGGAAAGGATGGACATACCAGTGCCGTCCTATTGAGGCATCTTCATATTCTACGACTGTGCCACGTTTAAGCATATGCACCTGTTCACGCAGCAAGCCTGTCTCCTCACGAATCTCAGTGTAGGCCTGTTCATCTGGCGTTACACCTGCTTCCACGAAGCCGCTGATACCTGCCCAGCGATCATTATAACTGCCGACACGCTGGCTCCGTCGCACAATCAGTATGTGAGGCGGGTTCGTATCTGTGCGCAAGAGAAAGCAGGTGACGACATGTGTTTGCCGCAGGGGCTGCTGAGGATTTTCCCTGGTTTGATTCTGGCTCATTCTATTCCTCCTTGAAACCTGTACTAATCTGGCTATCATCGTATGCTTGACAGCATAGATATCACTCCTATATAGTATGCTTGGCGAAAACTATGCTTTTGGCACTAAGCCATATAGCATACATATGTGATTATAATATTCTCTCTTACAACCTTAAAGGCCTGTTCGCCTTTACTACTGGAGGTAGGCCAACGTGCAGCTAATTGGAAACGTCGTCGCCTTGATTATCCTGGTTATTGGGGCCGGAGTCGCCCTCATCGCCGGGTATTTGATCGGGACGGCGCGAAATAAACAGTACTTTGAAGAGCGTTTGCGTATTGAAAAGGAGGCGAGTGAGCAGAAACTCGTGGAACTCCAGTTACAACAACGCGAGGCGATGCATGAAGCGCGCGACGAAACGGCGCGCTTTCGTTCAGCCCTTGAACGGGACAATGCTGACCGGCGAGCCGAGTTACAGCGGCAGGAGCGGCGTCTACAGCAAAAAGAAGAATCGCTTGAGCGCAAAATTGAGGCACTGGAGCAGCGTGAGAATAAACTCGCGGGCCGTGAACGTTCCCTCGCGCAAGCTCAGGAAGAGCTGGAAGTTATCAAACGCGGACAACTTAAAGAGCTTGAGCGCGTTTCTCAACTTACAGAGGAGCAAGCCAAAGAGGTCTTGCTTACACGTATCGAAAATCAAGTGCGTGACGAGGCGGCCCGCCGTATTCGCGCCGTCGAGGAAGAGGCGCGCGAAGTTGCGGATGCGCGTGCGCGAGAGATCATCACCCTGGCGATTCAACGATGCGCATCTGACCAGGTTGCGGAAGCAGTGGTCTCCGTTGTACCATTGCCGAACGACGAAATGAAAGGGCGTATTATCGGACGCGAGGGGCGCAATATCCGTGCGTTAGAGGCGGCGACAGGCGTTGACCTCATCATTGATGATACACCCGAAGCAGTAATTCTCTCGGGCTTCGATCCTGTGCGTCGTGAAGTGGCGCGTCTTGCATTGACCAAGCTGATCATCGATGGGCGTATCCACCCGGCCCGTATTGAGGACGTTGTCGCTAAAGCGCGGCAGGAGGTGGATGCTATTGTGCGCGAGGAGGGTGAACGAGCCGCGATGGAAGCCAATGTACATGGTTTACAGCCAGAGCTGCTCAAAATCCTGGGGCGCCTTCATTTCCGTACGAGCTATGGACAGAATGTACTCGCGCATTCTGTTGAGGTCTCTATTCTCGCGGCAACTATGGCGTATGAGTTAGGGGCTGATGTGAATATATGTAAAACGGCGGCGCTCTTACATGACATGGGCAAGGCTATTGACCAGGAGGTCGAGGGCCCTCATGCGATTATCGGCGGTGAGATAGCTCGTCGTTTCGGTAAATCGCCCAAGGTGATACATGCAATGGTAGCTCACCACGCAACGGAATCAGAACCTCAGAGCCTGGAAGCGGCCATTGTACAGGCGGCGGATGCAATTTCGGCCGCCCGGCCTGGCGCTCGTCGCGAAACCATTGACCTTTACATCAAGCGCCTGGAGGCGCTTGAAAATATCGCGAATTCATTTACTGGCGTAGAGAAATCTTTCGCTATTCAGGCAGGGCGAGAAGTGCGTATTATCGTCAAACCCGAGGAAATTGACGAATACGCGGCAAGTCGTCTTTCCAGCGATATCGCGCATAAAATCGAGGAGAGCCTTGACTATCCTGGTCAAATCAAGGTGGTCGTGGTGCGCGAGACGCGCGCGGTTGATTACGCCAGGTAACTGGTGGGCTGATGTTTTGACTTGTAGTTCATGAATAGAAATGGAGGAGGCATAGACCCCGTCTCCAGTCAGAGCGACCACTATGCTACGAGTATGTGGGGAGAGTTCGGAGGCGTCCAGGGAGAGATAGCTCTCTCCCTGGCACTGTCATCCCCAGGGCGACCACAAGGGTCCCCACCCTGCTCTACCCCACTCCCGCCCTTACAATGATACGTGCGGCTCTCGACCCTTTCGTCTTCATTGTAAGGGCGGGAGTGGGGTAGAGCAGGGTGGGGACCCTTGTGGTCGCCCTGGGGGAATCGCCGCTACATGGCCTTTCTTCTCTCCGATGCCTTGTCAACCATGACCAAATGTATCGGGGAGAGGCGGGGATAGGGTCTTGCGAAGTTTTATATGACCAACTATGTCGATTTGCATACACATTCGACGGCTTCGGATGGTATTTTTTCGCCGACTGAATTACTTCGGAGGGCTAAAGATGCCGGGTTGCGTGTACTGGCGCTAACAGACCATGACAACACTGGAGGGCTTGAAGAGGCTGCGCAAGCGGCACGGAGCCTGGATATAGACCTCATTCAGGGCATTGAGATCAATACAGATGTAAGTGGCGGGGAGGTGCATGTACTGGGTTATTTCATCGAATACCGGCGACCCGAATTTCAGGCTGTGATTAAAGTGCTGCGTGATGCTCGTGAGCTGCGTGGGCAGCGCATGGTGGAGCTATTGAATGAGCATGGTATTAACATTTCCTGGGATCGTGTGCGAGAGATTGCGCAAGGCTCAGTGGGGCGTCCGCATGTAGCCGCGGCGCTGCTGGAAGCGGGCTATGTGCAATCCATCGGCGAGGCTTTTGATAAATATATTGGCGCGGGTCGCTATGCGTATGTGCCACGATACAAACTGACTCCAGAACATGCCGTGCGGCTGATCGCCAGTGCTAATGGTCTGCCCGTCATCGCTCATCCTATCGATCTTCCTGGTCTTGATGAGCTTCGTAGCTGGCTGCCTGGTCTGTGTGAGGCTGGAATGGTAGGACTTGAAACCTATTATGGTCAATATACGCCTGAGAATGAGCGCGAATTGCTAGCCCTGGCTAACGCATATGACTTGATACCCACCGGTGGTTCCGATTTTCACGGCCCTGGCATCCACCCGACACCTCTAGGCGGCCGTTATGTTCCTTTTGAGTCGGTTGAACGCTTGAAAGCGGAAGCGGCGAAGCGGAGAGGCAAGACACCTCCATCGTTCAAACTACCTGCACCTGTGCAGGAGAAGTAGGAGGACCCAACATGCCGGTCGCCCTGTCCCGGTCGACCGCCCATCGCCTCGCCGGATAGATCTTACATTCGTCTTAGGGCTTCTTTGCGTCCAACGTCCCGCCAGCGGCTGGTCTCGGCGCCGTTTTCGCTGGCGGTACGCCGTCGCAGTTTCTCTTCCTCCGCCTGTTCGTGCATCAATAGACCGCCTACAAGGGCTGCTAGTTGAGAGGGGGGAAGTGCGTCCCTGGCTTCTTTGGTCTTATTGGTCTCGCTGGGCGCAATAAATTGGGCTCCAACGTTTCTGGTATCCCATTCTTCCGCTATAAAGTCTGTGGTTGCCCCAGACAATAAGCTTTGAGAGCAGAGGGTCATAGAACAGCGGTACCTGCAAGCCGGCATACATCCCGCTATCAACTCGCACACCTGGGCCTGATGGCTCTTGCAGTCCTTGCACAGTGCCTGTCGCAGGCAGGAAGCGATTCTCAGGATCTTCTGCTGAGATACGGCATTCGATAGCTGTGCCACGGGACTGGACCTGTTCCTGGGTAAAGGAAAGGGGTAGACCGGCAGCAACGCGGAACTGCTCCTGTACAAGATCGATACCTGTACACAACTCGGTTACGGGGTGCTCCACTTGGATGCGCGCATTGACCTCCAGGAAATAGAAGTTGCGGTCTGGTCCGAGCAAAAATTCAGCGGTGCCAGCATTGACATAGGAGATAGCGCGTATGAGGTTAACCGTGGCAGTCGAAATACGATGCCGCAATTCGTCATCCAGTGCTGGAGAAGGGGATTCCTCCACAAGCTTCTGATGGCGGCGCTGGATACTGCACTCACGCTCGCCAAGGTGCACAACGTTGCCATGGGTATCGGCGATGAATTGCACCTCGATGTGACGAGCAGGATAGACGGCTTTCTCCAGGTAGACGCGGTCATCGCCGAAGGCGCTTTTGGCTTCACTGCGAGCTGTTCGCAGCGAAGAAAGCAGGTCTTTCGGATCACGTACGAAGCGAATGCCTTTGCCGCCGCCGCCAGCGGCGGCCTTTAGCAGCAATGGATAGCCTATCTCCTCGGCGGTATGCGCTATGCTTGTATCATCCATCATATCGGTCATGGCTCCAGGGACAATTGGCACATCTGCTAGCTGCGCAGTATTGCGGGCGGCGGTCTTCTCACCCACTGCATGTTGAACTGTTGCCGGAGGTCCAACAAAAATAAGCCCTTCTGCAATGCAGGCTTCTACAAACGCAGCATTTTCCGACAGGAAGCCATAGCCGGGGTGAATGGCCTGGGCACCCGAGCGTTTAGCAGCTTCTATGATGGTAGGAATATGTAAATAGCTCTTTGATGCCTGGGAGGGACCGATGTGATAGGCTTCATCGGCCATACGAACATGTAAGGCATTGCGATCAACATCACTATACACGGCCACGCTGGTTAGCCCAAGTTCACGGCAGGCACGAATGATGCGCACCGCAATTTCACCGCGATTGGCAATCAGCACCTTGCGAAAAGGCCAGTCGTTTGTAGAGATAGTATACATGAGAAGCTCCTTCAAGCTCGTTTGATCTTCTTGAAGAGAGTATAGCACGTGGTATCTGCAGTTGCCCAAATTGGGAGACAACTGGAAGTGTGTTCCTCAGAGCGGCTGTCCTGGTAGGCCCCCGATATAGCTTGGGGTCCTCTCCCTCACCCGTTTACCTATACTCAGCTTCAGGCGTAGGTGTTGAATTTGCGAAGTCGCGTGCCATGCTCGGATTAGGTGGCGAACCTGGGTGCATCTCGGTGATGGAGAGTCGTCACCTCTACTTTCTCCCTACCACTGTCCTTGCAGGTGGGTAGTGCAAGAACCTGGGACCAGACACACGCACATCTTGCATGCCGCTTTGACGCAAATACTCCGCGATCTGCTTGACATGAAATATCTCCATGAGCGCTACCCTCCCCCCAGGCTTGAGCACACGCGTCATTTCCTGTATGGCCTGGTAGCGACCCTGGGGACTCTCGATGTTGTGAACGGACAGGTTTGCCACCACCACATCGAAGCTGGCATCGGCAAAGGGCAGATTGCACATATCACCATCGTGTACCTCAACTCGATCGGCTACCCCCTCGATCTTAGCATTCGCCAGGGTTGCCTCTCTACTGTTTTTCCCCTGGTCAACCTGTGACCAAAGATCAATGCCTACGGCACGGCCACGTGGCAGACGTTTTGCTGCGCCAATGAGCAAGAGCCCATGTCCGCAGCCCGCATCGAGCACTCTTTCATCACCTCGCAGTCGGAGTCCATTGAGGAGACGATCTCGCTCCCGCAGTTTGGCGACTCTGCTGCTCCACACGATTGCCAGGCTCTCCAGCACGGAGAGGCCACCGATAAGGATCGTCATGCTTCCAAGTAAGGCAACCAGTGGTGTTGTTGGGCTTTGTCGTTTGCTTGCCCACAGGCGCAGAAACACCCCTTGAGCAGCCAGAATTCCTCCTATGATGAGGTCGTCTCGTACCATTCCCGGCACGTCCTGTCCATAGTGTACCTTTGCTTTGCGCTCTTGTGTCATCGCATCTTGCTCCATTTCTCTATTCTTCATAAGTAAGAAAGAAGCTTCCCGGTCCCGATTATTCGCAGACTTATCTCCAAGGAGCCACCACCAACGTGGATGGCTGTACACATAAAGAGTCTCACCCAGACAACAAGAGAGCGTATGCTCCCGGGAGTGTATCTGCCCTCCTCATTTCGTACACGAAAAATCAAGCAGAAAATGGGGAAATCTCAGAAGATAGCGGCTAGGCAGTCTCCCTCCCCTGATCTGTCGGCGCTTCTGCCTGTGCTTGTGACGACCGGTGCAGCAGGTCCCACACCCTCCCCGCTGTGAGGGGGGTCGAAGTTACCGTGACCCCGAACGGTCTAAGGGCGTCGGCTACCGCATTGGCGATGACAGCTGGTGAGGGGATCACGCCGCCCTCTCCAGCGCCCTTGAACCCTCCCGGGATGTGAGGCGAGGGCGTTTCCATATGGTTCACCTTGATTTGGGGGACACCTGTTGCCCGCGGGAGATGGTAGTCGGTGAAGTTCGTAGCCAGCAACTGACCACGCCTGTTATAGGGCAACTCTTCCATTAAAGCCGCGCCCAGTCCCTGCACCACGCCGCCGTGCACCTGGGCTTCGACGAGCGCGGGGTTGACCATCGTACCGCAGTCGTGACACACGGCGTACTTCACGACTTCGACAAAACCCGTCTCGATGTCGACTTCTACAAGACAAGCGTGGGAACCATAGGCAAATGCCACGGCCGGGGGATCATACACCTTCTCGTTTGAGAGGCCGGGTGTTTCTCCCTCCGGCAGGTCCGGTCCGTTGAAGTAGGCGGCGCGTGCGATCTCGCTCAGGGGCAAGGTTTTGCCTGGCGCCCCGGACACAGAGACCCGTCCCTCCCATATTTCGATGTCATCTGGGCTGGCCTCGAGTCTGTTGCCTGCGATGCGCTTGAGCTTTTCCAGGATGGGCCCACAGGCGAGCCGGATGGCTGCTCCCCCGACAGCGGTACCGCGGCTGGCGACGGAGGCAAGGCCGCTGTAGGGGCAGGCGTCGGTATCTCCGTAGAGGACGCGCACATCACCCAGGGGCACCCCCAAGGAATCGGCGGCGATCTGGCTGAGGGCGGTCTGCGCTCCCTGCCCGATAGGCATGATGCCAGTATGGACCGTCACCTTCCCCGACATGTCCATCACCACACGAGCTGTCTCGTGACTCGGGATGAGAAAGCCGATCTGGGCCTGTAACTTGGACGGCCCGAGGCCCGTGCTCTCCACGAACGAAGCCAGTCCGATCCCCAGGTAGCGCCCCTGGGCGCGCAGTTCTGCCTGGCGTTTTCGCTCCTGTTCGTACTCCAGCATGTGTAGGACCCGCTCGAGCGCCCCCGGGTAATCGCCGGAGTCGTACTGCGTGCCGGTCGCCGTGACGAAGATGGGGACCCGTTCCGGCGGAATAAGATTCTTCCGCCGGATGTCCGCCGGGTCCAGGCCCAGTTCGGCGGCAGCCATGTCAAGCAGCCGCTCCATGACGAAAGTGGCCTGGGTCATGCCGAAACCCCGGTAGGCTCCGGACGGCACCTTATTGGTCACGATCGAGTGGACCGTAATCTCGGCCGCTCTGATCGTATATGGCCCGGGAAGCATGCTGGCGGTCAACATGGATGGCAAAGCCCCCCTGGATTCGTGATGCGCCCCCGCGTCGTAGAGTATTGTATCCTTTATGGCGAGCACAATACCATCGCGTGTGACGGCGAGTTCGCCATAGTGCACCTGTTCGCGTGCGTGCGTGCTCGCCAAGAAGGACTCAGAGCGGCCCTCGACCCACTTGATGGGCTCTTTCAGCTTCCGCGCGACGTAGCTTGCCATGACCTCCTCGGGATACACCTGATCCTTGACGCCGAACCCCCCACCCACATCCCACGCTTTGACGCGGATCGAGTTTTCCCCCATACCCAGGCAGCCGGCAATGGCTGTCCTGACCTGGTTGAGGGCCTGGGTCGAACTGTAGACGGTGAGCAACTGCTCGACCGGTTGAGGGACTGCAATGCAGCCCCGCGGTTCGAGGGGGAAGCCGCTGTAGCGGTGGCTGTAGAGCCGCGCTTTGATCACGAGGTCGGCCTCGGCAAACGCCGCCGCAACATCCCCCTGGCCCATACGCACCGGCTCACAGGTCTCGTTCGATCCCCACTCCTCGTAGAGCAGCGGAGTTCCGGGCGCGAACGCCTCTTCCACGTCAACGACCGGCTGCAGCGATTCGTATGTGACCTCGACCTGCGATGCCGCGTCCTCGGCCTGGTAGGGGTCCTCGGCCACGACCAGTGCAATCGGCTGACCGACGTAACGGACGCGGTCATCCGCCATGCAGGGGTACTCCCTGCACCTCAACCCCGGCGTGTCCCACCGAACCGGCAGTGGGCGGATCTCGCGGTTGATCTCGGGGCCCGTCAGCACCAACCGCACGCCGTCGGCTGCGGCTGCCCGGCTGGTATCAATCGTGAGAATGCGGGCATGCGCCTCGGTGCTCCTCACGATCTGCATGTACAGGAGCCTTGGCAATTTAAGATCGTCGATAAACATCCCCTGCCCAGTGATCAGGTGGAGGTCTTCCAGGCGCTTCACCCGTTGACCTACTATGCTGTTTTCGCGCGTTACTCCTGGTCTGCTGCTCAGTACATCGTGCATGCTATCATTTCTCCTCTGTCGTGGCTTCTCCTGCTCACTCACCATACTCCGGAGCAGGCAAGCACCTATATTCCTCATGTAGCAGAGTATAGCATAGAGGACGGAAGACGTTCCATTGCTTTGATCATCATGGAACGTCACCGTGCTCCCTCTTGTGTGTCGACACTGGCCTCACAACTGGTTGCTCGCAGCGGAAAGGTGGGCGTTCCTCATGGGTAAATGGGATACTAGGTGTGCGTATGATTTTTGCACAATGCATGACGACGGATGTAGGGGCGCGCGATTCATTGCGCCCGCCTGGAGAGACGATGCATCCACCAGGGCTCAATGAATCGCGCGCCCCTACATCCATATTCACTCTTCTCAAGAGATTGTGAGCGTCATTCGTCGTTTATGCAAAAATCGTACGTACACCCTGGGATATTTTTCTTCCTCATCTATTTACCTTTTGGACAAATAGTGATATAACATTCAATGGCACAGTCAATTGTCTTGTCGAGGAGAGCAATCACAAGACATGCGGTTTCTTGCTGCCCGTCGGCGCGAAGGGGCGTGATCCGTATTGAAACCTTGGTAGTACCAACTTCGCCAGCGGGGGACCATAGTGGCCGAGGTCGCTGTCAACCTCAAGGTACTGGTCTGTATGAAGGAGGAGCGCACAGCCCAGAGCAGTTCATGGTTTTACTGACAGTGAGCCCGGTCTGCACTTGTCTTTGGCAAGGTCCCTGAAGTGTTCCTATTTTTTCTTATACGCTTTCAGAGCTGTCTGAGAGAGCCGTATGCGCTCTACGTATTTAGCACCCAGAAGGAGGAGTAGTGTGTTGGTTCGTTCTACCGTAGCCATCAGAAATTGTATCTCTATTTGTGTCATCGTTGTTATGAGTCTTACGGTCCTCGCTGCCTGTTCTTCTCAGCAAACCACTAACAATAGCACCCAAACGGGTCCGATTGTGATTGGGGCCTCAATAGCCAACTCGGGCGATTTCTCTGCTGACGGGAAACCCACCGCCCAAGGCTACCAGCTCTGGGCAGACACGATCAATAAGCAAGGGGGGCTGCTGGGTCGCCAGGTCAAACTGGACCTGGTGAACGACAACAGTACTCCCGAGGGAGTGACGACGGCATACCAGAAGCTCATCAATGTGGATCATGTGAATCTTACCGTCGGGCCATTCGCGGACCTTACAGCTGTGGCGGCGGCAAAAGTCGCAACCCGGTCGGGCTATGCGCTGGTCGAGGGATCGGGGACGGCGGTAGCCGTCTTTCAGCAGGGGCTGACTAACATCTTCTCCGTCTCGCTTTCCGCCAAGAACTACATGGTCAGCTTCGCGGAATACATCCTGGCCCTCCCCACAGCTCAGCGACCCAAGACAGCCGCGTTTGCGACACAAGACGACCCGTTTCTCGTACCACAGTTGGACTCGGCGAGATCGCTGTTGGAGCAGGGCGGCATCAAAACGGTCCTTTACGAGAAGTACCCGGTGGAGACAAGCGACTATACACCTTACGCCCAAAAGGTGGTCGCCTCCGGGGCGGACCTGGTGATGCTGGGCACCTTTACCCCGGACAGTATCGCCTACGTCAAAGCTTTTAAGCAACAGCACTACAATCCAAAGGCCCTCATCGCAGCGAGCGGCCCAGACCAGGGTGACCAGTTCACCAGCCCAATCGGGGGTGCCAAGGATGCCGAGGGCATATTTGTCCCCAACGGTGGCTGGTTTGCTGGTATCAACACCTTCCAGAACGCCCAATTTCAGCAAGACTATATCGCCAAGTACGGTGGCACTCCCGCCGATATTAGCTCGGATACGGTGCAGGCGTACTCGGTGATGCAGGTATTGACGCAGGCCGTCAATAAAATCCACAGTATTGACAACGCCAAGCTCATCCAGGAGTTGCACTCGGATGCGTTCGATACGCTGCAAGGACCCGTGAAGTTCGCCCCGGACGGCGAGAACTCCACTGCGGTCGCGTTCCTTTTCCAGTGGCAAAACGGGAATCTGATTCCGGTGTATCCACAGAATTTTGCGCAGGCGAATCCGGAGTACCCCAAAGCGCAATGGCCTTCGTAGTAGGTAAGCACCCAGCCGTGGAAGAGCATCTCGCTCCTCCACGGCTGGGTCATGCAGACGGACTTCTGGTTCGCACGGGCAGAAAGGTGTACCAGTGACACTCATCATTGAAGCGGTCATCTTGGGGATATTGACAGGCAGTGTATACGCACTGATGTCATCGGGGTTGACCTTGATTTTCGGCGTGATGGATATCATCAACATCGCACAGGGGATTCTCGTCATCGTCGGTGCGTACCTCAGCTATACGCTGGAAACATATCTCCACATTGACATCATACTTGGGCTCCTGGTGACCATCCCCGCTCTGTTTTTGCTGGGTATGGGCATTGAATGGGCTTTCATGCGTAGAATCAAGCGGGACCGCGTGATGATCTCAATCCTGGTGACGTTCGCAGTTGCGCTCGTTATTGAGGGGCTGCTGAATTTCATCTTCACCGCGAACTTTGTGCAACTCCAGGCTCCTTACGTTGACGAGGCGATCCCGGTGTTCGGCTTCTACCTTCCCTACATCTACGTGTTCGCGTTTATTCTCAGCGTGGTCCTGTTAACCCTACTCTACTTCCTCGTCTATCGCACGAAGTTCGGTTTCGGCCTGCGCGCGTCGATGCAGGACCGCGCGGCTGCGGCGCTCATTGGTGTTGATGTGGAGCGCGTGCAGACGGTCACCTTCGGTATAGGGGTTGCCCTGGCAGCAGCGGGCGGCATGGTTTTCGGGGCGACCAACCCGTTTAACGCGGCCAGCTCCTATGACCTCATCTCGCGCTTGCTCGTGATCATCGTGCTGGGAGGGATGGGGAGCCTGAGAGGCGCCCTCTTTGCCTCCATTGGCATGCTCATTGTCTCAGACGTGACCGACGTTGTCTGGTCGCCTGTCTGGTCAAGCACCGTCTTTTTTGCGTTGCTCATCGCCCTCCTGCTATTCCGGCCCCAGGGCTTATTCGGGCGGCTCGAAGGAAGAAAGCAATGAAAAAAATCAGAACGCTCGGGCTACTCGTATTTCTGGCTCTGCTGCTCGCGTTCCCGCTGCTATTTCCTGATCCAGCTGTGACCACCATCGCCGTTTTCACCCTGCTCTATGCGGGAGCGGCAGTCGCATGGAATCTCTTCTCAGGATACACGGGCTATGTTTCTCTGGGCCACGCAGTGTTTTACGGCGTTGGTGGGTATGCACTGGCGCTGCTATGCAAAGACTGGAACATCCAGGGGGGATATGTTCCGTTCCTGCTGCTTCCCCTGGTGGGTCTGATCGCCAGCGTGTTTGCCATCCCGCTGGGCTGGATTGCTCTGCGCGCTCGCCGTCACGTCTTCGTCGTGATCACTATTGCTATGTTCTATATTTTTCAGCTCCTGGCCTACAATCTGCCGGGAATCACCAACGGTTCGGCGGGGATGTTCCTCCCCTCCCCACCGTGGGACGCCGGTTTCTTCAATACGCCTTTCTACTACGTCTCGCTGATCGTGTTGCTGTCTTCCATCGGCGTTTCGTGGTGGGTGCGCAACTCGAAGTATGGACTGGGTCTGCTGGCGATCCGCGACGATGAGGATCGAGCGCTCTCGCTGGGCGTGAAGACGAACGCGTTCAAGCTGGTGGCATATGTGGTCTCCGCCTTTTTTGTCGGCATGGCCGGTGCACTGGTAGCCTACTTCGTTGGGTCACTCTACCCGCCCTTTGC
>WNFI01111509.1_pt4 | contig 12670 bp, 8 predicted proteins | sample 5400471 | NCBI WGS metagenome assembly WNFI01 (sample SAMN13153348, study PRJNA577476) | soil metagenome | isolation source: 100 cm saprolite on Douglas fir-dominated hillslope | place: USA:California | collected 2013-09-17
CCGCGGCTGATCCGCGGCCGTCGCGGGCCGGGTCACCGGCGGACGCTGTCGTATACTGCCTCCCCATGTCCGGGCCGTCCGAAGAACCGCGGGTGTGGTCGCTTGTCGGCATGGTGCATCCGCAGGACCGGATTTCCGTGATCGAGCTCCGGCCCCTCCCTTTCCGGATCGGCCGCCGCCCCGCCCTCCAGCTCACCCTTGCCGCCGAATCGGTCTCCACCGAGCACGCGGAGTTCTACGCCGACGGCCGCGCTCTCCGGCTGCGCGACCTGGGCAGCACGAACGGGACGTTCGTGAACCGGGTGCGCATCCAGGACGCGGCGGTCCGGGACGGCGACGTCGTGCATTTCGCCGATCTCCAGTTCCAGGTCGTCACGAGCCCGGCGCCGACGCGCCGACCGACTGCCGTCTTCCAAGGGCTCCCTTCGCCTCAGCCCCTCCTCGGCGACACGGTGCGGCTCCAGGAGCTGTTGCGGATCGGGGCGGTCGGCGCCGTGTTCCAGCCGATCGTGGAGCTTCCCGGCCGCCGGGTCGTGGGGCACGAGGCGCTCGGTCGCGGAAAGCATCCCGGCATGCCCGAGAGCCCGACGGAGCTGTTCCAGACCGCGGCCGCGGTGGGGGTGGAGGTCGAGCTGAGCCGGCTCTTCCGCCGGAAGGTCATCGCGACGCTCTCCGGCCGCTCCGATTTCCCCGTCGTGTCCGTCAACACCCATCCCGCGGAGCTCCGGCAACCCGGTCTACTCGAATCGCTGGGCGAGCTGTCGAGGGACGCGCCCCACGTGGAGTTCACGGTGGAGATCCACGAGGGCTCCATCGTCAACGTCGCCGAGATCGTCGCCCTCAAGGCCGCGCTGCGGGATCGCGGGATCAAGCTCGCCTACGACGATTTCGGGGCCGGACAGGCCCGGCTCCTCGAGCTGGGCGAGGCGCCGCCGGACCTGCTCAAGTTCGACATCCGCTTCATCCGCGACGTGCACAAATCGCCCCCTTCCCGGCGGCGCCTGCTCCGCTCCCTCGTGAGCATCGTGCGCGACCTCGGGGCGGAGCCGGTGGCGGAGGGGGTGGAGAAGGCCGAAGAGGCCGAGGCCTGCATCGACGTCGGCTTCACGCGCGCCCAGGGGTACCTCTTCGGCGTCCCGCGGCCGGTCGACGGCTGACCCCCGGCCGCGCGTCAGGGCAGCCGGATCACACCCTCGGGCTCGCCGCGCGGGACCAGCGCCACCGAATCGATGTCCGCCGCGCCGGAGGCGCGCCCGAGCGTGATCACGAGATCCGGTCCGCCGGACGTCGCGTAGGAGTAGGGATGGCGTACGTGGAAGCGCCCGCTCATCGGGTACGTGGTCCAGCGGACGCTCGGGCTCCAGAAGCTCCTCTCCCCCACGTAGAGGACGCCGTTCCCTTCCCCGTCCACGCGCAGCTCGAGGTTGCGCTTGCGCGCGTCCTCGGTCGCGCGCAGGGACACGCCGTCCCACCGGCCGCGCAGGCGCAGCCGCCCATCCTGGACCCTCGCCCCGCGATCCTCGTGCACGTCCTGCATGGTCTCGTCCGCGCCAAAGACGCGCAGGCGGTCGCCGGCGAAGGCCAGGCGGGATCCGTGCGCTCCTCCGAGCACGATCGGGTGCTCGCGGATCTCGACCCTGCCGTCCGCGATACGAGGCAGGGCGAAGATGACGAGCCGTCGCGTCGCGTAGAAGGCGATCGGGCTATGCGACACGTCCCACAGCTCGGGATGGGTGGCCGCAACCGGCCGCTGCCGCAGCCGCTCCCAGCGATAGTCGTAGGCGAACGCGCCCAGTACCTGGATGGCGACGGAGAGCACGCCCAGGGCGACGGTCAGCCTCGGCGCGAGATCGTATCCGTCGGGAAGGAACAGGAACAGCAGGGGCGCCATGAGCGCGATCGGCGTGAAGACGAAGAGGCCCTTGCCCGGCGACACCAGCAGTCCGAGGTGGCCTTCCCCCCAGGGGGCGGAGAAGCGACCGCCGGCGGGAAGTCCCTGGCGCCACGGCGACCCGAAGTACGCCCAGTGATACGCGAGCACGAGGGTGGCCACCGGCATCGCCCAGGCCGCGAGCTGCGGGATTCGCCGCGGCCAGCGCACGGCGATGCCGATGGCGAGCGCCGCCACCAGCGCGATGTCGGCGTAGCGCGCGGCGACCGCGAAGGCGAGGGGCAGACCCGCGCGTCCCGCCCAACGGTCGTCCGCCTCGGCGCGAACCATGCACAGGAGGGCCGCGGACAGGCCGAGCACGGCCGCGGGATGCTGCCAGAGCGCCTGGCTCGTGGACCAGACGCTGGTGCCGAGCGCGAACACGGCCGCCGTCCACAGGGCCTCGCGATGCGGGCGACGGCGCCCGATGGCGAGGTAGAGGAGCGCGGCCGCCGCCGCCGAGAACAGCGATGCCGCCCACTTTCCGGCCAGGGCCAGACCCGTCTCGTCCAAGGCGAACAGGGCGCGGGCGATCGCGAACACGGGGGCGGCGAGGAGGGCGGAGCCGATCGGATAGATCGAGACGCGGTGCGCGCCGACCTGACGCGCGAACGGCTCCTCGACGTCGGGGTAGGCGTCGAGGTCGAGGCGGCGCTCGTGGACGAGGCTGGCCGCGACGCGCTCGGTCGGCCGCGCGTCGCCGGAGCCGATGGGTCGCCCGTTCGCGACGAGGGCCACGAACAGCACGAGGCCGAGCAGGACGGCCGAGACCTGTGAAGGGCCGACCGGTGGTGGAAGGGGCTCTTCGGGCTCGGGCGTCCGGCCGCCCATCAGGCGCGCGCGCTCAAGACGGGCTGGGCGACGGTGCGGCCTGGGCGACGGCGCCGCGGTGGCGCTGATAGAGATTCACCCAGTGCTCGTGCTCGGCCAGCGTCTCGCTGAACTGGTGGCTGCCGTCGTTGCGGCTCACGAAATAGAGCTCGCGGCTCTCCGCGGGATGCAGCGCGGCCTGGAGCGAAGCGCGGCCGGGCGAGGCGATGGGGCCGGGCGGGAGCCCGGGAACCCGGTAGGTGTTGTAGGGCGAATCCACGTCCAGATCGTCCTTGCGGATGTTGCCATCCCACGTCCCCGCCTTGCGCAGCGCGTAGATGACGGTCGGGTCCGTCTGCAGCGGCATCCTCTTCTGGAGCCGGTTCAGGAACACCGCGGCCACGCGCGGCCGCTCCTCCGGACGCGCCGTCTCCGTCTCCACGATCGAGGCCAGGGTCACGATCTGCCGCAGCGTGCGGCTGCTCGGCAGCCGGGGCAGCTCGGGCGCGATCACCGCGCGAAAGCGGCGCACCATGCGCGAGACGAGCTGGGCCGCGGGATCGGGTCCGCGCGGGATGTCGTAGGTATCGGGAAAGAGATAGCCCTCGAGGTCCTTCGCGTCTGGATCGAGGTCCCGGATGAGCTCCGGGTTGCGCGCAGCGGCGAGGAAGGCCTCGGCGGAGATGCCCTTGACCGCGGCCAGACGCGCCATGTCCTCGAGGCTCGTGCCTTCGGGGAAGGTCACGGTGTGGCGCACGACGTCACCGCGAACGAGCTTGTCCACGATCTGCTCGAGGCTCATCGACCCTTCGAGCGCATACTCGCCGGCTCGCAGCCGGCCCGTCTCGCCGCGGCTGAGCACGTAGACGCGGAAGACTTCCGGATGCCGGACCAGCCCGAGCTGATGGAGCTGGCGGCCGATGTCGAGGACGCCCGCGCCCTGGGCGACGATGAGGGCCTGCGGAGGATCGCCGCTGCCCCGCACCGGCCACCGCGTCTCGTGGAACCACGCGGCGTAGGCGACCGCGAGCAGGAGGAGGACGAGGATGAACTTGCGCAAGACCGCGCTCAGGCTCCGGCCTTGGCCGTCGCGGCGGCGGACGGCCGCTCGTCGAGGTATTCCTGGAGGATCACGACCGCGGCCACCTGGTCGACCACGCGCTTTCGCTCTTTCCAGCCCATGCCGGCCTCGCGCAGCTTCTCCTCCGCTTCTACCGTGGTGAGCCGCTCGTCGCGTGTGACGACGGGCACGTCGGCCAGCCGCCGGCGCAGGCCTTCCACGAAACCGAGCACCTTTTCCGCTTGCGGACCGCGCGTGCCGTCCATGTTGAGGGGCAGGCCCACGACGACGGCGGCCACCTCGTGGCGGCGCGCCAGGTCGGCCACGGCCGCCGCGTCCTTGCGCCCTCCCACCCGGGTGATGGTCGTGAGCGCGGAGGCCAGGGTGGCCGTCTCGTCCGAGAGGGCCACGCCGATGCGGCGATCGCCGACGTCGAGTCCCATGTGCCGCCCCCGCGCGCCGATGGGCATCGAGGCGCCTCCGCGATCGAGTATAGCGTGGCCGCCCGGCCGTTCCTTGACTGCCGCGGAGCGCTCTGCCATGCTTCGCGCGCCCTTCACCCTTCCCATGCAACCGTCCAAGTACAAGGTGCTCGAGGAGCTCGGGGCCGGCGGCATGGGCAAGGTCTACAAGGGTCTGCTCATCGGGCAGTCCGGTTTCCAGCGCCCGATCGTGATGAAGCAGCTCCGGCAGACCGACGATGCCGGCCACCTCCGCATGTTCGTGGACGAGGCGCGCCGATACGCCGTCCTCGACCACGAGAACATCGGCCGCATCTTCGATTTCGACACCGTCGACGACAAGCTCTGCATCATCCTCGAGTACATCGACGGCTGGAGCCTGATCGAGTACCTCGAGCGGCACCGCGAGCTGCGCCGCCTCCCCGACGTGGACCTCTCCATCTTCATCGCCAGCCGCGTCTGCCGCGCCCTGCAGTACGTGTTCGAGCGCTCCGCCATCGTCCACCGCGACATCAGCCCGAGCAACATCATGATGACGCGCGAGGGCACGGTGAAGCTGATCGACTTCGGCATCGCCACCCAGAGCGGCACCCGCGACTCCAGCCTGACCGGCAAGCCCGCCTACATGGCGCCGGAGATGGTGGTGGAGCTGCGCGCGGACAACCGCAGCGACCTCTTCTCGCTGGGCACCGTGCTCTTCGAGATGCTGACCAATGAGCGCCTCTTCCAGGGCAAGACGACGGCGGAAGTGCTCGAGCAGGTCATCGCCGGCCATCACCCCTCGCCGCGCACGTTCAACCCCGCCATCCCCGACGGCGTGATGGCCGTCGTGCGCACCGCCCTGCAGCGGGACCCGACCCGGCGCTACGCCTCCGCGGGCGAGATGGGGGCCGCTTGCGAGCACTTTCTCTACGACAAGGGATACGGGCCGACGAACCTCACGCTGAAGCAGTACCTCCACGCGCTCTTCCCCGAGTTCAAGCCGCCGCGGCCGCTCACCCGTGAGGAGTTCCCGCTCGTCGAGCCCACGCTCATTCCGATCAGCGAGCCCACCCTGGCCCCCGGCCCCGCGGGCCCTCGCCCACGACGTCTGAAGACGCGCCTGCGCCCGCGTTGACCGCGCAGCACGGCGGCGACGACGCCTACCGGCGCCCGCAAACCGTCGCTTAGAATCGCCGGATGCTTTCGAGACACCTCGTCTGCGCCATCTCGATGGGCGCCGCCACGCTGACCGCCTGCGGCTCCTCCTCCGGCAAGCCCCTGCGGCGGGCGAAGCAGCGCGTGTTCGTCCTGGGCTTCGACGGCATGGACCCCACCCTGGCCCGCAAGTGGATGGACGAGGGCAAGCTGCCGAACCTCAAGAGGCTGTCCGAGCAGGGGACGTTCGCGAAGCTGGAGACGACGCAGCCGTCGGAGTCGCCCGTGGCCTGGGCCAGCTTCGCCACCGGCGTCAATCCCGGCAAGCACAACATCTACGACTTCCTCAAGCGCGACCTGCAGACCTATCTGCCCGATCCGAGCATGGGCACCAAGATCGTGCCCCCGTCGTTCAAGTGGGGATTCCTGCCCGTCAAACGGCCCGAGGTCCTCTCCACGCGAGGGGGCACGTCGTTCTGGAAGCACGCTTCCGACGACGGGATCAAGAGCGTCGTCCTGACCGTGCCCATGAACTGGCCCCCCGACGACATCCACCACGGCGCGATCCTCGGCGGGCTTCCCCTCGGCGACATCCGCGGCACCCTGGGCACGTTCAACTACTGGGCCACCGACCTCAGCTCGTTCGAGGAAGGCAACACCGAGTTCGGCGGCTATCTGAGGCGCCTCCTCTTCGAGGCGGGAGTGGCCCAGCCGCTGCTAAAGGGCCCCGACAACCCGATCCTGAAGCAGGAGGAGAGGGAGCTGCTGGCGAAGCAGAAAGCGGGCTCCCTCTCCGACCAGGAGACGAGGCGCCTCGAAGAGCTGGCCACGAGCAAGGCGGTCGACATCCCGTTCACGGTCAAGTGGACGGAAGGCGCCGGCCACGCCGAGATCGACGTCCAGGGCACGCACCTCGACCTCAGATCGGGCGAATGGAGCGGCTGGGTGCCGCTGACGTTCAAGTTCAACGTCCTCGTGAAGGCGCACGGCATGACCCAGTTCCACGTCATCCGCGCCGACGGCGAGCTCCAGGTCTACGCCTCGCCCGTCAACCTCGACCCGCGCGACCCCCCCATCCCGATCTCACAGCCCAAGGAGTTCTCGAAGCAGCTCGCGGACCAGATCGGCCTCTACCGCACGCTGGGCTGGGCGGAAGCGACCATGGCCCTCGTGGAGGGACGGCTCGACGAGTCCGACTTCATGTACGACGCGAACAAGGCCATGGACGACCGCGAGCGCATCTTCTTCAAGAACCTGGAAAGCGACGACTGGGACCTCTTCGTGGCCGCCATCGAGACCACCGACCGCGTGTGCCACATGATGTGGCGCCTCATCGACCCCCGGCACCCGATGTACGACGCGGCCCTGGCCGCCAAGTATGGCGACTCCATCGAGAAGATCTACCGGCGCGCGGACGATCTCGTCGGCCGTATCGAAGCCAAGCTTCCGCCGGGCACGATCTACTTCGTGATGTCCGACCACGGCTTCCACTCGTTCCGCCGCGGCGTGAACATCAACACCTGGCTGGTCCAGAACGGCTACATGGTGTTCCACGGCCAGGAAGGCCAGAAGAAGGGCCTGGCCGACCTGTTCGGCCGCGGCAAGTTCTGGGAAGGCGTCGACTGGACCCGGACGAAAGCCTATGCCGTGGGCCTGGGCCAGATCTATTTCAACCTGCGCGGACGCGAGGGGCAGGGCATCGTCTCCGCGGGCGCGGAATACAAGGCCCTGCAGGACGAGATCGCCGGCAAGCTCGTCGAGTTGAAGGATCCCGACACCGGCGAGGCGGTCATGCGCGCCGTCTACAGGCGCGACGACATCTACAAGGGCGAGTACCTCCAGTACGCGCCGGATCTCCAGGCCGGCTTCAACGACGGGTACCGCGTGGGGTGGCAGGACACGCTGGGGCAGATCCAGCGCACGGTGGTGGAGAACAACAACCGCAAGTGGAGCGGCGACCACTGCGCGACCGCCACCGAGATCAGCGGCGGCGTGCTGTTCAGCAACCGCAAGATCTCCACGACCTCCCCGAGCATCATGGACCTCTCCCCCACCATCTTGAAGCTCCTCGACGTGCCCCTACCCACCGACGTCGACGGCAAGCCGCTGTTCTAGGAGCCCGTCGACATCACGGTGGGACGGGCTCCTAATGGGCCACCGCGGCATCTGGCGGAGCGAGATTGACCCGGGCCGACACGCATCGATGATCCCATGTGCGGCATGGTCCCATTAGGAGGCTGTCCCACCTTGCCCCGACAGCCTCCTCAGCGCGGGCGGGCCATCTTGGCCATTCTGATGCTCGCGGGCGGGCTCGTTCATGCACAGAGCCCGTCGACTTCGCCCGCGCCGTCGGCCTCTCCCGCCGCGACCCTCGATCGCGCGTCCACCACCGACGAGCGGCTGCGGCGCGTCCGCGAGCGCAAGCAGTCGATCGAGCGTGACGTCGCGCGCCTGCGCGGCCAGGAGCAGAGCCTGCTCGCCGACGTGGAGCGTCTCGAGCTGGAGGTGCGCCTCCGCACCGAGCAGCTGCGCGAGACCCAGCTCATCCTCCACCGCGCGAGCGAGCAGATGAACGCGACCTCGCGCCGCGTCCGCGAGCTGGAGGCGGCCGTCGCCCAGGCCCGCCCGCAGCTGGCGGCGCGGGCGCGCGCCCTCTACAAGATGGGCGACCTCTCCTACCTGCGGATGCTGCTCTCGGTCGAGCAGCCGGCGGACATGCTGCGCGGATATCGTTTCGTGAGCGGGCTGGCGCGGCGCGATCGCGAGAAGATGGCGGCCCTGCGCGCCAACCTCTCGTCGCTGGCGGCCACCCGCGACGAACTGCAGAAGAAGACGCGCGAGACGCTCGCCCTGCGCGCCGACCTCGATCGCGCCCGCCGCGCCCTGGAGGCCGACCGCCAGCGGAAGTCGGAGCTGCTCACCTCCATCGTGGAGAAGAAGGAGACGCACGCCGCCTATCTGCAGGAGCTGGAGGAGGCGGAGGGCAAGCTCGGGCAACTGCTGTCCGGCCTGACCGAACGCGACATCACCGTGCCCATCACCGTGTTCAAGGGAGCGCTGCCCTGGCCCGCCCAAGGGCGCGTGCGCATCGCCTTCGGGCGCCACAAGCATCCGCGCTTCGAGACCTACACCCTGCACAACGGGATCGAGATCGATGCGCCCCTGGACGCGCCCGTCAACGCGGTGCACGACGGCACGGTGGCCTTCGCTGACCAGTTCCTCGGATACGGGCTGATGGTGATCCTCGACCACGGGGGCAAGAACCACACGCTCTACGCCCACCTCGCGGAGACCCGCGTGCAGCCCGGCCAGCACGTGTCCGCGGGGGACGTGGTGGGAACGGTGGGCGCGTCCAGCGTCGAGGGCCCCGGCCTCTACTTCGAGCTGCGCTCGCAAGGGAAGCCGCAGGACCCGCTGGAATGGCTGGCCCGCGAGGGGCATTAGGCGCTTTCCCGCTATAATGCGGTTGGAGCACGGCGGCCCTCGCGCCGTGCGGAAGGTGCCATGATGAGCCCCCGCAGTCGCCTCGTCCTCGCTCTCGTCTCCACGCTTCTCGTCGCCTACGTCGCCGTCGGGTCGCTCCTCGGACGCGTGTTCGGGGACACGACCTACGGACAGCTCGCGGTGTTCAACGAGGTCGTGCGGCTGGTGCTCGACGCCTACGTCGAGCCGGTCAACATCGACCGCGCGATGATGGGCGCGCGCATGGGGCTCACGGACGCGCTCGACGGAGACAGCGCATACCTCGACGCCGACGAGCTGCGCGCGTACCAGCAGCCACCGCGCGAGGGCGAGGCCGAGATCGGGGTGGTGCTCACCCGCCGCTTCTCGTTCCTGATGGTCGCGGCCACTCGCGCGGGCTCGCCCGCCGCGAAGGCCGGGGTCAAGCCGGGCGACATCATCAAGACGATCGACGGCCGCCACTCGCGGTCCCTCTCGCCGCCGACCGGCCAGCGCCTCCTGCGCGGGGAGCCGGGCTCCATCGTGAAGCTGACCCTGTTGCGCGCGGGGAGCGATCCGCTCGACCTGTCCGTGGTGCGCGAGCGTCTGGTGCCCGTGGCGCCGGAGCGACGCATGCTTGCCGATGCGACCGGCTACATCAAGGTGGCCGAGTTCACGCCGCATGCGGCGGACGAGGTCAAGAGCGAGATCGACGCCCTGCGGCGGGCGGGCGCGCATGCCCTGGTCCTCGACCTCCGCGGCTCGGGCGCGGGCGCGCCGGTGGACGGCGTGAAGGTCGCCGAGCTGTTCCTCAAGGGAGGGTCGATCGGGAAGCTGGCCGGCGCGCGCGAGGACGAGCAGGTCTTCAGCGCCGATCCGGCGCGGTCCGCATGGGATCGTCCCCTGGCCGTGCTCGTGGACACGGGGACGGGAGGCGCGGCCGAGGTCGTGACGTCGGCGCTGCTCGATGCCGGCCGTGGTCCCGTTGTGGGCGAGCACACGTTCGGCCGCGCGGGCGTGCAGAAGATCGTCCCCCTGGCCGAGGGCGGGCTCCTGCTCACCGTGGCCAAGTACGTCTCGCCCAAGGGCACGGCCATCCACGGGAAGGGCATCGAGCCCACGGTGGTGGTGGACGTTCCGGAACGCGAGGACGACGAGGCGGCGCCCGCCGGCGACCCCATCCTCGACAAGGCGCTCGAGGTGCTGAAGAGCCCGCCCGCGGCGAAGAAGGCGGCGTAACAACAGCAACGGAGATCGATCGACGCGGTTAGCAGATAAAGAGGTCTGCCACCACGGTCGGTCTGTCATCAGAACGAACGATCGCTACAACGGCGCCGCGCCTACTTGACCTCGAATGGCGCGTCCTTCGTAAAGTCCTTCTTCGCGACGTTGTCGCGCACGCGCAGCTGCACCACATACTTGCCGGGCGCGAAGTTCGTGAGGGGCACCGGGCCGATCGACGGGCTCGCGACGTCCGTCTCGACGACCTGGTCCTCGGTCTTCGCCACCGGCTTGCCGTCCTTCAGGATCGAGAAACCCCAGGTCACCGACGCCTTGCCCGTGGTGGGGTCCTTGGTGGCGTTGTAGACCGCGCCGATCACGCTCATCTCCCCTGACTTGGCGAAGACGTTGTCGAAGGATGGCGTGAGGCGGTTGCTGCCGAGGACGAAGTCGGACATCGGGTCCTTCGGATCGGGCGTCGCCCCGCCTTCCTGGATGCTCTGGAGCATCACCAGCGGCATGATGTCCAGCTCGCCCTCGCTGAGATCGGGGACGGTGACGGGAATGACGGCGACCGACCCCTTGCCCGACTTGGGATCGAGCACGCCGACGTTGAGGGTGTACTTGCCCGGACGCAGCGTCATTCCGTAGGAGGCCATGACGGAACCGTCCTCGGCGAATTCGCCGTTCACGAGGCGATCCTTCTGGGCCGCCGTACGGCCCTGGGCGTCGAGGGCCTGGACGACGACGTTCACGGGCGCCGTCTTAGTGCCCGCGTCGCGGGGCAGGCCGGTCGCGCGGACGAGACCAGCCACGTAGGTGGCCCCCTCCGGGCTGCGCAGCATCATCGCGTTCTGCGTGGTGACGGGGAAGTCCTGGCGCGGCGTCTTGAGCAGCGCCTGGGCCGGGCTCGGCTTCGGGAGCTGGTCGACGAGCTTGACGATGTGTCCATCCGGGCCCTTCTTGTAGGCGAGGTTCGGACGGGCGATCTTGCTCTCCGCCACCTTGTTGAGCTGCTCGCTCAGGCGCGCGCCCTGCGGGAGCTGGCAGTCCTTCTCGAAGGCGATTTGCACCTGGCCGCCGGCAAAGGTCTGGCCGGGGCGGTCACGGTACGTCCAGACTTCCGGGGGCCGCAGCGACGGAGCGTCGCCCGACTGCTTGTCCTGCTTCATCTCGTCCGGCTTGCCGAGCAGGAGATAGACGCGGCCGCAGTCGGTGGCGGAGCCCGTCTGCCCGGCGACCTTGAACAGCCGATCCACTTCCGCGCGCTGCGTGTTGTAGGCGGCCTGGAACTCGTTGTCGGGCGTGTCGAGGTCGGGGTCACGCCGCGCCCAGAAGATCTTCTCGAACTCGAGGCGGTCGGCCTTGTCCTTGAGGTCGCGGAGGGTCTTCTCCTCGTCCGGAAGCATGAGGGGGTGCACCTCGTCGAGCCACTTCTTGTCTTCCTTGTCGAGCTTGTCGGCGCGGGCGGCCGCGGGCGCCAGCGAGAAAACGGCCACGGCGACGGCGAGCGCCGGCTTGAGCCTCAGGGACATGTCGCTTCTCCTTGATCAGCCTTTAACCGATTCTACGTGGACGGCGAAGGCGCGGGCAGGGCCACGCGTCCGACGACCCTGACCACGCGCGCCAGTTGCCGGCCACCCTCGTCGCGAAGGGCGAGGACGACGCGGTCGCCCGGCCGAAGATCCTCGAGCCGCACCGCGCGGCCGCGCGAGACGAAGCGGGTGTCGGGGCCGGTGGCCGCGTCCACCTCGGGCCCGTCGCGGCCTTCCGTCTTGAGGGAGACGGAGCGCCGCCCGAGATCGACGCGGGTCAGCTCTCCGGCGATCACACGCGCGGGGGGCGGGGCGGGCGCCTCCGCGGTGGCAGCGGCGCGCGCCACGACGGCCAGCGCCAGCGCGGCCCACGGCGCAAAGGCGGGGACTCTCCTCACCCGACCAGTCTAGCCCGGGACGTGATCCCGATCACGTCCCGGCGTCTTCGTGTTACCTTCATCGACCTCCAGGTCGGCGAGGCCTGCCGGCGCGGTCTCGAGGGCACTTCCGGCGCCGTGGTCGCGATGGACCCCTACACGGGGCGCGTGATGGCGCTCGTCAACCCCCAGCGTGGGATGGCCACCGCGTACCAGCCCTGCTCCGTCTTCAAGATCGTGGTGGCGATCGCGGGGCTCACCGAAGGCGTGATCACCCCGGAGTCGACGTACAACTGCACCGGCGGGTGCTGGATCTGGCCGGGCCATGGCGTCGTGAACCTGCGCAAGGCGCTGGCCCAGTCCTGCAACCCCTATTTCGAGTGGGTGGGCGAGCGGCTGGGCTACGAGCGCGTCCACCACTACGCGGAGCTGCTGGGCCTGGGCAGCCCTTCCGGCATCAACCTCGAGGGCGAGGCCTCGGGGACGATCCCGGTGGCGGTCCGGCCCAGCCAGGTCGGCCATCTCTCGAGCCACGCCGCGGGCGTGGCGACGTCCGCCGTACAGCTGGCCGTGCTTCTCTCCGCCACCGTGAACGGCGGCATCATCTACCAGCCGCAGGTGAGCGGGCCCGACGGCTTCGCCGCCCACGAGCGCTGGCGCCTTCCCGCGGGCACCGTGCTGGGCGGGCTCTCGGACGG
>WNFI01228193.1_pt1 | contig 12669 bp, 12 predicted proteins | sample 5400471 | NCBI WGS metagenome assembly WNFI01 (sample SAMN13153348, study PRJNA577476) | soil metagenome | isolation source: 100 cm saprolite on Douglas fir-dominated hillslope | place: USA:California | collected 2013-09-17
ATAAACCATGGCGATCATCAGCGCCCAAATTGCGGCGCTGCGCGAGACCCGGAGTACGATCCCGAGGCGAAGGTCAATCATCGTAGTGGACCCAATAGCGAGCGCTGAGGAAGGTGAGCGCGGTGACCGCGGCCACGATTACCACCAAGACCCAGGCGAGTGCGGCGGCATAACCCATATGGAAGAAGCTGAAGGCCTGCTGGAAAATGTACAGAGTGTAGAACAGGGTTGCGTTGCTGGGGCCGCCGCTGCCCTGGCTGATGATGTAAGCGGGTGTGAACGCCTTGAAGGCGTCGATGGTCTGCACCACGGCGTTGAAGAACACCACCGGCGTCAACAAGGGCAGGGTCACGCTGAAGAATTGCCGCACCGTCGAGGCGCCATCGAGGCTGGCGGCCTCATACATGTCGCGAGGGATCTGGCGCAGGCCGGCAAGGAAGATCACCATCGGGCTGCCGAATTGCCAGACGCTGAGCAGGACCAGCGTGTAGAGAGCAGTCTCGGGCGTGCCGACCCAATTGATGCCGCGGAGACCGGCGAGCGCCAGCACCTGGTTGAAGAGCCCGTCGCCAGAAAACGCGAGGCGCCACAGGATCGAGATGGCGACGCTCGCGCCGATCAGAGAGGGCAGATAGAAGACCGCCCGGTAGAACGGCAGGAGCCGGCTTCCCCGATTGAGCAAGAGCGCCACCGTCAGCGCAAAGCCGAGCTTGAGCGGCACCGAGAGGACGACGTAGAGGCTGGTCACGCCGAGGGATGCAGCGAAGGTGGGGTCGTTGCCGGCGAGCCTTGCGTAGTTCGCCCAGCCGACCCAGCGCGGGCTGTCGAGCAGCTCGAAGCGCGTGAAGCTCAAATAGAGCGAGGCCAGCGCCGGCCCCAAGGTCAGGCCGAAAAAGCCGACGAACCACGGCAGGAGAAAGAGCGAACCCGCCCAATCATTCCCCAGAATGAAGTGCAACGTCCGGCGCCGCGGCCGCCGGAGGGGAGCATTCTGGATCGCGATTGTCACGTTCGTGGACAAGTTTCTTCCAGGTAACTCAGGCCGTTAACCTAACCGCGCCATCCCGCCTGTCAAGCCGGCGCCGGCGTCTTCGCGGGGTGGCCTTCCTGTTGCTCTTGACGACCTCCGAGCCGCCGATGCCCACTAACGGGCGACCGCGCCGACGGAAGCCATCCCGAGGACGCGTGGCGAAAACCAAGATGAGGCAAGGGAGGAATTCGGTCATGGTGCGCGCAATCCGTCGTCGTAAATTTCTCAAAGCCGCCGGCGCCGCGCTCGCCGCACCCGTGCTTGTCGGTCAATTCGCCCGCGCGGCGGCGGCCGAGGAGACGCGGCTCCGGCTCTATTGGTGGGGCTCGCAGGACCGCCAGCGCCGCACCCAAGGTGTGGCCGAGCTGTACCGTCAGCAACATCCCGACGTGAGCATCTTGGGCGAGAGTGCCGAAGCCGACTACTGGACCAAGCTCGTGACCCAGATCGCCGGCCGAAACACCCCGGACATCTTCCAGCTCGAGCCCTCGAGCTATGCCGATTATGCGCGGCGCGGCGCCGTCATGCCGATCGACGAGCTCATCCCCAAACCGCTCGACATCGCCAGCTTCGGCAAGGACATGCTGAATTTGTGCGCGGCTGATGGGAAGCTGTGGGGCGTCGGCAGCGGACTCAATTCCTTTGCCATGATCTATGACGCCGACATGCTGGCCGAGCTGAAGCTGCCGCGTCCGACCCATGAGACCACCTGGAAGCAGTATGCCGATTTGGCAGTCGAGATCACCAAGGCGGCAGGCAAGCAGGGCTATTGGGGCTCGGTCGACGGCAGCCGCTATAACTATGCGTTTGACGTCTGGCTGCGTCAGCGCGGGAAGGTCCTCTATAGCGGCGATCAGAAGCTTGGCTGCACGGTCGATGACGCGAAGGAATGGTTCTCCTATTGGGAGGATCTGCGCAAGCGCGGCGGTTGTGTCGCGCCGGACATCCAGGCGATGGATCAGCTCTCCATCGACACCAACGCCTTGGCCCTCGGCAAGTCGGCGATCAGCCTCGCCTTCTCCAATCAGCTCATCGGCTATCAGATCGCGAGCAAGCGCAAGCTCGCCTTGAGCATGCTGCCCGCGGGCGGTGCCGGCGCCCAGCCGGGCCATTTCTATCGGGCCGCGCTGAACTGGTCGATCGCGAGCAGCACCAAGAATCGCGACAAGGCGGCGGACTTCATCAACTTCTTCGTGAACGACATCGGCGCCGGCAAGATCCTGGGCGTTGAGCGCGGCGTGCCGATGTCGCCCGCAGTCAGGGCGGCGATCCTGCCCGGGCTGAATGAGACCGAGCGGGCGACCGTCGAGTATGTGAACTTCATCCAGGACAAGGTCGGCAAGCCGTCGTTGCCGCCGCCGAAAGGCGCCAATCAGTTCGATCGCCAGGTGATGCGCCCGGTCGCCGAGCAGGTCGCCTTCGGCAAGCTGTCGATCGCCGATGGGGCAAAGAAGCTGGTCCAGGATGGCAACGAGATCTTGGGCTCGTAGCGGTCGCCCGAACCAGGTCGGGTCAACTGGCGCGGTGTCTTGGATTGGCCCCTAGAACAGGTCCGGTTGCGGCCCTGGTTTCTTCGGCGGCGGCGACTTGTCGTTGGCGGCCGCGTGCATGTCCCAGTCGCCCTCGAAGGGCTGCAGCAGAGCCTTCAGCTCGGCCGCCGTGGCCGGATCCTCGCCCAGCCACTTCCCCCAATCGGCCGGCTGGATGACGGCCGGCATGCGGTCGGTGATGGTGCCGATCAACGTGTTGGCCGGCACCGTCACCATTGCAAAAGTCAGGAGCGAGCCACCGTGCTGTTCGCCCCACCGCTCCCAGATGACGGCGATGGCGGCTGGCTTTCCGTCTCTGGGCGTGATCACGTATTGCTCGGTCTTGCCGCTGGGCAGCTCCTTGCCCTCATTGAAGGTCTTCACCACCAGAAGCCCGCGGCGATCGGCGAAGGCGTTCATGAAGCTGCGCTTTTGATCGATCGTCTCGGCACGCGCATGGATCGTGCCGCGAATCTTGTTCGGATCCTTCTCCCAGGGCGGCACCAGCCCCCAGCGCATGCGGACGGTCCGCCGCCGGCGGTTCTCGTCGAGCGCGATGACGTTGGCAAATCGCATGGGCGTGCCGATTTCGGACGGGCCGTCGGAGGGCAGGCCCAGCAAGTCGGCAAGCCGCACATACTCGCCCCAGCTCATCATCTGCGTAAACTTTCCGCACATGGACAATTCGGCGTCGGACAATCGATCAAGCGCAAGGAAGATAGCCGGTTTCTGACCGGCAGCGGTCGCTATACCGACGACATCGACTTGCCCGGCCAGGCCCACGCCTATGTGGTTCGCTCGCCCCACGCGCATGCCCGCTTCACCATCAAGGACATGGCCAAGGCGGCGAAGGCGCCGGGCGTGGTCGGCATCCTGACCGGCGCCGACGTGGTCAAGGACGGCCTGGGTGACGTGCCCTGCAAGGCACCGGTCAAGAACCGCGACGGCAGCATGTCGTACTCGCCCCCCTATCCCGTGCTGTGCACCGACATCGTTCGCCATGGCGGCGATGCGGTGGCGCTCATCGTCGCCGAGAGCGTGACTGAAGCCCGCGACGCCGCCGAGCTCCTCGACATCGACTGGCAGGAGCTGCCCGCGGTCGTCGACACCGCCGGCGCGCTGGTGCCCGGCGCCGTGGCGGTCTGGCCCGAGGCCAAGGACAACCTCGTCTTCGATTGGGAGCTCGGCAACGAGAAGGCGACCGAGGCCGCCTTCAAGCAGGCGCATCATATCGCCCGCATCGAGCTCATCAACAACCGGGTGGTGGTGAACTCGCTCGAGCCCAGAGGCGCCATCGGCGCCTATGACGCCAAGACCGGCCAGTACACCCTCTACACCTCCTCGCAAGGCTCCCACACCATCCAGGGTCTGCTGGCTGAATCCGTGCTCAAGGTCGAGCCGGCGAAGATCCGCGTGGTCACGCCCGATGTCGGCGGCGGCTTCGGCATGAAGCTCTTCCTCTACCGCGAGCATGCGCTGGCGACCTGGGCGGCCAAGCGCTTCGGCCGGCCGGTCAAATGGACCTGCGACCGCGCCGATGCCTTCCTCTCCGACACGCAGGGCCGCGACCATGTGTCGAAGGCCGAGCTCGCCCTCGACAAGGACGGCAAGTTCCTGGCGCTCAAGGTCTCGACCATCGCCAATCTCGGCGCCTATCTGTCGAACTACGGCCCCTTCATCCCGACCCTGGCGGGAACCGGCATGTTGGCCGGCCTCTATTCGACCCCGGCTATCCACGCCCGGGTTCGCGGCGTATTCACGCACACGGTTCCTGTCGACGCCTATCGCGGCGCCGGCCGCCCCGAAGCCGCCTTCCTGGTTGAACGGCTGGTCGATGTCGCGGCGCGCGAGACTGGGCTTTCGCCAGCCGAGATCAGGCGGCGCAACTTCATCCCGCCCAAGGCCATGCCGTTCACCACGGCGATGGGCGAGACCTATGATTCCGGCGAGTTCACCGCCGCCATGGAAAAATGCATGAAGCGCGCCGACTGGGAGGGTGCCGCCCAACGCAAGGCCGAGTCCAAGCGCAAGGGCAAGCTCCGCGGCATCGGCATGGCGACCTATGTCGAGGCCTGCGGCGGCGGCGGACCGGAATCCGCCTGGATCGAAGTCGATCCGGCCGGCACCGTCACCGTCAAGATCGGCACCCAATCATCCGGCCAAGGCCACGAGACCGCCTACGCCCAGCTCGCCGCCGATGGGCTCGGCGTCGACATCGATCAGGTGCGGGTCATCCAAGGCGATACCGATACGGTCAAGACCGGCGGCGGCACCGGCGGCTCGCGCTCGCTCCCGGTGGGCGGCGTCTCGCTATCGGCCGCAGTCACCAAGGTGGTGGAGAAGGGCAAGAAGATCGCCGCCCATGTCCTGGAGGCGGCCGAGTCTGACATCGAATTCAAGGATGGCCGCTTCGTCATCTCCGGCACCGACCGCTCGACGAGCTTGTTCGAAGCCGCATTCGCCGCCAAGAATCCACAGACTCGGCCGCCCGGCATGGAAGCGGGCCTGGAGGGCGACGGCACCTTCACGCCGCCGGCCTCCACATATCCCAATGGCTGCCATATCGCCGAGATCGAGGTCGACCCAAACACCGGCATCGTCATCGTCGAGCGCTACACCATCGTCGACGATTTCGGCACCGTGGTGAATCCGATGCTGTTGCAAGGCCAGGTGCATGGCGGCGTCGCCCAGGGAATCGGCCAAGCGCTCCTTGAAGGTTGCACCTATGACGCGGCGTCGGGCCAGCTCCTGACCGGCTCGTTCATGGATTACTGCATGCCGCGCGCCTACAACATCCCGCCGATCAACTTCGACATGCATCCGGTCAAATGCGCGACCAACCCGCTCGGCCTCAAAGGTTGCGGCGAGGCCGGCGCCATCGGCGCGCCGCCGACGGTGATCAACGCGCTGGTCGATGCGCTGGTGCCCTATGGGATCAAGCATGTCGACATGCCGGCGACCCCGCAGAAGGTGTGGGCGGCGATCAACGGTGCCGGCGTGAAGCAGGCGGCCGAGTAGTTTCGAAGGTTGAGCTCGACCCACGCTTCTCTGCTGCCCGAGGTCGTGCGGATCGCCAAGCGGGCCGGGGCCGAAATCCTCAGGCACTATGCCGGCGAGTTCGCGGTCACGCGCAAGGCCGACGATTCGCCGGTCACCGTCGCCGACGGCGCGGCCGAGGCGATCATCCTCGAGGGGTTGCGCCGGCTGACGCCCGACATCCCGGTCGTCGCTGAGGAGGAGATCGCCGCAGGTGCGGTGCCCGACATCGCCGGAGGCCGCTTCTGGCTCGTCGATCCGCTCGACGGGACCAAGGAGTTCGTCAAGCGCAACGGCGAGTTCACCGTCAACATCGGCCTCGTGATCGGCGACCAGCCGGTGCTGGGCGTGATTCACGTCCCGGTCGCCGGCACCAGCTTTGGCGGCGCCGGCCCGGATTCGGCCTTCCGTGAAGACAGAGAAGGCGCCAGCGCGCCGATCGCCTGCCGGCAGGCGCCGGCCGACGGCATCACCGCCATCGCCAGCCGCTCGCATCCGAGCCCGCGCCTGGATGCGCTACTGCAGAACTACCGGGTGAGCGAGATCAAGCGCTCCGGCAGCGCCGTCAAATTCTGCATCCTGGCCGCCGGCGAGGCCGATCTCTATCCGCGCTTCGGCCGCACCATGGAATGGGACACCGCGGCGGGTCACGCCATCGTCGAGGCCGCCGGCGGCAGCATGACCGAGCTCGACGGCAGCCGGTTTCGCTACGGCAAGAGCGGCTTCGAGAATCCCGGCTTCATTGCCCGGGGCCGCCTGCCCGGGTGAAGACCTCGTCGGCAAGCGCGCCGATCTCGATCGCGGCCGTGCTGGAGGCGGAGGATTCGACGATGCCGCGCCCTTCCAGCAGACTCGAAGCCAAGGCCACGCGATTGCCGAGGCTGGCGGTCGCCAACGGCGCATCCAGCTCCGCCATCTTCGCCCGCATGGCGTCGGCCAGATTGCCGCGGGCGGGCAGGCGGTTGAGCACCAGGAGCGCCGGACGCTTCTCGCCCCGGGCGAGGTCGAGGGTGACCTTGGTCGCCCAGAAATCCATCGGGCTCGGCTGCACCGGCACCACCAGGAGGTCGGCGGCGCGGACTGCGATGCGCGCTTCGGTCTCGGCGTGGGGCGGGCTGTCGACGATCACCACGTCGAAGTCGGGCCGCAGCCGGTCGACTTCGGCCGCGAGCCGCCAGCCGGCGATGCAGCGCAGCTCGATCGGCACCGCCTTGGCGACCCGCGCGCGCTCGGCATACCATTTGGTCAGGCTCGCCTGCGGGTCGATGTCGATGATGGCCACGCGCTTGCCGGCGACCGCCCAGGCGACCGCGAGATGGGCGACGATCGTCGTCTTGCCCGCGCCGCCCTTCTGCTGCGCCACTGTGATGACTCGTGCCGCCATGGCTCACCTCGCCCGCCCTCGGTTTATTGTGCACCGCAGCGAAGAGCCAGCACAAGCGCAGCCTGGCCCAATCGGGATCAAGGCGGCAGCGCAGCCGTGACCGTTCCCGTTCCGCCCACCGAAGATGCGCTCGAACAGGCCGTTGCAGCGCTCGATGGCGAGCTCCTTGTCGCCTTCCCGACCGAGACCGTGTACGGACTTGGCGCCGATGCAACCAGCGACCGCGCGGTTGCACGCCTCTACGAGGCGAAGGGCCGCCCTCGCTTCAACCCGTTGATCGCGCACCTGGCCGAACCCGATGAGGTGCCGCGTCTCGTCGAGCTCTCCGCCACCGCCAAGCGCCTCTCCCGGCGCTTCTGGCCGGGACCTCTGACCCTGGTGCTGCCGCGCAGGCCGGGCTGCACGGTCAGTCTCCTCGCCTCGGCGGGCCTTGCAACGCTGGCGGTGCGCGTTCCCGACCATCCAGTGGCGCTGGCGCTCCTTGGCAAGGCCCGGCGGCCGATCGTCGCACCCAGCGCCAATCGATCCGGGAGCGTCAGCCCGACCACGGCCGCGCATGTCGCCGAGTCCCTCGGCGACAAGGTGGCGATGATCCTCGATGGCGGTCCGTGCCGGGTCGGAGTCGAGTCGACCGTGGTCGATCTCTCCGGCGAGCAGCCGATCCTGCTGCGCCCGGGCGGCATCGCCGCCGAAGAGATCGCCGCCCTCATCGGTCCCCTGGGACGGCTAGAGGCGAGAGCAGGCTCGCGGCTCCGGCGCCATGCTCAATCTCAGCCCGAGCGGCGACCTCATCGAGGCGGCCGCCAATCTCTTCGCTTATCTCCGCCGTCTCGATCGGCCAGGACTCGTGCGCATCGCGGTCATGCCGATCCCCCGGCACGGGCTTGGGCTTGCCATCAACGACCGCCTCGAGCGCGCCGCCGCAAACCGCTAAGCGGGCGCTCGTGGCATTGCCGTGCCCGGCTTGCCCGGCCTCCGATAAGACGATACATGAAGAGGCGAGGAGGCCTCATGGCGACCGCCATCCGAACCCAGGCATTGCCGGATCCGACGACGCTGGAGCGCATCCGCCGCGTGGTGGGCGACAAGGCTTGCCTCAGCCGCCCGGAGGAGATCGAACCCTATCTCACCGATTGGCGCGGCCTCTTTCATGGTCGCACGGCGATGGTGGTCAGGCCCGCGAGCGTCGCCGAGGTGGCCGCGGTCATGCGCATCGCGCACGAGACCGGCACGCCGGTCGTTCCCCAGGGCGGCAATACCGGCATGTGCGGTGGCGCCACCCCCTACGAGGATGGAGCAGCGATCGTGCTCGCCCTCGGCCGCCTCAATCGGGTGCGCGCCGTCGATCCGCTCAACTACACCATCACCGTCGAGGCAGGCGCGGTTCTGGCGGACATCCAGCGCCTCGCCGCCGAGGCAGACCGGTACTTTCCCTTGAGCCTCGGTGCCGAGGGGAGCTGCCAGATCGGCGGCAATCTCTCGACCAATGCCGGCGGCACCGCCGTGCTCCGCTACGGCAATGCCCGCGAGCTAGTGCTGGGGCTCGAGGTGGTGCTAGCCGATGGCAGCATCTGGGACGGGTTGCGTTCGCTCAGGAAGGACAATACCGGCTTCGACTTGAAGCACCTCTTCGTCGGCGCCGAAGGCACGCTCGGCATCATCACCGCCGCCGTGCTCAAGCTCTTCCCGAAACCGCGCGACCGGCGCACCGCGTTTGCCGCCCTGCGCGACGTCGATGCCGCGATCGAGCTGCTGGCCCGGGATCGAGCGCCGACCACGATGTCGGCTTGGGCGAGACCATGGAGACCATGCTCGGCCGCGCCGCCGAGGACGGGTTGGTGCTGGATGCCGCCATCGCCCAGAACGAGGCGCAGGCCGCGGCGTTCTGGAAGCTCCGCGACAGTGCCGCCGAATCGCAGAAGCTGGAGGGTGCGTCGATCAAGCACGACATCTCGGTTCCGGTCGCGCGCGTGCCGGCGTTCATGAAGGAGGCGCATCGGCGCATTCTGGCACTCGAGCCCAAGGCCCGCCTCGTCGCCTTCGGCCATGTCGGCGACGGCAATTTGCACTTCAACGTGGCCGAGCCGGTCGGCGGCGATTCCAAGGCCTTCCTTGCGCGCTGGGCCGAGTTCAACCGCGTGGTGCATGACTGCGTCGTCGAGTTCGGCGGCTCGATCTCGGCCGAGCACGGCATCGGGCGGCTGAAGCGCGAAGAGCTGGCGCACTACAAGACCGCGACCGAGCTCGATCTCATGCGGCGCATCAAGGCCGCACTCGATCCCAAGGGCATCATGAATCCCGGCAAGGTGCTCTGAGGCGATGGCCGCTTACGCCCCGCCCTTGGACGATATGCGCTTCGCCCTGAACGAGATCGCCGGCCTCGCCGAGGTCGCGCGGCTTCCGGGTTACGAGGCGGCGGAGCCGGCGCTGGTCGATCACATCCTGGAGCAGGCCGGACGCTTCGCCGCCGGCGTGCTGGCGCCGCTCAATCAGAGCGGCGACCAGGAAGGCTCGATCCTGGAGAACGGCGTGGTGCGCACGCCCAAGGGCTTCGCCGAGGCCTATCGCGCCTTCGTCGCCGGCGGCTGGAACAGCGTGCCCTTCGATCCCGAGCATGGCGGCCAGGGCCTGCCTTGGCTGGTGCAGACCGCACTCTCGGAGATGTGGGCGTCGGCCAATATGAGCTTCTCGCTCTGCCCGATGCTGAACGGCGGCGCGCTCGATCTCTTGAGCCACCACGGCTCGGCCGAGCAAAAGCGCCTCTATCTCGGCCGGATGATCTCCGGCGAGTGGACCGGCACCATGAACTTGACCGAGCCGCAGGCCGGCACCGACCTCGGCGCCTTGCGCACCAAGGCGGTCCGCGACGGCGCCGCCTACCGCATCACCGGCCAGAAGATCTTCATCACCTTCGGCGAGCACGACATGGCGGCGAACATCGTGCACATGGTGCTCGCCCGCACGCCGGAGGCCCCCGCAGGCACGCGCGGCATCTCGCTCTTCATCGTGCCGAAATACCTGGTCAACGCCGATGGCAGCCTGGGCCAGCGCAACGACGTACGCTGCGTGTCGATCGAGCACAAACTCGGGATCCATGCGTCGCCCACCTGCGTGCTCGCCTATGGCGACAATGGCGGCGCCACCGGCTATCTCGTCGGCGAGGAGAACCGCGGCATCGAATACATGTTCACGATGATGAACAACGAGCGGATCGGCGTCGGCATCCAGGGCCTCGGCGTCGCCGAGCGGGCCTACCAGCAGGCCCGCGACTTCGCCCGCTCCCGCGTCCAGAGCCGCGCCATCGAAGGCAGCCCCGGACCGGTGCCGATCATCCGCCACCCGGATGTGCGGCGCATGCTCATATCGATGAAGTCGCAGAGCGAGGCCATGCGCGCAGTCGCCTATCAGACCGCCGCCTGGCTCGACCGCGCCCGCCGCCATGCGGCGCCGGACGAGCGGGCCCGGGCCCAGGCCTTGGTCGATCTCCTGGTTCCGGTGGTGAAGGCCTGGTGCAGCGACACCGCCGTCGAGATCGCATCGACCGGCATCCAGGTGCATGGCGGCATGGGCTTCATCGAGGAGACCGGCGCCGCCCAGCATCTGCGCGATGCCCGGATCACGCCCATCTATGAGGGCACCAACGGCATCCAGGCGAACGATCTCCTCGGCCGCAAAATCGCGCGCGACGGCGGCGTTGCCGCCAAGACGTTCCTCTCCGAAGTGCGCCGCGCCGCCGACCAGCTCGCCGCTGACGACGGTGCCGCGATCGACCAATCGCTTCATGCCGGCGCCGCGGCCCTTGCCGAAGCGACGGATTGGGTCGTCGCCACCTATGGCAGCGACGTCCGCACCGCCGCGGTCGGCGCGGTCCCCTATTTGCGGCTGTTCGGCCTCGTCGCCGGCGGCTGGGCGATGGCGCGCGGAGCCACAGCAGCCAAGCGGCAGCTCGCCGATGCCAATGGCAAATCCGGCTTCCTCGAGGGCAAGCTCGTGACCGCACGCTTCTTCGCCGATCACGTGCTGAGCCAGGCGCCTTCGCTGGTAGCCCAGGTCACCAACGGCAGCGCCGCGCTGGCGCTCGCCGAAGAGCAGTTCTGATCTCTCGCCGTTCGGGTTAGGGCGGCGCCACTCCTCCTGCCGGAACCTCCGCCATGCGCCTTGTCGTCGCCATGATGATGCATGAGACCAACACCTTCTCGCCGGTGCCGACGGAATGGTCGCGCTTCGTCGAGCGCGGCGCCTATGAGGGCGAGGCGGCGCGGCGCGCCTTCACCGGCACCAACACCGCCTTTGCCGCCTTTCTCGAGCTCGCGGCGGCGGCGGGTGCCGAGACCATCATCCCAATCGCCGCCCAGGCGGCACCCTCGAGGCCGGTCGCTCGTGCCGCCTACGAGCATATGACGAATGCCATCGCCGACGCCGTCGCCAAGGGCTGCGATGGGGCGCTTCTCGATCTCCACGGCGCCATGGTGGCCGAGACCACCGAGGATGGCGAGGGCACGCTGCTGCAGCGGCTGCGCCGGATCGGTCCCGGATTGCCGATTGCCGTGGCACTCGATCTCCACTGCAACCTGACCGAGGCCATGGTCGAGAACGCGACCGCGCTGGTCGGCTACAAGACCTATCCCCATGTCGACATGCACGAGGCCGGCCGCCATGCCGGGCGCATCGTGCTGGAGGCAATGGCGGGACGCGCCAAGCCGGTCATGGCCTGGGGCCAGGCGCCGCTGCTCTCGCAGACGCTGCGCCAGGGGACCGACGACGAGCCGATGCGCGGCCTGCAGGAGGCAGCCCGCGCCGCCGAGCGAGACGGCGTGCTCGCCGCCACGGTCTTCGGCGGCTTTCCGCTGGCCGATATTAGGGACGCCGGAACCTCGGTCGTGGTCGTCGCCGATGGCGACAAGGCCAAGGCCGAGCGTGCGCGCGACCGGCTCCTCGACATGGCCTGGGCGGGCCGCGAGGACTTCATCTACCGGCACCGCGGCCTGGCCGAGGCCGTTGCCGGCGCAAAGGCGCTTTCGGATGGCCCGATCGTGCTCCTCGATCATGCCGACAACTGCGCCTCCGGCGGAACCCAAGACGTGATGGCGGCGATCGCCGAAGTCATGCGCCAGGGGCTGGAGAATGTCGCGGTCGCCGCCGTGTGGGATTCGGCGGCGGTGGAGGAGATGCGCAAAGCCGGCGTCGGACGCAAGCTCACTCTGGCGCTCGGCGGCAAGATGGACATGCCCAGCATCGGCGAGACCGGACATCCCTTGGAGGTGACCGGCACCGTGCGCGCCTTGACCAACGGCGAGTGGGTGGTGCGCGGGCCGATGGCGACCGGCGTTACCGTGCATATGGGACCGACCGCCGTCCTCGATACCGGCAAGATCGAGATCGTCGTCGTCTCGCACCATCACGAGCCGTTCGACACCGGGGTCTTCACCTCGGTCGGCATCGATCCCGCGAAGAAGCGCTATCTCCTGTTGAAGTCGCGGATCCATTGGCGCGCCGGGTTCAAACCGCTGGCCAAGCACGTCCTCACGCTCGACGGGACCGGCGTCACCACCTCGGACAACAGCCGGCTCGCCTTCCGCAAGGTCAGGCGGCCGATCTATCCTCTGGACCGGATCAATGACTGGCGACGATGAGCCGGGCTAGAAGGGGAAGTCGATGCCCGTATCGCTGCCCAGGAATTCCGGCTCGAA
>WNFI01291574.1_pt1 | contig 12669 bp, 10 predicted proteins | sample 5400471 | NCBI WGS metagenome assembly WNFI01 (sample SAMN13153348, study PRJNA577476) | soil metagenome | isolation source: 100 cm saprolite on Douglas fir-dominated hillslope | place: USA:California | collected 2013-09-17
GACTACCAGGCCGAGAGGCGCAGCATTTTCGAACGCTACATCGAGGAGGTGGCGATCGCGATCGGCAAGATCACGGGACGCAAGCCCGGTCCGATCAAGAGGGAGTTCCTGCAGGTGGCGCACAAGGTGACGGCGGCGGAGATGGAAGAGGAAGAGAAGGCGGCGGCGGTCGAGGCCGGTGAGGCGAAGGCGAAGGCGAAGTCTAAGCGCACCGAGGCGGAGGAAGACTAGTGGCCCCGCGCAAGGACGCCATCTCCAAGAAGACCGCAGCCAAGATCGAGAAGCTCGCCGAAGGCGTGCTCAAGACGGTGAGCAACGGCAAGAACCCGTCCATGGACATTCCCGTCCGCTCGCTGGCAAACGTGAGCTGGAGCGAGAAGCGGCGGCTGGTCGAAATGGGCAGCCAGAAGCAGAAGCGCTATTTCTTCAACGTCTCGATGGCCAAGAAGTTCATGCAGACATTCCTGGTCAGCGAAGCCTGCAAGGAGTTGATCGAGGCCGGCAAGACGACGAGCATCCGCGACCTGTACTACATGACCAAGCACACGCTGGGTGACACGAAGCAGAACACGTTCGAGGACCAGGACGAATCCGACCCGATCATCGAGGACCTGGAAGTCACGGTGGATGCCCTGCGCGAGGAGCTCCACCTGTTCGCCGATCCCAAAGGCGCGATGGTGGGACCGATCACGATCGTCGACAGCGGGGACACCATCGACCTGCGCCGCATGGGATCGGGCGGCTGGTCAGTCCCTTCGATCGTCGAGGAGAACGTCATCACCTTTCGCAAACACGAGGCCAAATACGTCCTGCTCGTTGAGAAGGGTGCCATCTGGAAGCGCTTCAACGAGGACAAGTACTGGCAACGCAACAACTGCATCATCATTCACGGTCAGGGACAGCCGCCGCGTGGCGTGCGACGCCTCGTGGAGCGGCTCCACCGCGAGCTGAAGCTGCCCGTCTATGTCCTGGTCGACAACGACCCCTGGGGCTTCTACATCTACAGCGTCGTGAAGCAGGGCTCGATCAACCTGGCCTACGAATCCATGCGCATGGCCGTTCCGGATGCGCGATATATCGGCCTGTCCTCCTTCGATAAGGACAAGTACCAGCTCCCGAACAACGTGGCCATCAAGATGGACGACGGCGACAACAACCGGGCCAAGCAGATGCTCGCCTATCCCTGGTTCAAGCAGGCACGCTGGCAGAGGGAGATCCAGGAGATGGTGAGGAGCGGCCAGAAGTTCGAGCTGGAAGCGCTGTCCCGGCGCGGCATCAGCTTCATCACCGAGGAGTACCTACCCAAGAAGCTGAAGGACCGCGATTGGTTGGAGTAGCCGTCCTTCTCGCCGTCGCGTCGGCCGCCAGTCCGGTCCCCCCGGCTTCCCCATCACCCGTCGCGCCCTCGCCCGTCGCTTCGCCGTCTCCGACGCCGTCCCCGTCTCCGCTCGTCACTGCCGGCCTGGCCAACCTGCCCGCCGCGCCGGCGGCCGCTCTCGACGCCGCGATCCAGGCCGCCCTTCCCCGCCTGGGAGCGCCCGGCCTCTCCATCGGTGTCGTACGCGATCGCGAGCTGCGCTGGTCAGCGGGATACGGGCTTGCGGACGTCGAGAACACGGTGCCGGCGACGCCGATCACGGTGTACCGGCTGGCCTCGGTGTCCAAGCCGATCACCGCCGCCGCGGTGCTCCGCCTCGTGGAGCAGGGGCGGATGGATCTCGACGCGCCCATCCAGCGCTACGTCCCCGCCTTCCCGGACAAGCCGTGGCCCATCACCGCGCGCCAGCTCCTGAGCCACCAGTCGGGCATGCGCAACTGGACGGACGAGGAGTTCCACAACACGCGGCGCTTCCGGTCGCTCACGGAGGCGCTGGCGCCGTTCAAGGACGACGCCCTCCTCTTCGAGCCCGGCACGAGCACGCAGTACACGAGCTACGGGTTCACCCTGCTGGGCGCGGCGGTGGAGGGCGCGGGCGGCGCGCCGTTCGTGGAGCAGCTCCGGGCCGGCGTGTTCGAGGCCGCGGGCATGGAGTCCGCGCGCGACGACGACGTGTTCGCGATCATCCCCCATCGTGCGGAAGGCTACTGGAGGAGGCCGGACGGCACGCTCCTCAACGCGCCGCTGTCCGACACCAGCAACCGCATGCCCGGCGGCGGGCTCGTGGCGAACGTCGAGGACGTGGCGCGCTTCGCGTCGGCGCTGCAGCGCGGCCTCCTCCTCAAGCCGGAGACGCTGCAGATGGCGCTGACCCCCCAGAAGCTGCGCGGCGGGCGCGCCACCGGCTACGGGCTCGGATGGGTCGTCGGCCGCCGGGGCGGAAAGCGCGAGGCGTACCACGTCGGCGGCCAGCCGCAGGTCAGCACGGTCCTCTACATGCAACCCGACGCCGGGGTGGCCGTCGCGATCCTGGCCAACCTCGAAGGGATCGAGAACGCGCTGCTCGACCTGGCGCGCCAGCTCGCGGGGATCGTGGCGCCGTAGCCCGCACTCTCTCTTGACCCGCCGTCGGCGGCCGCCTACGCTCCCGGCCGCACCTATGCGACACATTGCGGCCATCGCCCTATTGGTGACGGCGGCGCTGGGCGCGGCGCCGCCACGGCGGACCTCCCCGGCGTCGACCGTCATCGTCAACGCGGTCGTGATCGACGGCACGGGCGGGGCGCGACGGCCGGGCGCGGTGCGCGTGCGCGGCGACCGCATCGCGGAGGTCGGAGATCTTCGCGCGGCCGCCGGCGAGACCGTCGTCGACGCGCACGGCCTCGTCCTCGCTCCCGGCTTCATCGACACCCACAGCCACGGCGACCGCGGCCTCTTCGAGCACCGCGATGCGCTGGCGGCGGTGAGCCAGGGGATCACCACGATCGTGGTGGGTCAGGACGGCGGCTCGCCCTGGCCGCTGTCCGACTTCTTCGCGCGGCTCCAGCGCGAGCCCGCCGCCGTCAACGTGGCCGCCTACGCGGGTCACGGCCGCGTCCGCCACGAAGTCATGGGCGAGGATTTCCGGCGCGCGGCCACTCCGGAAGAGGTCGCGCGCATGCGCGCCCTGCTCGAGCGCGAGCTGCGCGCGGGCGCGCTGGGCCTGTCCACGGGCCTCGAGTACGACCCCGGGATCTACTCCTCGCCCTCCGAGGTGATCGACCTCGCGCGCGTGGCGGCGGCGGCCGGCGGCCGCTACATCAGCCACGTCCGCAGCGAGGACCGCCATTTCTGGGAAGCGATCGACGAGATCGTCACCATCGGGCGCGAGGCGAAGCTGCCCGTCCAGGTCTCCCACGTCAAGCTCGCCATGCACAGCCTGTGGGGACAGACGGACCGCCTGCTGCGCACGCTGGACGAGGCCCGCGGTCGCGGCATCGCCATCACCGCCGACATCTATCCGTATCTCTACTGGCAATCGACCCTCACCGTGCTCTTCCCCGAGCGCGACTTCGACCGCCGCGCGTCCGCCGAGTTCGCCCTGCGCGAGGTCTCGACGCCGGACGACCTGCTGCTGGGCCGGTTCGCGCCGGAGCCCTCCTATGCCGGCCAGACCCTGGCCGAGATCGCCCGCGGGCGCGGCACCGATCCGCCGGCCACGCTCATGGACCTCATCCGCGAGGCCCTCGCCTTCGAGAAGAAGACGGGGAGCGACGAGGTCGAGAGCGTCATCGGGACGAGCATGAGCGAGCCGGACCTCGAGCGGCTGATGGCCTGGCCGCACGCGAACATCTGCACGGATGGCGAGCTGGACGGCCGTCATCCGCGCGGGTTCGGGACTTTCCCACGCGTCCTCGGCCGCTACGTGCGCGAGCGCGGCGTCGTCTCTCTCGAGGACGCCGTGCGCAAGATGACGAGCGTGGCCGCGCACAACGTCGGGCTCGGCGGCCGCGGGGAGGTCCGGCCCGGCGCTTCCGCCGACCTCGTCCTGTTCGATCCGGCGAAGGTGATCGATCGCGCCACCACGAAGGATCCGCACGCTCTCGCCGTCGGCATCGAGAAGGTATGGGTCAACGGCGCGGTCGTCTATGAGGAGGGCGCCGCCACCACCAGCCGCCCGGGGCTCGTCCTCCGCCGCGAGGGCAAGCGCTAGAAGCCGAAATCCACGCGCCGATCGACGCACCACCCTCGGCCTGTGCCATGCTGTCGACAGGAGGTCGGGCATGTACAAGCTGAGGTACGTCGCGGTGGCACTCGTCGCCGGCACGGTCGGGGCCGCGGTGGCACTGCTCCTCGCCCCGGACACGGGACGGAACACCCGCCGCAAGGTGATGCGCCGGCTGCAGCGCGAGCGCGAGATGCGGTCACGAAGTTCGTCGGGGCCTGAAGAAAGAAATCGATCGGCCAGGGTTAGCAGACTAGAGGTTGGGGCTAGGTCGGTCTGTCATCAGGACTCGTTCGACGAACCCCCGGATTGCGTCGAGTACCTCATGTGCGCGGTCGCGGTGCGGGGAATGCCCGCATCCCGGTAGCTTCAGCACCTGCGCATCCGGGATCGCGCCGTCGATTCGGTCTACCTGCGCCATCGTCCCGTACTCGTCGTCTTCCCCCTGGATGACGAGTACGGGACAGGTGACGCGCGGCAGATACTCCTCGATCGTCCAGTCGCGGAACTCGGCGCGTAGCCAGACCTCGTTCCACCCGCGGAACGCCCCGTCCACGTCCTCGTGATGACGCGCCAGCCGCGCGCGCAGGTCGCCCTGCGTGTACGCCACGCGGGCCGCGGCGATGCTCGCGACCGAGATCTCCTCGACCATGACGTGCGGCGCGAGCAGGACGAGGCCGGCCACGTCGCGGCCGCTGCCCCCGGCGTGGATGATGGCGATGGACGCGCCGTCGCTGTGGCCGAGGAGGATGGGGCGCCGGATCTCGAGCGTGTCCAATAGCGCGGGCAGTACGACCAGCGCCTCGTCGTGCATGAACCGTACGGGGCGCGGCGCGGTGAGGGGCGCGGACCGGCCGTAGCCGTGTCGCGAGTACACGAGGACCTCGTGGCCCGTCACCTCCGCCACCCGGCGCGGGAAGTCCCTCCACATCGAGACCGAGCCGAGGCCCTCGTGAAGGAGGACGATCGTCGGGCCCGGCGTCCGCCCCGCGATACGCTCGTACTCGATGCGGCCGCCGGCCACCGTCGTCAGCGCCATCGCGGTGGTCAGTCCCGCAGCTTGAAGCGCTGGATCTTCCCCGTCGCCGTCATCGGGAGCTCGGTCCGGAACTCGACCCAGCGAGGGCATTTGTAGGGGGGAAGCTTCTCCCGGGCGAACGTCATCAGCTCCGCGGCCAGGGCGTCCGACGCCAGGGACGGATCCCTGAGCACCACGAACGCCTTGGCCTTGATCAGGCCTTCGGCGTCCTTGTGCCCGACGACGGCGGCCTGGAGGAGCGCGGGGTGCTGGATGAGCGCGGCCTCGACCTCCACCGGCGAGACCCAGGCGCCTTTCACCTTGAGCATGTCGTCGCTGCGGCCGCAGTGCCAGAAGTATCCATCGGCGTCCTGGTAGTACTTGTCGCCGGTCTCGATCCAGCCGCCTCGCAGCGTCGCGCTCGTCTTCTCCGGCTGGTTCCAGTAGCCGGACATGATCGAGTCGCCCTTGATGCGCAGGTTGCCGATCTCGCCGGGCGCGACCGGCGCTCCCCGTTCGTCGACGATGGCCGCGTCGTAGCCGGGCACGGGCTGCCCCGACGAGCCCGGCTTCACCGCGCCCAGCCGGTTGGAGATGAACATGTGCAGGCACTCGGTGGTGCCGATGCCGTCGATGATCTCGACGCCGTAGCGGTCCTGCCAGCGCAGGAAGATGTCGGCGGGCAGCGACTCGCCCGCGGAGACGCACAAGCGCAGCGACGCGAGGTCCTCCCGCGCGGGGGCGTCCTCGAGCGCGAGCATCGCGGCGTAGAGGGCGGGGCCGGCGAAGAACAGCGTCGGACGGTGACGGGTCAGCACCTCGAAGGCGAGTGCCGGCGTCATGCGCTGCGGATGCAGGACGCACTGCGCCCCCACGCTGGCCGGGAAGTAGCCGCTGTTGCCGAGGCCGTAGGCGAAGAAGAGCTTGGCCGCGGAGAAGACCGTGTCCGTGGAACGGATCCCCAGGACGTGCCGCGCGAACGTCTCGCTGCAGACCACCATGTCGCGCTGGAGGTGGACGGCCGCCTTGGGCGCCCCCGTCGATCCGGAGGAGTAGAGCCAAAAGGCGGGATCGTCGCGGGCGGTGGCGGCGGCCACGAGGTCCGTCTTCGCCCGCGCGCAGCGGTCTTCGTAGGACAGATGCGGGCCGGCCGGCCCGCCGGCCACGAGGACGTGGCGGAGGTGCGCGGCCCGCTCCAGGGCTGCGGCCGCCGGCTCGACGAGCGGCGCGGAGATCACGAGCACGCGGGCGCGGCTGTCGTCCAGGCAGTAGAGCCACTCCACCGGCTTGAGGAACGTGTTGATGGGAACGGGCACGGCGCCGATCTTGATCGCCCCCCACAGGGCGCCCAGGAACTCCGGCGCGTCGTGGCAGAGGAGGGCCACGCGGTCCTCCCGCTGGATGCCGAGCTCGAGCAGCGCGTTCCCGCTGCGGTTCACGAGCTCCTGGACGTCCGCATAGGTGAGCGTGCGGCCTTCGCAGTGGAACGCGGGGGACCGGCCGCGGCCCTCGGCCACGTTGCGGTCGACGAACCACGACGCGGCGTTGAGCATGGCGCTATCGTAGCGGAGACCGCATCTTACGGGTGCCCGTGCTACACTCCCCGAGGGCGTTCTGCCCGCCCCGCGGACATCCCCGAGAAGTTCTGACCCGTAGGACTAGGAGCGCTGATGCCTGCCGCAACGAGCAAGAAGAAGACGAAGACCGCCGCACGCCCCGCGCCGCACAAGAAGGTCGAGGCACGGCCGTCGGCCAAGGCGAAGGACAAGACGGCGGCGGCCCGACCCGTCGCGAAGACGGCGCCGGCGCCCGCCCGGCCGGCCGCGCCCCCCTCGGCACCGGTCGGCAAGGCGGCCCCCGCGGCCAAGCTGGTACCGGGGGCGAAGCCGGTGCCGGGGGCGAAGGGTGCGGCGCCCGCGCGCCCGATGCCTCCTCCCGCGCGCCCTGGCGCCGGGGGAAAGCCAGGGGATCGCCCCCGCACGGGCAAGAAGGGCGGGCGCAAGAGCCCGCTCTCGCAGCGGCGCGGGCCCAACGGCGAGCTGTTCACGCCCGGCGATCTCCTGCTGCCCACGGGGCCGCAGGGCCCGGACGAGATCCAGTACCTCCTGCGCGGCGCGGTCGCGGCGGAGCACACGGCGGGACCGACCGCCGTCTCCGAGATCATCATGAAGAAGGGCACGCCGGACGCGGAAGGCGATCGCGGCGAGCTGTCGCGCTTCTCCGAAGGCCTCGGCGAGCGCTTCGAGAAGGGCGCGATCGAGCCCTTGCTGCCCATCCGCCCCGCCTCCAAGCGCAACTTCCAGGGCGTGGTGGAGAGGGCCAAACATCGCCGCCGTGAGATCGGCGCGTTCCTGCGCGGCCTCGACCTCGGCCGGACCGAGACCTCGCACATGGACTCGCACGGCGAGGCCAGCCTGCAGAGCCTGATGGAGTGGGCGGCCCGCCTGGAGAACCTGGCCGAGGCGGACGAGCCCGACCAGGCCGACTACGCCCAGTTCCATCGCGGGCTGGACCAGCTCGAGAACACGACCGAAGCCCTGATCGTCGACGTCGAGCTGACCCTCCGCCGGCTGCGCGATCGGGCGAAGGCGTGACCCGATCCTGAGGGTCGCCGCCCCCCGCGGCCCGGCCGCCCGCCTCGTCGCGCTGTTCGCGCTCACGCTCGCGCTCGGTGCCGCTTGCCGCCGCGCGCCGGCGCCGCTTGCATCGGCGTCGCCCGCGCCGTCCGGCTCACCGGCCGATCTCCGGTCCCGTGTCCTCCTGTCGGGTCCGTGGCGCTTCCACGGTAGCCAGGACCTCTCCGGGGCCGAGGCACCGGGATTCGACGATCACGATTGGACGGCCGTCCAGGTGCCGCACACCTGGGGCGCGGAGCCGTTCAAGAGCGCGTGGTATCGCCTGCGTCTTCTTCGTCTTCGACGCGACCGACCACGTCGTGGACGGCGAGAACGTCCTGGCCGTCCGCGCGAACAACGAGCTCCTCTCCACCGCCGACTCGCTGCCCTCGGGCACGGGCAAGCAGCTCTACAACCTCTATGGCGGTATCTATCGCAAGGCCTGGCTGCTCGAGACGGACGCGGTGCACGTCGATCCCACGGACCACGCCTCGTCCGGCGTCTACGTCACGCCCACGAAAGTGACCGCGGAGGGCGCCGACCTCGCCGTCCGCACCCTCGTGCGCAACGCCTCGCCGGCGGCGCGCGAGGTGATGGTGCGCAGCCGCGTCCGCGATGCTCGCGGCGCCGCGGTCGCGACCCTCGAAGGCACGGTCGGCGTCGAGGCGGGCGCGCGCGGCGAGGTGGTCGCGTCCACGCACGTGGCCCGGCCGCAGCTCTGGAGCACCACCGACCCCCGGCTCTACACCGTGGACACGGAGACCGTCGTGGAGGGCCGCGCGACCGACCACGTGAAGGAGCGCTTCGGCTTCCGCGACTTCCGCTTCGACGGCAAGGGCTTCACCCTCAACGGCGCCCCTATCCTGCTGCGCGGCGTCGGGAAGCACCAGGAGACGGAAGCGCACCTGAGCGCGGTCAGCGACGACGAGCTGCGGGAGGAGTGGGCGCTGCTCAAGGACCTCGGGGTGAACCTCGCCCGTCTCGCCCACTACCCCCACGCGGCCCTGGAGTACGACCTGGCCGACGAGCAAGGCGTGCTGGTGTGGGCGGAGAACGGCCACTCCAACGAGCGCAAGATCAAGGAGACGGGCGACACCATCACGCGCGAGATGGTCCTTCAGAACTACAACCATCCCAGCATCGTCTTCTGGTCGGTGGGCAACGAGACGGGCTTCCTGCGCGTGAACCGCTACGCGGCGGTGGTGAAGGCGGCCGATCCCCATCGCATCGTCGCCTACGCGAGCAACGTCGGCACCAAGGGCAAGCGGTTCTATCCGGACCTCGACCTCATCGCGCAGAACACCTACCGGGGCTGGTACTTCGGCGAGCCCTGGGAGTTCGAGGCGAAGGCCGTCGCCATGCGCTTCATCTCCGAGAGCGGGGCGGGCGCGGTGATCAGCAACCACAGCGACTACGGCCGTCCCCATCACGTGGTGGACGAGTTCGAGCCCGAGGAGTACCGCCAGGTCATCGAGGAGGTGCACGACCAGGTGGTCTTCCGCGACCATGCGGCCGAGGTTCCGATGTACTCGATCTGGAGCTTCCGCGACTTCGGCACCGAGAAATACAAGGGCGCACGCAACACCAAGGGCCTGCTCACCTACGCCGGCTTCAAGAAGGACGCCTGGTACCTGTACCGGTCCTTCCTGCGCCCGCAGGAGCCCATCGTCCACCTCGCGAGCAAGACCTACTTCCTGCGCCGGGGACGGTCGGACGACGGGATCAAGGTCTACTCGAACGCGTCCGCCCTCACCCTGACCCTCAACGGGACCGATCAAGGCGTGCGGCGCAACGGCGAGTACCGGCACCCCAGCGGCCGCGCGGTGGCCAACGTCTTCTTCTGGCATGCGCCGCTGCGCCCCGGCCGCAACGAGATCCATGTGAGCGACGGCGCCGGGCACGAGGACACCGCCGTCGTCCATTACGCGCCCCCGGGGGCGGCGCCGGCGGCGGACGCCGGCCTCGTGCGCGAGCTCCGCACGACGCGCCGCCTGAGCAAGCCGGAGGCGCGCACGGACCTGTCCTTCCGGATCGCGCCGGATGCTTCGCGCGCGACCGTCTACGTGATGGGCACGGAAGACCCCGCGCTCGCGGCGGCCCTCGCGCAGGCCGGCCTGCGCGACACGGGCGTGCGCGGCCGTTGGCGCGACAACGCGCTGCGTCTAATCCCGTTCCGTCTCTACGCGCTGGAGGTTCGCGGCGGCGACCGCGTGAGAGTGCCCGGTGCCACCGCCGACTACGTGGTGCTGATCAAGGCCGGCGTTTGAAAGAAGCGCCGCCGCCGCGGGATACTGCGCTCCCGATGGCGATCCCTCCCGACGATGCGAAGGCCCCTCCCGTCTCCGATCCTCCCGTCTCCGTCTCCGAGCCCGTGCCCGTCTCCGATCCGTTGGCCGAACCGGCCCTCCGTCAAACGACTCCGTTCCTGGTCCTGCAGTTCTTCATCTTCCCCCTCTCCATCGTCGCCGTGTGCGTGACCGTGTTCGTGATCTTCGGGCTCATCGCGTCCGAAGGGAAGGGTCCGCGGCAGTACCTCGACGAGGTGCGCACGGGTAGCGCCAACCGCCGCTGGCAGGCGGCCTTCGAGCTCACGAAGGTCCTGCAGGCACACAAGGACCCTGCGCTGAAGGACCCGCGCTTCGTGGACGAGGCCGTGCGCACGTTCAGCGAGTCCGCGGGCGACGATCCGCGCGTGCGGCGCTACCTGGCCCTCGCCCTCGGACGGCTCGGCGATCGCCGCGCGGTGCCCGCCCTGCTGCAGGCCGCGAAGGACTCGGCCGTCAACGGCCCTCACGCCGATCCCGAGACCCAGATCTATTCGGTGTGGGCGCTGGGCGCGATCGGCGATCCGGCGGCGGAGCCGGCGCTGGTCGAGCTGGCGGGCAGCGAGGACGCGGGCGTGCGCAAGACGGCCGTGCATGCGCTGGGCTCGTTCCCGGGCGCGGGATCGCGCGCCACCCTCGTGGCCGCGCTGGCCGATCCCATCGAGGACGTGCGGTGGAACGCGGCGGTGGCGCTGGCCCGGCGCCGGGATCCGGCGGCGGCGGAGGTGCTGCTCGAGATGCTCGACCGCGCGCATCTGGGCGCCGTCGCGGGCATGACCGACGAGCAGCGCATCGACGCGCTGCTCCAGGCCATCGAGGCCGCGGCCGTCGTTCCCGACGCGCGTCTCCGTCCCGCCCTGGAGTCGCTGCGTGACCACGACCCGAGCCCGAAGGTACAGGCGGCCGCGCGGGCGGCCCTCGAAGGACACCCGGCCGTTTCCCCAGCGTCCTGAAGGTCAGCCCTCCCCTTCGCCTTCGCCTTCGTCGTGGGGCCGCAGGGCCTTCTCGAATGCGGCCGCGCTCTGCGGCTTGATCATGAGCGACACGATCTCGGGGTGGGCCTTGCGGACGCGCGACTCCATGGCGGCCACGATGTCCTCGACCTGGCGGGCGGTCAGGTCGTCGCGGAAGTCCACGCTGATGCCGGCCACGACCTGGCGCGGCCCGATGTGCACGGTGAAGAGGCCGTTCGCGCGCTCGATCCCGGGCTCGCGGGCCACGATGGCGCAGATCGCGTCCGTGACCTCCGACTGCGCGGGCTCGCCGATCAGAAGCCCCTTGCTCTCGCGGGCGAGGAATGCCGCGACCAGGGCGAGCAGGATCCCGATTCCGATCGAGGCGACACCGTCGAGCACGGGACGCTCGAGGAGCTGCGCCGCCACCGTCCCCGCCAGCGCGATGAGCAGCCCGAGGACGGCCGCGCTGTCCTCGAACAGCACCATGAACGTCGTGGGGTCCTTGCTCCGCCGCGCCGCCTCCAGGAAGCTCTGCTCGCCCTTCTCACCCCGGAATTCCTTGAAGGCGACCCTCCAGGAAGCGCCCTCGAAGACGAGGGCCAGCGCGAGCACCACGTAGTTCACGGCGGGCCGGGTGATCGGTTCGGGATCGCGGATATGGAGGATCCCCTCGTAGACGGACACGCCCGCGCCCAGCGCGAAGACGGAGAGGGCGACCACGAAGCTCCAGAAATAGATCTCGCGGCCGTGGCCGAACGGATGCGCCTGGTCGGCCGGGCGCGCGGCGCGCCGCAGGCCGTGCAGAAGGAGCACCTCGTTGCCGGTGTCGACGAGGGAATGGACGGCCTCGCTCAACATGGCCGAGCTGCCCGTGAGCGCGGCGGCGGCGAACTTCGTGGCCGCAACCAGGAGGTTGCCGAGGAGGGCCGCGTAGATCACCTTCGTGGACGAGCTCGGCATGTTTCCTCAGCCGTGGCGAAAATTCGAAACGGCGCGCTGCCTTGACACGACTTCGACGGAAGGTATCATTGCTCGCGCTTCAGCCATCCATCCCAGTGGTGGCCGCAGTGCAGGCAGCTCAGCGGATTCGGGTTATCCACACACGACGAGGAGCTGGATGGCAGACGAGAAGGACCCTTCCACCCCCAAGCCACCGGCCCCCGGTGCGGAGCCGGCGGCCGTCGGGGCACCGCCGACCCGGCCTCCCGACACCGCCGCCGCGCATCCGGCCGGGACCGCCGCGGGATCCACGCCACCGCTGCCGACGCCGCCCATGACGGCGGCCACCGGCCCCGGCGGCGTACAGGCGGCACCGGCGCCACGATCGAATGCGGCGAGCGGCGTCTCCGCGCCCGCGGCGGCGAAGCCCGCGCCGGCGGCACCGGCCGCGACCACGAGCGCGAAGTCGGCGGACGCGGAGGGCGTCTCCCGCCGCGGCTTCCTCAAGTGGACGACCGTCGGATGGGTCGCCTTCTCCGCCGCCTGCACTTCCGGTCTCGTGGCCAGCACGCGCTTCATGTTCCCGAACGTGCTCTTCGAGCCGCCGCAGTCGTTCAAGGTCGGCTTCCCCAGCGAGTACACGGTGGGCGAGGTCGACACGCGCTGGAAGGATGCGTACGGCGTGTGGATCGTGCGCAACTCCGAGGGCTTCTACGCCCTGATCGCGGTGTGCAC
>WNFI01394006.1_pt1 | contig 12667 bp, 11 predicted proteins | sample 5400471 | NCBI WGS metagenome assembly WNFI01 (sample SAMN13153348, study PRJNA577476) | soil metagenome | isolation source: 100 cm saprolite on Douglas fir-dominated hillslope | place: USA:California | collected 2013-09-17
GTTCGATCAGCGGGAGATTCAGCGTGTATTCGATCCGGAGCGTCGCAATTGCCTCGGGCGGAAGCGGGGCGGGGAGTGGAACCATGAGTTTGTGAACCGCCAGAGTAAAACTTGTAAGCGGCGTGCCATCAACCGCCAGGCTCTCTAACGTGAAACAATTCTGCCAGTAATTCGGTTCGACGGCCAGCAGCAATGATGACAAAGCGGTCCCGGTATGATTCGGATACAGAATGGTTTCATCCACAGCGACTGACTTGCCGGCATAATTGAGCACCACGTTCATGGTGTATTGAGGTCGAGCGGGGGCCGGCACCGGTGTGGCAGTAGCAGTCGGTTTGAGAGTCGGGGTGGGGAGAATCGGGGCCGCGGAGGCAGAAACATTCGTTGTAGTGGGGTCAGCGGACTGTGTCGAACACGATGCAAAGAAAAAAACAAATAAGAACCAAATTGTTAAAAATGGAGCGTTGGATCGTCGAGGCATGGGCAGATTGTAAACGAAAAACCCTCCCGAGATTGGGAGGGTCTGGGGGCGTTAATCTGATTATTAACCTTCGATGGCTTTCTTCATCGCGGCCAGAGCCGTATCCTGGCTGGTCTTCAACTGATTGGCGACCATGGCTTCCATGCCCATCGCCATGATGACGGTATCCATCTGGACGGTCAATTTCGTCCCCTTGCCGTCCGCCTCGAGCAGATAGGTGTTTGTGACATCGGAGGCCGGCGGTTTCGCGATCGCTTTCACCGCGAATTTCTTGTTTGGCTCAAGAGCCACGATCTCGTTATTGGTCTCAAACGCACGCCCCATCACTGTGCCCTTCTGCGTGTATTTTGTGCCGACCTTCATTGGTCCATCGAGCGTCACCTCGGTCAGGCTGGGATTGAGCTTGACCTGGTTCTGCAGATTGGTCAGATAGGCGTAGACCTTTTCGACCGGTTTGTTGATGGTGATACTACTTGCAACGATTGCCATTTGTCATCTCCTTTTTCTACTATACTCAAATTATACTGCGCGTAATTTGATTCCAAGGAAAAGTGATAGTACAAAGGTTGGGGGTGGATGGCCAAAAATCTGAGAGAACATTTCCCCTCAGGCCCTCGCGGCAACAAGGATTTCGGATGAATCCTTGGGCGCCTAGACGGAATGTCAATAGTCTTCTTCGGATACCCCCAGAACATCCCGCGGACTATTGACAGCCAACAGGGGCAAACTTTTCAGACCGGTCTAGGATTTTTTTGTCTTCTTCATCTCATCTGCGATCGCCACGGATTGCTCATCGCCGCGGGCTTCCAGCTGGCGGATCACATTGGCATGATCCTCATCATTGCGATTCTGGCTGAGTTTGAAACTGGCCTCCACCCGCGTCACCCTGATCTGAAACCCGACCACCCCGCGCATTTCCTTTTCCACAAAATCGGCTGGAAGCGTCTCGAGGCGATAGTCCGATTTCCCCTCATAGTGTTTGACGAGGTTCGAAAGGATGCTCCGGAGCTCATCACCCCCGTCAATGACACGCGGCAGGCCGTACAGATGAACCGCGATGTAATTCCAGGTCGGGACGTTGAGCTGGCGATACCAGGTGGGGGAGATATAGGTATTCGGGCCGCCAAACATCACGAGGACCTCCCGCTCCGTATCCATGCCGCGCCAGAGAGGATTGGCACGCGCCATATGGCCGCTGAGCAGCCAGGTTCCGTCTGAGTCCGTCTCGAGATCCATGAGCAAGTGCGAGGCGGTGGGAATGCCGCTCTCAGAGATCACCAGGGTCCCAAAATCATGCTGGCGAATAAAGTCGGCGATCCGCTCACGATCCTCGACTTTGAAATAATGCTGTTTATACATCTCAGCTTTCTTTGAATGAATGGGGAATCTGAATTGAACTTGCGCGAAAAATTATGAAAACGAGGCCAGGGCTTCCTTCTGGTCGCGAAAGACCTCAAAGAACTGGGTGAATCCCGCCTTTTCGAAGGTGTCAGCAACATACTGTTGTGGATTGAGCAGCTTGACGTGCTTTTGCATGCCGCGCTCCCGGGAGCGATCCATGGATTTGAGCGCCGCCCAACCGGCCTTGGGATCGGTGGGCTGCTCCCCGCGCATCATAATCGCGATGCTGTGAAGTGCCACGAGCCCCGCACTGCTCATGAACGGCACATCGCTGAGATCGATGATGAAGTCCCGGCTGCCAGAGGCGGATAACTGCTTCACCAGATCGATCAGCTCCGTGTAATTGGATGCATCCACGTCTCCGTGGGGCTGCAGAACGGAAACGGGTACATTCCCTTTTTGTTCAGAAACAGTGATCTTCATCATGCCTCCATGAATCTGCCGAATTATATATCAAATTGATTTCACGGCTTTGGCTTCCAGCCGTTTCAGACGGTGGGCGAGTTCTGCCTGCCAGTGCTTCTGAATATAGACTGGCAGGTCGGCGCGTTGGACCTCCCGGAGGGCGGAATGGGTCCATTTCAACGCGGAAGCAACGTCGCGCTGCCTGTGCTCGAAGTATTTCGCCAACTCCACATGAGCATAGACATGACCTTCGATGGCGGCTTTCTCCCAGAGTGCAATCGCTTCTTCAAAATCCCCCCGCTTCTTTTGCAGGACGGAAAGACGGTTGAGAGCCTTCCAGAAATCCCCCTCCCGCAGGTTCATCTCCAGGCCGCGTTCGAAGAGACGTGCGGCCGTGTCCCATTCTCCCAGGTCTTCATAAAGCTTTGCCAGCGCAATCACATCCAGGCCGTGCTCGATCGCCTCCTGGAACGGGTCTGCCAGTATGGTCGCAGTGTGGCTCAAGAGAGCCGCCATCGCCACGACATCCATGGCATTATGATAGAACACGCCTTTCAGCGGACGTGCATCCCGGGAGCGAAGGTAATCAAAATAAATATAAGGGATCTCATAGCCCGGTACTTCCTCGAGCGTCCGGGGTGCCTGCAAAATATTTTCTTCCAGGAATTTGAGGGCGCGGGATTCCAAGCGGTCCCGCCATAAGCGTCTGGCAAGAGGCAGAAGGTCCAAATGAGCATAATCCTTGAAGGGGATTGGAATGCTGTGCATCCTGTAGCGGGTCGCGAGCAGCGGCGCATCGAAGGCCTTGCCGTTGAACGTGACCAACGCCTGGGCGGGCGCTAGAAATTGGGCCAATCCTTCCAATAGCGCTGCCTCTTCCGCTGGATCCCGCATGAAGAATTGTTGGAGCAGGAGCTCACCGTCGACAAACCGCGCCGCCCCGACCAGGAAAGCATACGTTCCAGTACCACCCGCAAGCCCGCTGGTCTCTGTGTCTAGAAAGGCAAAGGACTCGATCGGTAATTCCCCCAACCGCGGATCGGCTGCCCACTCAGAAAGAACCCGTAGTGAGGCCGACAGCTTGATCGGGGAGTGACCGTGACGGTAATCCGCATTGAAACGTTCCTCATGGACAAATGTTTCACCCAGAGGATTGGAAATGAGAGTGCCCGTGAGTACGGAACCGATCAAATACTGATCGTCTGTACGCGGGGCGGGCAGGTCGGAGGTCCCGACCTTGACGCCCAGCGATCTGAGCCTGTCTGCGAGGGAGGTCATTGGAAGCTACTTACTCGTTACATTCACTTGAATATTTGCCGTATCCACACGCTGATCGGTGCGGATGACTTGCAGCTGGATCGCGTATAAACCGCTTAGACCAGTCGTGTCCCAGGTTCCAAGAATACCATCGGTGATGGATTTGGTCGAATCAGTGCCGATTTGGGTCCACTGCTGGGGATTGAGTCCCTGACCTTCCAAAATACGATAATGATCAAAATTGCTCCCGGCCGCCGAACCGATCAATTGCAGTTGCCCGCTCACATCCGCAAACATCACCGGCGAGGAGATATGTACATCCGGATTGACCTGAGCGGACTGAATGGCATCATATGAGCTGGGCGCGCTCGGAATGTTGGCAGACTTTGCCCAGGCCTGCGCCTCCGGCGGGATCATCATAAAGACCTTTGAGACAACCAGTTGGGGGGGTGTGAAGACCGTGGCGAGGTAGCCTGTTTCACGATTAATTTCATAGGCTCGAAAAAGATCGTCCGTCTGAACCGGTTCATTGCCGTTCAGGAATACTTCGCTCACCACTGATGGACAATCCTTGGTGGGCAGCAACCCTGAAGGATCACACACATTCAGCTGTGTAATCCCGGCGGGCGCAGACCAGCCATCCGGTGCAGAGGTCCCCAGGGCAGAATGCATCAAGACACCCCACAGACCCGCTGAAATTCCGGCAGATGCATGAGCGGTACCGGATCCATGCGTCCCGATCCAAACCGCGACGACGCGCGTGGGAGTATATCCGACCGTCCAGGCATCCTGTCCTGACGCGGTCTGTCCGAGTTTGACACCTGCCGGCCGCCCGATCTCCAGTGAATTTGGATGGCCAAGGCTGATCCAACGCGCAGATTCGTCACTGAGAACATTGTTCATGAGGTAGGCGAGTTGAGGCGTCACGATCGGCTGGGCTTGTGGATCGGTCCCGTCCAGCCAGAGGAAATGATCGACTCCCTCGACCCGCAGCACAGCGGAGGGTCCGGGCTGCCCATAACGAACTCCCTGCGCAGCAAATATCCCGTAAGCGGTTGCCATATCGAGCAGGGTCGCTCTTGTCTGCCCCAGTCCAAATGAACTCTCAATGCGGTTGATAGTATCCGAACCGATCTGGTCGGTAATGGCCTGCGCACTGGCTGCATAATCATTCGCGAGTGCGATGCGGATTCGGACAGGGCCATGGTAGGTTCCGGCTGCGGCATTGTCATTTCCTGCCGGAGGAATGTCCCAGACGAGGGAGGCAGGACTCAAACCGCGTGTAAAAGCGGCCAAATATACGAAGGGGGTCAGCAGGGTTCCAGGATCGTGTGCCGCCAGAAGCGTGGTTTCCCTGCCTCGCAGCGTCTCGCCGACCACTGCCAGGATCTGACCCGACTCGGGATCATACACCAGGGCGCTCGCGGAGGGATCTGAGACCGCACTATTGGGTGGCAGTGGAGGCAGTGAATTTGCTGTCGTACAAGTTCCGGATGGGTCCGGCGCGCCTGCGAGCCGGGCCGTGAAGACCAAGGTTGCGCAAATCGTCTGCTGCTGGAGATCGAAATCCTCGGTCGTCGTAATGACCAGGCCGCCATGCTCGATGCGGATGCGGGAAAACGAACCATCTAATTGATTGAGCGCCAGGTTGATGAAGGCAGGCAGAGCGTTTTCCTGCCCGCTCATCGAAGTGCTCAACGGTGCCGGGGAATCGGATAAAGCAGCCTGTGCATCGCCAGAAGTGATCAGGTTCAGTGCCTGCATCAGCTGGATGGTCGTCCTGCCGCGCTGGAGCGCAATTTCTTTTGCATCCAAAGGATTCAAATTGGGCGCCTGGCTTACCGCCGCCAGGATTGCTGACTCCGCGGGTGTCAGATCGGATGCGGATTTTCCAAAATACAGCTGGGCGGCTGCGTCCACACCAAAGGCATAATTTCCATAGTCCGCCGAGTTTAGATACCACTCCAGAATTTGATTTCGACCGAACTTGGTAGTGATCTGCGCGGCGAGGAACCGTTCCCGCAGTGCCCGTCGCAGGGATGAGGGCTCCGCGTAGAGCAACAGATCTGAGGCCAGCTGCTGGGCGAGCGTCGGATGGCTTCGCGGATCCTGCCAACCCGCCGCTGCAAAGCCCGGCTCGCTCCAGAAGCCCGGATCCAGCAATGCGACAGTCGCCTGGGCAAGGAAATCAGGCAGATGTTGTGGAGCTTGGGGGTTGAGCGGCAGGTACCGACGCGGTACATCCCTCGGTGCAAAGGTCATTAGTAGATGCTGATCCGTTCGGTCATAGACCCGCGTCGGCTGCAGCAAGAGGCCATCCGGAGGATTGAGCAAGCCTGGGAGGATGTCGATATTGGGAAGATCGCGAGTGAGGTCGGCGTAGGTGAGCCCTGCAAACAAAATGCCCAGTGCCAAAACGAGGGACACAATAATTCCCAGACCTACACCCCCCATGCGGACGCCACTTCTGCGCGCACGAGCTTCAGAGGCGCGGCGGCCGCGTCGGCGTTGGACAATATTGATGCTGTCATGAGTCATGCTAGGATTCTACAACGGAAATGAGGCGGTACTTATTCCACAGGTGATAGGCGGAGATCTGGCATACAAAAGTTCGGAACAACAAAGAACTCAGTCGCCGATCAGATCGCCAAGCCAGGCTGTCAAGGAGCCCGCCGGCTTGTCCTTTTTCGAGGCGATGGTACTCTGCACTGTACCGTTCTGGCCGTTGATGACGGCAAGGTGGCCCTCTCCGGTCACGGAGATCTCAGTCATCCAAACGGGGAGCAGGTCGAGCCGGAAAGACTCGATCGCGATATTGGCCGAGGAGGTCGAGGTCAAGTGGGTCAATGAAATATTCAGCGGCAGATCATGTTTTAGGCGGGCAACCACCTGACTACGGGCGTCCAAGGACGCATCTGCCATGGGAATGTCATACAGTTCCGCGGGCCAATCCGCAAGATAAGCCGGATCGTAGGGGATCACCGCGCCAAGATCGTAGGTCGGCACGAGCTGCACAAAGACTGCTGATAGTTTGCGGCTGGCGGGAATCGGGAGATCATGCACAATGACGGGGTAGCGGTCACTGACGTGGACCAGTTTGGGTTCGCGGTTGCTGAAATCGCCTTCCCCTTGAACAACCATTTCCCCGGTGTAGTCCAGTCCCCCGCCCAGATCAAAGGTCCAGAGCGGAAGATAGAGGCCGCGCGGCCTTTCCACCGTTTTCTCCGGTTGAATGCCGTTCCCCTCGACCCATTCCACGAGCAATTCAACGGCCTTCTTTTGATCAAAGGACAGGGGCAGGATGCCATCAGGTGCAAGCAGATCCTTCGATTTTTCAAGGCTGACCACATGCGGCGAACCGCAATACACGCAGGTGGCCGAGAGCTGGTTCGCGGGTACGATAAATTCCGCACCACAGCCCTGGCAATGAAAAACCTGTTCAGCCAGAGGCCGGTCGTGACCGCGTGAGGTGGCCATGGCGACAATAAAATCTTTTTCGCGAGCCTCTCCCGGTCGTTCGTTCATCGGTTGCGAGCGGGCACAATACTCACACACCAGCGACTGCCCATCGGGCGCGAAGCTCATGCGGCCGCCGCATTTTGGGCACATGAAGCGTTGTGCATCCGCCTGGGCGAGTCCGGCCGGTGCAGGCGGCAGCGCCCCCGGATCGATGATCTCATCCGGTATCAGTTTGCCATCCAGGATGGCAAGGGCACGACGGGCGCGCGAGTGTTGGAGATCGTTAGCGAGGCAATTCTCGAGGTCTTTCCGTTTCTCGATGGGGTCATCAGCAAGCTGGCTCATCCAAAACCAGGCCTCTGCCATGGTCTCATGGTCGCTGCTCATATAGAGAGCACGATCGAGATAGCGGCGTGCCTCCTCCTTCTCACCAGCCTTCGCCGCAATGATCCCGCTCCGCAGCAGATCATTACTGTAATCACCCATCATGGCTTGCTCTTCCGGACGATCGCATCTGTCATCCGCGCGATCCTGGTCATGGGTTCGACGTCATGGACCCGCACAATGTCCGCACCGCGGGCGATGCCCACAGCCACTGCGGCGGCTGTCCCTTCCACGCGTTGATCAGGAGGCAGGTCCAGAACAAACCCGATAAAAGACTTCCGCGATGGGCCGAGCAAAACTGGAAAACCCAGGCTGCGAATCTCGCCAAGCCTGTTGATCAACTCAAGATTGTGCTCGATCTTTTTTCCAAAGCCGATCCCGGGATCCAGGATGATGGCCTCATCCTGGATGCCCGCCTCGCGGGCGATCTCAACGCTCTCCATCAGTTCGCGCTTTACGTCCTCGATCAAATCCGTGTACTCCGCGCCGATGTAGGCGCTTCCCAGCTGCGCACGCACTTCCACACCCGCGGGATTGCTGCGATTGTGCATGAGGATCACAGGGCATCTGGCCCGGGCAACCACGGACCGCAAGGCAGGATCCGCTCGCAGCCCCCAAACATCATTGACGATCTGTGCGCCCGCCCGAATTGCCTCCTGCGCAACGGAGGCCTTATAGGTATCGATCGAGATCAACGTGGAATCGAATTCCTTGGCCAGCAGCTGAATGACGGGCAGAACCCTCTCAAGCTCTTCGGCGGCGCCCAGTGCTTTCGATCCTGGTCGGGTGGATTCGCCGCCCACATCCAATATCACAGCGCCGGCCTCGACGAAACGCCGCGCCTGTTCGAGAGATACCTCGAGCGCATCCCCCCGGCTCAGGATCCCGTCCCCGGAAAAACTGTCCGGCGTAATATTAAGAACGCCCATCACATAGGTGCGGGCGCCCCAATCAAAAATGTGTTTGCCGACGGAGAGCGGCTTCATTGGATCTGGTCAAGCGGGTCGAGACATCCCGAGGCCGGGCTTGGAGGTCCCCTTCAGAGGTTTTGACTTGGCAATGGAAATTTCTTCGTACGCTTGCCGGGATTATATCAAAATGCGATTAGATCGGTTTTATGCCCGTACGGTCTACCTCATCCAGCAGTTCTAGGACCCGCTTCTTGAAAACGGGATGAACCAGATCCGGAGCGATCTCCGCGAGCGGGAGGAGCACAAAGGCGCGTTCATGCAGGCGCGGATGAGGGATGGACACCTGAGGTGAATCGCGCACCAGGTCGTCGTAGAACAGGATATCAATGTCGATGAGACGCGGGCCCCAGCGGAATGACGGCTCGCGACCCAGGCGGACTTCGATCCGTTTGAGGAAGTTCAAAAGCTCATCCGGATCGAGATCCGTTTCTACCTGGACGGCCATATTCAGGAAGGCTCGCTGGTCCTCAAAACCCCATGGAGGAGTCTCGTAGATCTTGGATTGGTGCACTACGCGGACTTCGGGCGCAAGCGCCTCCAGGCCCGCGCGCAGATTTGCGATCCGTTCGCCGAGGTTGCTGCCGAGGGCAAGGAACACAACGTGGTTCAGTCTGCGCCCTGCTGAGGGAACCTGCTCGGACACACTGAGGTTATACCCGCTCGATGATCGTCGCAGTTGCCATGCCATGACCAATGCACATGGTCTGCAGCCCATATTTCGCCCCACGCCGGATCAATTCATAGATCAGCTTGGTCATCAAGATCGCGCCGGTCGCACCCAGGGGGTGTCCATGGGCGATCGCGCCTCCATTAGGATTGACGCGGCTCATGTCCGCATCCAGTTCAATTTGCCACGCCAAAACAACAGGTGCAAATGCCTCATTAATTTCGACCAGGTCGATGTCGGGCAATTTTAGTCCGGCTCGTTTGAGTGCCCTTTGAGTGGCAGGAATGGGCCCGGAGAGCATCAAGATCGGATCAGACCCGATCACCACGCGCGTATCAATGCGCGCGATCGGGTTCAAGTTATAACGCCCGACGGCATCGGGCGAAGCGAGCAGCAAAGCAGCCGCGCCGTCGCTGACCTGGGAGGAATTCCCGGCTGTGATCACTCCGCTTTTCTTAAATACAGGAGGGAGCACGCCCATCTTTTCACGGCTCGGAGGCCGGCGAACGCCTTCATCGACCACAAAAGTGCCCTTCCCCGGGCGTGACACAGGCAGGATCTCATCATCCAAGAATCCAGAGTCGATGGCTGCTCCTGCTTTGATGTGCGACTGGAAGGCATATTCGTCCAGTTGCTCCCGGGCCAATTTCCACTTCTTTGCCATTCTCTCCGCGCTCATTCCCTGATGAATTAATTTGTATCCGACATCGGGCCACTCTACCGGATAATCCGCGCCAAGCGGTTGGTGGGACATCATCTCCGTACCTCCGGCGAGCACCAGGTCGGCATCGCCGGCCAGGATCGCTTGCGCTGCAAAGTGGATGGCCTGCTGGCTGGAGCCGCACATACGATTGATGCTGACTCCCGGGACATGAGTGGGAAAGCCCGACTTGAGCACAGCCAGTCGCGCCAGGTTTCCGCCCTGGTCACCGACCGGTGTGGCCACACCCCAAATACAATCATCCAGACGAGACGCTTCGATGCCGCCCCGCCGGACGGCCTCCTGCATGACCAGCGCGGCGAGTTCTACCGGCTGAAAATCAAAAAGGGCTCCATTCGGATTCCCTTTCCCGATGGCCGTTCGGACTGCGGAAATGATGAAGACATCGGACTCAGACATAGGTCTACTCGACAACTCCAATCAGGGATTGTTTGACGGCGCAACTTTTGCTTGACTATTTTATCCCCACTTGAGGCGAAGTTTCGCGCGCCCCAATGGACCTGGAGAGAACTCTGATTTCATGCGGGCGTCGAGGAAGGCGGTACGCGGCCCGCCCTACCAGATCCGAATCACAAGAATCTGCACGTGAAAATACCTGAGCGCGGTCTGATGTCCCACCCCGTGCCTCAGGGGTCACGGTCGTGACCGGAAAAGTGAAGAATAAAATGTCCCAAAACATACACCTGATCGAAACACATTCGCTGGGCGAATGTTGGCTCCAGGTATCGAAGTTGATCATGGAACAGGGCCAGCTGAGTCGCTATGATGGAGCAAAAACCCGGGAAGTCGCAAATCTGAGCATGGTGATCGAAGCGCCTGATCTCGCCGACCCCCTGATCCTTGAGCATGGAGATCCCCACTGGCTCGAGTGGATGCATGAGAACTTCTTTGTGCAAAAGGAAGTGGCAGAGCTGGACAATGCCGCGAGCTACGCGATCCGCCTCTTCAATTATTCTGAAGCGGGGCGGGATCAGATCCGGTGGGTCATCGAACGACTCAGGAGGGAGCCTGAGGCGCGCTCAGCCGCCATTACCACGTTCATGCCGCTGACCGATACCACCTATATTCCATGCATCAGCCTCCTGGATTTTTGGATCCCCGCGGAGGCGGTGGAACTGATCGTATATGCTCACAGCCTCGACTTTGGCAAGAAAGCCTACGGAAACCTGGTGGAACTGGCCCAATTACAATCGATGGTTGCCACCCAATTGGATCGAGCGATAGGTAAGTTGATCATCCACGTGAAGACCGCCCACATCTATGAGCCGGAATGGGATTTTATGCGGGAACTGTATACCTCGGTGGGATCTCGGTCTTGAATTGGATCTACCGGCGCTGCCTGATCAGGCATCCTTCAACGCGCTGCCTGCGATCTGAGGTCCGACGAGGCCGGCCCCGGGAACTGAGAAATGCTCGAGCTTCACCTGCGCGAAACCTGCATGGGCGATCGTTTCCCAGGTTTCCCGATTGGGATGACAGCCGGCTGCCGCAAGCGTCCATAGCGGCTGGATGAAATTTTGAACCTCTCGCATGAGAGAGCCCCGGGGCGCAGCCACATGTTCGATAAAGACAAACCGCCCACCCGGCTTGAGAACTCTTCGAATTTCGCGCACGGTCGCCTCGGGATCCGGCACCGAGCATAACACCAGGGTGCTCACTACCGCCTCCATGCTCGCATCCCCGGCAGGCAGCCGATTTCCCTTTGGGTCTCCCGGATCGATGCGGAAGGAGCCGGGAGGAGGGCCAAGCTTCCGGATCACCTTCTCCAAATAGGGAACCATGAACGGGTTGGGTTCCACGCCCAGCCATTGTATGCCCTCGGGATAATAATGGATGTTCGGTCCGGCACCGGGACCAATTTCAAGGACTGCACCGTGCAGATTGCCGAATAGTGCCTGCTTCCGCGAGCGAATTTCGTCTTCGTATTGGTCGCCGCTGTGTGCGGTCATCCAGGCAAAAATGCGCTGGTTGAAACTTCCGGGGGAAGAACGATTTGACTGGGGTGCCCGAGTCATTCTGAAATTCTCGCGCGAGTCAAGCCGGTATAGAAAAAGAGGGATGGCCAGAAGCCATCCCTCCAAGTGTACCCCAGGCCAATTTTTTTCACTTTTCTATGAGAACGAAGGTACCCGGCTGAGAAGCCGCGGCCGATAGATGACCGTCCGGTGAAAGAGTGGAGGGGACTTCGACCCATTTGCTGCCGTCCCAAAATAGAATCGCGAAGCTCTTTCCGCCTGCGCTCGAGGGCGTCACGAACGAAACCGTTGCGCTGCCTCCCAACTCGGTGACAGGCTTCCCAGATTGGGTTAGTGAAGCGGAAAGGGCGGAGATCAGGGTATCTCCGCCAGGTAGGGCACCTGGCAGGGCGTCGCTTTTCACGGTGGCCAGGCTGGCATCGCCCAGAACTGGACACAGAATGGTGAAGCTGTCACCGTCCGGCAGCACCAGTTCGCTGCCTCGGAAATTCGCGCAGTCCAACCCGGCCGATTGAGCACTGGTGACGTTGATGATCTGAAGGGGAGTCCCCCCGCCTCCCGTAGTTCCGGGCTTCTTCTTATTTTTACTGCAGTGATATGACGGATTGTTAACCAGGCTGCCTCCGCCCAAAATGTTGGGTGTATCGGCGGATCCGTTACCACTCATGGTCACAGCGTTGAGAGTCAATGTGCCCGAAAGAGCGGCCTCGATACCATAGGCATCGTTGTTATTGAACTCACTGCATGTAATTGTGACGTTGGTTGCCTCAGCAACCAACAGACCCGAGCCGCCCGCGGTGCCATCGAACTGGCTCGAACTGACAGTGACCTGGCCTTCTGTTTCGACCCAGCTTCCCCTGACTGTATACAGGGAGCCATTGTCGGAGGCTTGTACCTGATCCAGGGTTACATTCGCATTGGCATCTGTTTGCGCATACAGGCCAT
>WNFI01623390.1_pt1 | contig 12667 bp, 17 predicted proteins | sample 5400471 | NCBI WGS metagenome assembly WNFI01 (sample SAMN13153348, study PRJNA577476) | soil metagenome | isolation source: 100 cm saprolite on Douglas fir-dominated hillslope | place: USA:California | collected 2013-09-17
ACAGTGGTACCCTCATCGCTTGCCAAAAGAAACCTATCTTGATCGCAACAATGCGCCACGCGCGCCCCGAGGTTCGGTCGGCTGCGCCCGTGACGCAGCAGGACGCAAAACGAACATGAGTGTGTCTGGCCAAGCCGCAGTCACCTATTCGTATGACAATGCCAATCGGCTGACGCAGATCACGCAAGGGACAACGAGTGTGTTGTTCGGTTACGACAATGCGAACCGCCGCACGTCGCTGACGCTGCCGAACGGGGTGACTGTTGGCTACGGCTATGACAACGCCTCGCAGTTGACAGGACTGACGTATAAGAACGGCTCAACGACGCTGGGAAATCTCACCTACACATATGATCTTGCGGGGAGGCGAATCAACACGGGCGGGAGCTATGCCCGGACGGGAACGCCGCAGGCGGCTTCTTCCGCCACGTACAATGTCAACAATCAGCTAACCCAATGGAAAGGCGCGAGCCTCACGTACGACGCCAACGGAAATCTGACCAGCGACGGAACGAATACCTACACCTGGAACGCACGGAATCAATTGGTGGCCATCAGCGGCGGAGCGTCCGCGAGTTTTCAGTATGATCCGTTCGGCCGCCGCGTCAGCAAGACCATTGGCGGAATGACGCAGTACCTCTACGACGGGGCAAATCCTGTCCAGGAAATCTCCGGCACGACTGCCTCGGCGAACCTGCTCACTGGCGGCGTGGACGAATATTTTCAGCGGACGGATTCGGCGGGCGCGCGGAATTTCCTGACCGATGCGCTCGGCAGTACGCTGGCTTTGGCGGATCCAAGCGGCGCTCTCCAAACACAGTACACCTTCGAGCCCTTCGGCAACACCTCGGTAACCGGCACAGCCAACGCCAACAGCTTCGCCTACACTGGCCGCGAGCTCGACGCCGGTAATCTCTACTACTACCGCGCCAGATACTATTCAGCGGGCCTGATGCGATTCCTCAGCGAGGACCCAATCGAATTCGCCGGTGGCACCTGGCACCAACCTGTACTCATACGCGGCCAATGATCCGCTCGACTTTAGAGACCCACTCGGGACGGACAAGAATAAAAAAGACTTTGGCAAATGCCTAAAGCAGAATGCTCATTTATACAGCGCAGTCGGGATAGTTGATCTCGTGACCGGCAGCGTGGCGCCATACCTCGGCCTGGAAGGAACAGATCTTAGTGAGTCAGCGGCAGGGAACGTACTTGGCGGAAATGATGTGACCGGTTTGGCCTTCGTGTTCGTGGGCGATCCGGAAAATGCGCCGGAGAGCATAGGGGCTGTGATTAGTACAAGCGTCGAAAAAGGCATACCACTTGGGGTCGGGAATCAGCTTTTCATCGGCGGCAATAGCCCGAATCATATCCAGCGCTTGTTTCCGCGAGTTGGGAGGCCCCCGCAGGCGTTGGCAAGGAGCGCCGGTCTCACCAAGGCTTTGAAACTCGCGGAGAAGGCGGCCGAATGGAAGGCACTATTAGATTTGGGGTTAGCCGGAGCTCTCGCACTTGATTGCTCGCTCGGGCTGATCTGAGTGGTTAGAAAGCGTTGAGGGGCAACGGTGGCTTGGTTGGCTGATGTTAAGTCAGGTTTACGCTTGGCACTCACCATGGTGGGAACAATCGTGACCATTAGTGTGCTGGTCACAGGGTTACTACTCCTTGGCGCTCCTGGAAAAGGAGGTTTGGTTCTAGGAATAGGAATGGTTCTTGTTGTAACCATCCTTCTTTTGGCAACCGTCCACTGGTGGGCCAAGTGGTTTTTTGCCGCTTGCTGTCTTACCACAGTCCGGGCTGTTGTAATGGGCGCTCTGGGCCGGACTATATCTGTTCCGAGTATTGCGGCCCCTAGAAGTCTTTTTGCGGAAATTGCCGGCATTTCCGCGGTGATGGCCTTTCTTAGCTACAGGTTTGTGAGTGCCAAACCGAACTCGTTGGACTCGATCTGCTTAGTTGGAGCAGTCATAGCAACTGTGTATTCTCTGCTCAGCGATAAACCGGTTCGGTGGATTTCGGTAGCTGTACTGCTTCTAGGCGTATGTAGCACTTATCGTGGATTCACGGCCCACGGCCACAACCCGAAGCCTGTCAAGGATTTTTGAAATTGCTTGGGTAAGATGCTCAAACGAATCTGGACAACGCGTTCTCTAGGGTTTCTTCATCAAGGGCCGAGCTCAGAGGAACGCCGATGGTAAATGGACCGTCACAGTGGGCTGGCAACCCCGATCCATTTTAAGCCGTTCAGGTTGCGTGACCTCGGAAGGCCAGGGTTCGGTGTCGGGCCAGCATACCTACGTGTGCGCAAACGGACGGCGCACCAACGGCATTGAGGATCGCGCGAGAAGGGCCGAGATTGAGTAGGGACCGGTGGAGAGTTCAATAATGCGGAAGAGAACGCTGACATGCCTGATCTTCTTGTTCATTCTCGGCTTTGCGTCTCCGCTGTGGGCGCAGAGCGGCGCTTCGGTCCAGTATGTTTATGACGCGCTAGGGAGATTGACGACAGTCGTCGATCCAAGCGGGAACGTGGCGAACTACAACTACGACGCGGTCGGAAATCTACTTTCGATCACACGAACTACGTCCTCTCCGAGCGCGCTGGCTATTTTTGGCTTCAGCCCGGCACAGGGTATCGTTGGACAAACGGTGGTCATTCAGGGGCAAAACTTCAGCGCTACGCCCAGCGCCAACACCGTGCAATTCAATGGTACCGCGGCCACGGTTACTGCGGCCACAGCAAACAGCCTGACCGTGACGGCACCCGCGGGAGCGACCACGGGGCTGATCAGCGTGACGGTCGGGACGGCCTCACCAACATTTATGAGGTTGCCATCGGCTCGAACTACGCCAATTCCAGCACAACCGGAGACGGCCTCCCGGATGGCTGGGCCGTTTTCTATGGCTTGAACCTCTCGCCCGAAATTCATCCGAACCGTCTCGCCCTATCTCATTCAGTTTAAACCACTTCCAAATTTATCTTGACATGGACGGTACTTCTGTGCTAACATGACCCTTGATAGTCAGACACCACCCTCGCCGAAGCGTTCCGTATCCAATTACCCCCGGGCCCCACTGTCTTCCGAATCTCCTTTCCTCTAACTCCTTTGCCCTCACACTTTTAGCCGACCCCCACCCACTAAACCCTGTCGCATCAATCTTTTACAAAAACAGTGGGGGGAGGGGGCACCATCACCATCCCAAGCTAGGAACACCCGAAAGCACGTCACGCATCCACTTTTCTTTTCAACCACTTGCGCGATGCCCCTCCCGCAACTGCTTTCTTTTGATATTCTTGCATTCAATGGGGGGGTACCCCCTTGGTGGCTCTGCCCGTCACCGCCGAGATCCCTTCGTCCCTATCCCCCATTCCCTATCCCCTATCCCCTTTTTTTTCAAAGCTTTCCGCACTCTTTTGCACTCGCCAAAAACTCAACTCTTTTGTTTTCAAGCGATTCCGCACTCTTTCACAAAAACACCCGGGGTGGGGTACCCCTCTTCGCCGAATGGGCTGCGCCAGCGGAACTACCGCGGTGGAATTTGTCTTTTCCTTACCCCCTTCTTCCTTGCTTCATTACTTCCAGAAACGGCTACGCCCTTTCCGCAGCGATGGGGGCAGCTGCGAAAAGGGCGTGCCGTCTTCAGGAGAGAAGATCGTGTCGACTGCTCTGCAGTCGCCGAGACCAATGATGAAATCAGTTGTCGGGAGGCGGCAGCGGAGGTGCGTCCGGCCCGCCATTGAACTTCTGCATGTGCATTCCGTGCCTGCCGCTCGTCACCGCGTAGTCCGACGGCACGGCGAAGAGCGATGCGGCCGGTTCCTGCCGCTGAATATTCGTCAGCGTGTAGGTCGTATCGCCAAAGCGCGGATCGCTGCGCTTGCTCATGACCGTCATTTGCAGATCGGTGGAGTACCAATGCTCGGAAACGATGGTGATCGGTTTCTCGTTTCCCATCTGTCCCGCGGGAATCGTATGGGTGACTCGCGTTCCTTGTGCGCTCACGCCGGCAATCGTCTGCGTGCCCAGGTCTTCCTTTTTCAGCGAGCCGTCACCGATGGCCTGCTGCACGTGATATTCCATCTTGCCCTTCATCACGTCCTTCATCTTGCCAAATGGCATCTCCATTTTTTCCGCCGTTTTTTCGTCGGGGTGCAAGATGAAATTAGTGCCCGCCACCGGATCATTGATGAACACAAACGATTTCGGCTGTCCCGAGGTCGCCAGCGGCCCGATCGCAGGCAGCGTCACTTCCTTCCGGAAACGTCCCTGGCTATCCCGAAAGAGATGCGTCTCCGTCTTTCGCGCGATGTGATTCCCGTCCGCGAGAGTCTGGCTCGTTTCCGAAACAGCTACTGCGCTGAACGGCGCGCCGGTCACCACTTTCCCGCCGTGCATGCCCTCAAATCCCAGCAACTCGATGGGCCCGCCAAATGGGGCAAACATCACGTCGCCACCCGGCTCTCCTCCATGGATAACCACCGCCTCGGAGGGTGGCGGCGCCGCTTCCTGCGCTTTCGCCAATCCGGCGCTCAACATGAAAATTCCACTGAAAACCATACTCGTACATACTCTGCGATTCATTATTTCATCTCCTCTTCTCTCCCGAACTGTCGCGAACTCTTTGCTGCTGCAATCGCCGCTAGCCCCTTCTTCAACTGCGCGAGCCATGCTCCGACCGGCCCCTCCGGGTCCTTCAGCTCTGCTCCATCCGCCGGCTTCAACCTCTCCCAAAAGGCCGCTGGCCTCATCTTTGTCTTCCTCCCCGAGGCGCAGCGAGAGCGCCCCGCTCCGCATGAACATTTATCGCCGCAGCCGCACCGCTTGCGGCAATCCATCATCGCCGACGAGCAAATCCACTTGAATCCATTCGCTGGCTCGCTCTTCGTTAACAGGCAGGCCCAGCGCGCCCAGCGCGCCCCGTTGCATGCGCACGCGCAGAATCGCGGCGTCATCGGTATCTGCAGCGAAGGCACCCGGCAGAAACGTGAAGCCGCTCAGTTCATTGTCAGCCACAAGCGTTCCGGAACTGGCAGCTCCCGCCGAACCCGGCTGCTGCATTCCATTGGGAAGCTCGGCAGGAGTTTCAGGATTCGCTCCGGCGACGGAATTGTTCTCCGGCAACTTGTTCGCGGCCGGCACGGAATTCAGATAGTTCGTAGCTTCTTCCTGCTGACTGTGGCGCCAATTGCGCCAGCTCACCGCGCCGACCAGTACGGCCGCAGCGGCCAGCGCCCACGCAGCAACTACGGCAGCGCGCCGCACTTTCAATGTGACACGCTGCGTGCGGAACTCCTGCCGCAAACGCATCTCCACGCGCGCCGGAGCCTGCGCCATTGCGGTATCTTCCGCGAACGCGCGGAGCTCAACACCAGCGGCCCGCCAGGAATCCTGCAGCGCCGCGCACCGCGAACACGTGCAGGCGTGCTCACGCACCGCCGCGCGCTCAACTTCGCTCAACGAAGCGTCGCGCTCCGCGTCCAATCCAATTGCTTCAAATTCTTCGCACGTCATCTCTTGCTTCCTTTGCACAGCACAAAGTCTTTCAGCGCGCCGCACTCGCCCGCCGAGGCACGTCGCGAAACATTTCCAGTTTGGCCATCAGCAAAGCCCGTCCGCGATGCAGCCGCGAACGAATCGTGCCAATCGGGCATCCCGCCATTTGCGCCGCTTCCTCGTAACTCATTTCTTCCAGCTCGCACAACACCACGGCTTCGCGAAACTCCGCGGGCAATTCCAGCACGGCAGCCCTCACTTGCTGCATGCGTTCGCGTTTTTCCACCCACATCGCCGGCGTGGACGCGTCCCGCAAAACAATTCCGGGGCCCGTCCCGTCTTCGTTTTTTTCCTCGAGCGGAATTTCGCGCGGCAAACGTTCCAAATGTTTCATCACGCGGTTGCGCGCCACTCCGTAAAGAAAGGCTCCCAGCGCTCCGCGCGTGGCGTCATACTTTTTCGGATCGCGCATCAAGGTCATGAAAACGTCCTGCACAATCTCTTCCGCGGCCCAGGTGTTTCCCGTCATTCGCAGGGCAAAGCGATACATGGCCGCCTGGTGCCGCCGGTACAGGAGCGTGAAAGCCTCCTCATCGCCCTTGGCGGCCCGCCGCAACAGAACGTCGTCTCTTTCTTGCTCGGCGATTCTCATCTCTCCTGATAAGACGCTCTGCCCGCTCGCACCTATCAATTCCCGGCGCGGCGTGAAAAAGTTCCCGCGTGAAGCGGCTGGCAGGACAGGAGACTTGAAAGCCCTTGTTTTCACAATTGGTTAGACGTGAGAGGAAGACCTTGCGTGTCGCGGAGACGCTTGAGGCGGACGAAATGCTGCAACTTAGGCTGCCGATCGCTAGAGCACTGTGGGGAAGGGGCTCTCTATTTCTTCTCGGGCTTGAACATGCCGGCGGCGATTTTGGTCACAAAGCGGCGGGGGACGAGGCGTTCGCCGTGGGCGCCGAGGTAATTTCGGAGGCCGGATATGACGTAACTTTTTCCAGCGGCAAGAGCTTTCAGCCCGGTGTGCGCGACTTTTTCGGCGGTCTCGGCATTGCGTTTGAATTTTTCCTGGCCGGAGACGGCGTGGAATTCGGACTCCGTGGAGCCGGGGCAAAGGGCGCACACGCGGATTCCGTAGGGTTTCATTTCTTCCGCGAGTCCTTCCGCAAAGAGGAGATCGAACGCTTTCGTGGCAGCGTAGGTCGAAATATACGGAACAGCCTGGAAGGAAGCGGTTGACGCGAGAATGAGCACATCGCCGCGGCGGCGCGCGACCATTTCCGGCAAATACAGCCGGGTCAGGTGCACGACGGCGGTGCAATTCACCTGTACCATGTCGAGCAAGCGCTGCTTTTCAACGGAATGAAATTCGCCGTATTGACCGAATCCGGCGTTGTTGATCAGCAGATCGATTTCAATTCCTTTTTCTTTCGTGAAGGCAAAAATCTTTTCCGGCGCGCTCGGATCCGCCAGGTCCGCTGGAACCACCTCGGTGCTGACTTTATAGGTTGCGGTTAATCTGTGCGCTAATTCCTCGAGGCGATCTTTCCGCCGCGCCGTGAGCACGAGCTTTGTTCCGCCGGATGCCAATTCTTCCGCGAACGCCACGCCAATGCCGGCGCTGGCGCCGGTGATGAGCGCCCATTTCCCAGACCAATTCGCCGCCATCCGCGGCATCGCATGCGACAAGGTGCCCTCCACAAAAGATGTTTTCTGCTACTTTCCCTGGCGCAGGACGACGTCCTTCAAGCGCCCGCCTTCGTGCTTGATGCGCTCCATCAGACGGCGCGCCCAGACAAATTCAGCGGCCAGCAAACCCAGCCCGAGAAAAATCACCAGCATTCCCGGCCCGGGAGTGGCCAGCATAACGCCACCTGCCAAGAGCAAGGTGAATCCAGCAATGATGAGGAAGACCCGGCGGACCTGCTCGACCGTGCGGAGGATCATGGACCACCAGGCAAGCGGCTTTCTGGCGGAGAGGGTGGGATTCGAACCCACGGTACGGTTTCCCGCACGCTCGCTTTCGAGGCGAGTACTTTCAACCGCTCAGTCACCTCTCCGCGGTCGTTGTAGGCTTAATCGTAGCAGAGCGTCACGTTTTTCGGCAATCCTGGAGCGGACAATTTGCTACTGCATTCGGTAGGACAGGCCTAAGTTTGTGCAGTGGCAATGAACGCAGGGCATAGTGAAAATCGCGAAGTGCACGGGGCAAAGCCAAAGTATGTGCTATTGGCGGCGCTCAGCGAAGAAAGACTGAATGATGGCGGCGCAGTCGGCGGCGAGGACACCGGGGGTGACTTCCACCTGATGATTGAGGCGCGGGTGGGAGAGGATTTCGAAGCAGGAGCGGACGGCGCCGCCTTTGGGATCGTCGGCGCCGTAGACGAGACGCGGGACACGGGCCTGGATGATGGCGCCCGCGCACATGCTGCAGGGCTCGATGGTGACGTAGAGTGTGGTATCGGCGAGGCGATGGTTGCCAAGAAGACGGGCGGCTTCGCGAAGAACAATAATTTCGGCGTGGGCGGTGGGGTCGCAATCACGGATGGTGCGATTGCCAGCACGGGCGAGGATTTTGCCCTCATGGACGATCACGGCGCCGATGGGGACTTCGCCGGCTACGGCCGCGGCACGAGCTTCGGCCAAGGCTTCCTGCATGTACTGGATGTCAGCTTCCATCTTCGGCGAGAGAATAACATGCGGAGAGAGGGGAAACGGAATTAACACCCCAACCGGGTCGGGGCCGGCGCCGGACGCGGAGAGCACAGAGGACGCGGAGCAGGAAGGGCGAAGCGGTTGCTTGACAATTGGGGGGGCGAGAAACAAACTAGGCGCATGCGGGAACTCCTGGAACGACTGTTTCAAGTCGATTTTTTGAAGGGGCTCGCGGTCACGTTTCGAACGCAGCATCCCAAGAATATTGTCACGGAGCAATATCCGCTGGAACGGCCGATGGTGGCGGAGCGGTATCGCGGCGCGCCGCGGCTGAACAACAATCCGGAGACGGGCGAGACGCTGTGTATTGGATGCAATTTGTGCGCGTTGGCCTGCCCGGAGAACCTGATCGTGGTGGGCTGGGAACGCGACGACGCCACGCGAAGGAAAGTGCTGACGACTTTCACCTATGATACTTCGCGGTGCATGTTTTGCGGACTCTGCGAAGATGCTTGCCCGGTGGATGCGCTGGAATTAACGCAGGATTTCGAAATGGCTTACTACACGCGCGAAGGCGCGATCTGGGATCGTCACCGCCTCGAACAGGGGCCAACGCCTGCACGCTACACTCGCTAAAGATCTCGAATGGAACTTCGCAAAGATCCCATCACACAAAGCTGGGTCATCCTGGGACAGAAAGAAGCACGCGGCGATGCGCCGGAGGAATGCCCGCTGGAGCCAGCCAAGATCGAGAAGCTGCGGTCCATTCTGACGTGGCCGGCGGAAGGGGCATGGCAGGTGCGCGTGCTGCCGCACCCGGAGCCGCTCTATCACATTGAAGGGGAACCCGGACGCCTGGCGGAAGGGATGTACGACAAGATGGGGGCGCTCGGCGCCCATGAGGTCGTGGTGGAGACGCCGCTGCACGACAAACGAATGTCGCAGTTCAGCGACGAAGAAATCGAGCGGGTTTTATGGGTGTGGGCGTCGCGCATCGCCGATTTGAAGAAGGACGCGCGGTTTAAGTATGTCAGCGTATTCAAGAATCAGGGCGCGATGGCGGGAGAAGAATGGCCGCACGCGCATTCTCAGGTGACGGCGACGATTTTCGTGCCGCGACGAATCAAATACGAACTCAGCTCGGCGCACGAATGGTTCAAAGATAAAGAGCGCTGCATTTTCTGCGACACCGTGCGTCAGGAGGAGAAGCAGGGAAAGCGCATCGTGGACGTGCAGGGAGATTACTATGCGCTGTGCCCGTATGCGTCGCGCGTGCCGTACGAAATCTGGCTAATGCACCGGCGGCACAACCATGTGTTCGAGCAGCCGCGGCCGGGATCGAACCGCAGGCAGTTGGCGGCGCTACTGGGACGCGTATTGCGCCGGCTGGAGAAAGTGGCGCCGGCATTTCACCTGGTCGTGCACACGTCGCCCAATACGAAGAACAAAAAAGGGGAATTGGCAGGCTATTGGAAGACGCTGCCGGATGATTACCACTGGCATATCGAGATCCTTCCCATTGTGGAGAAGACCAGCAAGTCTTACAGCATCAAAGAGGTGTATTTCAACGCCGAACTGCCGGAGCAGGCGGCCGCGAATTTGCGAGCGTTGGACCCCAATTCATGAAGCATGGACAAGCGAATCCAGGCGAGCTCGGCGGAATCTTCCTCAACTTGATCATACTAATTTTTTTCGTGATTTTTTGCGCCGTTTTGTACCTGGCGAGACGTCCCATTCTTCGCTTTGCGGCGGAATCATGGATCATCGAGGATCCTCTCGACAAAGCAGACGCGCTCATCATTTTAGGCGACGATAATTTTTATGCCGACAGGGCAACGCGGGGAGCGCAATTGTTCAGGGAAGGGAAGGCGCCAGTGATTGTCGCGAGCGGAAGACGCCTGCGGCCGAATGCGGGGATCGCGGAATTGATGGAACACGATCTGATCGAGCGCGGAGTGCCAAGAGATAAGATCGTGCGGCTTGCACACGATGCGGATAGCACGCTGGAAGAAGCGCAAGCACTTGCGCGGCTCGCAAAAGAAAGAAAATGGCACAGTGTAATCGTGGTGACATCGAATTTTCATACGCGACGCGCGCGCTATATTTTTCAGCGCGTTTTTCCACAGCGCATGGAGGTGCGCATCGCCAGCGCGCGGGACGGAGACTTTGATCCCGAGCATTGGTGGGAAAAGCGCAAGTCGCTCAAAGAGTTAACACGGGAGTTTGCGGGAATGGTGGTGACGTTGTGGGAGCTGCGAGGGAGGAGTGAGACAAATGAGACAACGCAATCCGTAGTGGAATTGAGAGAACTAATTCCGCAATTAGTGGTATAGGTCTTCAGGAAACACCCCAGATTTGCTACCCGCCATTCTTGTTTACAGCCGCTAAGTCGTGTACTATGTTCACTCTTCCGAGTCGCAGCTCCAACCAGCCCTGCGATAAGCGGCTTCGAAAATCCAGTTTTCGATGTCGAGGTGTCTGATGTGGAAAAAAGAAGATTCGAAGCCTGAAGGGGTTTCCGGCAACCCCGCAACCCCCGCAAATTCTGCGACTTCGGACGGAAAGCTGAATTTGGCGAACGGGAGTTTGACTATTGGCCCGAACGGACATGTGAAGGCAGATGTGCACGCGCGGGAGGTAATCGTGCGGGGAAAAATCGAAGGAAAAGTCACGGGCCGGGACAGGGTTCAACTCTGGAGCACCGGCCAAGTTACTGGAGAAGTGCAAACGGATCGCCTGGCAATTGAGGACGGCGCGCTGTTGCGGGGAAAGGTCGAAGCGGGAAGGCAGACGAACAAGACTGCAGAGATCAAGGTTTCAGCGGCGACGGCAACAGGCAAGGCTGCTGACACGACATCCTTGAGCTCCGGAACGGCGGCGGACTGACAATGAGCTTCCTGCATAAACTGGGCCTTGGAATGGGAGGCGGGACGAGCCGCAGTGTTTCCCTGCCGGTACATTCGAACTCGCGCTCGCGCACCCCCGGTGTGCCGATTTCCGCTGTAGGCGCCACGCGCGCACCGGAATCACCTGAATCGACGCGCGTCTCGAACGGGCTGAAAGAATTCTTGTGGAATCTGGACGGCCTTGGGCGGGGCACGCTGCTGGATCTGGGTCCCGCCTGGCAGACGACTTTGAGCTTCTTTATCGAGCGGGGTTTCCGCGTCTCATCGGAAGACATCCTTCGCGGATGGAAAGCATTTCTGACCGAGGAAGAGACGCGTTTGCGTGATGACGCCGGTGCATGCGAAACGCTGGACATGACGCCGAGTGGACGTGCGACGCGCTTCCTGGCGGAGAACCTGCAATACCCGCGCGCAACCTTCGACGCCGTGCTCTTGTGGGATCTGCTGGACTATCTCGAGCCGATGCTCGTGAGGCAGATGGTGGCCAACTTGACGGACCTGTTGCGGCCCGGCGGAGTGATTCTGGCGCTGTTTCACAGCAAGAAGCCGGAGGGCTTTCAGCGTTATCGAGTGGCTGATTCGAATACCTTGCAAGTGATCTCGTCCGCGGTCATCTGCCCAGCGCAAAAGGTTTATCAGAACCGCGAGATCCAGGATCTCTTCGCCCGCTATCGGACGATGAAATCGTTTGTCGGCCGCGACCAACTGCGCGAAACACTCTTCATCAAGTAGTCTCTGGGGAGTTTTCCATTCCAGGCGAGCGCCGTGGAAATCGCGCGTTCACCATCTCTTCGCTTGCATTTGACGAATCAGAGGAGTACAAGCGAGGCGTGAGCTCAAGGAGCTCCGGAGGGACTATGACTCCACCGGGCTTAGAGCTGCACCAAAACTGATCACACCGCTTTTGCGGTGCGCGTCGCTCGTGAAACATACGTGCTTTTAGCGCGCTTCCGAGACGACACAGAAAATAGCGAAAGGGGGAGCCGCCAGGTTCCCCTTTTTGCTTTCCGCGTTGCTGTTTTCGAGTTAGTGCTGCGCTGAAGCCTTGTGATGATGGTGATGACGCGTGCCACTGCTGTGCCTGCGATGGTGGCGATCATGCGAAGATGCCTGGTTGGCCGCCTGTGTTTGGGTAGAACTCGCACTATTTTGTGGAGCCGCTTGCATAGCTGAAGCTTGCTGCACGGATACAAAAAGCGCGGGCGTTGCCGCCAGCAAGAGGCATCGAACGATACGTTTCACGGCACTTCTCCCGAGAGAAATCCCCTGTGAGGCTATTGAATCACAGGTTGCGGAGAAAGTCTCCGAGAATCGCTTCCAATCTGTACCTAGGATCAACCGGCGCAGGCCTGCGGTCATCGCAGAGTTGCTCTTCTTTGGTTGCGATAAAAATCGCGAAACTTCCCATGGGTCTACCGAAAGGGCGAGACTAACCGCCGAACTTGAGCCGTTCGAGCCATTGGATGGCCTCGCGCTGGCTGGCAATGACCTGCGCTTGCCATACCAGGGCGATGGACATGAGGCTCAGGGAAAGAACGCAAAAAGCGAGAACGAGGTCGACGGTGGACTCGTGAGCCGGAAGGCGGAAAACGCGCCGAAGCCAAGCCATGGTAA
>WNFI01253129.1_pt1 | contig 12665 bp, 10 predicted proteins | sample 5400471 | NCBI WGS metagenome assembly WNFI01 (sample SAMN13153348, study PRJNA577476) | soil metagenome | isolation source: 100 cm saprolite on Douglas fir-dominated hillslope | place: USA:California | collected 2013-09-17
CCGAAGGACGCGCGCGTGGGCGCCTTCTGGAAGGACCTCATCGCCCAGCTCCCCGCGCGCTCCGATGCGGACGTGCGTGTCGTCGACGCCGGCGATCCCCCGGCGGTGGAGCGGGAGGAGCGAGGGGGCGAGCTCCGCGAGCTCTCGGAGGCGGGCGGGGGCGATGCCGCGGGCGCGCACTGGGACGCGCGGCGCGCCGAGCTGCTGGAGGCCGCGGGACATCGTCCGTTCGTTCCGACGTCGGTGACGCGGGCGGCCCTGCGCCAGGCGCCAGCCGCGGTGGCGATCGCGGCGGCCACGGGCGGCCGCGACTTCGGCTCGCTCGTGCACCGGATCCTCGAATGGGTGCCGCTGGCCGAGCCGGAGCGGGTGCGCGGAATGGCGGAAGCGCTCGCGCCCTCGTTCGGCCTCGACGCGGCCGCCGCCGCGCGCGCGGCCACGGCGGCCGAGCGCGCGCTCGCGCTGCCCGTCATGGAGCGGGCACGCCTCGCCACCCGCGTCTGGCGCGAGCTGCCGCTCTGGTTCCCGGAGGGCGCGGAGCTGCTGGAGGGCGTGATCGACCTCGTGTTCGAGGAGGACGGCGCGCTCGTCCTCGTCGACTACAAGACGGACGGCATCGCCGCCGAGCAGGCCCTGGCCCAGGCCGCGCACCACGCCCCGCAGCTCCAGCTCTACGGGCGCGGGCTGGCCCAGGCCCTGGGGATGCCCGTCCGCGAGCGGCTGGTCCTGTTCACGACGCTGGGCCAGGTCGTGGCTGTGTGACCGTCCTCCACCTCGTCCGTCACGGCCAGGTCGACAACCCGCAGAAGATCGTCTACGGACGGCAGCGCGGCTGGCGGCTCTCGGACCGCGGACGCCGGGAGGCGGAGGCGGTGGCGCGGCACCTGGGCGGGCGGCCCATCGCTCGCGTCTACACGAGCCCGCTGGAGCGCGCGGTGCAGACGGCCACCGTGATCGCCGGTTCCTGCGGCGGTGAGGTCGAGCCGCGCGACGACCTCGTGGAGGCCCTGCTCTGCACGCCCTGGGAGGGAATGCCCTGGCGCGAGGTCAGGCAGGGCCGTGCGCGCGAGTGGGCGCGCTATCTCTTCCGCCCCCTCGAGGTCTGCGGTGTGGCAGAGGACCTCAGCGCGCTGGCCGCGCGGATGGACACGGCCCTGCGCGCCATCGCGGCCACGCATCCCGGCCAGCAGGTGGTCGCCGTCTCCCACGGCGACCCGCTCAAGGCCGGCATCCTCGCGCTGACGGGCGGCGATCTGCGCGAGCTGCACCAAAGCCCGATCCCCACCGGCGGTCTCGTCAGCCTCGAGATGGACGGGCCGGGACCCGCGCGGGTCCGGGAACGCTGGGTGCCCGGCCGCGACTGAGCCGGGTCAGGGCTCGCGCAGCGCGATCATCGGATCGACGCGCGCGGCCCGGATTGCGGGAACGATCGCGGCCAGGATGACCAGCGGGATGGCCACGAGAAGGACACCCGCGTAAGCCTGGGTGTCCATCGGCGTGATCCCGAAGAGCATGGTCGTGATCACGCGGCTCGTGGCCAGCGCCAGGACCAGCCCCAAAGCCACGCCGATGGCGACCAGCCGCGCCGCGCCCCCCAGCACCAGGCGGACCACATCGCCGGCCCGGGCCCCCAGCGCCACGCGCAGCCCGAATTCGGAGGTGCGCTGGGCGGTGACGTAGCTCATCACGGCGTACATGCCGGCGACGGCCAGCATCAGGGCGAGGGTGGCGAAGGTCGACACCAGGACCATTCGAAACCGCGGGGCGGCGATCGAGTCACTGACCGACGCTTCCATCGTCGTGAACTTCAGCGCGACTTCGGGGCTCAGCGAGCGCACGGTCTGACGCACCGCTCCGATCAGCGACTCCGGAGGGGCGCTCGTGCGGATCACCATCTGCACCCGGCTCGCGGCATACGGATGCTGCCGCAGCGGCATGTAGAGCTCCGGACCGGGCCGCGACGCGGGTGAGGCCTGCCGCACGTCACCGACCACACCCACGATCGTCATCCACTTGTCGGAATCGAAGCCACACATGATGCGATGCCCGATCGGATCGTCGGCCCCGAAGCTCTGGCGCGCCAGCGATTCGCTGATGACGGCCACGAACGGCCGGTCGTAGAGGTCGCCGTCCTCGAACTCCCGCCCCCGCAAGACGGGAATGGCCATCGTTTGGAAGTATCCCGGGCTGGCCAGGCGAAAGCCGGCGTGGGGGAGCAGGCGGAAGTCGCCGCCGAAGGACTGTTTGCCCTCGACCGCGTACGAGCCATCCGAGTCGTAGGAGCCCGTCGGCAGTCCCATCGCCCCCCCGGCGGAGATCACGCCCGGGATCCGGCGCATTCGCGCGAAGGCGTCGTCGAAGAGCTGGCCCACACGGACGTAATCGTCGAGGCCGCTCTGGTCGAAGATCGAACCGCGCGCGGGTGCACTCGCGTAGGTGACGAGAAGGCCATCCGTCCGGAAGCCGAGCGGCGTCTCCGTGAGGGTGGCGAACGAGCGGAAGAGCAGGCCGGCGTCGATGGCCAGCATGAACGAGAGGGCAATCTGAGCGACCACGAGCCCGTTGCGGAGACGCGAGGAGCCGGCGCCCAGGGTGCCGCGCGCGCCGCCCTGGTTGAGGGCCTCGCTCACGTTCCCTCGCGAGGCCCGCAGCGCCGGCACCAGGCCGAACCCGATGGCGGTGATCACCGAGACCGCGGCCGTGAACAGCAAGACGCGCCCGTCCGTATGCACGTCGTCCAGCCGCGGCAGCGGGACGTAGCGGGAGCCCACGCGCAGCAGGGCATCCATGCCCACGCGCGCGAGCATCAGGCCGACCGCTCCCGCGACCACGGCCAGGACCAGGCTCTCCGCGAGGAGTTGACCCACGACATGGCGCCGGCCGGCGCCGAGCGCCGCCCGCACGGCCAGCTCGCGCGACCGTCCTGCCGCGCGGGCCAGGATCAAGTTGGCGACGTTGGCGCAGGCGATCAGGAGGACGAGCGCGACCGCACCCATCATGACGAAGAGCGTCGCTCGCACCCGACTGACGAGGTCGTCGCGCAACGGGGTGGCCACGAACGTCTTCCTCTTGTTGCTGTCGGGGAAGGCCCGCGCGAGCTGGGTGGCGAGGGACGAGAGCCGCGCGTTGGCGGCGTCGACGGACACGCCCGGCGCGAGCCGGGCCACGGCACGGTAGTTGTGGCCCGAGCGGTTGCGATTGCCCGGCTCCACGGGAGCCGCCGCCCACACGTCGGTCTGGGCCGGAAACCGCATGGCCGCGGGCATCACGCCGACGATCTCATGCGGCCGGCTCCCGATCGACACGGACTGCCCCAAAGCACCGGCGGCGCTGCCGAAGTGGCTCTGCGCGAACCCGAGGCTCACGATCGCGGAGCGCAGCGCATCGTCGCGGTTGAACAGGCGCCCCGCCGCCGGGGGAACACCGAACACGCGGAAGAAGTCCGGATGAACCCGTTGCCCTCCGACCAGCTCGGCGACGTCGCCCACCTGCACGCCGATCTCGCCGCCCTGGTAATACGCGAAGGCTTCGAACGTTCCGGGGAGGGTGCTGATGTCGATCTCGTCGCCGCCGGCCAGGTTGGCCTGGGTGTGGCCGGTGTCCGTCCAACGGTTGAGGACGGCGACGATGTGGTCGGCATCGGGATAGCCGAGGGGCTTCAAGACGACGCCGCTGATCACACTGAACATGGCCGTGTTCGCGCCGATGCCCAGGGCCAGGGTCAGGACGACGGCGGCCGTGAATGCGGGCGCGCGGCGGAGGGTTCGCGTCGCGTACTGCAGATCACGCCGCGCATCGTCCAGCCACACGAAGGACCGCGCGTCGCGATAGAGCTCCTTGGTCTGCTCCACGCCCGCGAAGGAGCGCACGGCCGCGAGCCGCGCCTCTTCCGGAGTCAGGCCTCGGCGGATGAACTCCTCCTCCAGGAGCGTGAGGTGCGAAGCCAGCTCACGCGCGAGGTCCGGCTCCGTCCGGCCGGGACGGAGGGCGTTGTAGAGCCGGAGAAAGAACCGCCGGAGCGCGGACAAAGGCCCCTCCTCTCCTCAGGACTCGCCGAGCAGGAGCGCCTCGACCAGGCCGGCCAGCCGGCGCCAGCGCTCCGCTTGCTCGTGCAGGGCGCGCCGGCCGGCCTTGGTGAGGGCGTAGTACTTGGCTTCGCGATTGGTCTCGGTTCTCTGCCAGGTACCCTTGATCCAGCCCCTTTGCTCCAGCCGGACGAGCGCCGGGTACAACGTGCCTTGATTCAGGGTGAGTGACGGCTGGGCCACCTGTTCGAGCCGGGCGGCCAGGCCGTAGGCGTGCTGGGGCCCCATCGTGTCCAGGGCGCGCAGGACGATCAGGTCGAGCGTCCCCTGGAGAAGCTCCACCCGTTGCCCGCTTTCACTGGCCATTCAAGTGGTCTCCGGACGCGAGGTTCCCGCGCTTGCACTTGAATGTCAAGTGGAAAGTCTCTAGGGCACGAGCGCGATGGCGCGCAGGGGACCGCCCGAGCCACCCGCGATCTTCATGGGCAGCGCGATGACCCAGGCCCCCGTCGGGGGCAGGGCGTCGAGGCCGGTGAGGTTCTCGAGACCCAGCACGTTCGCGGCGGCCACGATCTGATGCACCGGAAAGTCCTTCGAAGGGCCATGGTCGATGCTGGCCGTGTCCACGCCGAGCGCGGTCACCTTGCGGTCCGCGACCAGGATCCGCGCCGCGTCCGCGCCGTACGAAGGGAAGTGCAGGTGCGACGCGTCGCCTGGGGTGTCGTCGCCGAGGTAGCGCTTCTTGTCGGGCCAACGCGCGCTCCAACCGGTGCGGAGGAGGACCATCGCGCCCTCGGGAATGCGGCCGTGGCGCGCTTCCCACGTCCGGAGCTCGTCCACGCTGAGCCGATGGTCGGCGTCGGCGGCGGCCGCCGCCGCGACGTCGATCACGATCGCGGGGCGGACCAGACGGTCGACCGGCACCTGATCCACGGGCCAGCGTCCCTCGCCGAAGTGGATGGGCGCGTCGAGGTGCGTCCCTCCATGCTCGGGCGCGCAGAAGGCGTAGGCCGAGTAGAAGAAGCCGCCGTCCGTCTGGCCGAAGTGAAGGCGCTCGAGCTTGAAACCGCTGGGTGCGGTCGGCCAGTACAGCGTGCGCTCGTCGAAGGGATGGCTCAGGTCCACCACGCGGGCGGTGCGAAGGTCGGGCGCGGACGGCGGAGCCGACGGGGCCGCGCCCTCAGCGGGTGCGATCCCGACGGCCAGGCCGGCCACGAGGGCCATCGCGCGGAGGTCGTGAGATCCAGGACGCGGGCGAGAGGTCATGCGTACCTCCTTCGACAGGCCGAACGGCGTGGTTCAGGAGCGCTCGAAGCGGACCTGGAAGCGGACCTCGCCCATCTCGAGCACGTCCCCGTCCTGAAGCTCCTGCGTGCCCTTGATCTCGCGCCCGTTGACGCGCGTCCCGTTCGCGGCGCCGAGGTCCTCGACGACGAGGTGGGCGCGGTCGTCGCTCAGGATGAGCACGGCGTGCCGGCGTGACACCGTCGTGTGGTCCACGCGGAAGGCGGTGGACGCGGAGCGGCCCACCTCGAACCGCCCGGGCTTGGCGAGGTCGAACGCGAACTTCTCTCCCGCGAAACGCGCCACGGCAATCCGGGTCGGAGTCGCGGGAGGCGGCGAGGCCGGGATCACGGGGGCCGGCGTGTCCACGACCGTCCCCGCCACTTCGTACTCGACGGGCGCCGGCGGCGCCACCGGTCGTGCCGTCGCAGCCGGGCGCGGAGGAGTCGCCGGGGGTGCGGGCCTGGGCGCGGCGGCGGCCGGCTCGACGGCCGGAACGATCGGCGACGGGGGCGCCGCCTCCGGCGGCGGATTGAGCCCGGGCGCGCTCGGCGTCGAGAAGGGGTCGGTGCCGGCCGGAGTGGACTTCCTGGCCGGAGGCGGGATGCCCTTCGGACGATCCTCGGCCGGAGATTCCGTCTTCACCGGCCGCGGCACCACCTTCTCGTTCGCGGGCGTGCCGACCGAGTCCGCCGCGGGCGGAGCCGCCGGCTTGGCCGCCGCGGGTGCGGGCTTGGCTGCGGCCGGAGTCACCGCGGGCTTGGCTGCGGGCTTGGGCGCGGCGGCGGGCGGCGCGGCCGCCGCGGGGGCCTTGGCCCCCGCCTGGACGATGTGCTTGGGACCAGCCGGCGGTTCCGGCTGGCCCTTCTTGTCCAACTCGGGCGGCCGTTGGCCGGCCGCCGCCGCCGCAATGGCGGCCAGCTCGGCCGGATCCCATTCGTAGCGTGTCTTCCATTCTCCGGAGAACTTCGGCTCGTCCGCCTTCTTGGCGATCGTCGGGGCGCGGAAGAGCCCCGTCGCCCCGAGCTCCCCCTGTTCGATCACGACCTTGAACTTGGCGACGTTGGCCAGCTCCAGGGTATCCGTGTCGCGGAGCACCGCCGTCCTCACCCGAGTGCCGTTCACGAAGGTGCCGTTCGACGAGGAAAGGTCCTCCAGAAGCAGCTGGTCCGCGGAGCGCTCGATGCGCGCATGCACCTTCGAGACGGCGTTCTCGTTGGCGACGACGTTGCAGGCCGAGGAACGGCCGAGGGTGAACTCGCCGACCGCGATCTCGTGGACCGTCCCGTCCTCCGCCTCGACCAGCGCCGCGCGCACGACGCCCGTTCGCGTCGGGGGGGCCGCCGCGTCGATGCTGCGCAGCAGGAACACGAGGTCTGCGCTGCGCCCGAGGCTGATCACGTCGAGGTGCTGCAGCTTTTCGCGCATGACCTTCTCGCCGTTGACGAAGGTGCCGTTGGTGCTCTTGAGGTCCTCGAGCCACCAGCCCTTGCCGTCCCACTTGATGCGGGCGTGCTCGCGGGAGACGCCGTCGAGGGGAATCGCCACCGCCGCGGCCTCGTCGCGGCCGAGCACGGCCCCCTCCGCGCGGACGTCGAAGCGCGCGGGGCGTCCCTTGCGCAGGCGCGCGCGGATCTCCGCCCTCATGGTGGGGGCGGCGATCTCGGCGGGCGCGGCCGGGGTCGCGGCTTTCGCGCCCGGCGGCGCGGGCTTGGCTCCGGCGGGCTTGGCTCCGGCCGCCTTGGCCGGGGCTGGTTTGGCCGCCGCCGCGGGCTTCGCGGCCGGCTTGTCGGGGGGAGGGGTCGGCTCCGCCATCACGGCACCCCCTTCGGATGGAAAAGGTGGCATTCGCGGCAGTCCTGACTGGCCTGGAAGGACCGATGGCACTCGCGGCAGCTCTGGATGCCCTTGAAGTTCAGGTCCTTCGATACCGTGCTCGCTTCGATCCCCGGATGGCACTTCGCGCAATCGGCCTGGATGACGTGCGGCTCGTGGACGAAGCGGGCGCGCACCAGCACCGGTCGCGCGGCGCGCACGGGCGCGAGGGCTCCGGCCTTCAGCAGATGGCACTTCGTGCACGCGGCGGCCAGCACCACCGCCGTCTCGCGCTTCTTCTGCCGCTCTTCGTCGGAGAGCGTCGCGGTGGTGGTCACCAGTGCGAGCGAGGCGAGCTGGGCGCGCGCATCGGCCAGCGCACGCATGATCTCGCGGCGATCGGCGTCCAGGAGCGCGGCCCGCGGCGGGGCCACGCCCTGGTCGCGCAGCTTCATCTCGTCCCTCAGGCGCTCGAGCGAAGCCTGGCGCTGGTCGCGCACGCGGGCGAGGAGGTCGGCGGCGTTCTCCCCCGGCACCAGGGCGACGATGCGCCGGCGCAGGTCCGCCGTCCGCGGCTTGAGGGCAGGATCGGCGGCTTCGACGGCTTCCAGGAGCCCGAGCACTTCCTGCCGCCGCGCCTCGAAATCCGCGGCGGGCAGGGGTGCCGGTCCCGCGCCCGGCGCGGACGCGGCCGCCCTGAGCTTCGAGACCTCGTCCGCGGCGCCGGCGTCCGTCGCGCGCAATCCCGTCTCGATCTCCTGGAGCCGGGCCACCCCGGTGCTCGCGTCACCGGCACCGGAAAGAGCGCCCAGCCGCCGGGTCGCGCCCTCGCTCTCGCGCTGGAGAGCGGTCGCGCGCTCCTGGAGGGCGGCCCGGTCGAGGGCCGCGAAGGGAGTGGCGGCGGCCAGCCGCCGCTCGAGGGAGGCGATGCGCGCCTCGATGCGGGCGCGCTCGCCGGCGAACGCCTCCTGATCGCTCTCCGCGCGGATCTTGTCCAGGTTGAACAGCACCCAGGGATCGCGGTGGCGGACGGACGGGCGCGCGATCTTGCCGCGGCTGGTTTCGAACTCTTCCGGCCTGAGCATGGTAGCGGCGCCGATCCCGCGTGACCGGAGCCCCTCGAGGTCGACGACGTCGCTGAGCGGCACCGGATCGATGGCGCCCACCGAGCCCTGCTTGGAGTGACAGCTCGCGCAGTGCTGGTCGAAGTTGATGGGCTCGAAGTCGCGGCGGGCCCCGCTCTTCTGGTGGCAGCTGCCGCAGGTCTGGGCGGCGCCGCTCACCGCCTGCGCCTTCATCACCTCTTCGATGTGCTTCTTGTGCCCGAAGTTCATGCCCGGCGCCTCCGCCGTGGAGGCCTTCAGCACCGCGAACTCGGGATGCCGGCGCAGGTTGCCGAAATGGCACTGCGCGCACTGGACGTCCGGCACCGCGCTGATCGACGCGCGCCGTCCCTTGTGCTCGACGTGGCACCTCGCGCAGGCGAGGTCGGGCGCGGCCGCCGCCTTGCGCGGATCGCCGCTGCCGAACAGCACGTGCGCGCTGGCGGTGAGGCGGCCGGCGGAAGAGGGATCGTGGCAGCGCTGGCAGCGCACGTTCGCGACGCCGCGGCCGGTGGTGTGGCACTGCTCGCAGCTGGCGTCGATGTTGCCGTGGCCGCCGGTCACGGATCCGGGAGAGAGCGTGGTGCGGGCGCCGACGAGGTGCCCGCCGACCAGGATCACGGCCAGGGCGCCCGCCGCGATCGCGGAGGGGAAGAGCAGCTGCCACTGCTTGCGGAGGGGCGGGTGATGCTCCGCGCGCGTCGGCGTTCCCCAGGTGGGCTTCCGCGGCATCAGTAGAGGACCCAGGCCAGGATGTGGACGGCCAGGAGAGCCATGAGCACCGCGGCCGGCGGCACGTGCACGATCAGCCAGCGCCGCAGGATCCCCTGCAGGCTGTAATGGACGTCGAGGTCCATCTTCTCCATGCGGATGGTCATGAGGTCGTTGACGATCTCCTTCTCGGCGGGATCCACGAAGGAGCTCATGCGTCGGAAGGGCTCGAGCGCACGCTCGCGGCCGGCGCGCACGTCGAGCAGGTACGACCAGGAGGGCTCGACGACGGCCAGCCGCGTCCGCACTTCGGCCAGGTAGAACCGCTCGAGGACTTCGCTCGCGTTGGCGACGAGCGCGTCCGCCTCCTTCAAGAGATGCTCGATCAGGGCCGGGATCCGCTCATAGAGGGCCTCGACCCGCAGGCCTTCCGACATCACGATGGGCAGCCACTTCTGCAACCACACGCCGACGAGGCCGGTCAGGGTCGTCCAGGCGGAGAGGAGGAGGAGGGCCCAGCCCATGGACCCGCCCGGCCAGTGGAAGCCGGTGTGGATGAGGACGGCCAGGAAGGCGAGGGCGCCCAGGTAGACGTGGGCCTGCAGCCAGCGCCGCGCGGTGCCGAGCGGCCGTGCGCGCGAGCGCCGGTAGGGATACGCCATCTCGAAGACGAACACGAGAGAGGCGACGATGCCGAAGAAGAGGCCCAGGCCGCGCTTGGGGCTCCAGGGCGCGAGCCAGGCAGAGGTCGCGTACACGAGGACCATCACCAGCCCCGCGGCCGCGGCGATCATCAGGTTGAGCGGCTGCTTGGGCCGCAACGCTCCCTTGGAAGCTATGACCGCCTCACGTGAGAGTCGAAGTCACACGGTCCAGGTCCTTGAACGAGATCCGGACCGCCGAGCCATGGGGGCACATCTGGACGCAGGCCGGGCCCTCCGGCCGCGTCAGGCACAGGTCGCACTTGGTCGCGATCTCGACCGGCTTGCCGTCCGGCCGCTTCTCTTCCTTCTCGACCATCGTGATGTTGCCCCACGGGCAGCGGTTGGCGCAGTTGCCGCACCCGATGCAGGTGGGCGGGTCGATGGTCACTTCCAGCGTGCCGACCTGGCGGGTGATGGCGCCGGTCGGGCAATCGATCATGCAGACGGGGTCCGTGCACTGGTAGCACGCCGTGGGGACGAGCCACCGGTGGTACTTCGTGCCCTCGCGTATGAAGCGCGGCTCCCCGCCATGCGCGTCCGCGCAGCCGCGCACGCACTCGTCGCAGCGCGTGCACGTGGAGAGGTCGATGAGGAGCACGCTCTCACCGTGGATGAGGCCGGTCTCCATCGCCATCTGCACGTATTCGGACGAGGTCGGCTGGCGCTTGATGGCCCCGCGCGCCTTGAGGCGCGCCACCGATTCCACCCACAGCGCGTCCTCGACGTCCGGATAGGCGGCCGTGACCTCGCGGAACATCTCGCGCGTGAGCTTGACCACCTCGACGTGCTCGAGGGCCTGGAGGGTGAAGGGCCAGGTGTCGTCGAGGAGGAGGGCCGACTCTCCCGCGTGGTCGCCCTTGCGCAGGTAGGTCAGGGCGAGGTCGGTCGCGCCCGCCCGCACCGAGACCTTGACGTAGCCTCCGATGACCAGCAGGAACGATTCCGCGGGCGCGCCCTCCTCGACGATCACCTGGCCGGGTTCGAACGACATCAGCTCGGCGCGCCGCTTGATGTCCTCCAGGAAGGAGTCGTCGACCTTGGCGAAGAGCGGCACCTGCCGGAGGGCCCGCGACAGGATGCGGCTGCGGTAGCGCTCCTCCACGCTCTTCTTGAAGTCCTTGGACGAGGCCAGGAGCATGCGCAGGCCGGGCAGCCGGATCTGGAGCAGGGTCAGCGGCGTCACCGCGCGCACGGTGGCGGAGACGGGATAGCGCGAGAGCGCTCCGATCTCGCCGAAAACCTCGCCCGGGCCGAGGGTCAAGGAGCCCGCGCCGACGTCGGCGGGCAGCGCGGAGAGGATGACGGTGCCGGAAAGGCCCGCCGAGCCGCGGCCGATGTACGGCGCCACGTCCGGGCGCGCGTTGGGGCGCTGGGCGGCCGGGACGTGCGCCCCGCCGCGCACCTTCGCCCGCATCTCGTTCTCGCTCGTGAGCACGACCTCCGCCGCCCCGTCCACCACGAAGTACGCGGAATCGCTGTACTCGGCCTCGCGCAGGACGAGATCGCCGGCCTCGTAGCGGACGAGATGGATGTAGCGGCGCACCTTGTCGATGACCTTGGGGCGCGCCTTCTCGGGTATGCCTGCGAACAGGGACTGCTGGGCGAGCAGGTCCGGCTCCGCGGGCACCATGAGCTGCATGCGCCGCTCGTAACGCTGCTGCAGTTGCGTCCGATCCACCCCGTTGCTCATGGCCGTCGCAGCGCCTCCAACGCGAGGGCGATCGCCTCGTCCTGCAGGCGCAGGAGCTCGCCGTCGGGGCCCTTGAATTCCCGGGGGGGCGAGGCGGGCGGCAGCGCGGGGACCTTCGCGCCTGCGCGCAACACGCGAGCCAGAACGACCGCGGCGCCACCCCGCGCTTCCGCGACCCGCGCGGTGGCCGAGCGCGGCCCCGCGGACGCGGGGGCCGCCGGTGGCGGCGCCAACGCCGCCGCGTCCGTGGGGACGATGGCGGGCGTGACGGGAAGATCCTCCGCCAGCGAGGGCGCGGGGGCGGCGCGAGGGGGAGCCGCCCGGGGGGGACGAGGGGCGGCGGGGACGGCGGCCGCGCCCGCCGGCGCCGCGGCCCGGCCGGCCGCCGCGGGCGGCGCCGGCTCCGCGGGCTCGGGCACGTAGTCTTCGGGCAGGGCCCGGATCGGCGCATTCCAGTCCCAGGGCGCGGACGCGGCGGTGGGCCCCCCCCCCCCCCCCCCCCCCCCCCCCCCCCCCCCCCCCCCCCCCCCCCCCCCCCCCCCCCCCCCCCCCCCCCCCCCCCCCCCCCCCCCCCCCCCNNNNCGCGCGCCGCCGCCGGGCCCATGGCCGCCTTCCCCGCCGCGCTCACGGCGGCGAAGTCGTACGTGGTCGCCCAATGCACGACTTTCTTGAGGCCCGCGCCCACGTCGAATTCCGCGCCGGACGGATGGCCCGCCGTGACCAGACGCTTGTCCGTGGTGAGATGGCAGGCTACGCACGCCTTCGCGATCGCGGGGGGTTTGCTCTTGAGGTCGCGCAGGCCCGTGCTCACCGCCTTCGCGTACGAGCCCTTCACCTGATGCGGCTCGAGGTACCCGCTGGCCGGACCATGGCAGCTCTCGCAGGACACACCGGCGTTGGCGTCGCCGCGGAATACCGTGGCATGGCAGGTCACGCACGATCCCTTGACGTCGTAGGGGTCGGCAATGCCGATGGCCTTGGCGTAGGTACCCGCCTTGGCGCCGTCGAGCTGCTTGCGCGTGTTGTAGTGCGCCTTGTCCTTGTTCTGGGCCGGCTCTTCCTTCTGCCACTTTGTGGCCTGGCGGTCGTGGTCGTGGCAGGCGGTGCACTTGGAGGGGCCCACCACCGTCTGCGCGCGCGCCGCGGACGCCGTCCCGAGGACCACCGACGCGAGGATCGCGATGGTGCGTGACGGAGGCAGGCCAACCCTGGAGCGGAGATACCGTCGCCCGGACATGGAGAGCGGAAACTCTCGTTCAACGTCGCAGCCGTGTCAACTCGAATCGCGTGCGCGTTCTTGCGCGCAGGCGCGCGCGGTTGACGGCGCGCGGGC